>Ga0101943_1000056_pt1 | contig 346781 bp, 279 predicted proteins | sample DewCreD2012metaG_5_FD_75244 | JGI IMG/M metagenome (GOLD analysis project Ga0101943, IMG submission 75244) | Hot spring sediment bacterial and archeal communities from British Columbia, Canada, to study Microbial Dark Matter (Phase II) - Dewar... ... | reverse complement strand
GTCTCGGCCAGCACCAGACGCGGAAATTCATGATTGCGCGCTTCAGATCGGGCCGTAGAACGGGCAACCGCCATCAGCATTGCCGCCGGTAACGACTTCCCGCTCACGTCACCGATAATGATGCCGAGTCGTGAGCCAAGATCGATCACATCGTAGAAATCACCACCCGTCTCACGTGCCGGCAAACAACGGGCTGCGACACGGAGTCCAGGACACACCGGTAACTCCCGTGGAAAGAGGTTCAACTGAATCTGGCGCGCAATTGCCATCTCTTGTTCCACCCGGGCCACCGACTCCTGGTAGAGTTGCGCATTCTCGATAGCCAGTGCTGCGTGGTTGGCAAAGGTCAGCGCAACTTCCAGATCGCGTTCGTTGAAGGCGTGACGATGGTATGAGTCAATGTTCAATACACCAAGCACGCGCCCCTTTGCAATAAGTGGCACACCCAACCAGGTCAGAATACGTTCGCCCATATCACCGGGTGGCCAGATGCTACGATCAGGTGGCGCAACCAATAGGATTGGGCGTCGCTCACGAACGACCTGGCCGGCGCCGCTATTAGCAACCGGTAGCGTTCGCCCTAACGGCACTTCATCAGCGGGCCAACCACTGGCAGCCGCAATCCGCAAGATTGGCCCATCGAGTAACATGATGGTTGATGTATCGTAATTAATAACCTTACGCAGCTCTGCCAACACGAGCTGTAAGACTTCGTGGGGGTTGAAGCTTGAACTCAAGACGCGGGCAACTTCGCGCAGTGTCTCCGCAGTACGGCGCTGCTCCTGTTCGGCAGCGAAGAGCAATGCATTTTCATAAGCCGTCGCCACCGAGGTTGTTACCGTCATCATCAGTTCCAGCTCCTCGTCGGCATAGGAGCGTGGTTCGCCAAAGCTGTCAAACGAAATCGAGCCAAACACCCGATCACGGCTGATCAACGGCACAATCACCAGCGAGCGCACCCCCATCTCACGCCACCGCTCACGTGATACCGCTGCCCGTGGGTCACTCTCAATATCAAGAATGACCTGTGGACGACGAGTGGTGCGCAAGGCGTCAACCAGCGGATTCTGCCGGAGATCAATCACAGAACCGACAATCCCGGTTGGGGGATACTCTGCTGCCACAACCCCGGTTTCTTCGTCTTGAAACAGCACCAGGCCGGTGTGATCGGCCCAGAAGAGCTGCACCAGTTCACGAGTGGCAATTTCGAGAATTTCTTGCTTATCAAGTCGGGCAGCCAGCAATCCGGCAATGCGATTAACCAGCGCCATTCGGGCTGCCTGACGTTCGGCTGCAATTGCGTGGGCCTGCGCAGCCTCGAACAGACGTGCATTTTCGCGTACCTGACGCTCTCGCTCTTCAAACAACTGTACTTTTTGTACGGCCAGGCTAATCAGGTTGGCAATCTGAGCCAGCACATCAACCGTATCATCATCATAACGATACGGACGTTCGTCCTGTAGCACCAGCACCCCGATAGCGGTTTGATTGTAGGACAGGACGGGCACCCCAACCCACGAACGCATCAGATGCACCGATCCGATCTGGTGCGGTTTGATACCCAGCGCCTGAATCTGCGATTGTTCAGCCGCAAGATCATCAAAACGCAGCGGCCGGCGATGGGTGAGGAGCCAGTCAGAAAAGGACGATGGTGGCGGTGGTTTGCCAACCAGATCATGCCCTATCTGGCGGTCGTGTTCAATAAATGTCGCGTACTGTACCCGACGCGAGACCGGATCACAGAGCAGCAAGTAAAAGACTGATGCGGTTGTTAAATCGACTACAACCCGTCGGGTCTCGCTCAAAATCCGTTCGAGGTCGTATGATGCCGCTACCAGCGTACCAATCCGATTAATTGCTTGCAGCTCGGCAATCTGGCGTGATCGTTGAGCCAGCAATGTTACATTCTTGACGTGCAGCGACAACTGGGCAGCGACATTGCCGAGAAACTCCATATCGCGGGGTGTGAAGGCGTTGGCCTGATAACTCTGTACCGAGACAACACCGATTGGTTGACCGTCACGGTCGAGCAGAGGCCAGCCCATCCACGACCGCGCCATACGCTCAGCACCGATGATTACTCCCTCGACGTCGGGCAATGAGCTGATCTCATGTGACAGGTCGCGCAAAAAGATTGGCTGTCGTTCGCGCAGAATACGGGCAGTGAGTGAACGTGACGGCGGAGGTTGGCCGATCCAGAAATCGAAAAACTCTCCTTCATCGAGGATAATCCCGTCACTAATTAGATGGCGAACCGGATCGTAGATCACCATCGTGAAAGCGTCGAGATGCATACAGTTTTGCAAGCCCAATGCCGCTCGCTGAAGCAATTCGCGTGTTGTCTGCACCGTTGAGGCAGCCAGACTGATCTCACGCAACGCACGTAATTCGGCAATCTGACGTTCACGTTGTTCGGTAAGCCGACTATGTTCGACCAGGATCGCAATCTGGTTTGCCACCGCCTGAGCCAGGGTTAGCTCATGGGGAGCCAGCTCGCGCGCTGAAAAACCGAACAGGCTCAATGTCCCCAGTACCTGACTTCCGACAACCAGTGGCATATTAATGGTCGACTCGAAGGGCGGGAAGAGATGCAGAGGAAATGTCGCCGGATCGTAATGAGCCTGCCAGTCACGGTCAATAATTCGTGGCTGTCGTTTCAAGACTACTTCACGCAAGGGACTAACGTCCAGCGGAATTTGACGAGTCTGTTCAATGTATTCCTGGGCAAACCCTCGCTGCGCGCACAACACCAGTAGCGAACCCGTCTCGTCAAGCAGCCGAACATTACCGGCATCGAAATGTAGGGTTGTAATCGCAATAGCCAGTGCCTGATCCAGGACTTCGTGCAGGGATCGTGTATCGACCAGTGTTGCCGCCAGTTCGCTTAGTGCCGCCAATTCTTCGCGCCGCGCTGCTAACTGTGTGGCTAATTCCCGACTGAGCCGATCCTGCTCTTCAACCAGTACCGCATTTTCAAGCGCCAGCGCAATGACATTCGCGATCCGCTGCAACAGATCGAGCGTTTCGTGGTTGTAGCGGCCAGGCTGATAGCTTTGCAGCGAGATAACACCAACCACTGCGTCACTAATCATCAGCGGCACACCGATCCACGAACGCGAGAGTTTTGAGGTATTGCCAAACGGTACCGGCGGTAGACTGGCATCGCGTTCGGTCAACAGATCGCGAAAGAGCATTGGCTCACGCCGCCGCACAATTAAGCCGGTCAGGTAGCCATACTCACGATTTTCGAGAAAGTCGATCTGACCCTCATCGTAAAGCAGTGCAGCCTTAAAAATTTCTGGCCGCTCATCACAAAAGGCCAGATAACAGGCATCAAACTCAAAGACATTGTGCAGCTCGCGCACAATTGTCTCGAAAATAACCCGTAACGACGGACGGCCACGGGCGGCAAGACCAATCGCGTAGAGTGCAGCCAGAATCTGCTGGTCGCGCTCTTGTTGCAGGCGCAATGCATCACGCTGGCGCTGCAGATCACCTATCAATTGTCGCCGACGTGCGGTACGAGTCATACTGCATCGTCCTGGGTTGTACCACTCAATGGGAGACGACACACGGTTGCCGGTTGTTGTGCAAGCATCACAGTTGTGCCACTTTCAGCATAGGCACGACGCACATAGGCCAGTCCAATCCAGCCGTAGCGTGGTGAGTAGACAGCACTGGTCAGGGTGCCAGCCTCTTTGCCATCCACCATTAGCGATGCCGGCACCGTTTCGGGCGCAGCCGACAGACGTAAACCGCACAAGAGTTTGGCGATCCGCCCCCGGCTCTCCATGCGGGCAATAATCTCTTGCCCGACGTAGCACCCTTTCTGGAAGCTCACCGCACGCCACAAATCGGCTTCGAGCGGAATATAATCCAGGGTAATCTCGTGTTTGAAACGCGGATACCCGTGTTCGACACGTACCACTTCTGCCGTATGACTGTCGAGTGGAACGGCTCCTGCATCAGTCAGGGCAGTAAGCAGCGTCGTTGTTTGCGCAGCCGGTGGATAGAGAGTATACCCATCGCCACCCAACGGTTCACACCGTGCTACCAGCACCTGATGTCCATTCCAGTCACCGGTTGCGATACCGTGCAGCGGCAGATCAACCGGCAAACCAATCGTCTGGATCACCTGACCGGCCCGTGGCCCGTAGACGCCAATCTGGCCCAGTTCGGTGCTCGCGTCGGCGACCGTCACCTGATCGTTGAAGAAGATATTCTTGCGCAAATGGCGCAAAATCGCCGGCCCATGACTATCGCCGGTCTCAAGCAACAATGCGTCAGGGAGAGCATATACCCGTAACAGATCGATCATGCGCCCAATTGGCGTCGTGAGCACGGTCAGAGTGCCTTGGCCGGGCTGTAATCGCTCGATATGGTTCGTCGAGAGCCGGTGTAGCAGTGCTGCCCGGTCGCGACCGCGCATCCAGAGCCGCCCGCGATCAGACTCGTCGATCACGGCAGCATACCCATACACCGCCTCGTAAGCTGTCAGTGTTTCCTGATTCATAGCGTAGCAATCATCTACTCAGAAGCTTGTCGTTCATAAATATTGTATCACGCTGCACCCAAAACTGTTCGGCGTTCTCTAAGCTGTAATTGCATACCGTACCGTGGACGGAGGGTAATGCCGGTCTGGAGGACGACCGGGTGATCGGCGACCGGCAGAAATTGCCAGCGTTGCGCCAGCGTTGCCAGCACGAGAATGCCCTCCATCCAGGCAAACGGTTCTCCGATACAGGTGCGTGGCCCACCACCGAAGGGGAAGAAGGCAAATTTTGGTCGCTGTGCCTGGGCTTCCGGCGTGTGGCGGAGGGGATCACAATGGTATGGTTCAGGGAAGAAACGGGGATCGTGGTGCATCAACCATGGACTTAGCAGAACGATGGTGTCAGGCGCAACTCGCACATCACCGAGTGTTACCGGTGCAATTGCCCGCCGTCCGATGAGCCACGCCGGAGGATAGAGACGCAGGGCTTCAGCAAAAAACCATGAGGTATAGGTCAGCTTCGGTAGATCGGCGACAGTCGGTTTTCGTCCACCGAGCACAGTATCCAGTTCGGCGGCCAGGTTTGCGGCAAGTGATGGATATTGCGCTAACAAATAGAGTGCCCAGGTCAAGGCATTTGCGGTGGTCTCGTGTCCGGCAAGAAAGATCGTCAACAGCTCATCACGCAGTTGGGTATCGGTCATCCGGTAGCCATCACCCTCATGATCCACAGCAGTTAGCAACATCGAGAGCAGATCACCACGATCAACCGGATTGGCGCGGCGTTGGGCAATCAACCGGTATATGATGGCATCGAGGCGGGCTTTCACAGCTTGAAAGCGGCGCACGGGTGGTAACGGCAAGGCAAACAGCCAGTCGGCAAACGGTAATACCGCCAGATCGAACATAGCAACCAGATCATGCATTGCCGCAAACACCTCATCGGCATCGGCTTCCGTATCAGCCGAGAAGAGGGTTATCCCAACAATCTGCAATGTAATCGCCATGAATTCGCGGCTGACATCGAGCACCAGCCCATCTTGCCAGCGCGCACTGCGCGCCTCGGCCACCGCGACCATTGCATCGCCATAAGTGGCAATCCGTTGGCGGTGAAAAGCCGGCTGCATCAGGCGTCGCTGGCGCAGATGTAACTCACCCTCACTGGTCAGCAATCCCTCACCGAGCAGGCGCTTTGCCCGTTCCAGCACACGCCCCTTGACAAAGGAGCGATGCTGTGTCACCAGCACCTCCCGGATGAGATCAGGATGGTTCACCAGCACCATCATTTGCGGCCCAACCCGAAATGGCACCACATCGCCGCGAGCAGCCAGTTCCTCCAGCAGCGTCAGCGGTTCGCGGCGCAATTGTTGCAGATTGCGAATTGCAACCGGGGAAGGAAAGCGGATCATGGCTGTGTCTCCGATCAAAACAGGTATTGCCGGTATCATAGCACGAGTATCAGCATACGATAATGACGTTAGTAAAACGTTAATTGTTCTTCAGAGACCATGCAGTCTACACCACGATGGCGAGGTTGTGATGCGACCTCGCGTTACCAGCCATGCTTATGCAGATAGGCGCAATTGGCTGGGCCACTCTCTTAATCCCAGACAGGTAGCTTCGCTGTTGAACAAACTATCACCGTAACCAATATTCCAACGTGCTGCGTTAGGACATTGGCGGTGCGGAGTGACTCGAACCTGCTTCAAAAAACATCTATTACAAAGTTATCTCATTCATTGACGACCGACTTCATGATCGTGATGATCGTGACGAACACACCCCGCATCCTTGTAACCAGCCGGGTCAATGGCGGGCCAGGTGCCGGATCGTGAGCACGGCTGGCGCGGCAGCGTGGCTGCCGCACTCCACACGCTGCGCCACGCGCATGACAGACAGGTAAGGCCCCCAATCCAACGAGATGGCACTGACGATGGTCGTCAGCCCTCCTCGCTTCCATACCGGCAGCCTGAGAGCAGGATTACTGTTGTTGGTGATTGGCAAGCGTTCATGCACCTGTGCGACAGTCCGATAGCACGACAGTACGGCTTTTATGAAATAAGTGCCAATCAAGATTTGATATAGCCTCTCCTGCACTGCGAGAAAGGGAAGCACAGCAGTCTGCATTGAGGCGTCCTGATGAGGTAGACGGTGTGTTTGCTTATATGTTCTGTCCGTTCCTGAACTGTCTGGAGTAAGGCTGTCTTTGAGTGATAAAGATAACTTGAACGAATACTTGTAATGACAAAAAGGTATGAAACGGCAACATCATTTACCACCAATACGCCGATCGCAGCGATGTCCATGCTCACAGAAGTATGCACGCGCATGCCATTGGCAACCGCTTTCTATCACGGTTGTCAAAAAATCACTTAAGCCATATCAACAGTCATACATTCTTAACCATCCGTGAAATTTGGAACAACATCATGGTATACTATACCTATCGATAATTCTTCAACTAATTGCATAACAGAACAGCGATGGCGACGGGGGAGTCCATGAGCGGAACAGGACGACTGGCAGGAAAGATTGCGTTAATTACCGGTGGCGCCGGCAATATCGGCAGTGAATTGACACGTCGCTTTCTCGCAGAGGGAGCGACGGTCATTATTAGTGGACGGAATCGGGCGAAGTTGACCGCACTGGCCGAACGGATGCAGGCAGAGGCAGGAGTGCCGGCAAAGCGCATCGATCTCGAAGTCATGGATGGGAGTGATCCGGTCGCGGTACGTGCCGGTATCGAAGCGATTGTGGCCCGTCACGGCCAGATCGACATTCTGGTCAACAATGCAGGAAGTGCCGGTGCCCAGCGTCGTCTGGCCGAGATTCCACTCACTGAAGCTGAATTAGGCCCTGGCGCCGAAGAGACGCTTCATGCCAGCATCGCCAATTTACTTGGTATGGGATGGCATCTGATGCGTATTGCGGCACCTCATATGCCGGTAGGAAGTGCGGTCATCAATGTCTCGACCATCTTTTCACGGGCTGAGTACTACGGGCGGATTCCGTATGTCACCCCTAAAGCTGCTCTTAATGCTCTATCTCAACTTGCTGCGCGTGAGTTAGGTGCACGTGGCATCCGCGTTAATACGATCTTTCCCGGCCCGATTGAAAGTGATCGCATCCGTACAGTGTTCCAGCGTATGGATCAGCTCAAGGGGCGGCCCGAAGGCGACACAGCGCACCATTTTTTGAACACCATGCGATTGTGTCGTGCCAACGACCAGGGCGCGCTTGAACGTCGGTTCCCCTCCGTCGGTGATGTGGCAGACGCCGCTGTCTTTCTGGCCAGTGCCGAATCCGCCGCTCTCTCCGGTGAGACGATTGAGGTTACGCACGGAATGGAGTTGCCGGCCTGCAGTGAGACCAGCCTGCTGGCCCGTACTGATCTGCGCACGATTGATGCCAGTGGCCGCACGACGCTCATCTGCGCCGGCGACCAGATTGAAGAGGTGATGGCGCTCACCGGTATGTTGCGTACCTGTGGGAGTGAAGTGATCATCGGCTTCCGTTCGGCTGCGGCGCTGGCCCAGTTCGAGCAGGCAGTCAATGAGAGTCGGCGGCTGGCCGGCGCAGACTTTACGCCTCCCATTGCCTTGCCACTCGATCCACGCGATCCGGCAACAATTGACGCTGTCTTCGATTGGGCCGGCGAGAATACCGGCGGGATTCATGCAGCGGTGATTCTGCCTGCTACCAGTCGCGAACCGGCACCGTGCGTGATTGAGGTTGATGATGAGCGGGTGCTGAATTTTCTGGCCGATGAAATCACCGGGACAATTGTGATTGCCAGTCGCCTGGCCCGTTACTGGCAGTCGCAACGGCTTACCCCCGGCGCACGTGCGCGTGGGCCGCGTGTCATTTTTCTCTCGAACGGTGCCGATCAAAATGGGAATGTTTACGGACGCATTCAAAGTGCCGCTATCGGTCAGCTCATTCGTGTGTGGCGTCACGAGGCTGAACTTGACTATCAGCGTGCCAGCGCCGCCGGTGATCATGTGCTGCCGCCGGTATGGGCCAATCAGATTGTGCGCTTCGCTAACCGCAGCCTTGAAGGGTTAGAATTTGCCTGTGCCTGGACAGCTCAATTGCTCCATAGTCAACGCCATATCAATGAGATTACCCTCAACATCCCTGCCAACATTAGCGCCACCACCGGCGCACGCAGTGCATCGGTCGGATGGGCGGAAAGCCTGATCGGGTTGCATTTGGGGAAAGTTGCCTTGATTACCGGTGGCAGCGCCGGTATTGGTGGGCAGATCGGGCGCCTCCTGGCTTTGAGTGGCGCGCGCGTGATGCTGGCAGCCCGTGATCGGCATAAGCTCGAACAGATGCAGGCGATGATCCAATCTGAGCTGGCTGAGGTGGGGTATACCGATGTCGAAGATCGCGTCCACATTGCACCGGGCTGCGATGTGAGTAGCGAAGCGCAGCTTGCGGATCTTGTTGAACGTACCCTGTCAGCTTTTGGCACCGTCGATTATCTGATCAACAACGCCGGGATCGCCGGTGTCGAAGAGATGGTTATCGATATGCCAGTTGAGGGATGGCGCCATACCCTCTTCGCCAATCTGATCAGCAACTACTCGTTGATGCGCAAACTGGCGCCGTTGATGAAAAAACAGGGTAGCGGTTACATCCTTAACGTCTCATCATACTTTGGCGGTGAAAAAGATGCGGCCATTCCCTACCCCAACCGTGCCGATTACGCCGTCTCGAAGGCTGGTCAGCGGGCAATGGCCGAAGTCTTTGCGCGCTTCCTTGGCCCGGAGATACAGATCAATGCCATTGCGCCGGGTCCGGTCGAAGGTGATCGCTTGCGCGGTACCGGTGAACGTCCCGGCCTCTTTGCCCGTCGGGCGCGGCTGATTTTGGAGAACAAGCGGCTGAATGAGCTTCACGCTGCTCTTATCGCGGCTGCGCGCACCGATGAGCGATCTATGCACGAACTGGTTGAACTGCTCTTACCCAATGATGTGGCCGCACTAGAGCAGAATCCCGCAGCACCTACCGCGTTGCGTGAACTGGCACGACGTTTTCGCAGCGAAGGCGATCCGGCGGCATCATCAAGCAGTGCGCTGCTGAACCGTTCAATTGCCGCTAAATTGCTGGCTCGTTTGCATAATGGTGGCTATGTGTTGCCTGCCGACATCTTTGCAAACCTGCCAAACCCGCCCGATCCCTTCTTCACCCGAGCCCAGATTGATCGCGAGGCTCGCAAGGTTCGTGACGGCATCATGGGGATGCTCTACCTGCAACGGATGCCGACTGAGTTTGATGTCGCAATGGCCACCGTCTATTACCTTGCCGACCGCAATGTCAGTGGTGAGACATTCCACCCATCAGGTGGTTTGCGTTACGAACGCACCCCTACCGGTGGCGAACTCTTCGGCTTGCCCTCACCGGAACGGCTGGCGGAGCTGGTCGGAAGCACGGTCTATCTGATAGGTGAACATCTGACTGAACACCTTAACCTGCTTGCCCGTGCGTACCTCGAACGTTACGGGGCACGTCAGGTAGTGATGATTGTTGAGACAGAAACCGGGGCAGAGACAATGCGTCGCTTGCTCCACGATCACGTCGAGGCTGGTCGGCTGATGACTATTGTGGCCGGTGATCAGATCGAAGCCGCTATCGACCAGGCTATCACTCGCTACGGTCGCCCAGGGCCGGTCGTCTGTACCCCCTTCCGGCCACTGCCGACGGTACCACTGGTCGGGCGTAAAGACAGTGACTGGAGCACAGTGTTGAGTGAGGCTGAATTTGCCGAGTTGTGCGAACACCAGCTCACCCACCATTTCCGGGTAGCGCGCAAGATTGCCCTGAGTGATGGTGCCAGTCTCGCGCTGGTCACTCCCGAAACTACGGCTACCTCAACTACCGAGCAATTTGCTCTGGCTAACTTCATCAAAACGACCCTTCACGCTTTTACGGCTACGATTGGTGTCGAGAGCGAAAGAACTGCTCAGCGCATTCTGATCAATCAAGTCGATCTGACCCGGCGTGCGCGTGCCGAAGAGCCGCGTGATCCGCACGAGCGTCAACAAGAACTGGAACGTTTTATCGAGGCAGTCTTGCTGGTCACTGCACCACTCCCGCCTGAAGCCGATACCCGTTACGCCGGGCGGATTCATCGCGGACGGGCGATTACCGTGTAAATTCTACGCCACAGGAACCACTACCAAACCAGCATAGTAAGAGAACGATAGAGACGTTGCAATGCGACGTCTCTATCATATTTCCGGCCCCCCCTAGACAAACCCCCACGTCTTCGTGTAGACTAGAAACAGGAGGCTGTATGCACGTCCAACAAGAACCAATTCTGGTTATCGCTGCACATGCTGATGATATTGAGTTTGCTGCTGCCGGTACTATCGCCAAGTGGGCAGCAGCCGGGCATCCTGTTACGTATTGCATCGTAACCGATGGTTCGGCTGGCTCAAATGAACCAGGTGCCAATCTGGCAACCCTGGTCGCTCGCCGTCAAGAAGAGCAGCGTGCTGCCGCAGCAGTCCTCGGTGTGCACGATGTCCGTTTCCTTGGCTACCGCGACGGCATCTTGCAGCCAACCCTCGATCTGAGGCGAGAGCTAACTCGCCTGATCCGTGAAGTACGACCATTCCGGGTTCTCTGCCAGGACCCAACACTCGTCTTTGCCGGCAACACCTACATTAATCATCCCGATCATCGTGCAGCCGGTGAAGCGGCGCTCTACGCCGTTTTCCCCAGCGCTGAAACGCGCCCCATCTTCCCGGAACTCCTTGCCGAAGGCTACGAACCGCACAAAGTGCGTGAACTCTATCTGATGTTTCCCAGTGCCCCTGATCTCTACCTCGATATAAGTGATCGGATTGAGCAGAAGATTGAGAGTCTGCTCTGCCACCGCTCGCAGCTTGGCCCCGAGGTGGCTGATTGGGTGCGCACGTGGGACGCCGAGAACGGCACGAAGATCGGCGTTGCCTACGCCGAGACGTTCCGGGTCATTCGCCTGGTCGATAATTAACCCGCGACACGAACCCTCTGGAACGGGCAGCGTTTACGCTGTTCCCGGATGGTTTGGTGTACGCGCCGGTTTTTGGTTATTAGTGCCGGGATAACCGGCTAGAAAGGAATGACATTGGCAGATTGATATGCGTGAGGTGCGCATGTGTCAGGGCCGTGCGCATCTCGGTCACACCGGGTACCTCATCCGGCGTGTCGCCCTGTTCTTCGTGTCCGCGCCAGGGTCGGGGCATGTGCCTACGATGTGGTCTCTCTCTCTTACCTGCTGCGGTGTCGCAGTCGCGCATTCGGCGCGTTAGAGGCCACGGTTGCGGACGTAGTCAGGAATCTATATGAGTACCATTACGAACAATCGACGTCAGGCCCTCAGTGATAATGTCTGGTTACATTTCTTCCAAATGGGCCACTTCTCCAGTACCGACGCGCGGCCCACAATACTGGTCCGAGGTGAAGGGTCGCGCGTATGGGATCAAGACGGTAACGAGTACATCGATGGTCTGTCCGGTCTGTTTACAGTCAATGTCGGTTATGGTCGCCGTGAAATCATCGAGGCGATCAGTGCGCAACTGAGCGAGATTGCTTACGTCAGTCCTTTCAGCTTCCCCAGTCTGCCTTTAATTGACATATCGGCGCGCCTGGCTTCAATCAGTCCCACCGGCCCCCGCTCGCGAGTATTTCTGACCACCGGGGGTTCAGATGCAGTGGAGACTGCATTGAAGCTGGCCAAAGCGTACCAGCGGCGGCGCGGGTTTGCCGACCGCACCAAGATTATTGCCCGTCGCGTGAGCTATCACGGCACCTCAATGGGTGCGCTATCGGTCAACGGTGTCACCTCCATCCGTAACGGTTTTGGCCCGCTGGTACCGGGGGCACGCCATGCGCCCCTCCCCTATCGTTTTCGCTGCGACTATTGCGCCACTCACAGTGGCTGCCGTGGTGTCTGTGTCGATGAAGTCGAGCGTCTGATCGAGTTTGAAGGCCCTGAAACAATTGCCGCCATTATTATGGAACCGGTGCAAAATAGTGGCGGTGCAATTGTCTCGCCTCCCGGCTATCTACAACGCATTCGCCAGATCTGCGATCACTACGGGATCGTCATGATTGTTGATGAAGTGATCTGCGGTTTTGGCCGGGTTGGTGATTGGTTTGGTTCAACAGCGATGGGGGTCAGGCCCGACATCATCACCTGCGCCAAAGGCATCACCAGCGGCTACGCTCCGCTCGGTGCGGCCATTGTCTGTGACACGCTCGCCGATGTCTTCGTTTCCGATAATGAAGCAGATAAGTTTATGCACGGAATCACCTTTGGTGGGCACGCTGCCAGTTGTGCGGCAGCACTCGCCAACCTGGACATTATCGAACGGGAACATCTGCTGGAGCGGTCGCGCGAAATGGGAGCCTACCTGATGCAAGAGCTAACCGCTGCCGTTGGCAATCACCCCAACGTGGGTGAGGTGCGGGGGATGGGCATGTTTATGGCTGTCGAGCTGGTACGTGACCGGGTCACCCGCGAGTCACTGGCCGAGGAGCGGCTGATGATCTGGCTGAGTGATCAATTGAAGCAGCGTGGTCTGATTTGCCGGGCCGATGATCGACTCGAACCGGTGATCCAACTGGCGCCGCCGTTGATCCTCACCCGCGAAGAAGCTGATCGCTGTGTCAGCATCGTCGCCGAGGCCGTCCATGCCCTCGGTCGTCGACTGGGAAGCGTCCCAACCGTCATCTCGCTCAACGTCACAACACCGGTAGAACCACCGACAGCGGTGGCGGCTGATTAAAAAGAGCAAGAAAGGTGCGATGCATCGTCACATGCATCGCACCTTCTTTCATCCGGCAACCGTTGTCTGCCGGATGCCAACCTCTCGCGTTAATAGTCCGACCTGCTGCAACAATACCGGCGTATCCACAAACCCCAAATTGATGTGGCGTACCACACCACGGGCATCAAGCACCACAGTCGCCGGCGCAGTGAGAATACCCAGTTGCGTCACGAGCTGCGGATAGTCCGCAGCCTGCAAGGTACAGATAGTGACCTGAGTGACCTGATCGTTGACAGCACCGGCCAGCCTCGCCAGCGCCGGTGCTTGCCGGAAATGACACTCGCGACAACCAGGTGTGGTAAAAGCAACCACTGCCGGCTTCCCCGTCGGCACCAACCCGACGAAGGGAGACTTCTGAGCGAGGGATCGTACCGTGCGTGCCTGCCAGTAACGTACCCCTGCCCACACCAGCAGTACCGCGAGCGTCACAACCCCAATGATCAACAGCCGTTCAACCAGCACTCAAATACCTCACCGGTCATCTACTTCAGAACACCCAATCGCCGCAACTGAAAGAAGATAAAGCATCCGGCGCAGAAACCGAAGATCAGATTCACTGCCGCCAGCACAACGACCAGCAGCGCCAGGCTCCAGCCGATAACCTCTGCCCCTAACCACAGGCTCAACGTAGCCAGCAGCAGTACACCAGCCCCAACACCTTGCGCAAAGCGGTGAGGTGCTGCATCTTCCTCGTGCAGGTCAGGACGTAACCAGCCCAGGGGGCGCAGGATGTCGCGGTATAGACGCTGGAACAATGCCAGCGCAGGATGGATCACACCAAGAGCAAGGACAACCGCAACGAACGCAACCAACCAGTGTTGATTGGTAACGAAGGCTGTTAGAACAAGCACGATGATCGCCGCCTGGTTAAAGCGCAGGGCAGTGCGGTCGAAGAGAGCAGGTGGTGAAGAAAATGCTTTCGCAGACATTGTTGACTTCCTTGCGCAATTTTTTCAAGATACCTGTCATTAATCTTACATAAAACGATAGATTTTGTCAAGATTATTGATAACAGAACATATCTTTGATTGGGTCATGACTTTGGAGACCGATACAGGCTGTGAAATCATGAAAGGAGAAAACGGCTTCCAGACCAACCCCTATTGCGTTGCCCAGCACGATAACGGTATGGAAGTTGTCTTCGCCATCGTGAAAAGGCTTTACGACCACCAGGTAGTCCTGAACGGTATGGACAAGAACGGACTACGGTCATGACAGGAATCGCTCAGGAACGACTGAGGAATTGCCTGCACTATCCCTGTACGATGGAGGCAGACACTTTATTCCGCACGCCACATCACGTGCCACGTGTATCACTGTGTGTCTGGAGAATATGCTGTACAGCGACCACTGTGGTACAGTGTGTGCACGGATACGGGTACTGTAAGGGGAGAGCACCTGTGATCGGCCTTGAAAAAATCGACCCTCAACATATAATAAAGCGACAGAACTTGTGGGTTCTGTCGCTCTTTTGGTAGCGGCGGCAGGATTCGAACCTGCGACCTTCGGGTTATGAGCCCGACGAGCTGCCACTGCTCCACGCCGCGCCAGCATTTAATACTATAGCAGGGTAGAATGCCTATGTCAAGAGGTTTTTCGCTACAAAGTGTTGTTGTGCATGCCGAAACCCCGGCTCAACTCGCCCTCATTCGTGACCTCTTCCGCGAGTATGCCGCCGGATTGCCAATCGACTTAGCGTATCAAGGTTTTGACACCGAACTGGCAAGCCTTCCCGGTGCTTATGCTCCACCGCGCGGACGGCTGCTGCTGGCTATGGTTGATGAGACCGCAGCCGGCTGTGTAGCGCTACGTCCACTGAGCGATACCATCTGTGAGCTAAAACGCCTCTATGTGCGACCGGCGTTTCGCCACTTGGGATTAGGGCGATACCTGACAAGATACATGCTCAATGAAGCATCTACCATTGGCTACGAATATATGCGTCTTGATACCCTTCCTTCAATGCACAGTGCAATTCACCTTTACGAGTCGCTCGGTTTTATGCGCTGTGCACCGTACTATCCGACACCTATCGCCGATACGGTCTTTATGGAACGGCGGCTGGCAGACAGAGCTACGAATGGTGAGTAGTCTCTGCGTTGCCAGCCACTTTAGCGAATAGAGCTGTTCCTTCCATTCACCTACCGCACCGAACGGTAACCACCGGCCACTCCTCGTGGTGACAGCACCAGTTGCCAGAGCTGGCTGGCCCGTGCCATAAAGCTACCGGCGCTCATCAGCAGATAGAGACGCCACATCCGGTAGAAGCGCTCGTTGTAACGGGCAGACAATTGTGGCCATGCCCGCTCGAAATTGGCGTGCCATGCTTTGAGCGTAGTCACGTAGTTGATCCCGAAGTTATGCCAGTCTTCCAGCACAAAGAGACCCTCGAATGCCGCTGTGAGTAATCGCGGCGAGGGCAACATCGAGTTGGGGAAGATGTAGCGCTCGATCCAGGCATCACGGCCCTGGTATGCCACGTTGGTGCCAATCGTGTGCAGCAGAAGTAAGCCATCATCAGCCAGACAGCGCCGCGCGACCTGCATAAAGGTGCGATAGTTACGGTAGCCAACATGCTCGAACATGCCAACGGAAATGATGCGATCAAACGTTCCGCGTGTCTGCCGGTAATCTTCCAACCTGATCTCAACCGGCAAACCGCGACATCGTTCACTCGCCAGCGCGGCCTGTTCTTTTGACACGGTGATGCCGACTACATGTACCCCATAACGCTCAGCCAGATACTGCGCAGTACCGCCCCAACCACAGCCAATGTCGAGCACGCGCAGCCCCGGCTGCAGGTCGAGTTTACGGGCAATCAGGTCGAGTTTGGCCTCCTGTGCTTCATCGAGCGTGCGCGCCCCACTATCCCAGTAGGCACAACTGTAAATCATACGCCGATCAAGCATCGCCTCGTAGAGATCGTTGCCAATATCGTAGTGGTGCTCTCCAATCACGAACGCACCTTTGCCACGCTGCCGATTTATAAACCGACTGTCAAACCAGAGCGGGATGCGTGCCAGCCAGCCGATTGTCTGGGGTGCCTGCACACTCAACAGACGACGAATACACTCATCAATTGCCTCACAGTCCCACCAGCCATCCATGTACGCTTCGCCCAACCCTAGTGAGCCATGGAGCAGGCAGCGCAGATATAACCGTTCATCATGAACCTGAATGTCCCACGGTTGCGTGCCATTGACCGTAATGCCGGCAGCAGCAAGCAGTTTGAGCGCGTATGATCGCGCCAGTTTGTGCAGTCCGTCGTTCGTTGATCGAGGGGTTTGCGGAGTCGTTGTTATTGAAGCCAGTCCATGTTTTGCCATATGTGATCCTCCTGTCCAAGTTTTGCAAAACAATTGAACACACTTCATAACCTTGCTTGCCGCATATTCACCTAAAATACTATTTCATCACTTGTCACCCCCTCAAAAGAGCAGTATACTGCTTGCAAAGAAAACGGTTGCACATGTGCAGGTTTACTATTATGAAACAACACGAAGCTCGTTCACATTTGCCACATCAGCTTATCCATGACGTGTACGTGCTGCTTGACGATGGCGACCGGCGAGCATTGTCACACGTCAATTTGACCCCGCTCGAGTTTAATTTGTTGCTCCAGTTAGACCTTGAGCAGGGGCAACGACTGACTGATGTTGGCGCCAAACTGCTCTGTGTTAAGAGCACCATTACGCGGTTGGTGGATCGCCTCGAACGCGACGGTTTGGTCAAGCGCAATCCCGATCCTGATGATCGGCGGGCACAGCGGCTGATCCTGACGCCACGCGGAGCCGCAGTGCGTGCCGAGGCGCTGGCAATGCACAATGCGGCTGTCGAGCGCCGGATGGGCTTGCTCGATGAGCAGGAACAGGAGCAGTTAACACGACTACTGCTCAAGCTGCGTGATGGATTGGCCGCCGATCTGGCCGCCCAGCAGACTGTTGAAGCTGAGTCATAATATTTGCCATACATCGTGCGCACCTTTGCCTGGGTCTGAACGGTATCTTTTATAGTACCGCGTTTTTGACAACAGGCAAAGCGATGAATCTGATTCGACTCGCAATCGGTTGGCTGGTCGGGATTGGCCTGGCAGGTTCGTTCAATGTTCCGTTGCCCTGGTGGCTGATTGTGGCTACCGTGGCGCTGGTGGGGTTACCGTTTGACCGCAGCTCTCAACGCTGGCTGGCCCTCTCGGTGCTGTGCTGCGCGTTGGGAGGTGTTCGTTTTCATGTTGCTCAACCCCTGATCGGCCCGCAGCATATTGAGCGTTGGGCTGATACTAACCGTCTCACTCTGGTTGGCTATGTAGCAGAGGAACCCCGCCGTGATGATCGGGGTCAGCAACTTGTTGTCGAAGTTACCCATACCCGCACCTCCGAACGGTTCGTTATGACGGAAGGGCGGGTTCTGGTGCGGGTACCGCCCTATCCGCCATATTATCCAGGCGACCGGCTCTGGCTGGAAGGAGATCTGAGCAGGCCGGCTACTGCACAGCGGGTAGGGGAATTTGACTACCGGGTCTACCTGGCGCGGCGCAATATCTTCGTGCTCATGCATCGGCCCACAGTGATCCGGCAACTCGACAAGCCGGTCACGAATTGGGGGATAAAACAGATCAGTCAGTTCCGTGAACATTGTCGGCAGATTATCTTGCGCCTCTTACCCGAACCCCAGGCAGCGCTGACAATTGGGATTTTGCTCGGTATTCAGGCCGGGTTACCAGAAACCACCCGCACGGCTTTCGCAGCGACCGGAACATCGCATATTCTGGTTGTTTCAGGCTGGAATTTCAGCATTGCCGCAGCAGCGCTGGCAGCCCTGGCCCGATTGTTGCGCCTGCCGCCCTGGCCCGCCTTCTGGCTGAGTCTGGCAATCATGTGGATATATGCCGGTTTCACCGGTGCTTCAGCAGCCGTTATACGGGCGGCAATGATGGCGAGTCTTGCGCTTTTGGCCCGCACCGCCGAGCGGCAGAGTGAACCCTGGCGCCTGTTGCTGGCTGCATGCTGGCTGTTAACCCTGATCAATCCGCAAACACTGTGGGATTTAGGCTTCCAGTTATCGGCGCTGGCTACGGCCAGTCTGTTCGCATTTGGCAAGCCGGTTGATCACTGGCTGGATACGGTACGCTGGCCCCCTCATCCGGTGGTAGATGCGATGCGCGAGGCACTCGGTGCAACCCTGGCTGCCCAGGTCTTGACCCTGCCGCTGATGCTCTACCACTTCGGGAATCTCTCCCTCATCGCTCCGCTGGCCAATATTGTGATCGTACCGGTTGTTCCTTTTGCCATGTTACTCGGTGGTTGTGCCCTTCTCGGTGGTCTGGTCTGGCTACCGTTGGGTCAGTGGCTGGCGCTGTGTGCCTGGCTCCCGCTAAGCTGGATCAACAGCGTTGCGATGTTGCTGGCAGAGCCGGCGTGGGCCGTTGTCCGACTCCCGGTGTTTCCACTCTGGCTATTAGTCGTTATGTATGTCGTGATTGCCAGTGTCTGGTGGCGATGGGTACGAGATGATGGGCAGGTAAATGCTGCGGCTGTCAGATCATCCGTGGACTGATACTCACTGCACGCTTACGGGAATGAGAGGTTGCTACTCTCAAGGTACGCGACATAGGCATTCCCCTGGGAGCGCGCGCCTCCGGCGCGCTCATCAGTGGCGCGGGCTGGAAGCTCGCGTGCAGGCATCATCTCCACCGCCGTCAGGTGCTGGCCGTGGCCGCTGGTACACAGGCACGAACCCGGTGCAACAACACGCCTACACGCAGGTATCGCATTTATTCCTGACCGACTCGATGATCGAAACAAGCGCATCCAGCATTCCCGTGACCAGGATGGGTAACGGTGTACCACGCGCCGAATCATAAGCACGGCTGGCGCGGCAGCCATGCTGCCGCACTCCAAACCCTGCGACACGCACATAATGTGCGCGTAAGGCAACCCATCCAGCACGTAATAGCACGGCTGGAGCTGCGCATTGTCACCGGGCCAGTCGCCCAAAACAGCATCCATGGCGATCATACCCGCTGATACACCCGTGGTTGATACCAGTTGCAGGTAATGCATTGCCCAGCGGGGGCGGTTGAGGGTGGGGGCGTGTCGCATACCTATGGCAGCATGACCGGTGTACCACACACCTGTCAGTGCGCTGTCGTGGTGCGCACACGCTGGCCTCTCCTGGGATCACGCGCCTCCTACCCCTACCTCCTATCTTCTACCTCCTACCCTACCTCTACCTCCTACCCCTACCTTCTATCTTCTACCTCCTACCCTACCTCCTATCTTCTACCTCCTACCCCTACCTCCTACTTCCTATCTCCTACTTCCTATCTCCTACTTCCTATCTCCTACTTCCTATCTCCTACTTCCTATCTCCTACTTCCTATCTCCTATTTCCTCCCTCACCCCTCACAGTATGTTATGATAAAGAAGGTAACATGCACAGCAGAACGAGGTTCATTATGGCCCAGATTGCCCCCTACGGTAGTTGGCGCTCGCCAATCTCCGCTGAAATGCTCGTCGCCAGACAAGTGAGCCTGAACTGGCCCGCTATCGATGGTGCCGATATCTATTGGATTGAGGGTCGGCCCCAGGAGGGCGGACGCAATGTCCTGGTACGCCGCACTGCCGATGGTGTGGTCAGCGATGTCACACCACCAGACATGAATGTACGCACACTGGTACACGAGTATGGCGGCGCCAGCTATACGGTCGATCAGGGTGAGGTGTTTTTTGTCGAATTTCGCGACCAACTGCTATACCGCCAGCGTCCCGGCGAGCTGCCGGTTGCGGTAGGTACTCCCGATGGGCTACGCTTTGCCGAGATGCAGGTTGATCGCCGACGCAACCGCATCATTGCGATTGGCGAAGATCATCGCGGTACCGGCGAAGCCCAAAACTATCTGGTGGCAGTTGATCTGGATAGTGGTGCGATCACACCTCTCCATACCGGACGTGATTTCGTTGCTGCACCCCGGCTCAGTCCCGATGGCAACTGGCTGGCCTGGTTAGCCTGGGATCATCCCAATATGCCCTGGGATGCCGCTGAGCTGTGGGTGGCTCCGATCCTGGAGGATGGCAGTCTCGGTTCGGCTCGTCAACTGGCCGGTGGCGCCGGCGATTCATGCTTCCAGCCAGAATGGACGACCGACGGTCAGGTACTGGTCGTCGCCGAGCGGACTGGCTGGTGGAACCTGTATCGGCTCGATCTTGCCGGCAACGCGACACCACTGTACCCGCTCGATGCCGAATTTGGTCAACCACTCTGGCAGCCGGGCATGCGCACCTATGTCCCCCTGGCTGATGGCCGGGTTCTGGCGACATATTGCCGGCAGAGTCGCTGGCATATGGTGATCATTGAGCGTGATGGTAGTATTCATCCCATCGATCTGCCGGTGTCGGTGATTAACATTGTCAATGGCACCGGTGAGCGTGTGGTGTTTACCGGCAGCTCACCAACCACACCAACGACCCTGTTCCTGCTCGACCTGAGCGATCAGTCGCTATTGCCGCTGCGGCGTAGCGGTGAATTGCCGGTTGACCCGGCTTATCTATCTCTGCCAGAGGTCATCAGCTTTCCGAGTGCCGGTGGTCGCACTGCTTACGGCATCTTCTACCCACCGCACAACCCCGATTTTGTCGCGCCAGAAGGCGAATTACCGCCCCTGCTGGTTATGATCCACGGCGGACCAACCGCTGCTGCCCAACCAACCCTTCGCCTATCGATCCAGTACTGGACAAGTCGGGGCATTGGGGTGTTGGATGTGAATTATGGTGGAAGTACCGGCTTTGGTCGCGCTTATCGCGAGCTACTCGATGGGGCGTGGGGTGTCGTTGATGTAGAGGATTGTATTGCCGGTGCCCAATTTCTCGCTGCTACCGGGCGGGCTGATCCCAACCGGCTGCTGATCACCGGAGGGAGTGCCGGTGGGTTTACCGTACTGGCCGCACTCGCATTCCACAAGGTCTTCCGCGCCGGTGCCAGCCACTTCGGCGTGGCCGATCTGGCAGCATTGGCTCGCGACACGCACAAGTTCGAGTCGCGTTATCTCGACCGCCTGGTCGGCCCATACCCTGAGCGCGCAGACCTCTACGAGGCACGCTCACCGCTCACTCACGCCGATCAAATTACCAGTCCGGTGATCTTCTTTCAGGGGTTAGAAGATAAGGTTGTTCCGCCAGCCCAATCGGAAATGATGTACGAGGCATTACGTTCACGGGGCGTCTACACCGAATATGTCCCCTTCCCCGGCGAACAACACGGTTTTCGCAAGGCCGAAAACATCATCACCGCAATCGAGCGCGAACTGGCCTTCTACGGCAACGTGTTGGGATTCACCCCGGCGCAGTAGCTGACACCTCTCTTGTGCAACCGTAGAGCGAGATGACGGTTTCCTCATCTCGCTCCTCTTCATTGCGAACCGGTTGCGTGCTATACTTAGACCATCAATACATCAGACGTGGGAGTAGAGCCTTGAGTACGGAGCCAGCCGCCTTACTTGAGCGTGCCACAGCTATCGTTACCGCGCAATTAAACGAACTGCGCGATCTATATCACGCTGCGCTGCATCAGCACGAAGACATACGGCGGCGCGTCCAGCAACTCTCGCGCCAGCTTGACGAAGCCGTGATTCAGGAACGCTTCGCGCGTGAGCGCGGCATGTCAACCGTTGCCGCAACTGCCCGCGTTAATCAGATACGGGCGGAACATGCGGCGGCGGCGGCTACCGAAGCCGAACTACGGCGGGCTATGCGCCAGCTCGATCAGCTCATTCGTCAGATTGAGATGAGCAGCACGACGTTAACGCGCAATGCAGAAGGTATCGCTGCCGATCCCTGGGTGCAGGCATTGCGTGCTCAGATTATCAAAGGCCGTGAAGAAGAACGTATCCGACTGGCGCGTGAAGTTCACGATGGCCCGGCCCAGGTGCTGGCAAATGCGCTGATGGGAGTAGAGGTGTGTCAGAACCTGCTCCAGGAACAACACCTCGACCGGTTAGGCTCAATTTTGAGCCAGTTGGGTGACAGTGTGCGTGAAGGGTTGCGCGAGGTGCGCAGCTTTATCGCCGACCTGCGACCGGGTAAACTCGAAGAGCAAGGACTGGTCGCCGCGCTTCACGAGTATATTCGGCGCTACCGCGACACGGTGAGCAATGCCGTTCACTTTGAAGCCGACCCACTGCCGCGACTACCAGCCGAAGCCGAGATTGTGCTCTACCGCATCGTGCAGGAAGCCCTACAAAATGCCCGCAAACATGCCCGCGGTGCTCCGGTACGGGTCACCCTTACCACTCGCAACGGCCAGTTACAGCTCATCATCCGAGATGAAGGGCCAGGATTTGATCTGCGCGAAGTAAGCCGACGTGCTGGCCGTGAAAGCTGGGGTCTGACCAGCATGCGCGAGCGTGCCGAACTCATCGGCGCTCAATTGACAGTTACGACCCGTCACGGTGCGGGAACCGAGGTTCATGTGAAAATGCCATTACCTACTGCGCGTTAATTCTTGACTTCGTTTCGTTTTACACTACGGAGAAGGCATAGAAATATGCTACTCGGATTACAGCAATCGTGGCAGCAACACCGTGTACGTGTATAACAGGGATCAACATTAAGGAGTCGTGTGTGACGGCACCGTCAAAAGTAAAAGTATTGATCATTGATGACCATCCGCTCTTCCGTCAAGGTATTCGCTGGAGTCTGGAGAGTGCTCACGATATTGAGGTTGTAGGGGAAGCTGAGAACGGTCAGGAAGCGATCAAGCTGACCGAACGGCTCTTTCCCGATGTCGTCCTGGTTGATATTAATCTGCCCGGTTTGAATGGTCTGGAAGTCGCCCGTGTCATCAAGCGACGTGAACCGCGTACTGGCATTATTGTGTTGAGTGTTTACGAAGATGAAGAGCAACTCTTTCAGGCTATCAAGGTTGGAGCAGCAGCCTTCACCTCAAAAGACATCAGTCCCGAAGAGCTTGTTCACATGATTCGCGAGGTGGCGCGCGGTCGCTACCTGATCAATGATGCTGTTCTGGCCCATCCCAACGTCGCTGCACGGGTGCTACACCAGTTTCGCGAACTGGCGGCAACCGATGAAGAGGACGGTGCAAGTCTGTTTGCACCGCTTACATCACGTGAGATCGAAATTCTTGACTGTATTGCCCGTGGTCTCTCAAACAAAGAGATCGCCAGCGAACTAAGCATCAGTAGTCAGACGGTGAAGAACCACATTACCTCCATCCTTGCCAAACTCCAGGTCAATGATCGCACGATGGCAGTGATTGTTGCGATCAAGAAGGGATGGATCAAAATGGGGTATTCGCAATCGTCTGAGGGGTGATCATTGGATTAGTGAGCATAACTACAAAATCGTAACGCTGGTGTACCTGAGTAACTGTTACGTATTCGACCGTGGGTGTCAATAAGCAGCACTGTGAGAAAATATCTGCCTTTCAACCTGATGTAGAGCGTAAAATGTAGGGGCACGGCATGCCGTGCCCCTACTACTGCAAGATACACCATGTCGGCACCCATCGAACCAATGCTATAATATCCCCCAGCAAACCGATGACAAAAGATACAAAGCAGACCTTCCGGTAGTATAGTTCACGTTCTGATCGTCAGTCTCCACTCGTTCGTTAAGACGACTAAGCATTCGTTGGAGCACATGCTATGCAAGCGTATGATAAGGGTTTTGCCAAAGTATACGATCTGAGGTGGTCTGGTTTTGCCAGGCAGGTCGCTCCGCTTATCCTTGATTTCTACGCCGCTACACCGATTGCTCAAGAGAACAAAACTGTTCTTGATCTCTGCTGCGGTACCGGTCATCTGGCGGTACACTTTCTTGCCAGGGGATATCGGGTTGTGGGGCTTGATCTATCAGACCATATGCTGCACTACGCCAGGGAGCATGCCCGCCAGTATATTCAAACCGGTCAGGCCACCTTCATCCAGGGTGATGCGAGCAATTTTACGTTAGATGAGCGTTTCGGGTTGGTTGTTTCTACCTTTGATTCGCTCAATCATCTCGAACATGAACAGGCACTGTACCGGTGCTTCCAATGCGTCTACGCCGTATGCGATGGTTATTTCATTTTTGACTTGAATACACGACGTGGGCTAAAGCGCTGGAATAGCATTCAGGTAGACGACAGCGATGATGATGTCTTGATCATCAATCGCGGTATCTATGATGGCCACAGTGATAAGGCGTGGACAAAGATCACCGGGTTTATTCGATTGCCCGATGGCCGCTACGAGCGATTTGATGAGACCGCGTTTAACACTGTCTTTGACATGGCGAAGGTCCGGGATGCGATGCTCGCTGTTGGCTGGAAAAACGTCTACTTTGCCCGGATTCAAGATTTGCGGACGCCCCTAGACGAACCTGAAAAGGAAGGACGGGTGTTTATCGTTGCCGTTAAGTAGCGTTCTCTGCCGAAAAGACCGTCCGACCGGTGCACGATATAGCGGTAGGCCGTCAGTCGTGCACGTTTTCTTTATCCACAGCACGACCTGTTACAATCACTGCAGGGAGGCCACATGACAGTTTCGCAACCCCAGGGCTTTCTCGCCGTCCCAACCACCGGAAACGGACCTGGCGTATTGGTGCTGCATGCCTGGTGGGGGTTAAATGACACCATCAAGATGTACTGCACACAACTTGCCGGGGCCGGTTTCGTAGCCTTCGCCCCAGACCTTTATCACGGTAAGGTTACCGACAATATCGCCGAGGCGGAAGCTCTTGCCCAGGCGCTCGACGCCAACCATCGCCAGGTCAGGGCCGAGATCGTCCAGGCAACGCGGTTTCTTAGCGAACACGCTGACAAAGCTACCCGTGGCCTGGCAGTGATTGGCTTCTCACTCGGTGCTTACTATGCGCTTGATCTTTCCGCTACTTGTCCGGAATACATTCGTTCCGTCGTCCTCTTCTATGGCACCGGTCTCGCCGATTTCAGTAACTCAAAGGCGGCCTATCTCGGTCACTTTGCCGCGAATGACCCATTTGAACCGCAAGCCAACATCTACAGCCTGGAGGATGCCCTCAAGCAGGCTGGCCGTCCGGTGACGTTCTATCATTACAGTGGCACTGGACACTGGTTCTGTGAACCTGATCGCGATCAGGCGTACAATCCGGCGGCAGCAAGACTGGCCTGGGAGCGAACGCTTCATTTCCTGGAGCGTGGCACGACTGATGACAGTTAAGCTGCCATCGGCGCCTATCTACACCTCGCTTGACTGGAGTGGTTGTTATGCGCATCCAGCACCTGGTGGTTGCGGAAGTTATCCTGCTACACGCTAACTGTCTAACACAGCTACCCTGAACCCGGAATAGGTATCATCCGGCAGCGTTACCCTGAGCTGTTTACACCCTCCAGCAGAGATGGGTTGGGGAAGGAACCAGTGCCCGCCCCTGGCAGGGATGAGTTGGGTGCGCGTCTCGTATACCATCTCCGGTAGCAGCGAACGCATTGCACGCTATCCAAACCACGAGCAGACTACCTGATCGTGGTATACTAAAATACTGAACGCAAAAACGTACTTGAGAACACCTATGCTGGATGCCGATAATCTCGCTGCTTTGACAGTTGCCGAACTGGTTGCGCACGTTCGTGAATTGCGCAACGCCAATGCTCAATTGCGTCGCCAGTTACACCCGGCTGGCCCGCCGCTGGCTGCTCACGCGCTGACGGAAGAGCTGATGCGGCAGACTGCCTTGCTCACCCGGTTGGGAATTGAATTTCGCGAAGATCTCGAACCGACAACACTCCTCCAGCAAGCCCTGCAAACGATCACGCTCCATCTGCCCGCCGATGAAGCGACTGCGATCCTTATCGGTGCTGACCAGACACCCTCCCATGCTCTGACGGTCTCGCTTGGCGCACCGCGCCTGTTGCCCCACGAGCGCGCCACCGAACTGCTCAAACACGGAAGTGCAGGCTGGGCGTTGCGTCATGGCAGCAGCATCGTGCTGCTTGATCTCGCCAATGATGCACAGCGGTTTCATTTGCGAGAATTGCAGAGTGGCGGCAGCCTGATCGCGACGCCGATCCATCAATCGGCGGCTACTGCCGGCGTGTTGCTTATCTATCGTCTGGCAACGCACGCCTTCAGCAGCCATGATCTGATCCTGATCGAAAGCATCGCTGCGCAACTTGGAGTTGCGCTTGGGGCAGCACGCCTGTATCAGCAACATCGCCTTCGCCAACAACACATCTTAACCTTGCTCGATTTCGGTCAGTCGTCTGGCGCCAACCTCTCACCCGGTGACGTAGCCGCTCGTTGTCACACTATCGCGACTGAAACTTTCGCTGCCCGTTGGGGGTTACTCTTTCTGCGATCTTCCCCACAGAGTCAGCCCGAATGGATTGCGCCAACCAATCTGTCGTTAGACGTACCGGTTGCCGCCGCCAGTGGTGCCGCACAACTGACAACCGAGAGCCAGAGTGTGGTGACAATAGCTATCACTGATGATCAGACCTGCATCGCTCTCCCCTTGATCCACGACGGCAATGCCATTGGGAGTCTGGCATTGGGCTATACCAGTGCGCAATCACAGCCTTCCGCGATAGACTGGAAACTGCTGGAACTCTTTGCCCGTCAGGCTGCTACCGTGTGTGCTACGCTCCAACTGGTCTCTCGTCTGCGTGAACAGACCCAGTTACTGGAAGGGTTGATCGCCGAACGCACCAATCAATTGCAGCGCTCACGCGATTTGCTCCGCATCGTTTTTGATAGTCTGCCTGAAGGGGTTGCCTTGCTTGATGAAACGGAGCGGCTGGTGGCGGCCAATACGGTCTTCGCCAGTCAGATCGTCGGGCGGCATCCGCGCGACTTGGTCGGCAAAACCTATGCTCACCTGCTCCGCATGCTCGAACGGGCCGCCCCGACCACTATCGAATTACTCGCCGACACCCAAAAGGAACGTCGCCGACTCCGCCTGCGCCAGGTCTTTCCCGAAGGTGAACGGTCGTATATTGTCGAACGCATGGAGATACCACCCTCACATGGCCAGCCGGCATCACGGCTGGAATTCTGGCGGCGCGAACAGTAATCGTGTTCTGATCTGATAATGTGTAAACAATGCCATACTTGCATACCACGCCTAACGGCATCCGCGTTTTAATCGAAGAACTGCCACACACCCATTCGGTTGCAGTTGGTTGCTTCATTGACATCGGTGCGCGCTACGAATCGGCAGAACTGGCCGGTGCTGCCCACTTCATTGAACATATGCTCTTCAAGGGAGCCGGTGCCTATCCAACCGCCCATGCGATCTCGCTGGCAATTGAGGGGATTGGTGGCTATCTTAACGCTTCCACTGGCTACGAGACAACTGTTTTTTATGCGAAAGTTGCCGCTATCCATTTCCAACGAGCACTGCACGTGTTGAGCGAGATGGTGCAACGGCCACTCTTCGATGCTACCGAATTAGAAAAAGAGCGGCGGGTGATTATCGAAGAGATTCGCGGCATCCAGGATAATCCCACCGAGCTTGTCCACGAACTGCTGCAACGCACAATGTGGGGCGATCATCCGTTTGGCCGCGATATTGCTGGAAGTATTGCTACCGTCAGCGCCATTGCCCGCCACGAGCTGTTGCAATTTTTCGCTCAGGGGTATCACGCCGGGAATCTGGTCGTATCGGTCGCCGGCAAGATTGCTGCCGAAGAGGCCATTCCCGCCATCGAACGCGCTTTTGCCGATCTCCCTGCCGCGCAGCGTCCGGCGGCAATTGCCGCGCCTCCCTTACCGCACCAGCCCAAACTCAGCCTGCTCACACGTGACATCGAACAGGGCAACTTTTGCCTTGGCATGCCCGGCGTCTCGTACCACGATCCTGATCGCCGGGCAGTGCATGCGCTCGACGCCCTGCTCGGTGGCGGTATGTCGTCGCGCCTGTTCCAGACGATCCGTGAAGAACACGGTCTCAGCTACAATATCGGTTCTTATCACAACGAATTTTCTGATACCGGTATGTGGGTTATTTATGCTGGGGTGGAGCCTGATGCATTGCGTGACGCGGTGGCAATGACCCGCGCTATAGTGCGCGATGTGGCCGAAAACGGCCCTACAAAGCAAGAGCTGGCAACCGTGAAAGAACAGCTCAAGGGCAGCTTGTTACTCTCGCTCGAAGATACCTGGTCGATTGCCTCGCGTAACGCTACCAGTCTGCTGCGTTATCAAATGGTGCCGCCGGTTGAACAGATTATTGCCGAGATTGATGCATTGAGTTTAGCCGATCTCCAGCGTGCTGCCCGCCGGTTACTCACTGCCAATCAACAGTGGCTGGCGGTTGTTGGCCCATACAGCGACGAAGATCAGGCCGATTTACAGATATTGCTGGAAGAGTGAGGTTGCACGGTGAAGAGTGTGGCAATTGTTGGCGCCGGTATAGCCGGGCTGGCTGCCGCTCAGGCGCTGATCGCCAATCAAAGTGGGATTGTGCCGGTCGTCTTCGAGAAGAGTCGAGGTGTGGGTGGCCGGGCCGCTACTCGACGCATCGACGGTTTTTGCTTCGATCACGGTGCTCAGTATGTGAAAGCACCTACGCCTGAGTTACACGCTCTCATCGCTGCCACGGGCGATGCCGTGACGATTGATCGCCCAGTCTGGACATTTACCAGCACGAACCAGATTGCACCTGGCGACCCGGCCTTCGCCGATGAACAGAAGTGGACCTGGCCGGGCGGGATTACCCGGCTGGCAAAGTATCTGGCTACCGGTAGCGAGGTGCGATTGGAAACCACTGTGGCCCGTTTGCATCGTGAGCGCGACGCCTATCGTCTCTTCGCCGACGACGGTCGTGATCTGGGCAGTTTTGCCGCCGTTCTGTTGACTGCTCCCGCCCCCCAGACAGCCACCATCCTCGCCGCCAGTCATCTCGCTGATGTCCAACCTTTGATCGAGGCACTCCAGACCGTTCAATACCGGCGTTCGATCAGTATCACGCTGGCGCTGCCTCGCCGTCCACTCGTACCCTGGTATGCGCTGGTCAACGTAGATCGCCAACACCCGATCAGTTGGCTGGCCTGCGAACACGATAAACCCAACCGGACACCACCCGATCACGGTCTGCTTATTGCCCAGATGAGCGACCACTGGGCTACAACGCACTGGGATGCTCTTCAGAAAGGAACCTTTTCCCCTGCTGATGCCCCCAAACCAATTGTTGAAGCGCTGGCGGCAATCCGTGCGCTTATCGGTGATATTGATCAACCACTGTGGATCAATGTCCAACGCTGGCGGTATGCGCTTCCAGACACAGCGGCACCGTTAAGCGATCACGACCGTCTCATCCTCGCCGGTGATATGCTGTGCGGTCAGGGGCGTGTCCATCTCGCTATCGAGAGCGGTTGGCGCGCTGCGACGCGCATCCGCGAAGTTGTATCGTGAGGATACCTGTATGACAACTCCGGTCTGGCCACCTGTATTCGACGGACATAATGACGTTATTCTCGACCTTTACCGCCCTAAACCCGGTGAAGAACGCGACTTCTTTCACGCCAGCCCCTACGGTCATCTCGATCTGCCTCGTGCGCGGGCTGGTGGGTTTGGTGGCGGCTTTTTTGCCATCTACGTCCCACCACCACCTGCGCCCAAACCACCACCAGAACACATTCCCTCGCCACCGTACTATATGCCATTGCCGCCACCACTCGAACATAGCTACGCCTTACACACGACGATGGCAATGGCCGCACGCCTCTTCCGCATCGAAGCCGAGTCCAACGGCCAGTTTCGCATCTGTCGTACTGCTGATGACATTCATGCCTGCCTGACGAATGGTATTGTGGCAGTCGTTTTCCACATTGAAGGTGCTGAAGCGATTGGCCCCGATCTCGACGAACTAGAGGTACTCTATCAGGCGGGCTTGCGCTCGCTAGGGCCGGTCTGGAGCCGTCCCAATATCTTTGGGCACGGCGTGCCGTTTGCGTTTCCCGCTTCACCCGATACCGGACCCGGTCTGACCGACGCCGGTAAAGCGCTGGTCAAGGCGTGCAATCAACTACGCATCCTGATCGATCTCTCGCATTTGAACGAAGCCGGTTTTTGGGACGTTGCCCGGCTAAGCACGGCACCGTTGGTGGCTACGCATTCCAATGCGCATGCTATCTGCCCCAGTAGTCGGAATCTTACTGATCGTCAGCTCGATGCCATTCGCGACTCGGATGGCATGGTCGGACTGAATTTTGCCGTCACGTTTTTGCGCCCTGACGGGCACCGTGATGCTGATACGCCGGTTTCGATTATGGTGCGGCATGTGCAGTATCTGGTTGAACGCCTGGGTATTGACCGGGTAGGTTTTGGTTCAGATTTCGACGGTGCCTTGATCCCGCAGGCCATTCGCGACGTAAGCGGTTTACCGGTACTCTTGCAGGCGCTGGCCGATGCCGGCTTTACACCGGCAGAACTACGCAAGCTGGCCTACGAAAACTGGTTGCGCGTATTGCGGTTGACCTGGGGCGCATAACGTGATCACATCGTGAGTAGACATCAATACCAGACAATCACAGCTAAGGAGAGTACATTCCCGCTATGCAACATCTGCATCCGATTGAGCAACGAGTGCTCAGCGCCATCAACGACGATGGCTTATTGAAGGCACTGGCCGATCTGGTCAGTATCCCCAGCCTCGACGGCACTACGGCTGAAAATGAAGCCCAAGAGGCCGTCGCTGCGTTGCTACAATCCCAATCAATGACGGTTGATCGGTGGGAAATCGATCTACCCCGTTTGTATGCTCATCCTGATTGCAGTTGGGAAGTGCCGCGTGAGCGAGCGCTCGGCGTCGTCGGAATTCTGGGTGAGGATCGCGGTGGACGTAGCCTGATCTTCAACGGCCACGTTGACGTTGTGCCGGCTGGTGACCGACGCCTGTGGCATAGTGATCCGTGGCAGGCGACTATCGTCAATGGCCGGGTCTACGGGCGCGGTGCGCTGGATATGAAGGGAGGGCTGTGCTGTGCCATCTTTGCTGCCCGGGCCATCGCGGCTGCGGGTGTCCGGCTCCGTGGCCGTCTCGTGATCCAGAGTGTGATCGGCGAAGAAGATGGCGGTCTCGGCACACTGGCAGCCATTTTGCGTGGCCACACTGCCGATGCCGCGATTGTGGCCGAGCCAACGGAATTGAAAGTCGCACCGGCTCAGGCCGGCGCACACAATTTCCGCTTAACGGTGTATGGGGCGGCGGCGCACGGCTGTGTGCGCGAAGAGGGTGTCAGTGCAATTGAAAAATTTGCACCGCTACACCAGGCCATCATCGCGCTCGAACGTACTCGCAACGAACGCTTGCGTGCAGCCGACAGCAGCGGTCTCTTCTCGCGCTACCGTACCCCCAATGCTATCTGTATCGGTGTGGTGCGGGCAGGCGAATGGGCTTCTTCCGAAGCCGAGCAACTGGTCGCCGAAGGCCGTTACGGGATTGGGGTCGGCGAAGACCCGGCTATTGCACGCACCGAGCTGGAGCAGACGGTAGCCGCTGCTGCGGCCCAAGACCCCTGGCTGCGCGATCATCCGCCAATGCTGGAATGGTGGGGTGGGCGGTTTGATCCGGCCAGTACGCCCATGGACTCACCTGTTGTCCAAACCCTTGCCGCCTGCGATCAGGCGGTGCGGGGCACACCTGCCACATTTGAAGGCATGACCTACGGCGCCGATATGCGGCTACTGGTCAATGTTGGCGGTATTCCTACCGTCCTCTACGGGCCGGGTGATGTCCGCAATGCCCACCGACCGAACGAGTCGGTTGCCATCGTCGATTTACAGACAGCCACTCGCGTCCTGGCCCTCACTGCCCTTCGCTTCTGCGGTTACGATGAGGAATAGTTGATGAAAACCAGTCTCCAGATCGCTGCCGAAGCCCGGCTAGAGCCAATCGCTGCCATTGCCGAACGGCTTGGCCTGCCTGTCAGGTACCTCGAACCGTATGGCCGGTACCGCGGCAAGATTGACCTCACCTTTCTTGACGACTACCACGACCGGCCATTGGGCCGTTATGTCCTGGTCAGCGCAATCACCCCCACACCGCTCGGCGAAGGCAAGACCACAACCGCCATCGGGCTGGCAATGGCGCTCAATCGCATTGGCAAGCGTGCCGCGGTCACCTTACGCCAATCCTCGTTAGGGCCGGTCTTTGGCATTAAAGGCGGTGGTGCCGGCGGCGGTTACAGCCAGATCGTGCCCCTTGTCGAAAGCATTCTGCACCTGAACGGCGATATTCACGCTGTATCACAGGCGCACAATCAGTTGGCTGCGCTGACCGACAATAGCTGGTATCACGGCAACCCGCTCGATATTGATCCCGACCGGATCGAGATTCGCCGGGTTGTTGACGTGAATGATCGCTTTCTGCGCCAGGTGATGATCGGGCTGGGTGGTAAACAGAATGGTTTTCCTCGTCAGACCGGCTTCGACATCAGTGTCGCAAGTGAACTCATGGCCATTCTGGCGATGGTGAACGGTGTTGGTGCCCGGGCTGCCTTGCGCGATCTCCGCAGCCGGATCGGTCGTATGGTGGTTGCCTTCCGCCGTGACGGTACACCCATTACTGCTGAAGATGTGCGTGGTGCCGGGGCGGCGACAGTACTTATGCGTGAGGCGCTCAAACCGAACCTGATGCAGACTATCGAAAATACACCAGCCCTCATTCATGCCGGGCCATTCGCCAACATTGCCCAGGGTAATTCATCGATCCTGGCCGATCTGATTGCGTTACGGTGTGCCGATTATGTGGTCACCGAAGCCGGGTTTGGCGTGGATATCGGGGCAGAAAAGTTCTTCAATCTAAAGTGTCGGGCCAGCGGACTCTGGCCCGATGTGGCGGTCATCGTCGCGACTATTCGGGCGCTGAAGGCGCATAGCGGAAAGTACGACATTGTAGCCGGCAAACCGTTGCCGCCTGCCTTACTGCACGAAAATCCCGACGATGTCATCAGCGGTGGCGCCAACCTGCGGCGCCAGATCGAGAACCTGCACCAGTTCAAGGTACCGGTGATTGTTGCCCTCAATGCATACCCGGAAGACACGCCAGCAGAGATAGACGCAGTTGCCCACATTGCCACCACTGCCGGCGCTGCTGGCATGGCGGTGAGCAATGTCTATGCCGCAGGCAGTGCCGGCGGCGTAGACCTGGCCCGCCTGGTTATCGAGATTGCCGAACGACCGGGACCGCGTCCGGTACAGTTTCTCTACCCACTGGAGTGGTCGCTGGCCGACAAAATCACCACTATCGCGCATCGCATTTACGGCGCGGCAGCGGTAACGTTCAGCCCAACAGCAGCCGCCCAACTGGCAGCCCTTGAGGATGCTGGTTTTGGCAATTTACCCATCTGCATGGCGAAAACGCATCTCAGCCTGAGCCACGATCCGGCCTTGCGCGGTGCACCGGAAGGCTTCACCTTCCCGATTCGCGAGGTGCGCCTCAGTGCTGGTGCCGGATTCATCTTGCCGATTGCCGGCACGACAGTCACGATGCCGGGTCTGGGTGCCCATCCAGCGGCCCATCAGATTGACATTGATGACGAGGGGAATATTGTTGGTCTGTTTTAGTGAAGGTTGGGCTGGTCATTGCGGAAAAGATTGTTGCCAGTTTAACCAACGGGGGAACAAGCAACCCATACGTCGCTTCTGAATGTTGCTTTGACATCGAGAAGAGACTCAGCGTGAGCGATAGGCTCGCTCGTCCTGATATGCACGTTGCAGTGTGAACGTGATCACTAACATTTCTGAAGACGAATAAACGAATTGTAAAGGCACAAACGCTCCTGTTGTGCTATGATGCAAATACTGACGTTAATCTACTCAGCACTGTGGCATTGTCTGTATGAAGCGCACATCTCTGATAATCTTCACCCTCATTATTGGTGTGCTTAGTTGGTTTACCTTCACGCCACCACCATCAACTCACGCCGATGCATCGCATCTGAATGCGGCCCCAACCAGTCTCTCAGCGACAGTCGAACTCGGTGATACGACCACCGTCAATCTGACGATTACCAACACCGACAGTAATGCCACAACCCTTTATCTACATACCGGCTATCCTCCACCGGTGGCGCCGGCCATGATGATGGCACCACCGCACGTGCCGGTACCCTTACCGCAACAGCGTGAGCGTGTCGATCCTGATCTTCAGGCGGCGTTGCGTGACGGTAAAACCCGTTTTCTCGTCTTTTTTGCCGACCGACCCGATCTTGGCCCGGCGTTTCTCATTCGTGACTGGGAAGAGCGTGGGGAGTATGTCTACCGCACGCTGACGACTCACGCCGAGCGGAGTCAACGTGCGGTGCGGGCAATGCTCGATACGGCTGGTGTACGCTATCAACCACTCTGGATAGTTAATGCCTTACTGGTTGAAGGTGATGCGACCTTAGCCAACGCCCTGGCCGCCCATACCGATGTAGCTCTGTTGATGGCCGATCATCAATTGCAGATGTCACCCCCTGCCACAACCACCGCTGTTTCGTGTTCGGCGACCTCTAACAATGTCTGTTGGAATATTGCTCGCATCGGGGCTGATCGAGTCTGGCGTGAGTTCGGTGTGACCGGTAGTGGGATTACGGTTGCGAACATTGATAGTGGTGTTCAGTACACCCATCCGGCACTGGTAAATCAGTATCGTGGCAACCTTGGCAGCAACACGTTTGATCACAACTACAACTGGTTTGATCCGGTCGGAAACCAACCAGCACCGGTGGACGCAGGGACGCATGGGACGCACGTTATGGGTACGATGGTCGCTAATCCGCCTGGTGAACCGGCTATGGGTGTGGCACCAGGCGCACGCTGGATTGCCGCCCGTGCCTGTAGTAGTGTCACGTGTAATGATAGTGACATTATTGCTGCTGCCCAGTGGATGCTGGCCCCTACCGATCTTGCCGGTAATAACCCACGCCCCAGTCTGCGCCCGCACATCCTGAATAATTCCTGGTCATTCGATAGCGGGGGCAATCCGGTATACAGTGGTTACACTACAGCCTGGCAGGCAGCCGGTATCTTTGTCGTCTTTGCTGCCGGCAATATCAGTAGTAATTTCACCACTTGTAGTTCAGTAGCATCGCCCGGCGATTACAGTAATGTGGTTGCCGTTGGCGCTACCGATCAAAATGACCTTTTGAGCTATTTCAGCCGCATCGGCCCAACCACCGATGGCCGCATTAAGCCCGATCTGGTTGCACCCGGGCAGGGGATCGTTTCGACAGTTACCTCGACAATTACCGATGCAAACACCTTCGGTGCATTGTCAGGTACTTCGATGGCTGCACCACACGTAGCTGGTGCGGTTGCTTTGCTCTGGTCAGCGAAACCGCAACTGATTGGGGATTATGATGCAACATACGCCCTGCTCACCGGTACAGCTTTGCCATTAACCGGTGATAGCAGGTATATGGGTGCTAACCATAGTGCCTGTCGGCCAGATACGGTGCCGAACAACATCTATGGCTATGGTCGGCTTGACATCTTCAACGCCGTCGCGGCTGCACGTGTCACCGTGCCCTGGCTGGTATTGCCGGAATGGTCATCACCATCGTTAGCCAGTTATGGCAATATCGTCATTCCAATCACTCTCGATGCGCGCCGCGTAGCCGGACCTGGTGTCTATACAGCGCGCATTCTGATTTACGGTGATAATCTAACCGATCCACCATTAGTTGTTCCGGTCACGATGACGGTACCATCCCGCCCGTCACACGCCACTATTAGCGGCACAGTGACCGATAGCGAAACCGGTTATCCATTGCGCGGGGTCATTACCACGACGAACGGTGTAACACTCAATACCAACGCAACCGGCGGTTATAGTCTGACCGTCCCCGGCGGCGTTGCGCAGCAATTGACGGCAACGGCCAGTAATTTCGCATCACAACAGCAAGCAATTACACCGGACCCAGGCAGCACCGTGACGCTGAATTTTGCCCTCGATCCGTTGCGGCCAGAACTCACCGTTGTCCAGGACCTGATCACGGCCACGGTGGATTTCAACCAGATAACGCCTATTACATTACCGCTTCGTAACGATGGCAATATGCCGCTCAGCTACACCTTACGCATCGATAGCGAACCTTACGGGGTCTGGCGGAGTGATGAATCGAGTGGCCCTAGCGGTGGATGGATCGATCCGCCTTTCGACGCCCAAATCCTGAACCTCTTTGATGATGACAACAGTTCGGCCATCGATCTCGGTTTTGATTTTCCGTTTGCCAACACCTACTATCGCAATATCTACATCAGTGCCAATGGCATCATTGCCTTTGCCCCATTTGCATCCTCCTCTGGCTACTTTACTCCGAGTTGCATGCCACTGATAGCAACCACAGCGCCGGCTATCGTTCCGCTCCATGTGGATTTCAACAGTGCTCAGGGGGGACAGATTAGTGTTGCCTACATTAGCAGTGGTGTATTGATCACCTGGGATAACGTGCCACTCTACGGTACCACCCGTACCTTGAGTGTCCAGGCACTGTTGCAACCAAATGGCACTATTCGCTTCCACTATCGAAATGTCGCCAGTCTGACGAAAAATGATATGGGAGCAGTTGGTCTCCAGTTCGTCAACGGTTCACAGACTATCGCCTGCGACATTGAGCATATTGATCAACCACAACCACCGCTGACGCTTTCTGATGGTCTGGTTATTGAGCTGCGCCCACAAGTCGATCCGCAGGCATGGCTGAGCATTAGCCATACGGGCAGTGCTGCCATTGCTGCCGGATCGCAGACGAATGTTCAGCTCACAGCCCGCTGGATTGGCCCCTTGTACACAACCCAACAGGCTCGTGTGCGCATTATCAGCAACGATCCACGACAACCGGTCACTGAAGCGCGCATTCACCTCAACGAAGGTATGCCGGCGCCGTACCAGATTTTACTGGTGCAAATCTTTCGCTAGTGCAACGTTATCCCGGCATCGTTCGTCTCTTGTATCGTAGCATGCATGCATGCTACGATACGCTTCAGCACGACTGCTATCATTCAGACTTTATTCTTCGTGGAGCTTACATGGAATCCTATCAGAACGAAGTTTTTGCGCCGATTGATGTTGATCATGTGCTCGAACGAGTCGCCGGTGGTAATGAGACCGAGGTCTACCGCAGTGATGATTACCGCTTTGTCGTCAAACTCAAAGGTGATTTAAGTAGTTGTGATGTAGGCGCAATGTTGCGCGAAGCCCGCCAGATGAAGAGCGCGGCCCAACGCTTTGCAGGCTGTCTCGGTAGTGACCATACCATTCCTACCTATTTTGTCCTCAGCCGCGATCAAGCCGGATTTGTTCATATCCTTGCTATCCAGCCTTATCTTCAACATGCCCGTGTGCTGGCAGCCGTCGACTGGCGACGCATTCCTGCCGATCACTGTCATCGGATAGGGTACGATCTGCGCCGCATTATCTTTCGGGCTATCGGTTGTCTGCTCAGCACCGGTCACCTCCCCGACCTCTATGGTAGAGTGAGTTCCAGTCCTGCTGAACGTCAGCGACGTAAACAGTTGCGGTATCTGCCAGAACGAATCTGGAGCTTTCTGGTCAAACGGACTATTTTACAGTCGCAGAATTTAATGCTTACCGGCGAGAATCCGCCACGCCTCATCCTGATCGACTACGATGAAGTGCGACGCCACACCCTGTACCGGATGATCTACTTTCTGGCGCGCCTTGTGCTCTTTGCTCGCGATCTGATCGTTATCTGGTGGCAGTTAGAGCGAAAGCCGGAAGGAGTAGGCGGTTCAAGAGCTGCCAAACAATAGCGTCGCCTGCCCCAAACTGACGTGGAATAAAAGAGATAATCGCTTCTTTCCGGGTGAGACCCACGGGAACTTATCGTAGTGTGGCGTGAAACTGCCTTTCATATCAAATCTGAAAAATATCACGCATAGCACGCGCTTCAAGGCGTCCCCTTATGCCCCTCCCGCGTTCGCCGTGTCTCCTGTATGGCAATGTGAACAGGTACATGCATCGTCAGTAGGGGCGGGTTCTTTCCGCCTCTTCCATGTTCGCCGCGTCTCCTGTATAGCAATGTGAACAGGTACATGCATCGTCAGTAGGGGCGGGTTCCTTCCGTCCCTCCCGCGTTCGTCACGTCTCATATATGGCAATGTGAACAGTAGGGGCGGGTTCTGAACCCGCCCCTACGGAACCCTCCCATCCGTATCATGAATCCTCACGGATTGTTGCGAAGCGTGCGGATCGTCACGCTTCACCGCATATCCGGTGAAGACGAAAACCACTTCGCCGCCAGCTCAGCCCCGGTGCGAGTGTAGTGTTGTAACACCCGATTTCCCCATCATTACTTCACGTCACGGACACCGCGCACCAGATCGAGTAGTGCAGCCCGGTCACCGCTATCTACGTCCCACACCCACAATGTTGTTGGATAACGCTGACTTTGGGTCTGCGGGCCACGCGGACCGGCATCGGCCCCATTCACCGCAGCGTAGAAGAGCTGCCCATTACGTACCACAACAGCGCCGATTCCGCCCAGACTCTGACCGGTGGCCAGCAATTCACTGCGCTGAAGGCCACGCCAGCGGTAGAGCTGATAGTCCTGCACCAGATCGCTGGCACATAGCGTTGTCAGGTATAGCAACCGCCCTTCCTGGTCCCATCCTAACGGTCGTGTCCAGAAGGGTCCTTCGCGCAGTGGTTGGGGCGGGATGGGTTCTGGCGTTGCCGTTGGGATCGCAGTAGCGGTTGGTGTCGCGGTTGGCGGCTGGGGTGTGACGGTGCCGGTCGGTGTCGCGGTTGGCGTGGCAGTTGCTGTAGCGGTTGGAGGCACAGTCGGTGTGGCCGTGGGTGCCGGTAAGGTCACACGCTGCGTACCGATCCGCTCGACCAGTTGCCCTGCGCTATCAAGGATCAACAGATCGGCACCTGGATCATCAGCGCGCAATGCCTCTACCGCAACGTATTCCCCGTTGGGGCTGGCGATCAATGCTCCAAAGCCACGGTACCGCACCACAAGGCGCTCATCAGTCAACAGTTCAGCACCCACATCGCGAACTTCCCCGGTCGGCAGACGCAAGAAGAGCGCACTGCGGCCATCGGGAGCTTCAGCGCGGTACACCAACCGTCCCCCGCTGAGCCACTGCGGCATGAACCGGCTCCATTCGTCGAGTGCAGCCTCTACCCGCTCTGGTTCACCACCGCTCACCGGTACGGTATAAATTGTCCATTGGGTCGGAATTGCGCCGGTTTCATCAACCGCAAACGCAATCGTGGCACCATCCGGGCTAAAGACCGGATCGGCGCAACTCACCCCTACCTGAGCCAGCGGTTGCGCCTCGCCTCCGGCGCGTGGCAACAGCCAGAGCGTCGAAGGCACGGCCAGCACTGCATCAGCCGGATCGAGTCCCGGCTCGGCGCGACAGAATGCCAGATAGTCACCACCCGGACTGACTGCCAGATGAGTTTCTGTTTCAGCCGAGTCGGTAATATTCACCGCACCGGCCAGTCGACGGGTCATGCCATCACCGACAGTGGAGAATGCCAGATCAAGTTGCCAGACATCACCATCGAACAGGAAGTAGAGCGGTTCGAGCGAAGCTGGTGCACTACCAGATGGCACTCGCAACGTATCACTGGCTACGCCAAACGTAGCTGAACGCGCAACGGCCACTGACAACCGGTTCTGGGCCAGCGTCACCCGAAATGGCACCGGTTCAGCAAGCGGCACCAGCATGGTTGCCCCCACGTCAGCCTGGGGATCGACCACCAGCAATGCCTGGGTAATCGTGCGGGTATTTGTAAATGACACCGTTTGTGAAACTGGCGACGCTGCAAAGCGGTCATCACGCAACCAGCCCGCCAGTTCAATCCGCAGAGCATACGGAGCGTTAAGCATTGTAGCAGCCGGCACGATGCGGGCATCAGCTACGGTCAGACAACTGACTGTCGCGCTCAGCGGAGCCGAACCCTGGCTCAGATCAAAGATGAGGTCAAGCTGCTCAAAAGCCGGATTCCCGCTCGTTCGCACCTCTTGCAACGCTGCCGAGAAGCGACCGGTAGTCAAACCAACGGTTTGGGTACAGTAGCCAAAGCCGGTTAATGCCGGATTCGGTGTTGGCGTTGGTGGCAACGGTGTCACCGTTGGCGTAGCTGTTGCGGTAGCCGTTGGTGTTGGGCCGAATGTCGGCGTCGCAGTGGGTGTGGCAGTTGCCGTAGCAGTAGCGGTAGCCGTTGGTGTCGCCGAAGGCGTACCGGCAATGATTGTCTCGATATTTGCAATTTGCTCTCCCTCACCCACAGGGATCAGATCGCATCCCACCAGGACTATAGCGAACAGGATAACCAGCAGGCAAGGATGCACAACACGGAAACGCCCCACAAACGTCTCCTCATGCTCCACCCGATCAGCGACCGGATGCAGCGCTGATCAACAACCAAATGAGTCGTACACTACCCATTCGGTAACATAACCTTGATCCAACCCCGGCGCATTGCATAAACCACAGCCTGGGTTCGATCATTCACAGCCAGCTTGCGCAAAATCGACGAAATGTGATTCTTGACAGTCTGGTTACTGATATCAAGCCGGGCCGCGATCTCACGATTGGTATGTCCGGCTGCTACCAGTTCCAGCACTTCTAGCTCTCGCGCTGATAGTGGTGAAAAGATGGTCTGTATATCATCATCACCGACCATCTGCCGAAATGCCTCCAGAACTGTAGCAGCCACTTCGGGTGAAGCCAATACCAGATCGTTGATCGGATACTCGCCACGTCGCACCTGACGCAGCGTGCCGAGCAGATCGGCAAATTCAATATTCGGTGGCACACATGCCGCTACGCCGGCACGAATGGCCTTCACCACAAACGCGCCACTCTGTACCGGCCCAAACAGTACGATGGCAATGTGAGGATGACTTCGCTTGATAACCCGCGCTACCTCTAACCCGTTTACACCTGGCAAATCGGTATCCATCAGCACCAGATCGGGATCAACCTGATCCACTAACTGGATAGCCTGTTGACCATTGCTGGCTTCACCAACCACTGAAAATCCAGGCGTTGACGACAGGGCAAGGCGCAAACCATCTCGAAAGAGAGAGACAGTATGCACAATTATCAGCGTTGTCACACTCACGGGTAACTCCTCCACCGATTTGTTGATGTCGGCTCTGCCACCGATACCATCTATCGCATACTCATTGGCATCACAATATGAATGTACCCGTCTTGACCGACCGGCTTAAACACTGCCGGACTTTGCGCACTCTGCATTTCAAAGGCGATCTGATTGGAGTGTACTGCTGCAATCGCATCGGCCAGGAATCTGACATTGAGCGCAATAACACCGCCTTCACCGGTCACACTGCCATCAAGTTCACTGGTATTATCACCCAACTCAGCAGCATTTGCACTGATCACAACCCGTCCCGGTGCTAATTCACTTGCCGGTTCAATCTTCAGCTTCACCACATTCTGGCTACTGCCGGCGAAGAATGATGCCAGCTTGACCGCCTTCGCCAGTTCACTGTTATCAAGAACCATGCGTGTCAGGTACTGCTGCGGGATAATCCGCTCGAAATCAGGAAATCTTCCTTCTATTAAACGTGATACGACTTCAATATTTTCGGTGTGGAAGAGCACGTGGCTGCCCCCTGGCGTATAGACCATTGCCACTTCTGCGTCCGTATCACCAATAATCCGGGCCAATTCGCTCAATGTACGCGCCGGGATCAGGCAATCAACCGCGTGCGCAACCGGAGCAGACAACTGAATTGTTCGCATCGCCAGACGGAAGCCATCCGCCGCAACCAGCGTGACTTGCTGATCGCGCGTGCGTACCAGCACCCCGGTCAGGATCGGACGCGACTCATCAGTGGCAGCCGCAAACGCCACCTGATCAATCGCCTCTTGCCATACCTCAGCCGGTAGTGATACCAGCGGCGTTTGTGCGCTAACAGTTGGTAGCGAAGGAAATTCGTCAGCATCCACCCCTTTAATATTGCTCACGAAACGCCCGCACTCAACACGTAAGGTCTGGGTTTTCTGATCGAGGCTTAGTGTTACCTTATCATTTGGCAGGCCGCCGACCACATCAGTTAATAATTTGGCCGGTACGGCTACTGCACCGTCGCGAGTAATCGTAGCGCTGATCCAGCGATTAATACCTACCTCCAGATTGGTAGCCGTCAACTTCAGCCGACCTTCATCGGTGGCAAGGAGTACATTCGCCAACACTGGCAGAGTGCTCTTACCGGCGACGGCATGGCCAACTGCGGCCAGACCACGCTTTAAATCTTCCTGCATGCATGTGAGCTTCATTGTCGCTCCTTGAAAAGACAACCTCAATCACGGCATACGAACGCCGCCCTTGATCCGGGTGTGGCGCATTATAGCATATTGCGCTAACCAATGACAGCGTATCAGTAGCTATTATCCCATAACGCAGCGCCATGTAGCGCCCACTTCATTTCTCCCGACTATCAGTCGGCACATAACCAGGGACGTGATTCCTGTGCAGGCAAATACCCTGGCCTGCCCCACCCGGTGATACGGTGTGATCAGGCTGCAACATGCACAGTAGTCTCTGAACAAGGGTTTGCGCGTGCTATTGGAAAATGAGCAGGTATGCCTGCGCATCACATAACCGTGCAGATGGTGTGCATTCCGGGAACAGAGACCTTGACTTTTTTCAGAGCCGTGGTACCGTTCATAAGGGAAGAGTTTTTATATTTTGATGATTGACACAGCGATGGTTAACAGAAAGGATTATTCTATGGTCGTTGCAACCCGTCGCTTTGAATTTTCGGCAGCTCATCGCTACTGGCGCGATGATTGGAGTGCGGAAGAAAATGAGCGCGTCTTCGGGCCGTACACCAGCCCATACGGTCATGGGCATAACTATACACTCGATGTCAGCATTACCGGTGAGCTTGACGAGCGCACCGGGATGGTGATGAATATGACCGAACTGAAGGCTATCGTGAATGAGGTGCTCGAAGAGTTTGACCACAAGCACCTCAATTACGATACACCTTACTTTCGCGATCAAGTGCCCACGACCGAGAATCTGGTGCGCGTACTCTGGCGTTTAATTGCAGCCCGCCTGCCTGCCCATGCGCGCCTGAAGCATCTCCGCCTCTATGAACAGCCCGATCTGTGGGCCGAATACGATGGTGTTGGTGAGACCCAATTTGCTCGCCTGTACACCTTCGCCGCTGCCCATCGTCTGCATGCACCAGCCTTGAGTGATGAGGAGAATCTGGCTATTTATGGCAAATGCAATAATCCTAATGGTCACGGTCACAACTATACGCTAGAGGTTACGGTACAGGGGCCGATTGATCCGGCAACCGGTATGCTGGTCGATCTGGAGTGGCTTGACCGCACGGTACACTCGGTCATCGACCGATTGCATCTGCGCCACCTGGATCGTGAGATTCCGGCTTTTGCCGACCGCCCATCGACCGCTGAGAATATCATCGTTTACCTCTGGAATGAACTTGCGCCGCTCCTTGAAGGTCGCCTGGCGCTCTTGCGCTTGTGGGAGACCCGCAAGAACATCTTTAGCTATGCCGGTCCGTCGGTCATTCCCGCCTGATGGCACGTAATCCTGTGTTTCGTCGCCGAACGCGCACGTCGCGTTGTTCGTGCCTGTAATGGAGAACACATCTATGTCTAGTAATGGTAACGGCTATCACCACCCAACTCCTGAGCTTGATGAGGAGCACTACGAGAGTTTGATCATCCCCGGTCGAGGGAAACTTGAAGGTATGTCATTTAACGCCGATCCTCGGATTGAGGAGGCGGTACGGACAATTCTGGCTGCTATTGGTGAGGTTCCGGATCGCGAAGGGTTGCAGAAGACACCGTCACGAGTGGCCAAGATGTATGCCGAACTGACGGCAGGTTACCACATTGATCCGCAGGCGTTGATCAACGGTGCTGTCTTCAGCGTGGCCTACGATGAGATGGTATTGGTCACCAACATCGACTACTACAGTCTCTGTGAACACCACATGCTGCCATTCTTTGGTCAGGTTCACGTGGCCTATATCCCCAATGGCAAAGTTGTCGGTCTAAGTAAGATACCACGCATCGTTGAGATGTTTGCCCGGCGCTTGCAAGTGCAGGAACGGATGACGGTGCAGATCGCAGACTTCATCAATGCCACCCTTGAACCTGCCGGTGTCGCAGTCGTGGCCGAAGGCATTCACATGTGTGGCGTCATGCGCGGTGTCAAGAAGGCCAATGCCCGCATGGTAACCTCGGCAATGCGGGGCGTGTTCCGCGAAGACCCCAAGACGAGGGCCGAGTTTATGGCGCATATTAACCGGGTGAATAATCGTCAGGAATGAGTCTTTCGCACGCACCTGCACACGACAGCTATTTGCGCTTATCTGCCAGCGCCATGTCCGGGAACCCGGCAGTGTAGCCGATAGGCGATAACAACGTTGAGTCTGCTGTTTCAGCGAAACAGTCTCTTCGCTAGCCTGAAGCGCAAGTGGCTGTCGTCTATTGCAACAGGACAAGAGAATATGCGTACCATTCTGATTACCGGTGCTTCACGCGGTATCGGTGCAGCTACAGCACTTGCATTGGCCGGGCCTGACACTCGTTTAACGCTGGCGGCGCGTGATCGTACTGCCCTCGAAGCGGTTGCCCGACAGGCTACTGCGGCTGGTGCCCAATGCCTTGTCGTACCGTGTGATGTCACCGATCCAGCCCAGGTTGCCCCAACCGTTGCTCAGGCTGCTGGAGAAGGGACACTTGATGTTGTGGTGCATAGTGTTGGTGGGGCTTTGGTAGCACCGCTGGCCGACATTGAACTTCCCGCCTGGGAAGAACACATGCGGACTCAGCTCACCAGTCTCTTCCTGGTTGCGAAAGCGACTACAGCCCGCATGGATCGCGGTAGCCTATTCATCAATATTGCCTCAGTTGCCGCTCGCCAGGCATTCCCAGGCTGGTCGGCATATGTAGCCGCTAAACACGGCGCACTTGGCTTTATGGCTGCCATCCGTGAAGAGCTGCGCCCACGCGGTATTCGTGTCTGTTCGATCCTACCCGCCGCCACCGATACCGCGATTTGGGATGCCATACCCGGTGACTGGTCGCGTACCAATATGCTACAACCGGGCGATGTTGCTGCGGTCATTGCCGCCCTTGTTGCACTTCCACCATACGCGACGGTTGAGGATTTGACGATTGGTCATGTCGCAGGGCGATTGTGAGGTGTGGCTGTTTTGTCGAAAAGTTGGGTGATGGTGTATGGGCCGGCATGGCCCACACACCCGATCTGATGCGCAACCAGTGCGGAAGTTGTACTTCCGCACTCCAGCCCATGTGGTAGAGGTATCTCAACGCGCCGAAAGGTTCTCTTCCGTTTCGTACTCACTGCCCGGATGAGATGCCTTCATTCTCCTGTTGTTCACCTTCTTGCTATCCGTTATTGCGCCAACATCTTCTCGCAGCTCAACCCGTTGCGATCTTGACAAACCTCAGCTCTTCGACTAGAATCGAAGAGGTACATCGCCAATGTAGCTCAGTCGGTAGAGCAGCTGTTTCGTAAACAGCCGGTCGCCGGTTCGAGTCCGGCCATTGGCTCCACCCGTTTTGCCATTGCGTTGCGGAGACCCATGATGATGCCAGGCATCACATGGGTCTCAGGCTTTTTTGATCTGACGAACTGGTCTATGGTAATATATACAGGCTGACAACTCACATATCTGCCAGGGTTTGAACAGATACGGGATGGCAATAGCGGTTCTTCGCGAATCCTGAAATGAGTGATGTTCTGAGAGTCTATCCGAAACACCGTATCAGAACAGGTAACAGCAACAAACCGGCTTACCCATTGCATCGACCCTGGCAAGGCTTGTGCGGATAGACGCTCAGAGAGCATCCGCTGCTGGATTTTCCACATTCCCTACCATTGAAATGATTTCACAATGGACTGGATTCGTATTCGCGGTGCGCGTACCCATAATTTAAAGCAGATCGATCTCGATATCCCTCGCGGTAAGCTTGTGGCTATTACCGGTGTTTCTGGTTCAGGAAAAAGCTCTCTGGCATTCGACACCATCTTTGCTGAAGGACAGCGTCGGTATGTCGAAAGCCTGTCAGTGTATGCACGTCAGTTACTCGGCCAGATCGAAAAGCCCGATGTCGATCTGATCGAGGGCCTATCGCCGGCAATTGCCATCGATCAAAAGGGAAGTGCCCGCAATCCACGCTCGACTGTTGGCACCGTCACCGAAATCTACGACTTTTTGCGCCTTCTGTTTGCCCGTATTGGTCAACCGCACTGTCCTCAGTGCCGTTCTCCTTTGCGTCGCTACACACCACAACAAATGGTTGACGTGATAGTCAATCTGCCGGTTGGGCGGCGCGTGTTGTTACTGGCACCGCTTACCGGCGAGAGCGAGAGCGTATTGAGCGAGATTCGCCGTCGTGGTTTTGTGCGCGCCCGTATCGACGGGACTGTCTACGATCTCGATGAACCGGTTCGTCTCGAAAAATACCAGCCACACACCATTGAGGCAATTGTTGATCGTCTCATCATTCGTCAGACCACCGATGGTACTCCGGCACTGGATCGGGTTCGTGTTGCCGACTCGGTAGAAACCGCGCTGAAACTGAGCGGCGGTCAGCTCATCGTACAGGTCATCGACGGCGATGAGTATCTCCTTAGCGAACGCTATACCTGTCCGCAACACGGCCCGCTCGACCTTGGTCAACTCGAACCACGCGACTTCTCATTCAACAGTCCCCAGGGTTCCTGTCCTACGTGTACCGGTCTTGGAATTGTGCCGGAATTTGATCCGGCACTGGTCATACCCGACCGCAGTCTGCCTCTTCTCGAAGCAATTGCACCGTGGCGAGAGGGTGATGCGAATAGTCAGCGCTACTATCGCGATATGGTTCGCTCATTCGCCAACCATTTCGGCATTGATCCGACAGCGCCGGTCAGCTCGCTATCTCCCGAATGTCTGAGCGCCCTGTTGTACGGTACCGGTGGTGAGCCAATCACGTTGCACTATCACGTGAATGGTCAGCCTCGCAGTTTAGAAGCCGAGTTTGAAGGGGTCATTCCCAATCTCCGGCGGCGATTGGCCGGCCAGGGTGCTGACGGAGATTCATCGGTGTTAGAACAGTACACCACACCTCGCGCCTGCCCGGCCTGTGCCGGCACCCGCCTGCGAGCTGAAGTGCGAGCCATTCTGATTGCCGGTCGCTCAATCGCCGATGTACACCAAATGACAATTGGAGAGGCGTTTGCATGGGCATCCTGGCTCTTAGAACAGGCACAACTCTCCCCACGCGACCAGACGATTGCCCGTCCAATCGTGCATGAGATTACGCAACGACTCCGCTTTTTACAAGAAGTGGGACTGGCCTACCTGACGCTGGATCGGACAACCATGACCCTCAGCGGGGGTGAGATGCAGCGTGTACGCCTGGCTACGCAGTTAGGAGCCGGTCTCTCAGGTGTACTCTACGTTCTCGATGAACCGAGTAGCGGTCTACATCCACGTGACCATGACCGTTTGCTGGCTACATTATTTCATTTGCGTGATCTCGGTAATAGCCTTGTTGTTGTCGAACATGACGAAGCAACGATCCGCGCTGCTGACTGGATTGTTGACATCGGGCCAGGAGCTGGCCCACGTGGTGGCGAAGTTGTGGTCAATGGCAGCCTGCCCGACTTATTGCAAAACCCACGCTCATTGACCGGACAATACCTGAGTGGTCAGCGGCGCATTCCTCTACCTGCGCAGCGCCGCCAACCCAATGGCCGATGGCTGGAGTTGCGTGGCTGTCGGGCCAACAACCTCAAAAACATCGACGTCCGCATTCCGCTTGGCTGCTTCGTCGTGGTCAGTGGTGTCAGCGGCAGTGGCAAGAGTAGCCTGATCGGTGACACCCTGGCACCGCGTCTGAGCCAACTGCTGCATGGCGGCAAAACACGGGCCGGCGAACACGATGCCCTGCTGGGGATTGAGCATCTGGAACGGGTTGTCGTAGTCGACCAAAGCCCTATCGGACGTACTCCCCGGTCAAATCCGGCGACATACAGCCGGATCTTTGACACCATTCGCCAACTGTTTGCGGCTACCAACGAGGCCAAAGCCCGTGGCTACGATGCAGCTCGCTTCAGTTTCAACGTCAAAGGTGGTCGTTGCGAACATTGTGCCGGTGAAGGGTTAATTCAGGTTGAAATGCAATTTCTCCCAGATCTGTTCGTGCCCTGTGACGTTTGCCACGGAACGCGGTATAATCGAGAAACACTGGATATTCGTTATCGTGGCCTCAATATTGCCGAGGTGCTCGACTTAACCATTGCGGACGCACTAGACTTCTTTGCCCGTGTGCCGACAATTGCCGAACGGCTTCAGACATTGCACGACGTCGGTCTCGATTATCTCAAACTAGGGCAACCGGCCCCCACCCTGAGCGGCGGCGAAGCCCAACGGATTAAACTCGCTGCTGAACTTAGCCGACGAAGCAATGGGCACACACTCTACATTCTTGATGAACCAACAACCGGTTTGCACCTTGCTGACATTGATCGTCTCCTGTTTGTCCTGCAACGTCTGGTTGACGCCGGTAATACAGTGCTCGTAATTGAACATCAACTTGATCTGATTGCTGCTGCCGATTGGGTGATTGAATTAGGTCCAGAGGGAGGTGAGCGGGGCGGTTATCTGATAGGTGCTGGTCCGCCAGAAACCATTGCCGCCATTCCTGTTTCGCCGACAGGCGCATATTTGCGGCAAAAACTGGCTTTCTAATCAGGCAGATGCATTAATCCGAATGTAATCTCTAAATCTTGTGTCTACAGGAGCTACAACCTATAGTACAAACAGACGATGAACCCATCCGCGCCGGCAACGGCAGAAAGGACTCGTTCGATGGAGCGGATTATTCTGCGTGATCCAACCCTTATCCCGCCCTTCGCTGAGCCTGCCCGTGAATTGCGGATTCTCAACAAGCCACTCTGGCTCCTGCAGCGCGATCTGTTGAAGGTGTACGGTAAAAAAGCAACTGAAATTGACCATTTGGCCGAAGTCGCTGACATACCGGCCCACGATGAGCGTTTGATCTACCGCGACAACCTCTTTTTCAATGCGGAACTGATCAACACCTTCATTCAGGAAGCCCGTGCACGTGGCACACCGGCCCAGATTGCCTTCAAGGCGACCAATCCGGCAACCGGGCAGAAGGGCGATCCCAGCATCGAGCGCCACGCTACCCAGCTTTCCCGCCATATTCGCCGTGAAGGTGACTATTATGTTGCCGATCTCTACTACCTCCCTGCGGGGAGTAACGACCTCTCACAGGCACAACCACTCGTGATCGATACACTCAGCCACGAGATGGGCTATTACCGCATTCCGAGTTATATGGCCCACAAGGGCGATTTGACCTACCAGATTCCAATTCGGGCTTTCGTCTCTATCGAAAGCTGGCTGCATGTCTTGATGGCGAATGTTCTGATGGGCGTCTTCTCGTGGGCAGCAGCTCTCGATGTCAGGATGAGCAAGGCACGCCTGCACAACATTCTGCGCTGGACGGCGGAAGACTGGCGGCTCTTCCCAGGCAAAATCGCCTTTGCGCTGAAAGCCTTCTGGGAGAAGATCAATCCGCTGGAAGAGCAGTGGCGCAACCACTTCCTGGCTTCACGTGCGCTGGTGAAGGTAGGAAAACGCTGTTCGATTGACCCAACTGCCATCATCCATGGCCCAACGGTTATCGGTGACGATGTCTACATCGGGCCAGGCGTGGTAATAGCGAACAGCTATATTGGTAATAACGTGAACATTATGCAGGGATCACAAATCATGCTCAGCGTGGTTAGTGATCGTTGCTTCCTGCCATTCAATGCCGGCCTGTTCATGACGACACTGATGGAAAACAGCATGGTTGCCCAGAACAGCACGCTGCAACTCTGTGTTGTCGGGCGCAATACCTTCATCGGTGCCAACAACGTGTTCACCGACTTCAATCTGCAAGGTGAACCGATTAAAGTCATCCACGAAGGTGTCCCGGTCGAGGTGAATATGCCGGTACTCGGTTCAGCGGTCGGACACAACGTGAAATTAGGGAGCGGATTTGTCATCTATCCTGGTCGCATGATAGAATCAAATGCTGTTATAATCTTTGACAACGAACAAAATCTGATCCGGAAGACCGTAGCCGGTCATGACCTGAACGACATCGATGAAGCAACCGGAGAACCGCGACGGATTATTTACCACTGGCCAAACGTCTATTATGATCCGGCTCGACCAGATGTCAATTCACCATCAGAGGGTGATTCGCCGGTACGGATGAGTTCGCTTCGTTCCAATCAGTCTGCCGGGAATGGCCGCCTGCCCGATCACATCAGTGCGAGCCAGCGGTTATAGCCGCCGTTTCGCGAGGAGAAATCGCTGTGAGCAAAGAACGAATCCTCGTCGTTGAGGACCAGCCAGACATCTCTAGCCTGCTGAAGATCTACTTCACTGCTCAGGGGTATGAAGTCTATACCGCCCTACGTGGTCAGCAGGCACTTGAAATTTGTAGCAAAACGCCACCAAATCTGGCCCTGCTCGATGTCAATCTCCCGGATATGGAGGGGTATGACGTTGGACGTGCCCTTCGTGCCAGCCCGCGCACCCGCCATATTCCAATCATCTTCCTGACAGCGCGTGGTGAACGACGTGATCGGCTGATCGGATTGGGTGAAGTACAGGCTCAGTATTACATTGTGAAACCCTTCGATATCGAAGAGGTGCACACGATTGTCAAGAACCAGCTCGAAGAGGCACGTCGCCGCAATCAGTTGCATCCGGTAACCAATCTACCGACGGCTGAATTGCTGAATGATCAGCTTCGTCAACTCCTGGTGGCCCCGCGCTGGGCACTGATCAATGTTCATATCAATGGCTTTGAAACGTTTACGAACGTGTACGGTGCAGTGGTTGGCGAGGACGTGCTGCGCTTCGTCGCCCTGATGCTGAACGAAGTGGTGAGTGAGCTGGGTGGTAACGAAGAATTTGTTGGTCAACAATCGGTTGGTCAGTCGTTCATGATCACGACGCTTCCCGAACGAAGCCGTGCTATCTGTGAACGCATCATTGCTCGCTTTGATGAAGAGATTGGTTTGCACTACAACTATCGGCATCGCAAACAGGGTTATATCGAGTTTGTTGACGACACCGGTGAAACTCGCCAGGCACCGTTAATGTCACTCTCCATCGGGGTCCTGACGCAGGATGATGGCCCATTTGCCGATATTCGCGAGCTGAGTGAAGTGGCTGAGGAGGTACGCCAGCGGGCACTCATACAAGCGCGTGAGCAATGCAAACGCAGCTTTGCTATCTATGGTCGCTCCTGATCAGGGGCCGGCATCCATGACCAAATGTCGATCTGCGTCTCGTTTATGCATGCGAAGTAGTCCTCAGGGCAGAATAGACACGCCAGCAGGAGCGATAGTGTTACTATGAGTACGACGGTCATCGGAGCACCGACACAGGGTTGGGAGTTACTTGCCCAGTTAGCCCTGCACAGCCAACGCCCCCTCGGCCAGACCGAGCCGGCAGCGCTGTGTCATTTGATCGGTGAACTGCTCGAACGTCACCTCGGCGTTGGTGGACGTCTGGCATTACTTGCCAACGAACAAGAGATCGCCAGCGTAAGCTGGGGTGAAACGCCGGTCAATGGTCACGCACTTGAATTGCGTGACTCATCCCAGATCTACGGACGATTAACGCTGGCGGCTGTTTTCGAGCCGGCATTTACCACCGCACTGGTTACACAAATTACGACTCTGCTGGCGGTCTGGCAACGCGCGCGCTTGAGTGAGCGTATCGAGCAGTTGCGCGCGCTGGGGTATGCGACGCTGGAAAATATCGGTGTCGGTGATATGAGTGTCGCGCTGGAACAGTTGTGCCGCCAGGCATGTACACTCTTACCGGCGAAGGCTCTGGCTCTCTACTGGTTCAACTTCAACGAGCAAATACTGACCAGAGCGGTAAGCAGTGCCGGAGACTCCATCTTCCCGCCACAACTGGCAATCGCCGATAACGAAACCATCGCGCAAACGGTAACGTTTCAAACCACCCAACAGGGAATGTGGCGGAGTCGCCCCCAACGTCGCGGAGCACCTTCCACATGGCCACTTCTGGTCGAACCGCTAACCGTCGGGGTTGAGCTGGTTGGTTTGCTGTTACTCGTCGATCCCGGCCCGGAGGCGGCTTACACCATTCAATCGCTGGCGCGACCATTAGCTCTGTTACTGCATGCAACAGCTCTGCAACAGCACGAAAGTCGTCATGCGCGCGAGCTATTCGTCCTTTACGAAAATAGCCTTGAAATCGGTTCAAGTCTGGCCATTGACGAGACAATTGCGCGGGCTACTGAAAACATGGCTGTAGCACTGAATGCCGATTTCGGGGCAGTTTACCTCTCGCACCCTGACCAGCCCGCTACTGTTCAGACCATTACCATCTACAGCGAACGTCATTTCGAGGCAGCTTATCAGGACACGATTCCCCTTACCCCTGCCTTGCAGCAGTTGAGTGAGCGGAATGAACCGACCCTGATCTCCGATACTGCCGATGCTGCGCAAAGCAATCCGATAGCCGCTCACGCGGTGGCAGCCGGCTGTCATAGCGTGTGGCTGGTACCGCTGCGTAGTAAAGAGCAGATGGTTGGGTTTCTGGCAATTGGATATGTCGCAGCCGGCTATGTGCTCGACCAGATTGAGCGCAATCTGTTGCAGGTGCTGAGTGCCCAGATTGCGACTACGGTACAAAATCGTCGACTCTACGATGCTGCCCAGCAGCGGGCCGGTGAACTGGAGCGTTTACAACAGATTAATCAGCTTCTAGCTGCCGACCTGTCCCTTGAAGAGACGCTTGAAGCAACGTTGACCGGTGCGGCGAAGCTGGTTCATTTCAGCGGTGGCCGGATCACCCTCTTCGATGAGCGCAATCAGCGTCTACGGGTTGCCTATCAGCAACATCTGCGTTGTCAGGTGGGTGATGAAAGTGACACCCTTAGCTCCTGGTTGATTCGTCATCAACGTCTGTTGCGGATTGATGATCTAAGTCAGCCACCAGCCTGGCTGGGTGCCCTCGATGACATCAGTGGGCTAACGTTGAGTGGCAATCTCCACGCACGGAGCTATTTGGGTGTCCCTTTACGCAGTGGTAACACGCTGCTCGGTACACTTGAACTGGTTTCAGCCCAGGTAAACGATTTCAATGCCGAAGATGAACGCCTGATCGGTATTTTAGCCGGTCAGTCAGCACGGGCAATTGCGAATGCCAACCGGTTTGCCCAGGTCGACAGTAGCCTGCGACAGCGGATTGAGCAATTGCGGGCCTTACAGCGAATCGGTAGCCAACTGGCAATCACGCTCAATCAGGATGAAATTCTGGCATTTGTGCTCGAACAGGCGCTGCGCGCAACCGGTGCCAGCCATGGCCTGATTGCATTACGAGTGACGGCGAATAACACATATGCTGTATCGGGTGAACGGTTACCACGGCTGGCTGAAGATGATCTGGAAACAGAGAGCTACACCTTTGTCATCGTTGAAGTGATTGGTTATGCCCCACCAATCCGTAGTCAGATGTTGGGCAGCCAGCTCGATCATGCCATTTTGACGGCTCAGGAAGCGCTGACTCGCCGTGAGATTGCGCTCAGTGACTATCTGGGAGAACACGAGCGTAGTGCGCTGCACTGCCCTACAGCCAATTCGGCACTGGCAGCACCAATTTTCTACCAGGGTAGTGTGTATGGTCTGGTGTTTCTGATGGCCGATCAGCCCCGCCATTTCGATTTTGAAGCGAGTGAATTCGTGCGGGCGCTGACGCACCAGGCGGCCATCGGGATCGGCAATGCACAGCATTACCTGGAGCTTGAGCACATGGCGAAAATGCTGCAACGCCGGGCAGACATTCTGAGCGATGTGCTCGAGATCGGTCAGGCTATGCGTGCCGATCAATCACTGTCCAGCTTGCTGGAACAGATCGGGTACAGCATTATCGAGGCACTTGGTCTGCGCACAGTGCTCTTCTGCCTGAGCCGGCTCGATGATCCAAACCGGCTGTATCTGGAGGTAGCCGCCGGTATTCCGCTGGCTGAGCAAGCCAGACTGGCCCAACACCCCATTGATCTGGCGCTGGTAACGCGCTACCTTGATCCGCGTTTCCGCCTGGGTCGAACCTATTTTGTCCCGGCTGAAGAGGCGCACAAGCTGGAAGCAGGCTTTGATACCGGTATCTTCGATTACCATCCATTCGTAGATGAGCGAGATGCCGACGAATGGCAACTTGATGATCGACTCTGTGTGCCGCTCTATTCAACCGAGGGGATGCTGCTGGGCATCATCTTTGCCAGCGACAACGAAAATCGCCGACGCCCGACTGCCCGTGAAGTAGAGCCACTGGAGATCTTTGCCGATCAGGCTGCGATAGTGATCGAAAACCATCTCTTGCTGCGCGAGGCTCGTGATCGGGCGGAAGAGATGGCGGCACTCTTCCACGTTGGCGCGGCAGCCACTTCGACGACGGATCTCGACATCCTGCTGGAACGGGTCTATCAAGAGATTGTGGCATTCCTCGGTATACCCGACTTCTTCTATCTCGTTAGCTACAACGCTGATCAGAATACTGTCCGCTTTGAACTGTTCAAACAACGCGGCGAATCTGTGGCCGGGTTTGAGAAATATGTTGCCCCCAAAACTGGCCTGATCGCTAAAATCATTGACGAGGGCAACCCCTTACGGATCGATGATCTGCTGGCCAGTGATCTGCGGAATGAAGCGCGTTTCCTGGTGAGCGAGGGGCAGCAGATACGTTCGTGGCTTGGCGTGCCACTGATCAGTCAGGGCGCAGTTATCGGTGTGCTCTCAGTTCAGAGCGAAACGCCGGGTGCTTTCAATGATCGCACGTTGCGCTTCCTGGCGGCATTAGCCAATCAACTGGCGATAGCACTGGAAAATGCCCGTCTGTTTGCTGAACGTGAACAGCGGATCGCTGAACTGAATATTATTAATCGCATCGGGCAGATCATTGCTTCTACCCTTGATCAGCGGCAAATGCTGCGTGATGTGTACAAACACATTCAGGCGTTCCTGAGCCTCGACTCGTTCGTGGCATTTCTGTACGATCCCGAACATGACGAGATGACTCTGTGCTACGAAGTCGATGAGGGTGCAGAGGAATTCACCGATCATCGTCAGCCTCCGACGCCGGGAAGCCTGACCGAGTACATCATCCGCACACGTCAACCGTTGCAATTTGTTGATCTGAGCAAAGAACTGGAGCAATCCGATTTTCGCTTCAAGCCAGTACCGTTTGGATCGGATCGCCGTTCGGCAGCATGGCTTGGCGTACCGTTGCTAATTGGTGACCAGACTGTGGTTGGTGTGCTGGCGGTGATGAGCTATACGCCCGGCATCTACCGAGAGCGTGAGCGCGAATTTCTGATGACCATTGCCAATCAACTGGCGCTCGGTGTTCAGAATGCCCGTTTGCTTGAACAGGCCCAGACCCAGGTTGAGCAGTTAGCCATTCTCAACCGGGTGGCAACTACCACTAACGCCCTGACCGATTTAAAGGCGATCTATCAAGAGATCGTCAACGCCATGGGCGCTATCACCGGCGTTGATCAGGCGCGAATGGTGATCTATGACCGCGCCAGCGGCTATGCACCGGCGGTAGCCGAGTACGTGGATAGTGGATTGCTCGATCAAATACGTATTCAACTCTTTGACAATCCGTCAGTTGACTGGCTGGATCGAGAGAAGCGACCACTCGTCTCGGAAGACGCCCAACATGACCCGTTGTTTGCACCATCGCATCCTATCTTCCGTGAACTGGACATTCGCTCCATCGGGATTATCCCGATCATTTTGAACGACGAAGTAATCGGTGCCGTCGGGTTAGATTTTGTTGGCCGAACTGGAAGCTTCCCGCCACAAATTCTGGAGCTGTGTCAGACGATTGCCAGCCAGACCAGTACTGCGATCGCGCGTGCCCGTGCGACAGCCGAGGCACAGCGCAGTGCCGAGGCGACCCGCCAGAAGGTACGCGAACTTTCCACCCTGCTCGATGCAGCACGTATCTTATCGTCGCTGCTGCGGCCCCAGGAGGTGCTCAATAAACTGATGGAGCTGGTGAGCCGACAGTTGAACGTGACCACAGTCGCTCTCTGGACGATCAGTGAAGGCAATGTACTGACGCCGGCTGCACTTGATGGTATTCCCGCCGAGCAGGGTCGCACTATGCGGGTGCCGATTGGTCAGGGGTTTACCGGACGGGTTGCTGAGACCGGGCAGCCGTTGATTATCGAAGATGTCAATTCACTGGGTGGGTCGCTCTATCCAAATTACCAGCAGCGTAACAACCTTATTTCGTTCATGGGTGTTCCGGTCATCTACCGCGAGCAGATCATTGGTGTGCTCAGTGTGATGACCAATTACCGACGGCAGTTTACCAACGATGAGATGCTGTTACTGGCGGGACTGGCCGACCAGGCCGCAATTGCCCTCGAAAACGCTCGCCTCTTTGAAGAGCGTGAACAGCGAATTTCGGAATTAACAATCATCAATCGCATTAGTGCTGCCGTTAATGCTTCGCTTGATATTTATGAATTGATCGAACGCTTGCATCAAGGTATCGGCGAGATTATCGATACCAGTACCTCTCTGATCGGGTTGTACGATGAGTCAACCAATACGATCAGCTATCCCATCGCGTATGATCGTGGCACGCGGCTCTTCCTAGAACCACGACCGCTAGGTGGTGGAACGAATGGTTGGGTCATTCGCAATCGCCGGCCATTGCTGCTAGGGACGGCTGCGGCTGCGCGGTCTATGGGGCTGGTTGTTGATCAGGGCCGGGTTGGTGATGATCAATGGATCGAGGAGTCCTACCTGGTTGTGCCGATTATTTACGGTGATCAGGTGCTGGGGGTCGTCAACATTCAGAGTTATTCCCAGCATGCGTTTGATGACAATGATCTGCGCTTCGTCACAACGATCACGAATCAGGCCGCAGTAGCCCTCAACAACGCTCGTCTCTTTAGCGAGATTCGCCAAAATGCCAGCGAAATGAGTACGTTGTTCGAGGTGTCGCAGAACCTGTCGGGAACCCTCGATCCGGATACGATCCAAATGTTGCTGGCCGATGCAGCAGTACGTTTGTTGCGGGCTGAACTGGCAGCAGTACTGCGCCTTGATCGCCGTGGCAACATTGAACGCCAGGTACTGATTGACGGTGTTGAATTTCGAGAAGATCTGTTCATCGATTTTCGGCGCGATGGGTTAACTGCCAGCCTTTTGCGTCGCGATCAGCCGATTGCGATCAGTGACCTGGCTGATTTCGATAATGGCGACCATCATGCGCTCAAACTAGGGGTACGAAGCGCATTGGGTATTGCTGTCGGACCTGTCGAAGAACGGCTGGCCATAATCTGGGTGGGTATGCGCACGCCGCACGAATGGACACCACACCAGATTTCACTGCTGTCAATCCTGGCAAATCAGGCCAGTCAGGCGCTCAAGAGCACGCAGCTCTTCGCCCTTGAGCAAAAACGGCGGTACCAGGCCGATATGTTGCGCGAAGTTGCCCAGTCGTTTACCTCGACGCTGGCACTGCGTGAAATTCAAACCCTGGTGCTCACCCAGTTGCAGCGGATTGTGCGTTACGACCACGCCGCAGTGCTCTTGCGCGATGAGGGGTATGGTGATCTGCGAGTTAGCGAAGAACGAGGCTTTGGTGTTACCACATCCCTTGTTAAGAGCATCGCGTTGGAGAGTAGTAGCCTGTTCCAGGCTATGGCTATCGATCATCAACCGGTCTTGATAGCGAATACGCACCAGGACCCGCGCTTCAACGAGTTGCGACGCTTTGGATGGCAGGATGGTTCGTGGATTGGAGCACCACTGCTGGTCGATAATGAACTGGTTGGTGTGTTAACCATCAGTACAGGTGAGCCAGATGTCTACGACGAAGAGATGCTGGCGGTGGTCTTTACTATTGCCAGTCAGGCCAGTCAGGCCATCCAGAATGCGCGTCTGTTTGACCAGATCAGCAATCTGGCCGCCGATCTGGATGCCCGGGTTCGTGAGCGGACTGCCGAGCTGGAACAGGCGACACGGCTGCTTTCAGAAGAGAAGGAGCGCCTGGAGGCAGTTAACCGGATTACGCTGGAATTGACAACCCAGCTTGATCTGAACCTGATTATTCAGCGTGCCCTGGAGTTGACATCCGAGAACCTGGGTGTGGAGCGTGGTTCGCTCATGCTGCGCGATCCGGTAACCGGCGAGTTGTTCTGTCGTGCAGTATTGCATGGACGTGGTCGGGCCGAAATTGCCAACATCCCGCTCCGCTTTGCCGATGGTACTGAAGGGCTGGCCGGTTGGATCATCCAGCATCTGGAAGCAGTCAATATTCCCGATGTCAAACACGATCCGCGCTGGCTCAAAGAACCAGGCCGGGCTGACGATGTGCAATCGGTAGCCGGTGTGCCGCTGCAAACCAGTGATAACGCCATTGGTGTTCTGATCCTGTCCAGCACGCAACGCCACTATTTCAGCGCGTCACAGATGAACCTGCTCGGTACAGTGGCCAGTGTGATCGCTGCCGCAGTGAATAATGCGCAGCTCTACAACTTCATCAATGATCTGGCGCTTCGCAACGCTGTGTTGCTTGAAGAACAGCGCGAAGAGACCTCGAAGAGTGCGGCAGTATTCCGCTCGATGACCGAGGGTGTGATTGTGCTTGACACGCGCCAGCAGATCACCCTCTTCAACCCTGCTGCCGAGCAAGTGCTGGATATACCTGCCAGCCAGGTTCTCAACCAGCCGTTGCAGCAACTGGCCAGCATCGGCGATGATGAGGCCAGTCGCCGACGTGCCCAGACGATCTACAACGGGATTGTGCAGGGTCTGCGCCGCATGCGAGAAAGCCAGGGCATTTTCAGTACATCCGTTGATCTCACCGATCCATCACAGGTGATCGCGGTTAATATTGCGCCGGTGCGTGGCCCCGATGGTCAGCATTACGGGGAAGTTGTCGTTCTCCGCGACATCACCCGTGAGATCGAGGCCGATAAAGAGAAGCGACAGTTCATCTCGGATGTAAGTCACGAATTGCGAACACCGCTTACGGCCATCAAGGGTTATGTTGATGTGCTGTTACTCACCGCCAGCCTGAATCTGACACCGGATCAGATCAACTATCTGACGATTATCAAGAACAATACCAACCGACTGCGCGCATTGATTGAAGACATTCTGGAGTTCTCGCGACCCGACTCGAAGAAGAAGCTCACCTTTACCCAGGTTGAGATTCCAGCGGTAATTGACGAAGTGGTGCAATCACTGCGGCTCGAATATGAGCGCAAGGGGATGACAGTACGGATTGATGCTCCACCAACCCTGCCACCGGTTACTGCCGATCAAAAACGTGTGAGCCAGATTATCTTCAATCTTTTCTCAAACGCGGTGAAATATACCTACGAAGGCGGGTCGATCACCGTGCGCGCCTTCCTCAATCGGGCGAATATGATGCAAATCGAGGTAGAAGACACCGGTGTCGGTATGTCACCTGAACAATTGAAGAAGTTGTTCCGCCCATTCTATCGGGCCGACAATCCACTGCGTGATATAGCCGGTGGCACCGGTTTGGGACTGAGCATTGCCAAACAACTGGTGGAAATGCACGGTGGCGAGATTTGGGTAACGAGTGAATTAGGAAAGGGAAGCACATTTGCTTTTGCAATTCCGCTACAGCAAGAGACAAATGGCTCGTACACCGAGGAGGTGGAGGTATGAGTGTTATCCACCTCGATAACCGCCTGGCACACTACGAAGTCTTTGGTCGTGGCCAGCCGATCATCTTTCTGCATAGCTGGATCGGTTCGTGGCGCTATTGGGTGCCAATTATGGATATTGCCTCAGAGCGCCATCGCGCCTACGCCTTTGACTTCTGGGGGTTTGGCGAAAGTGATCGTCGTGGCGACCAGTTTACCGTGCCGACGTATGTCGAGATGTTGATTCAATTTATGGATCGTCTTGGTATTGCGCGCGCTACACTGGTGGGCCACGGTATGGGGGGCATGGTCGCGATCCTCGCCGCTCATCAACATCCTGAGCGCTTCAACCGTCTGCTCACCGTCTGTACGCCATTGCACGGTCAGGTGTTAGCGCAACACATCAAGCCGGGCACTCTCTCGCGACTGTTGGGGATGAATACCAGCCAGAATGGCTGGGCGCGCATGGTGCGCACGTTACAGGTGGCAGATGCTGAAATTCAACAGGAGATTGAAGAAGACACATCGAGCCTGAGTGAGAAGGTGTTGTCACAGGTTCACGAGTCGTTGTTAGAGACCGATCTCCGGCCATACATTATCTCCTTGCAAACGCCATTGCTGGCGGTCTACGGTGGGAAAGACCCGATTGTTAATGCTGCGCATGCCGCATTTTTGAACGAGCTGGCGGAGCGTCCGATCCAGTTGCTTGTGTTGCCTAAAGCCAGTCACTTTCCGTTTCTCGAACAGGCGAATACGTTTGGCCGGCTGTTACTCGATTTTCTGGTCTCGCAGGGGACTGCGATTGAGATCAAAGAAGAGTGGCGTCGCCGTGTTAATCAGCGGGAGTATTTGTGACATCTGGGTTGTGAAGACGGGAAGCAGGAAAGGTGACTCTGACACCTTCACTTGCTGATACGGTATCAGGCTGCGAATGACGCTAACACTGTCCTTCAGACTCCCCAACGTGTAATACCAACTCTTGCTATAGAGATATGCCTCTTTCAGGGGGAAGCGCCGTACTGAAGTGCCACCGGCGAGGCGCTGGTGGATGGTCGCCAGCGCGGAGGTACTGGTTCCACGCATCGGCGCTCAGGTGTGCGGCAAGGTGATGGGTGGATAACACGTCGAGCTTGCGCTGCTCCCAGCGGTGATATGCGACAAACCCTACTTTAACCGGTCCTGTTGGGAATTGGAATAAACCGTCCAGCGTGTTTTAGCAGTGCATGCGTTCCCAGGTGATTACCGCAACGAAGGCGGGCGCTCCCAGGGGATACCAGCTCTTGCCTGCGGTGCTGCATTGTTCAGAGGTGCAGCATTAGGGCGATGGTTGGCTGACGTGGAATCTTATGAATCCAGAGTTGATGTAAAGAGGGACGGGTGCCACTCCCGTCCCTCTTCTTCTCTACGTACAACCTGCGCAATCAGGCCAGTTCGGCAAGGCGCTCGCGTAGCCGGGCCAGGGCTGCCTGCGCGGCTTCCAACCCTTCGCGCTCGCGCTGGACGACGTGGGGAGGGGCTTTGCTGATAAAACTCTCGTTGTTTAATCGGGCTGTACGCCGGGCAACATCGGCTTCAGCCTGGGCCAGTTCTTTCTGCAAGCGAGCCTGTTCTGCAGCGAGATCGATCATACCGGCCAGCGGCAGGAAACATTCCACCGAGCCGATGACTATCGAAGCCGCCTGTCGCGGTCGTTCGGCCAGTTCGCTCACGATCACCAGATCACCGGCTGCAACCCGGGCCAGTCGGCTAATTAGCGCAGCCTGTGCCTGCAAAAGGTCGGCGCGGTCGCCGGCAACGACCGTCGCTGCAACTAGCTTCGCCGGTTCAACTTTGTACTCACTGCGCACGTTGCGGATTGCCACGATCAAGGATTGGACTAATGACCAATCGGCTTCTGCCGCTTCATCACGCATCGCCGCCAGCGATGCCGGCTCTGGATACGTTGCATAGCTGATTGTGCGCAGACCAAGCCCGGCAAACGGTGTAGCCGGTTCAGGATCAGGCCGTTGATAGGCTTCGGTCAGGTATTGCCAGACCTCTTCGGTGACGAATGGCATGAAGGGGTGGAGCAGACGCAGGCTACCGTCGAGTACGGTGAACAGCACGCGCCGGGTCAATTCGTTCCGCTGTTCATCACCTTCGAGCTGCACTTTGGCAATCTCGACGTACCAGTCGGCAAACTCGCCCCAGAGAAAATCGTGAATCTGGCGACCGGCTTCGCCGAAATTGTAGCCTTCCATCAGGCGATCCACCTCGGCCACCAGATGGGCATAGCGCGAGAGGATCCAGCGGTCGGCCAGGGTGTAGCCTGCGGTCTGGAGCGACTCAGCAGTCACTTTGCTGGACTCGGTGCGCGGCAGGTTGCCGAGCTTGCTGATGACGAAGCGGGTAATGTTCCAGATTTTATTGGCAAAATTGCGTGCCGACTCAATGCGCTGGGGGTTCAGGTTCACATCCTGACCGGGCGTACCACTGGTCACCAGCGTATACCGTAGTGCATCGGCACCGTACTGCTCAATGATTTCGAGTGGATTGACCACATTACCGAACGACTTCGACATCTTGCGGCCATGCTCATCGCGCACCAGGCCGTGCAGATAGACGGTGTGGAAGGGTGGCTGACCGGTGAAGTAGCAGCCCATCATCATCATTCGGGCCACCCAGAAGAAGAGAATGTCGTACCCGGTCTCCATCACGCTGGTGGGATAGAACCGGCGGTAATCGTCGGTTTCGTCGGGCCAGCCGAGCGTGCTGAACGGCCACAGACCTGAGCTGAACCAGGTGTCGAGGACATCGGGGTCTTGCACACCCTCAGCCGGCGGTGGCTCATCAGGGCCGGGCACCACAATCGACCCATCAGGCATATACCAGACCGGAATCCGATGCCCCCACCAGAGCTGACGCGAGATACACCAGTCTTCGATATTTTCGAGCCAGTGGAAATAGACCTTCTCGAAGCGTTCGGGCACGATTCGCACCCGGCCATCGCGCACCGCAGCAATTGCCAGATCGGCCAGCGGACGAGTCCGCACGAACCACTGTTCCGAGAGGAGTGGTTCAATGATCTCGCCGCCACGCTGACTAATCCCGACATTCATCTTGTGCGGCTCGGTCTTTACCAGCAGTCCTTCACGTTCGAGATCAGCGAGGATGGCCTTACGGCACTCAAAGCGATCCAGACCAACGTAAGGGCCACCGGCCTCGTTGATCGTCGCGTCAGGATTGAGAATATTGATCATCGGCAAGTGATGACGCTTGCCGATTTCGTAGTCATTCTTGTCGTGGGCGGGTGTGATCTTGACTGCCCCAGAGCCGAATTCGGGATCAACGTACTCATCGGCAATAATCGGCAGCGGACGGGCGAGCGCCGGCAGAATCGCCTCTTTGCCGACCAGATGGGCATAGCGCGGATCGCCGGGTGCAACCGCCACTGCTGTATCACCCAAAATCGTCTCAGGGCGCGTAGTCGCCACAGTGATAAACTCCGTTGCGCCTGCCGCCCACTGCCCCGATCCCCAGGGTGCCGTCGGGCCGGCCCAATCTGCTGTGCGAACGGGATAGCGCACGTACCAGATGGAAACATTGCGCTCCTCGTATTCCACTTCGAGATCGCTCACCGCCGTCTGCAATTTGGGCGACCAGTTGACCAGGTAGGTGCCGCGATAGATCAGGCCATCGTCGTACAACCGTTTGAAGGCGGTATGCACAGCGCGGGACAGACCGGGATCGAGCGTAAAGCGCTCGCGTGACCAATCACACGATGCCCCTAACCGCCGCAACTGGCGCGTGATCTCACCACCGTACTTCTCTTTCCATTCCCAGGTACGGCGTAAGAACTCTTCACGACCAACTGCCTGGCGCGAGGTTCCTTCCCGTTCCAGCAGCTTTTCAACCTGCGTCTGAGTAGCGATCCCGGCGTGATCGGTACCAGGTACCCAGAGCGTCTGATAGCCCTGCATACGCCGCCAGCGGATGAGCAGGTCTTCGATGGCGACAAACATCGCATGGCCGAGATGCAACTCACCGGTCACGTTGGGTGGCGGGATCGAGATCACAAACGGGGGGCGAGGAGCATCATCACGTGGCGCGAAGAGACCATTGCGCTCCCACCATTCATAGAGTCGCTGCTCGACGAGCCGATGCTCGTAGGCTTTATCCATCTCTAACGGACGGGCAGCAGTCGGATCGGTCATATATGCCTCAACAAATAGCAATACGATAACGTCATAATATTGTCAATATTATACCAGTCTTTGCAGAAAGACAGGAATAGACTGGCAGGGGTCAACATTCCCTGATCTCAAGTACAATGGAAACAGAGTGATCGTTCAGGACTGACATACCCACCGAGGCGTTATGCAACAACCGCTCATTCAACTCAACAATATTACCAAAGTGTACGTGATGGGAGAAACCGAAGTCCACGCGCTGCGCGGGATTTCGCTGAGTATTCAGCAAGGTGAGATGGTCGCGATTATGGGGCCATCAGGGAGTGGAAAAAGTACGCTGATGAATATCATCGGCTGTCTTGATCGGCCAACATCAGGCGAGTATTTGCTGGAAGGGGTAAATGTTGGTGAGCTAAGTGATGATGAGCTGGCGATCATTCGTAATGAGAAGATCGGGTTTGTCTTTCAGCAGTACATGCTGCTCCAGCGCACAACCGCGCTACGGAATGTTGAACTGCCAATGCTTTATGGCAGAGGGCGGCCTGATCGCCAGGAACGGGCGCGACGTGCATTGGAAGCGGTAGGCATGGGAGACCGGCTCCACCACCGGCCAAACGAGTTATCCGGTGGACAGCAGCAACGGGTAGCCATTGCACGGGCGCTGGTCAACGAGCCACGTATCATCATGGCTGATGAGCCAACCGGTGCTCTTGACACCCGTACCGGCGCAGAGATTATGGGCATCTTTCAGCGGTTGAATGCTGAACAAGGGATTACAGTCATCCTCGTCACCCATGAACACGACGTTGCCCAATACGCCGAGCGCATTATCAGCGTGCGCGATGGTGTGATCGCAGACGACCAGCCGGTTAAACAGCGTGCGATGGTGCGAGGGTAAGGCGGTACATACACTAGTGCGCTGCGGATGATACTTCATCCGCAGCGCTTGCTGTTTCTGATGTGTGAACGTAGTGCTAAGCGTTGAGCTGACGACTATCTCCACTGACAATCAGCTTTGCTGTTTGTACCAACATCGCAAGATTGATGTGACGAGCAGGAGCTAAACGGTTGTGCGCCCCTACGTGCATTGGCGATTGACCGCAATCGAGCCATCTAACCACACGTGCCGGCGTGCTGCCCAGACCGCAATGCTGAAGCGGTTTAGTTCCTTCAGGCATTGGAGTCCTGCATCCCCAACTCGCGTTATGATAGGGCAGGAATTGATTGTCGGTATGGAGATGAATGTATGTTTCAACCAACACGATGGGGCTGGTTCGTTCTGATAGCAGTATGCGTGACCATAGCGGTGATCGCACCTCCATCGCTGCACGCGGCGCATGGTGTTACCTTGTCGGCAATACCTGAACAGACGATTGCCGGAGATCACGGGTCATCACGCCTAAGCCAGGAGCCTGAGCCATCCCCTATCAGTGCCTTGTTCAATCGCTACGCCATCTGGCTACTGCTGGTGTTTTGCAGTTCGATGCTGGCATTACTCGGTGCCGCCGCTATCGCGGCACGGATGCGGCGGATTGCCGGCGGTGACGACGAGAAGTAGTATTCAGCATAACCGGTAAACCTTTCGCCTCTTCAGGCGGATATTGACCCATTTGTGAAGTTTGGCTTTTTCGTGGACGCAGGGAGGTGGTGAGCACCACTATCAGACGCTGGTGACTCTTGGTTACTTACCGTGATGCGAGTGGTTTTGGGGAGGTAAGGCCACTGGATACTCCTACGCCCTGGCCGCCGCCAGCGCGGCGTTGATGATGGCGATGATCGGCTGCACTTGTTTCAGCCAATCGTTTGTGGACGGCGTCCAAAGCGACCGACATTCCTCGGTGTCCCATAGGGCAGCCCGGTAGTTGCGCCACAGGGTGGTGAAACGCCAGCGCTCTGCCTCAGGTTAGCGAGCAATGCGGTCACGACGGTCTGGGAGGGCTGCTTCCTGGTCATGGCATACCTCCTGGATGGTGATCGTGGTTGCTGATACTGACTCACCATACCAGCCCGGGGCGAGCCGGAGGCTCATGCTCTCAGGATGCAGAGTAGTGCTGATCGGTACCATGCTTCTATGCTACCAGGTTTGATATTACCGGTGGAGCACCTGGCCGCATTTTAGCCTGGGTATGACTGCGCGATGCACATCTTTGCGCAAGAGTTGGAGTAAACAGTAAAGAGACGAGGCAGTCTATCGCCACCTCGTCTCTTTTCCGTTCTACCTGATAAGCTTAACCAAAACGTTATGACTTCACGTGAAATGTGGCAACCAGTCTGCCGAACTGGAGTTTTGTGCCGTCACTGATCGGTGTTGGCGTCTGTGGTTCGATGCGCTGCCCGTTGACACGGGTATGATTGGTACTGTTGAGATCAACAATACTCCACTGATTGCCGATATGGACAATCTTTGCGTGTTGACGGCTCACCCCGCCTAATTCGCCGCCGTATGGGGTTAGATCGATTTCCGGAAAAATATTACTCACCGGGTCTTCTCGCCCGATAATGTATTCGCTCCTGCCCGGTGCTAGTGTGATCTCACTCCCATCGGCCAGTACCAGACATGCCTCTGGGGCAGGAAGAATTGAGACTGGCGTGCCAATTGGTGTTGGTGCTGCCGGATGCGCGACCGCAGCAGGCGCAGGTGTTGGAGCGTTTCCTAACAGCGCCGCAAGTTCAGCCTCGGTTTTAGCCAGTTCAGCCCGCGCTGCATCAAGACCGGCGAGGATAAATGCGGGGACGCTGCCAGCCGGATAGCGGGCCGCCATCTGTTCGTACTGTGCCACTGTCTCGCGATGGGCAGTGAGTAGCCCTTCCAATCGGGCAATTTCAGCCGGGTCTGGGCCGCTGGGTAGCGCAGCGAGTTCAGCTTCGGTTTTAGCTAGTTCAGCCCGCGCTGCATCAAGACCGGCGAGGATAAATGCAGGGACGCTACCTGCCGGATAGCGGGCCGCCATCTGTTCGTACTGCGCCACCGTCTCCTGATGGGCAGCCAGCAGTGCTTCAAGGCGTGCACGTTCAGCGGAAATATCAGCAACCACAGGTGCTGATGACATTTGGGCAACCGGTGGATGTGGTGGCTCAGCAGGTGCGTCGGGTGGTGGTGTGACGACGGCTGGTGTTTCAGTGACCGGTGGTTCAGCATCGGCTGCTGATGGTAGCTCAACAATCGTCGGCCCTTCAACCACTGGTGACGGAGCGAACACCGTCGGTGCATCGGCGGCGGTTGGCCCGGCAGGTGCGGCGGGAGGTGGGGCGATAATCGTCGGCTCGTTCGCCGTCGGCGCAATCACCGTCGGCGCATCGGCGGCTGATGGCCCAGCAGGTGCGGCGGGAGGTGGGGAGATAATCGTCGGCTCGTTCGCCGTCGGCGGCGGTGCGATTACCGTCGGCGCATCGGCGGCGGTTGGTGGCTCGGCAGGTGCGACGGGAGGTGGGGCGATGATCGTCGGCTCGTTCGCCGCAGGTGGCGGTGCGATTACCGTCGGCGCATCGGCGGCGGTTGGCCCGGCAGGTGGCGCAATCAACGTAGCCTGATCGTTTCCAGCAGCCGGTACTGGCGGGGTTGTCATCAGGTCAGCGCCACAAATACTACAAAATCGTTCACCGGGCAACACAGTCGCACCGCAAGCCGGGCAGGATGGCGCGAGTGCAGTTGGTTGATCGGGAGACACCATAAGCGGTACCGATGACGAAGTCGGCTCAGCCAACCGTCTGCCGCATTGGTCACAAAAGCGATTGGTTGGATCATTCTGGGCACCGCAAGAGGGACAGATAATCATAGTCGTTCCTCATACTGGCTAGCAGTCGCTATTGTGAGCGACGAACGAAACACATCAGGGAACCATGTTCAGAACATTTCTCGAACATCAGGAATGGCATGATCCGTAAGATGCTCTCTCATTTTGCACCACCGTGTTAATCGCCGTGAGCGCATTGTACGCAAGACTATAGGGCAAGGCGTATGATGACCATATTCCCACAACAGTGTGATCACGTGACAGCAACATTTGCCGGGTACATCAGATACACACCATTCCGTCCTTCAACGATGTCGAGAAATTCCTAGTGATCATCTAAACGTTGCGTGAGCCGGCGTGTCGCATAGCGCAGCTCTTTCTGGGCTTGCGGGCTGAGTTGTTGACCCTGTTCGAGCGCTACAGCCTGTTGCTGGGCCTTCTCTGCCAGCTCCAGTTCGCCGAGATCAAGTAAACGAGTGGCGGCTGCACGCAGTTTCTGGGTGGCACCGGCCACATTGCCACTGGTCATTTCGTTAAGCGCTTGTGTTTGCAGCTTAAACGCAGTAACCCGCTCAACCAGATTCATGACCGCCGGGTTGTAACTTTCCGTCCCAACCTGATCGGCTACATCGAGCAGGATGTCTTGCTTAATCACAAGCTCACTGCTCTGATGAATCGGTTTGGTGTGAAGTTCAGCCTGCGCAATCCGAAACCGACCTTTCGCCCGTGGCGGAATCATCAGATCAATCAGAACTGCTGCCGGCTGTCCACCAACCAGATCGCCGAGACGCACGGCGACAGTCGATTCACCAATCGGCTGATAGCCAAGATTGGCAATAACCGGTTTAACGCGATAGACGGTACGTGGCGTGGCATCACGCACAAACCGTAAGAGCAGACGGGTCTCGGTTGCTACTGTTGCCTGCGCTTCGTGCACGGCTTGCTGAAAGAAGGTGCCGATCTGTTCTGGCGCAGCAATATAGTCGCTATAGCCGTTACTGGCTGCGGCAATATCGTCGAGAAGCTGCTCATTCCATTCGGTGCCCAGCCCAAAAGCGACAATCTGTACCCCGGCCTGACCTAATGATCGAGCCAGATCGCGACAGAGCGGTTCATCTCCCCAGGTCTGACCGTCGGTGAGCAACAGCATGCGACTGAGTCGGTCAGAACCGAGGTGCTTCTGGAGTTCAACCTGACCGGCCTGCATTCCCAGCGACATAGCCGTACCTCCGGCCTCGCTGATCGAGTCGACAGCAGCCAGCAGTGCCGAGCGGTCACCGACAGGGGTAGCCGGGATCAATGTCTGTACCGTATCATCAAAGATGACGATTGCTGCGATGTCAGTTGGTTGTAATTGCTCAATCACCCGCCGGGTTGCGGCTTTCAAATTATCGAGCTTTGCCCCCTGCATCGACCCCGAACGGTCGAGCACGAAGCAAAGGTTGAGGGGAAGGGAGGGGGCCAGGGTGGCCGGCGCTACCGCTTCAACGAGCAAATATCCAACTTGCGGGGTGGTCGAGGATGGAATCGGTGCACGTCCCCACTGGCAGGTTAGAGTTATTGTATCAGCCATACGCTTATGATCCCATCTGTGCAATCATGAAACCTAACACACAACAGAGTAGAAAGGCGCCGCTACTACTCGCAAAGCCAATAGCCGCATCGCGCCGCCCGTGTAGTGTTTGAGCCGTATTCGGACTGACCAGAGCAATCAGGCTGAGAGTACCACCAATGAGCGCGAACAGGATTGCTCCCATAGCGAGAATTAACCCGAAGCCACCGAACAACTCATCGGCGCCGAAAAGGGTAAAGGCTGCCAGGATGATCGCAACCACCATCAACACATCACTAATGATTCCGATCCAGCGCCCGGCGATGGCCATTCCGGTACTGGGTGTAACGGCAGTAACCTCACTGCCAATAGGGCCGGAGCGAGCAGCTACTGATGCAACGCCTGGTTGCACATTGACCAGTTGTTGGCTGCCAAACAGTGCCTGCTGGAACTCGATCACACTGGCAAAGCGGCGGCTCGGATCGTTATCTGTGGCGCGGGCAATCGCCGCTGCTATATACGCCGGTACCGAGGGATTGAGTTGCGTGATCGGCGGTAAGCGAAACGGCGTGGTGCTGGGATCGTGACCGGTGAGCAGATGGTGCATCAAGACGCCGAGGCTGTAAATGTCGGAGCGGGCATCGGTCTGCCCACGACCGTACTGTTCGGGGGCGCTGTAGCCAGGGGTACCGAATGCCTGCGTATCGCGCTCCTTGTCTGGCTTGAAAAGTCGGGCAATGCCGAAATCAACCAGCTTGATTGTGCCTTCCGGCGTGATCATGATGTTCGTCGGTTTCAGATCGCGAAAGATGATCGGTGGCTGCTGGGTATGCAGGTAGGCCAGCACCTCACAAATCTGGGCAGTCCAGCGCAAGACTTCGTGCAGGGGGCGCGGCAACCCTACGCGATTAACATAATCGCGCAAGTTCTCGCCGGGCACAAACTCCATAACCAGGTAGTGCCGACCATTCTCTTCAAAGTGATCGGTGACCCGCGGTAAGGAAGGATGGCTCAATCTCGCCAGTAATTCTGCCTCTTGCTGGAATGCAGCCTGGGCCTGCTGGCGCTCAAGCGGTGAGGTGATAGCGGTGTCGCTCATCTCCTTAACCGCCCATTGGGCGGTACTGAGTCGTCGATCTGTGGCCAGATAGACCGATCCCATTCCACCTGCGCCGAGTCGCCGTCGCAGCTCATAGCGTCCCTGCAACACCTGAAGTGGCGGGGTTGTGGCCGGTACTTCCTCTCTGCGGATCCGTGCTCCACATTCCGGGCAGAAGATAATCTGATCGTGTACACTAGCGCCACATTGTGGACATCTCATAGGCTTAGTCTCACCAGGATAACCGCGATGTTGTCTTCACCACCTGCCTGGTTTGCCGCTGCTACCAGCGCTTTGCAGGCTTCTTGTGGATCGGCTTCCTCAGTAATGATACGTTCCATGACCGGATCACGTGTCATTTCCCACTGACCATCTGAACAAAGCAAGAGCGCATCGCCGGGACGCAGGTGAACCTGAAACAGATCGATCTCCGGCTCAGCGCGATCACCGAGTGATCGCAAGACGGCATTTCGCTGTGGATGCGAATAGATCTCGTCTTCGCTGAGATGTCCAAGTTCGACCAGCCGCATGACCAGCGAGTGATCTTGACTGATCCGTTGCAGCTTACCGTCGCGAAAGAGATAGGTGCGACTATCGCCGACGTTAGCTACCACTGCCCGATCACCGACCACCAGCGCCATGGTTAAGGTTGAACCCATATCGTTTGCCTGCGCACGGCCTTCGTTGTAAATCGCCTCATTCGCTGCCAGCACTGCCTGACGTACCAGTGATTGCATGTCGGCTTCGTGATACAGACGAGGGCCGGCCAGCATTTGTTGCAGATACGAGTCAATAATTGTCTGGGCCGCATGCCGTACTGCCAGCCCACTGGCTACTTCACCTGCGGCGTGCCCACCCATACCATCAGCAACGATGTACAATCCCCAGCTCTGTCGTTGACCGTTGTTTTCCAGGCAGAGGGTAAGTTTGAACAGGCTATCTTCATTGTGATCGCGCACCCGCCCAACATCACTGTATGCGCCGGCTACCTGCAAGAGCGGTACCGGATGTGTTCGTTCATCACGCAGCGCTTCCAGTCGCCTGGCAACCGCAGTTGCATCAGTCAGTTCACCGGTACGAATCTGGCGCAGGATAGTCCCCAGGCTGTCAGTTGCCTGTTCGGCATCAATGATAGTAGCTTCGTCCAGCCGCTGGGTGGTTCTTGGGATGGCAGTCAATCGTTCCAACACATCGGTCAGTACGCGCAAATCGGTCTGAAATGCTGTTGCCCGTTCATCATCACTGACCAGGCGCAAATGATTGGCGTGGCGGAGGCAAACCTGCGTCGGTCCAATAAGACCGAGATCGTCGATGGTGAATGTTCCCAGGCTTATACCAGCACTATGGAGACTAACCAGCAAGCGGGCCAGCGCAGCGCCTATCGTAAGCGCTGTTGTCTCATCAAGAGGACTGTTCAGTGGTTGCAGTTCCTGATCGAGCAGGACCGTCAATTGCCACTCATCAAATTCATATTGATCGACAATATCAGGTAACATCGCTCGTGCCAGGGGGTCAGCCAGGCGCGAGATGAGTGCTGGCCCTTGTGGCATTGTGCGTACCGATAAAAAAGCCGGATATGTACGCACTTCGAGGGCAGCACCACAATCGATGCAATACGACTCATTGGCTTCATTCGCGACCGAGCCGCAGGCCCAGCACCGCTGCCACGGTGCCAGATCACGCACTTCCAGTGGGCCAACGGGCCACGGGTCGGGCAACGGATAGGTTGGGGCAAACCGATTGGCAAAGAGAGGCAGGTTCGCTTCCATCATCTCCTCCTCACCGCTGAGCGGTGATGTGAGTGGATCAATTGCCTGGGTCAGCATTGTGCTCAGGCAAGCGTCGGTAACCGGCAAGGGTTCTCGCCCTGGTAAGGGTTGACCGCAGCCGGCGCAGCAACGGGCATTGGAACGATTCTCGGTACCACATGTCGAACAGCGCATATCGTCCAACCTATGTTGTTGCAGGTATGCCAGTGAAACGAGCCAGGACAATTGAAATGTTGTCGCTCCCACCCCGTTGATTAGCCAGGTCTATCAATCCACTCACCGCCAGACCCGGCTCGTGCACGATAGCCATCTGCGCCAGCTCCTCATCGGTCACATGGTTGAACAACCCATCTGAGCAGAGCATCAGCACATCCCCGGTCGCCAATGGTTGAACCAGCGTATCAATTTCCAGAGGTTGATCGGCTCCCAGTGAGCGGTAAAGGATGTGGCGTTGCGGGTGAGTGCGGGCTTCTTCCGGGCTAAGCTGACCAATATCGACCAGACGTGCCACGATGGTGTGGTCTGTTGTAAGCTGATGCCAGACCGGGGTCTCATCACCTGTTCCAGGGGTAATCAGGTACGCACGGCTATCACCGACATGGGCAATGTATGCCCGGCGATGAATGATCAGCGCCAGGGTCAAGGTTGTTCCCATACCGGCACGCTGAGGATCGCTGTGTGCTGCGGCAACAATCTGTCGGTGTGCTGTCTGCACGGCTGCTCGCAGCAACGATAACCAGTCATCGTCGGTTGTGGGTAATGTCGTGTTAAGTTCCCGTTGCAGAAAGCTCTTGATTGTTTCACTTGCCAGTTGTGAGGCAACTTCACCGGCTGCCGCTCCCCCCATGCCATCAGCAACCAGCAGTAAATAGCCAAGCGGTTCGTCACCCAGGCTAAACCTGCCGGCGTACACCGTGTCTTCGTTCAGCGAACGCACCTGTCCGGTGTGGCTTCGCACGGCAATCTCGGCTTGCAGGGGTGGTGGTAGCGGAGTGGCCTGCCACGGTGGTTGCAGGGCTGCCCCACACGAAACACAGAAGCGGGCACCGGCACGGTTGCCACGACCACAATGGGGACAGGCCAGCGGATAGCGTCGTTGCGCCGGTAGGCGGGTTGTGATCCGTACTGTTTCGCGTCCTTGTCGGATTTGTTGTGCCAGACTGGCCAGAATCTGCGAGAGTTCGTTCAGCGCCTGGGCTGCCTGATCGCGGGCGACACCGGCAGAGTTCTCGTATTGCTGACGCCAGAAAGCAACTCCTGCTTCCACGATCACCAGCAGATCACGCAGACTGATCGTATCGGCAGTAAGGGTGAGTTGTCGCTCGCCGGTTACAATCACCTGTTCGGGTAATACTGACAGCGGGGCACCACAATGAGGGCATACCTGTTGTGCAGCCCCGGTTGCTTTGCCACAGATTCTGCATTGCCCGCGCTTGTGCGTTGCCACCGGTTGTCCTTATCATTCCCGAACGAGGTTGCGTTCCTTACCCGTATGACGTTACAGATGCGCTATTGGATGCAGCACCCGATTGTTTGCCTGACGCTTGATGTTTTGGTTTCAGGGTATTGCAAATCAGGGCGAGATATGCTATCACAAAACAGGAATTGTTTGCTTAAAACGCCCTGCATTATAGCACAGGAGCTGCGATTGTGGCACCCGCTCAACCGTCAGTGTGTCCCTTTTGTCAGGCCCCACTAGCCCGTTCGGATGCGCGATTTTGCCCCGCATGTGGTCGATCACTGCCAGTTCCGGCAGCGACCGGTCCCTCTACCATCATCACCACCGGTAGTGCGACACTCCATATCAGCGAGCCAGGTGTAGAACGTGATGTTGTCTTAGGCGTACAACCGCTAACCATTGGTCGGGCGCCCGACAACGACATTGTCCTGCAATCGCGTTTTGTCAGTGGTCGGCACGCTCGTATCGAGCCGAATGGACAGGGGCATCGCATTGTTGATGTTGGCAGTCGTAATGGCCTGCTGTTCGCCGGTCAACGCATTACGATGCGTGAACTGGCCGATGGCGATGTATTGCGCATCGGTGATCCGGCTACAGGTAATTTTGTCTCACTGACGTATCACAATACGGCTCTGACCACAACCGCAGCTTTGCGCGAAGTCCCCAGCCGTTTTCCGCTCGATCCCAACGATCCGGAGATCACGATTGGTCGCATTGGTTGCGACATCATTCTCGATAATCCGCAAGTTTCACGCTTTCACGCCCGGCTTGATCGCGCCCCTGGTGGTGGCGTGCTATTGCGCGATATGGGCAGTACCAACGGTACATTTGTGAATGGTCAGCGGGTAACCGCGCCAGTCGTGCTCAAGCCGGGAGACGTAATCCAGATCGGGGCATTCAAGCTGGTGTACAACGTCACCAGCCTTGATCGCTACGATCAGCGTGGTGCGCTCAGGATCGATGCGCGTAACCTGTCGCGCGTGGTCAGTCGTAACGGAGTACAACGTGTCATCTTGCATGACGTATCACTTTCGATTGCACCGCGCGAATTCGTGGCGATTGTCGGTGGCTCTGGCACCGGCAAGAGCACATTAATGAAAGCGTTGTGTGGCTATGCTCCCGCCGACCAGGGGGAGGTGCTGGTCAATGGTGATGATTTCTACCGCAATTTTGCCGCCTATCGTTCAGTACTGGGATACGTTCCGCAAGACGACATCCTGCATCGCACGCTGGTTGTGCAGCGTGCTCTGGAATACGCCGCTCGCCTGCGGTTGCCGGCTGATACAACCGATCAGGAGATCGTAGCCCGGATTGAGCGGGTGCTCGATGATGTCGAGATGTCTGCTCATCGCGATAAATCTATCGAGGCGTTATCCGGCGGGCAACGGAAGCGGGTGAGCATCGGTGCCGAACTCCTTGCCGATCCCAGCCTCTTCTTTCTCGACGAACCGACCAGCGGTCTTGATCCCGGTCTGGAGAAGAAGATGATGTATACGCTGCGCCGCCTCGCCGACAGCGGACGTACAGTAGTGCTGGTGACGCATGCGACCGCGAATATTACCCAGTGTGATCACGTCATCTTCATGGCCGGCAATGGCCGGATGGTCTTCTTTGGGCCGCCGGCTGCTGCGCTGAACTTCTTCCAGATCACAAGTGGCGATTTTGCCGATATTTACACCAAGATTGAAGGCGTTGCCACTGCCGATCATCCGGTTGTTCGCCAGGATTTACGGGCAGAATACGAGGCATGGCAGGCGGCGCACCCGCAGGCTGCGTCACCACCGAGTCTGGCTGAATTGTGGGAGATGCGGTATCGGCAATCGGCGTTGTATCGGCAATATGTTGCAGAGCGGCTGGCTGCTACCCCCGCCGGCCCGCATGTTGAGAGTGGTCAAACGTCGCAAACGACTCAACGCATCTCGGCCTGGCGGCAGTTCGGGTTGCTGACCAGGCGCTACCTTGATTTAATGCTCCAGGATCGGCGTAACCTGCTCATCCTGTTGCTTCAGGCGCCTATCATCGCCTTACTCCTGTTGCTGGTTGCGCGTAGCGATGCACTAACCGGCGTGCAGGCCCAGGACCTGATCCAACGCGGTGAAGCGAAGAAAGTGCTCTTCATGCTGGCGACCGTGAGTGTCTGGTTTGGTATCATCAACGCGGCGCGCGAAATCACGAAGGAACAGGCGGTTTACCGGCGCGAGCGATTGGTCAATCTGCAGATAGGGCCATACCTGTTTTCAAAAGTTACTGTTCTGAGCCTGTTGATCCTGGTGCAGACCATCGTCTTGTTGGGCATGCTACTGTTCAAAGTCGCACTGCCCGGCGAAACCGGAATTTTGTTGCCACCACTGATTGAAACCTTCCTCACCCTGTTTCTCTCGTCAGGGGCGGGCATGGCACTCGGCCTGGCCATCAGTGCGGCATCGGCTACCCCTGATCGGGCTATCAGTCTGGTGCCGTTTGCCCTCATCCCCCAAATCCTCTTTGCCGGTCTGATCTTTGCTATCGAGGGATTGGCGACACCACTCTCATGGTTAACGATCAGTCGCTGGTCAATGGATGCCCTCGGCGCCAGCCTTGATCTGAACCGTCTCTGCGATCTGCCCAACACTGATGATCAGGGAAGTATTCCGGCAGGATGCACTCCTGGCTTCCTTGAAATCGAGGCTGCTTTTACTCACGACCCGCTACATTTGATTGGGCGGTGGGCGGCACTGCTCGGCTATGCCGGCATTTGTCTCCTGATAACCGCCTGGTTGCTACGACGCCGTGATCGTGTGATATAATAAGTGCGTAATCGATGACGAACTTTTATGTCATTTGCTTTTATGAAACGTGTGCATTCTTTGCGTCATCTTGCATCTTTATGAGCTAAAGTACATTCATTTGCCCTGTGCAACACCTTGACGTAACGCTGACGCTAGCGTATAATCACATCTGACAATATGCAACAGTTGAGATAGTGGTATGTTCGGCGGCACAGACAAAAGTGCCGGCTATCGTTTTTCTTTATATAGAGCTAACCTATGTCACTCGGACAAAAGATCGGTCGTCTGCGTCAAGAACGTGGTCTGACCCTCCAGGAGGTGTCAGAGGGATCGGGGCTAACTCCCTCGTTCCTGAGCCGTCTTGAACGTGATAAGGTTAATATTTCGGTGGCCAACCTGCGCAAACTGGCACAGTTTTTTAGTGTCCAGATGACGCATTTTTTCGAGGGAGAGGACGATCAACAGCTTGGCCAGGTAGTGCGAGTCGCTGACCGTGTTCGCCTCTCGCTCGATGATGCGCCGGTGCAGGTCTTTTCGTTGCTGCCACCCAACAGCGATCTCGATGCGCGCCTGATCGAAGCCTATCCTGGCAGCAGTCAGCAGGGGTTCTCATCACGTGGCAGTCAGATGGTGCATGTCCTGGCTGGTCATGTGCGGTATACTTTGGGTGAGGAGCAGTACGATCTCGCCCCCGGCGATACGCTCTTCTTTCGCGATGATACGGCGTATAGCTGGACGAATACCGGCCATTCGATTGCGACTATGCTAACGGTCAGTACTCTCAATCCACGTGATGAGCGCTGACACGTTTTGGTGAGGTTTCATGAGTATTCTGACCCCTGCGTTCCTCCGTCAGGCTGCCCGCTGGCTGCTGATTGGTTTTTCAATTTACCTCATCGGCTGGCTGCTGTCGGCGGCAGGGTCGGCAGTAACGCCATTTATTTTCGGTGGTGTACTGGCCTACCTCTTTTTGCCGCTGGTGAATTTCTTCAACCGGTGGCTGCCCCGCTGGCTGGCTATTTTGACGGTGTACCTGCTCACGTTTGGGGCAATTGTGGCTGCCATTGCCTTCGTCGTGCCGCCACTGATTGCTCAGATCACGGAGTTGATCCGTGCTCTCCCAGATATTGCCACGATCCAGCGTGAAGCCAACCGGTTGATCGATGAGTATGAGCAGTTACTTGCCAGCCTGCCCCCAGCATTGCAAGCGGAAGTGCAGAGTGCAATTGCTTCCGCAACCGCTGAAGGGCTAAGCACGCTACGGGCCAATTTTGTCAGTTATCTGCAGGGTGTTGGCCAGTTTTTGGTGAACAGTGTCCTTTCAGTGGTCAACACAGTTACCTTTTTGCTCGGTTTCTTCCTGGTTCCGTTCTGGCTTTTCTATGTGCTGATGGATCAACGAGCCGGGCGAGCCTACCTGGATCGGATGATTCACCCCCGTCTGCGTGCCGATTTTTGGGCCATGGTGACAATTATCGATCACGATCTGAGTGGCTATCTCCGTGGGCAGTTGATCCTCGGTACATCGGTTGGACTGGCGGCCTGGATCGGCCTTACGGCCTTGAATATGGCCGGGATGAATATTCCGTATACCGTGTTACTGGCAGTGGTTGCCGGCGTTACCGAACTGGTGCCGGTGATCGGGCCGATCATCGGTGCTATTCCGGCAATCTTGCTCGGTCTGGCCGATTCACCGACGACAGCGCTGGCCGTGACGATACTCTATATTGCGATTCAGCAGCTTGAAAACCATATCCTGGTTCCTCGTATCATTGGTGAGAGTGTGGGCGTGCATCCGGCGATTTTGATGGTTGTCCTGGTAGTGTGCTCGCAGGTGTTCGGGTTACTGGGAGCCATTCTTTCGGCACCGCTCAGCGCAATGGCGCGTGACCTCTTCCTGTATCTGTACGGTCGCCTGAGCGATCCGCCGCGCCCTGCCGGTGTGTTGCCTGAACGACTACGTCCGTTTGTCACCCCAATTGAGGTGCCGCAAACGCCTTCACCATCCCCGGCCCAATCGCCAACCTCTGAGTCGTCATCGGCGCGGACAGCGCCATTATCTGATCCATCACCTACCGACGCTCCGTCGCCGCCCTCGGCGGCTGGTGATCAGCTATCGTGAGTGGCCCGGCGGGTTAAAACCCTGCCTCAATACGTGGAAGCTGGCAAGGCTGGCCTGGCGGCGGGGGTGGATCGGGCGTGCTGGATAGCCCCGTAGACTTGACTTCCGCAACGATTTCGGTTACAGCCGGTGGGTGCCGGGCGTGCTAATGGATAGCCCTGTCGGCCTTCCACAACGCGAGGCAGGGCTTCAGCCCGCCGCACGGTTCCAGCCCGCTTGACGGTGGCGAGAGGCAACCCGTGCGTGCTCCACTCTTGCCCCGCCGGGGCTTGCACGTCGTGAGGCAGGGCTTCAGCCCGCCGCACGGTTCCAGCCCGCCTGACGGTGGCGAGAGGCAAGCCGCGCGTGCTCTACTCCAACCCCGCCGGGGTTTGCACAACGTGAGGCAGGGCTTCAGCCCGCCTAACGGTACAGTTTTGTCAGGGTATTTGCCGTTACCGCACGAGGCGCTGTGCGGTGCTATGGTGTCTGCCCATCCAGTTTCCACCACGACAGACCACTGCGTCCCAGCCGACGCCAGAGTGAGCTGATTAACTGTCGATGGCGGCGACGGGCACGGCGGGAAGCATAGAATGGATCACTACGACAAAGCTGGCGCCGGATATGCAGGCTACGCCCGGAGAACAGGCCGCCGATAAATGCACTCAAGTCGGCCAGTGAGGCAAGCTTATCGGCTACCGCCAACACCCATCCTTCCCGTGTCGTCGGACGAGGGCCGAAGGGGTACATATGGCTCACAATAGCTGCTGAGACTGCTTCAGGTTCGCCTAACTCGGCAGCGATCCTGGCAGCAATAGCACCGTGTGTCGTTAATGTGCCGTAGCGCGAGTCGAGATCGTGGAGCAGTGCCGCCCGCACGCACGTTACCTGGTCAGCACCGAAGAACGGTGCCAGATAATATGAGAAATGCACTGAGCGCATCAAATGATCGTGCTTGGGGACACTATGGTGCATGTGATAACGGGTCTCAACGACTCGCGGATGGTGCAGCAGGTCTGCGATAGTTTCCCAATACATTGCGGTCCTTTTCCTGGTTTGGTATGTACCTGTTATGTTATACCATCTCTTCTCTTGCAGTGCAATGATAGCGTCATGATGCTACCAGGGTGTTACCAATCCTTATCTGTCATGATAACCGATTTTGTTTTATTCCTCAGGTATAATATCTACAGAGCTTGTTGTTTGCCGTAATGCCTGGAGAAGGTGCTATGAAGCTAAAGGGGCGCGTTGCGATTATTACTGGCGCTTCGAGTGGAGTCGGCTATGCTGCTGCCCGTCTCTTCGCCCGTGAGGGGGCGACCGTTGTCGCTGCTGCCCGGCGACGTGATCGATTGGAACATTTGGTCAGTATGATTACATCTGAGGGTCATCACGCCTTTGCAATTCCAACAGATATTACCGTTTCAGCTCAGGTTCAGCAACTGGTTGACACCACGGCCCAAATGTTTGGTCGCATCGATATTGTCTTGAACTGCGCCGGCAATATCGAGAAGATCGCGCCGCTCGAACAGTTTAGTGACGCCGAATGGCAAGATGTGATGAATACGAATCTCAACGGCGTCTTTTACCTCATGCGGGCAGTTGTTCCCTATATGAAGCGCCAGCGCAGCGGTACGATTGTCAATCTCGGTTCACGAGTTGGGAAGGTTGGGATGGCAAATATTGCACCGTTCTGTGCAGCGAAGTTTGCTCTATCGGGTCTGTCACAGGCGCTCGCTCAGGAGTTGCGTCCGTACAACGTCTTCGTAACGACCGTGTATTCTGGTATGATCAATGCCGATATTGCGCCGCTCAATCCTGCCGAAGAACTGCGCAAGCGATTGATGACTGTTGATGATGTCGCGCAGGCACTACTGTGGGTCTGTACCTTACCGCCAAGCCTGCGGGTTGATGAACTACCGATTATGCCACGGACAATTGATCTGTGATTGCGCCAGGAGCTGCTATGCCTGACCAGGCCTCTCGTGAATGGTGGGAAGAATTATTTCAGGTCTATGAGTTTGCCCACTATCGCCAATATGCCGATGAGTTGACCCGCCGCGAGGTTGATTTTTTGATTGATGCATTGGGATTGCGCGGTGTTGAAACCGTTCTCGATGTAGCCTGTGGTGGTGGACGGCATAGCCTGGCTCTGGCGGCGCGTGGCTGGACGGTGGTTGGGCTTGATGCTGCGGCATCGGTTATTGCTCATGCCCAGGCAGCGGCTACCGATCAGGGTTTAAATGTTGAGTTTGTGACCGGCGATATGCGGCAGTTGCCCTATCACGAGCGGTTTGATGTCGTCCTGCTGATGAATAGCAGTCTCGGTTTTTTCGATGATGAGACGAATCAGGCCGTGCTCAATGGGATAGCTCGTGCGCTCGTTCCCGGTGGGAAGGTGTTGATTCAGTGTCTTAATCCATATCAGATCGAACGCTACTTGCGCGATTTTCGCAGTGGCTGGTATCCGGTTGGCAGTGGGTTTGTGTTGCGTGAAGCCCGTTTCGATCCGCGACGGGCAACCCTCGTTATTAACTATCGCTATGTTGATGCCGGGCGTGGGATTGACGTTACCCATCCCGGCGACCAGATTCGCCTGTATGGCTTTCCTGAATTGACGGCCATGCTGCGGGCAGCCGGTTTACGTCCGCTGAGTGTATTTGGGGATACGACCTTGCCCCCGGTTCCGTTCGAGGAGGCAAGTATCTGGCAGGTGGTGATCGCAATCCGCGACCGACCGGTCAGGAAGGAGGCGGAGGATGCAGATCGCGCTGATCGGTGAGTTTGAAGCAGCGTACCATCCCGACGCAACCCCGGCTTTGGTATTGCACCATCTAATTCGTGGTTATGATGCTGTCGTGCTGAACGCCGATGAAGTGGCTGTCTTGCGTGATCTGCTTGGCTCGGTGCAGAAGCGGATTCGGGAATTGGGATCGTATCGCTTGATTCTCGGTGCCGGCGGTGATCTGACCTTCTACACCGCCAGCGGGCAGCGCAGTGCTTATCTAAATGCCGATCAAATGCGGCAGTTGGCCCGTCTGATCGGAGCCACCCCTCCTCATTTGGCTGCGGTCTAGTACGCGCCGAGGCGTACCTGGGCAGCGAGTGTGGCGACGGTGGCTGGATCAATTCTTCCCGGTTCCAGTGTCTGGGCGTCGGTAGCGCCGCAAGCGGTAGCCAGGCGCATGGCATCGGCGAGAGAGTGTCCCCGGCTCAGGGCAACGGTTAACCCGGCAAAGAAGGAATCGCCGCATCCAATCGGATTGTGTACCGGGATGGCTGGCGGTGTGGCACGTACCGCCCCATTCGCGTCAATCCCGATAGCACCTGCCGCACCGAGGGTGATGACGATCCGGGCAATACCCTGGCGATGAAGCGCATGGGCGGCTCGATACACACTCATCTCATCTGGTAAGTCAATACCGGTCAAGTGACTGAGTTCCTGGCTGTTTATTTTCACCACATCCGGGCCGGCGCTGACTGCTGCCGCCAGTGCCGGCCCACTCGTATCGACCAGTACGTGCCGTCCCTGATCACGAATCTCTTTAATCAATTCCGCGAGCGCTGTCGGTTCAACCCCTGGCGGTAAGCTGCCGCAGATCAGATTCCACGGTGCCGGGTCGTCTACAATTGCCGCTGTAAAGGTTTGCCATTCGGCACCGGTCAGCCGTGGCCCCTTCTCATTTAACACCGTAACCTGCTGATGTGACGGATCGACGATCAAGGTGCACGCACGCGTTTCATTGCTGATGACGCTGCCGTGAAGGGCCAAACCTTCCTTCTGGGCCAGATGACTGACATGCTGCCCGGTGATGCCTCCGAGTGGTGCCCGGATCGTGGCATTGACCCCAAGGGCACGCAGTGCCCGGCCAACGTTTAACCCTTTACCGCCAGCCGCAACCAATACCTCGTGTACCCGCTGCTCCTGACCAACGCGCAAGCCGGGTGTGATCAGAATGCGATCAACGGCTGGATTGGGGGTAATGATGAGAAATGGCGAGGAATGGATCATAGAGAACCTGTTGCAAAACCGGTATGAGATTGGGTGGGCGACGGTATTGCTGTCGCCCACCCGCTACCATCAGCGCAAGAGCCGGTAATCGCTGGATCAGCCGTCGCTCTCCCAGAAATCGGGGTCATACGCCGGCAATTCACAGCGCAAATTCGGATACTTGCGATACCCCATCACGAAATCTGCCTGCAACAACTCTTGTAGTTCGCGGGTACCTTCGTAGATGATAGCACCGCGTGCATTACGCAGATAACGCTCAACCGGGTATTCATCGGCGTAGCCGTAGGCGCCATGGATTTGAATGGCATCATCGGCAGCCTCAAAGCTGCTAACCGTCGCGTGCCACTTGGCCAGTGTCGTTTCACGGGTGTTGCGAATGCCCTTATTCTTCATCCATCCCGCTCGATAGACCAGCAGACGTGAGGTGTCAAGTTTGCGCACCATATGGCTGATCATCCGCTTGACGAGCTGGTGCTCGGCAATGGGTACGCCAAAGGTTTGCCGCTCGCGAGCGTAACGAATGCTGGCTTCGAGACTGGCCTGGATCAGACCGGTAGCGCCGGCAGCTACAGTGTAACGGCCATTATCAAGCGCTGCCATTGCAATCTTGAACCCTTCACCCTCTTCGCCCAGCCGGTGCGAGCGCGGCACGCGAACATCGTTAAAGACGACACCACCGGTATTACCGGCGCGTACTCCCAGTTTGCCGTGAATGGGATAGCTGCTGACACCGGGCATCGAACGCTCGACGATAAAGGCTGTGATCCCGCGCGGGCCGGCACCGGGGTCGGTTTTTGCGAATACCAGGAAGTTATCGGCCAGATCGGCCAGACTAATCCATATCTTCTCGCCGTTGAGAATATAGTCCTCGCCGTCGCGGCGGGCGGTCGCCTGCATAGCGGCAGCGTCGGTACCGCTGTTGGGTTCGGTGAGACAGAAGGCGGCCAGCTTTTCACCCCGCGCCTGTGGCACCAGGAAGCGCTGTTTCTGCTCTTCCGTTCCCCATTGGAAGATCGAGAGCGAATTCAGACCGGTGTGGACACTCATGACCACCCGCAAGAAACTGTCGACTCGCTCAAGCTCTTCACAGACTACCGCCAGCGCCAGGTAATCCATCCCGGCGCCACCGTAGCGTTGTGGAATACAGATACCCAACAGCCCCAATTCACCCATCCGCTTCAGCACCGGACGTAGATGAGGCCGATCTTCTGGCCCCTCAGCCGCTGCGCCACTCCGATCCCATTCGCGAATATGCGGTGCGACTTCGCGCTCGGCAAAGTTGCGCACCGTCTGGCGCAACATCTCGTGTTCGGGGCCGAGAAACATGTCATAATTTGCCGTCAAATCCATTGTGATACTCCTTTGTATCAGGCAGAGCAGCGCCTCTCGCTCGCCAATGTACGAACGCTTTGATTATACCGCGAGTGCTCTCACTGTGGATGGCACCGGTACATACATCTTTCCAGAAATGATGGAGTCGGCTGAACTTCCCTTTTGACGCAGTGCGAAAGATAGTTTACACTTTAAGTAAATCACCATCGGTATCGACGCGCCTATCCGAAAAGACCTTACTGAGGTAGACGAAAGCACGGCTTTTGTCTCTTCATCGCTGTAGACCCTGCGTGGACTGTTCGGATAGGCGCCGGGCTGTCGTTCACCTGTTGGAAAGGAGGGGCGTGTATGATGCCACCACGTGAGTTTATCATGCCGGCACAGATGATCATTGGTTCAGGTGCTGTCGATCAGGTTGGTGCACAGTGCGCGAAGCGGGGCTGGAAGAAGGCACTCATCGTCACCGATCAGATCATGCAGAAACTCGGCATCGTCGGCCAGGTCGAACAGAATCTGGCTCATCACGGCATAAACAGTGTGGTGTATGCCGGTGTCAACACCGAACCGGTGGTGGAATATGTGCAAGAGGGGTTGACAACATTCCGGGAGGGTGGCTGCGATTTTGTGCTGGCAGTTGGTGGTGGCAGTCCAATTGATACCGCAAAAGCGGTTGCTGTGCTCGTAACCAATCCCGGTTCCATCGAGCAATACAAGGGGATTGGCAAGATTGGCGCTCCCGGTGTGCCGCTGGTCGCTATCCCCACTACAGCCGGCACCGGTAGTGAAGCGACAATCTACACCGTCATTACCGATCAAAAGACCGATGTGAAAATGTTGATCGGTAGCCCCTATTTAATGCCGACCATCGCCATCGTCGATCCGATGTTGACCATCTCATCGCCACCCAGTGTGACCGCAGCTACCGGTGTTGATGCGCTGGTACACGCGATTGAAGCCTATGTGTCGGTCAAACGCCAGCCGATGACTGATGTATTATGTTTGTCGGCCATCGAGCTAATCGCCGGTAATATTCGTCAGGCCTGGGCCAATGGCAACAATATCGAAGCCCGCGAGAAGATGATGTTGGGGGCAACACAGGCCGGGATTGCGTTCAGTAATTCGTCAGTAGCGCTTGTCCACGGCATGTCCAGACCGATTGGCGCTTACTTCCACATTGCCCATGGCGTCTCAAACGCAGCCCTCCTTGCCGTAGTGACTGAATTCAGCCTGGTTGGTGATCCACAGCGCTATGCCGATATTGCCAGAGCAATGGGCGAGCCGACCGAGGGTCTATCGCTGATGGAAGCGGCTGATCGAGCGGTCGTTGCCATCCGTCGTCTGGTGCGAGACATCAAGATACCCTCGCTTCGCCAGTTAGGCGTGGAGCGCGAGCGGTTGATGGAACTGGCGCCGGCAATGGCCGATGCCGCCATTGATAGCGGTAGTCCGGCGAATAATCCGCGCAAGCCCACCAAACAAGAAATTATTGAACTGTATGCCAGGGCCTACGATGAAGGCGACCGGATGAGTGCATGAGTGGTCCGGTTGAGGGTATATCAAATCTGACGTGATCGAGGTCATAGCACGCTATCCGACAAACACCCTGACACTGTACCTGAGCCGGGGCTGCGAAATCAGCGTTCCTGCTGCGCACACAGCCGTACCACTCTCTTAAGGGGATATTGTGCCTGGTTCAGGTTGCCCGTGGTGCATCGTTCGGAGTGCGGCAGCGTGGCTGCCGCACCGGCCTTGCTCACGATCAGGCGTCTGTCGCAGCAGTTTCCCCTGTGGGTCATGGGGTCGATGTGTGCAGAACACGTCCGTCTGGTTTGAGCACCTGTAGTGAGCAAGCTGGGCGTGAGCAATGGTGTGGATCGGGGAGCAGGTGTCCAGCTTGATCATCAGCCTCCTCCTGCGCCTGTAACCCAATGGCAGCACAGGTGATCGATAAGTACAGGCGGGATGTTCACCCCTTGAAGCGATGAGCGGCATCAGCAGTGATGTGCCGTATCAATGAAGATCCTATGCCTTTATCCTGGATCGGGAAGTATCGAGTTGATGGTTCGTGAGCGTGATGTAGAATACAGATAGTGGCGCCAACAAGATAGGGGGCAACATCTGTTGTGCCCCCAACCTCTGACATCTCTCGCGCATATAAACGCTGCCTATCAGTTCCGCCACTTGCGACAGACGATGGTTGTGCCGACGCCTTCTTTCGACTTAATATCGAACTCGTCCATTAGCCGTTTGGCGCCGGGTAAGCCCATTCCCATCCCGCGCGAGGTGCTGTAGCCGTCTTGCATCACCAGATCGATATTCGGAATCCCAGGACCTTGATCTTCGCAAATAATTTCAATCCCCTTGCGGGACCCTTTCTCTATATCACGCACCGTCACATTGCCGGTACCGGCGTAGAGAAAGATATTGCGGGCCAGCTCGCTCACGGCTGTCGCAATACGAGCCTGATCAATCGGCCCGAAGCCGAGCGCCTTGGCCATATCGCGAGCCATGGTGCGCGCGATGACAATATCAAGGTCGCTTCGAATGACAGCAGTCTTACTCTGCGCCATCGTCGCTCTCCTCACCAGTCATCCGCTGCATCATAGCCAACCCCTTTTCGAGGTTAAGAGCCGTGAGTACACGCGGTAATTCAAGTCCTAATTCAACCAGGGTGATAGCAACGGCCGGTTGCAAGCCGGTAAGGACTACACGGGCACCCATTAGGCCGGCCATTGCGGCAATGTCGGCAATCAGGCGACCGATAAAGCTATCGACAACATCAAGAGCAGTTAAATCAATAATCACACCACGGGCACGGGTGTCGTGAATTTTCTGCAACAGATCATCTTTAAATTGAACTGCTGACGCATCGTGTAGCGCCACCTGAATTGAGGCGATTAAAATGTCGCCTATTTTCAAGATTGGAATGCGAAGATTATCCAAGCTGCGCTCCTCTACAACTTCAGTGAGCGTTGCCCCACCAGACTAATATTATCACACAACTCCTAGCATTACGGCAATGACTGCACCGGCCAATAGTGGTACACTTATGTTATCGGTTCCATGCGGTGAAACACCTTCGGCGATTGTTGCCACCAGTCCCGCCACAATACTGGTGATCAGTGCTGCCCCAACATCTATCGGGGAACTCTGCGGGCTAAGCGCTGATCCCGGTGTAAATAGCAGGGTCAGCAGAATTGCGACAGTGCTGGCGATGAACATCGCTGCCGAGCCTTCAAATGAGCGGCGTCCCTGACCGATTTGATAGTAGTGGCGCCCCCAGCGCTTGCCAACAATTGCTGCCAGTGCGTCACCCCACGTCATAGCCATTGTACCGGCTGCTGCGATATAACCGCGATCATCGGGAGAATTGGTACGCCAGAAGATTAAAAAGAGGATTGTTATGGATAAGGCAAAGTAGACTGTGCCTGGTGTGCTGTCGGGAGCGTCAATTGCTGCCAGTAAGCGAAAACGATAGAAGATGAAATTGAGGACGATGAAGGTCGCAAACGGAATAATCCCAATTGTCCAGTTTTCAAACAGGGCCAGTACCCCAAACACCCACATACCGGCACCGATGTGGACAAATTTGCGGGTGAAATCTTGCGGATACCCTCGCCAGCGGCGAATCACCTCGGCAATGATGAGCAGCCCAAATGCATACCCGAACGAGACAATCAGTCCAATGAGATCGCGTGTGCTCATAATGGTGCCGGTGCTATCTATGGCGATACTTGACTTTTATTCTATCTATAACCTGTCGAATCGTCAATTGATTGGCGGTAGTGTACGTGGTGAATATTTAATGACAAATCTTTGCATGCGACAAGTATTGTGATATGGCTACACTGTGTGCAATCGAGTCGGTTATTACCTGTGACATATTGCACGCTTTATTATTCAGGAGGCGTCTATGCTGGTTGCCGAGTCGACGGCTGCAATCAATGCAGCCTGCTTGAATGCAGACCATGTACGACCGTTGTACGATACCTTCGGGTTTGCCCGGATTCCGGATACCATTCGCTATCTGTTAACCGGCAAGGCTGCGTCACCGTTACCTGAGGTTGCTCTTAGTGGCTTACCTGATCATCCGGCGACGGTGGTGATGGTGATGCTCGATTCGTTCGGCTGGCATTTCTTCAGCCAGTATCTTGAACGGGCACCGTTTTTGCGCCGTTTTCTCCACCACGGGCGAATTTGCCAGTTGACGACCGCTTTTCCCTCCTCTACTCCTGTCCATGTAACGTTACTCCACACCGGTCTGGCTGTCGATCAGAGTGGTATCTACGAGTGGCATGTCTTTGAACCCGATCTCCAGGCTGTCATTGGCTCACTGCTCTTTTCTCCCGTCTTTGATCGCAAGGCCGATGGGTTGGTGGCGTATGGTGTTGATCCGCTTGCCGTCTATCCGCAGAGCCGTTTCTACCAGCAGTTGCAAACGGCAGGTGCGAGTAGTGTTGTGCTCATGCCGGCGGCGCTGGCCCATTCGGTGTATACCCGTACCATGTGCAGTGGGGCGTTGGTCGTGCCATTCCAGGATATTCCTGATGCAACTGTCCGCCTGCGGTATTTGTTTGAACAACAGGTGGCACCCACCTTTTACCATCTGTACATCGACTCTGTCGATGCTGCGATGCATCGGTACGGGCCAGAGTCGGTTCAGGTTGAGAATGAAATTGTCACCACGCTTGATCATCTTGAACAGTATCTCTGGCCGCTCCTTCACAGGGCACCGCAACCGACCGTCTTGTTATTGACTGCCGATCACGGTCATATAACGGTTGATCCGCAACAGGCAATTGTGCTTAACCGGCTATGGCCCGACCTGGAGCGCTTCCTGCGGCAGGGTGGTGATCGCCGACCTCTCCCACCATCGGGATCGCCGCGCGTGACGGTCTTGCACGTGCAGCCCGCAGCCGTCGCTGATGTGCAGCTAGCATTGCAACGTCGACTCGGCGAGCGGGCAACGGTGGTGGCGAGTGCCCGTCTGGTGGAAGATGGCTATTTCGGGCCGCAACCCGGTGAACGGCTACGCTCTCGATTGGGTGAATTGATAATTCTCCCTGCACCTGGAGAAGTGATTGTCTGGGATCATCCGCAAGCCAACCCGTTTACGTATCGTGGCATGCACGGTGGTCTAACCCCGACAGAGATGCTGACGGAACTGGCCTGGGTTGTGGTATAGGTGTGGGGATGATGGTTTTCATGCCGGGTCTTTGTCTGTTGTCGCTACTACCCGCACGCAGCCCTTGCCACGATGTGATAAGATACACGAGAGACGTTTGCATTGTAGCGGAGGCCAGTCTGTGTCTGAGACCGAACCCTCACCTGTTCCGTCAACGCCAGGGCCGCGACTGAGTCGTGACACGTGGCTGTTGATCGGTGCGTTGGCTTTGCTCGGCCTTGGTGTTGCACTGACGTTCATCTTCTCACCCGGCACCAATGTCGTTGACACGACCCCTACGATCACCTCACCGATAACTCGCCCGCCAACCCTGACTGCGTCGTACCCGGCACCTACCGGTGCTGCCGGTGGAGCGACAACCGGCCCGTATCCGGTTACTGTCCCAACGATTGATGTGGCTCAAACCCAGACCAGTGTGGTACTTGAGACGACTGCTCTGGCCGCTACGCTACAGGCTGAAATGACCGCTACTGCAAGCGGTGTACCGGCATACCCGGTTCCCGAAGGTACCCCACCGTCAGTGCCGACAATGGTGCCAACCGCTACAAATCCTCCACCAACTGTGCCTCCGCCGCCTACAGCACCACCACCGCCAACACCAACCAGCGCCGATCTGATCATTGATGACAGTCCGACGAATCCGCCACCGCCAACCGCTACTCCTCTGCCAACGGCTACGCCGGCACCAACACCGATCCCGGCTCTGGTCTTGCGGGGTAGTACGCGCTGGGCCAGCGGGCAGGGGCCAATCGTTCTCAATCGCGATGTGCAGATTCCCCCTGGCAGTGAGTTGATCATTGAGCCGGGTGTGGAAGTACGTTTGGCGCCAGGCGTGTCAATCTATGTTGATGGTGGACGCATGATTGCCCTGGGCCAGGCCGGCAGTCCAGTGCGTTTTGTGGGCGCAACCGGCGCACGCTGGAGCGGTATCTTTGGCCGTCCTGGGAGCTTTATTGCACTGGAACATACCGAAATTCGCGGCGGCGGACTGGCGGGAACGGTGCTGGTCAGTGAAGAGGGAGGGCTGGTTGTTCGCGCTGCCCGTATTACCGACAATGGTGGTGGGGTGTTGGTTGTCGACTCGCGGCTTGAACTCAGCCAGAGCGAAATTGCCGGCAATGACGTTCCTTTTGGGGCAGCCCTTGATGCGTCGTACAGTCGTGGGAATAGTGTCACGTTAACCGGTAATCGGATTGCCGGTAATTTGCTTAGCGCGGGCGCTCCAATGGTGCGAATTGCGAATCAAAATGCGCGCGACACCTTAATCCTCACGATTGAAAGCAATCTCTTTCGGGGTGGTAGTGTCAATCTCCAGCTTACGACCAACGGTATCTTGCAGGGAACGATCACCTGCAATGCCTTAATCGGCGGCGATTTGGGATTTGGTCTGCGGAGTGAAACTCTGCAAGTAGCACCTGATGGTGGCTTCCTGATGCCGCTGCGAATTGAACAGAATCTCCTGGAAGGCCATACACCGGTTATTCGTCCAACCTATCTCACCTTTGGCATCGGTCGTGGGGCAGCCAGTGAAGTTGCATTGGATATGCGCAATAACTGGTGGGGGAATGCGTCTGGTCCGTATGAACCAGATGCCAACCCGCAAGGGATTGGTGATGCAGTCGGAAGTAACATTTCCTTTGCTCCCTGGCTGACAAGCCGCCCTGGTTGTGTGCCGGCACCTTAATTGAAGGGAGACTCTGTTGATTGCACGAATGGCTCGTCCACTGATCTTGGTGGTTGTGATAATGCTTGTGGCGTGTACGGCTTCAGCGCCGGTAGCCGACATGCCGTCGCCAACAGCCGTGGTTCCAACCACAACACCGTCGACGTCACCCACATCCACGACGGCGCCAACGGTTGCTGCGCCGACCGCAGCACTGCCAACCGTCACCGCAGTACCGGCGACCGCAGTGCCGGTGGTAACGTACCGCGGTGCGCTGGTCGGACGCGATGCAAATGGTGCGTATACGCTGGGTGATCCGGCAGCTCCGCTCACCCTGACCGACTATTCCGATTTTCTTTGAACGGTATGTCGCCGTCACGTGTTGACGGTTGAACCGGCATTGATCGAACAGTACGTTGTGACCGGGCGTGTCCTGTATGTCTTCCGTCCGGTATTGAACCATGGCGCGGCTTCCCTGATCACGACTGCGGCTGCCTTCTGTGCCGGTGAGCAAGACGCTTTCTGGCCGATGCATGAATTGCTCTTCGAGCGACAGGGTGAAGTGGCGGCGACCCGTGATAGTGACCTACCGGCGCTTATGCGGTCGTATGCCGCTGACTTAGGGCTTGCTATTGAGCCATTTGATGCCTGTATGAATGACGGTGCAGCGCAACGACTGGCTGAGACGCTTGATGCCGAACAACGTCAGCGTGGGATTCGCGTGCAGCCGGTTTTCGAGATCGGAGATATTCGCCTGGTAGGCTTGCAGACACTCGAACGATTTGCCAGCCTGATCGAGCGACAACCCTGACCTGGCAGGCGCTACATCCGGCGTAAGTACGGCGCCTGCCATTCAACGCTTAACACCAGCAGCCAGCCGATCAATGCACTACCGGCAACTACCAGCGGAACACTCCCGACCAGCTCAGCAATACTGCCGGCCAGCATACCGCCAAGCGGACTCAGCCCCATCAATGAGAGGGTAAACACACTCATCACCCTCCCACGCAGGTCATCGGGCACGATCAATTGAATAAGCGTATTGGTCAGCGCCATCGTGGTCACACCGGCCCAACCACACAATCCAATAAACAAGAGAGCAAGCGGCACCGTGCGTGCCTGCGTAAAGCCGATCAAGAGCGGTGCGTACAGCAATGAGGCTGTGGTCAGGAGCTTACCGCGTGGCGCATCATCGCGTAATTGAGCGAGCGTCAGTGCTGCCACCAAAGAGCCAAAACCGCTTGCTGCCGACAACCATCCCAGTCCGGCGGCACCGATCTGAAGAATATCACGGGCAAAAATCGGCAAAAGCGGGATATGCACGAAGCAGAAGAAACTAACTGCACCGGCTCGCAAAAGCAATGCCCGTACAGAAGGTTCACTGGCAATGTACTGCAAACCGGCGCGCAACATATTGCCACGCTGCATACCGTTGGCCTGACGTGCATCCAACTGCATCAGCGAGAGACTGGCTAACACTGCACCAAAACTCAGGGCATTGAAGAGAAATGCCGGCCCTTCACCGATCCATGCCACAACAATACCGGCTACTGCTGGCCCCATAGTGCGGGCACCGTTGAAGATGGAAGAATTGAGGGCAATCGCATTCAACAAATCTTCACGCCCTACCATCTCGACGGTAAACGCCTGGCGGGCTGGTGCATCAAAGGCATTGACACAACCGAGCAGGAAGGCAAGAATCAGCACATGACTGATATGAACCGTACCGGTCAGCGTAAGCCCGGCCAGGGTTGCCGCGAGTATCATGGCAACCGATTGTGTGACCAGTAAAATGCGCCGCTTGGGGAAGCGATCGGCGACCGTTCCGGCGAAAAGGGTCAGAAACAATACCGGTAGCGAATTGGCCGCCGCAACCAGACCGAGGAGAAAAGGCGAGTCGGTTAATCGTAAGACCAACCAGCCCTGTGCCACACTTTGCATCCACGTCCCGGTCAACGAAATCAGTTGTCCGAAGAAGAAGAGGCGATAATTGCGATGACGGAGTGCCCGAAACATTGCCGGGCGGCTGGACAGGGTCTGGGTAGATCGCATAGCTATTCAGTATCTTCGTGATCTTGATGCGTTAGTAGCGCTTCATACAAATGTTGCATTGCTTGCTGAAAGGCAGCCAGCTCTTCTTCCGAAAGATAACTCAGGCGCTGTTCAACCAACCGGCGATGGCGCGGTCGCAATTCGTCAATCAGCGCCTTACCGGCCGGAGTCAGTTGCACCAGGGTTACCCGGCGATCTCGCGGATCGGTCGCTCGACGTACCAGCCCCCGCCGTTCCAGGCGATCAACCAGCCGGGTCAGGTTAGAGTTGTCGGCCAGCATCTCGTTACAGATGTAACTGAGCGGAACTCCCTCTTCAGTCGCGTAAAAGAGGATCGCGTACTGCGGAGTCGAAAGATCGTAGGGCCGAAACTCTTCACGGTTAAGCTCCTGGAACCGACGGTGCAGTTTCAGGAAGAGGCGGTAGGCTTCAATTTGTGGTGAATCGCAGGTGCTGATTTCAGGCATAGTTTACATCCTGGACTTATCAACTATTGTACCAGAAAACATAGATTTGGCAAGAATAAAATTGCGCCTGCCCCACGAACCGGGTTTCAGGCGCACCGTTGGCTTCACCATCACCAGTAGAAAGCAAAGAGCCAGACCATCAACAGGAACGCGACCATGCCGGTCAGCGTCACTGCCAGGAATACCGGTTTCACTTCTGGGTCACCGCTCCATTCAGGTTGCATCCCTCTCTCCTTTCCAGCGTTGTGCTATGAGGTAGTCTGATATGACACATTGTACCGCGTTTTGTCGTGGTATGTGGCAGTATGGTACTGCACAGATATATTAAGAACTTGCATGGTTCACACAACAACCATATAATATCGCCTACCACACACTGCTCAACGTCATCTGCACTGATGCACGTTTTGATGGCACGCCACGTCTGTTGCGGCAGTCGAGTGACGGAGACGGTTGTGGTAGATGGTTGGGGGTTATCTTGAGAAAGGAACAGCAACGATGCTACGAAAACACACCCTGTCGTGGATTGCGCTGGTGGCCTTGTTGGCCACAGTGCTGGCTGCGTGTGGCGGCAGCCAGCAGCCGACTACCGGTACCGGTGGCGGAACAGGAAGTGGTGAACAGCAGTCGGTGACGATTCGCTGGCGTACACGTCCCGGTGATGCTGCCGAGCAGCGCGTCTATGAGGAGTTGAATGCGCTGGTGAACGAGAAGCTGAAAGACAAGGGCATTACTGCGGTCTACGATCCAGCGCCTAACCAGGGCTATTTCGAGAAGCTAAAGACTGAGCTGGCTGCCGGGAACGCACCTGACATCTTCTGGATCGGTGGCGTTGAGCTGGCAGATTTCGTGAATACCGGCCAGATTCTCGATCTGAAGCCGCTGATCGATGCCGACAGCAGCTTCCAGTTGAGCAATTTCTACCCGAACGTGATCGAGCAATTGACACGCGACGGTAAGATTTATGGCCTGCCGCGTGACATCTCGACGATGGTTGTTTACTACAACGAGGACCTCTTCAAGGCTGCCGGCCTCAAGACGCCGAAGGAGCTGGCTGCCGAGGGGAACTGGAACTGGGAGACCATGCTGGATGCAGCACGGAAACTGACCGATCCGGCCAATCAGCAGTACGGCCTTGGCTTTGGTAACTGGTGGGGGCCGGCATGGGGGTACTTCGTCTACGCTGCCGGTGGTAGCCCCTTCACGCCTGATCGCCGTGGCTGTGCTTTGAATACCCCAGAGTCGATTGAGGGCGCGAAGATGGTGCGTCTGCTCTACGACGAGAAGCTGTTGCCGGCCGGTGATGCCGACGGCGAAGCGCTCTTCAATGCCGGTAAGGTCGCGATGTACTTCAACGGTCGCTGGTTTACCCCCGGTGTGCGCACGAATGCACAGTTCAACTGGGATGTGGCAGTGATGCCGGAGGGTAAGGTGAAGAGCACCTGGCTCTTCTGGGGGCCGTACCTGGTGCACGCGAAGACGGCCAATCCGCAGGCCGCCTGGGAAGTGCTGAAGGTGCTCACCAGCGCCGAGGCAACGGCGAAGGTGGCTGCTTTGGGTACCAATATCCCGCCCCGCAGCGATCAGGCCGCAGTTGAGGCTTTCCTGGCCTCGACCCCACCCGCTAATAACCAGGCCTTCCTCGATGGCATCTCCTATGCTGCGCTCGAAGCACCGGTCTGGGATGGCAACTGGGCTGATTTCAGTGGCACTGTCCAGAGCCTCTGGGATCAGATGATTGCTGGTCAGATTACCCCAGAGCAGTTTGGTCAGCAGGCCTGTGAACAGACGGCCAGCACATTTAAGTAGATCATGACACACGGAGCGAACGGTGGGCGTGCACCGTTCGCTCTTGTTGGTTTATAATGCTTCCAGGTCATTAATTGCTCCTACGCATTTGCGTTTCAGATATTCCCCGGAGGTGATACATGGCCAAACAGGCGCCGGCAGCGTTGCCTGCCGCTTCCTCACGCCGATTCAATGGTCGGCGTGTTCGGCTGTGGCTTGACGCTTTCGGTATGTTGCTGCCGACGATTTTGGGTGTGCTGATCTTTTTCCTGGTGCCACTCGGTATCTCGTTCTACCTGAGCTTTACCGATGCGCGTCTATTTGGTGACCCAAATATCATTGGTTTCAGCAATTACCAGCGTGCGCTGTCTGATCCAACCTTCTATCGGGCAATGTGGAATACCGCAGCCTTTTCGATGGTGACGCTGGTTGTCTCGACCGTCCCGGCATTGTTGCTGGCAGTGATCCTGAATGAACGCATCGCCGGACGTACCTTTTTTCGGGCAGTGTTTTTTATTCCGGTCGTGGCTTCGGTCGTTGGTGTGACCCTGCTCTGGCGATACCTGCTCAATATTGATTTTGGGTTTGTCAATTACGCTCTGCGGCTCTTCGGTTTGCAACCAATCCCCTGGTTGACCAGCCCGGAATGGGGGTTGATCAGTGTGATTCTGGTCTTTTCGTGGAAGACCATCGGCTACAACATGGTGATCTTTCTGGCCGGTTTGCAAGGGGTACCGCCCCAACTCTACGAGGCCGCCAGTCTCGATGGCGCCAGTCGCTGGCAGCAGTTTCTTTTCATTACGGTGCCAATGCTGTCGCCGACAACTTTTTTTGTACTGGTGACGACTCTGATCAATTGTCTGCAAGTGTTTGATGTGCCGGTTGCTCTGGGTTTGACCCGTTCCAATACGGTTGGCCCAGCCGACTCGATGCTGACGGTGGTACCGTTGCTCTGGCGTGAGGCGTTTATTGGTGGGCGGATGGGCTATGCTTCTGCGCTGGCCTGGTTGTTGTTCGTTATCATTTTGCTGTTGACTCTGATCCAGTTTCGGATTTCACGGCGCTGGGTTCATTACGAATAAGCGAGGCCGGACATGGCAAGTGCAATCTTACGCCGACCATGGGAGCGATTGCTGGCGTATCTGGTGCTGAGCGTCACAGGCTTCATCATGGTCTTTCCGTTTATCTATATGGTATTATCCTCGCTGAAACCGTCAACGGAAGTGGTACAGGTACCACCAACCCTGTGGCCGAGCGAGATACGCTGGTCGAACTATCTGGAGGTGTTGAGTATCGTGCCTCTGGGCACGCAGTTGATCAACACCATTATCGTGACGGTGTTGGTCGTTTTGGGGTGGGTGTTTACTTCGGTGCTGGCCGGTTATGCTTTTGCCCGCCTCGATTTTCCCGGTCGCGAATGGCTGTTTGGCGCGTACCTGGCGACGTTGATGGTGCCGTTTGCAGTGCTGATTGTGCCAATGTACCGTCTGATGCTGGTCTTTGGCTGGGTTGATCGCCTGGAAGCGCTAATCATCCCGTGGTTGTTTACCGCTTACGGAACATTCCTGCTCCGTCAGTTTTTCATGAGTGTACCGAAAGACCTGGAAGATGCAGCGTTAATTGATGGTGCTTCGCACTGGGGTATTCTCTTTCGTATCTTTTTGCCGCTGGCCCGCCCTGCCATCGCCACGCTGGCGACGTTTGCCTTTCTTTACGCCTGGAATAGTTTTCTCTGGCCGCTGATTATCATTAGCAGTCCGGATCGTAAAGTCGTAACGCAGGGGTTGGTCGATCTCCAGGCCCTCTATGCCGCGCGAGTTGATCTGATCATGGCCGGTTCCACCCTCGCTGTTCTACCGACCCTGATCGTCTTCCTGTTTGCCCAGCGTTATTTCATCGAGGGTATTGCAACCTCTGGCCTGGCCGGGCGCTAAGCAAGCGAGATGTGCATGGAACAGCAAGAACTCTTTCTGCGACCGCACCGCCGCCTGAATCGGCTGACCGGCGAATGGGTGCTGGTGTCGCCGCATCGTACCCAACGCCCGTGGCTGGGGCAGGTGGAGACGTTGCCGCCAGCCGAATTACCGTCTTACGATCCGGCCTGCTATCTGTGTCCGGGAAATACGCGGGCGAATGGCGTCCAGAACCCACCGTATACCGAGACGTTTGTCTTCGAGAACGATTTTGCCGCTCTTTTACCTGATATTCCGTTGGATCGGGTCAGTGTGCGGCTGCCCCTCGCCGATCAGCACGACGCAGGGCCGGTGCTGCTCCACGCCGAGGCCGAACGTGGTATTTGTCGCGTGGTGTGCTTTTCACCCCGTCATGATCTGACGCTGGCCCAAATGTCTCAGGCAGAGGTTAGACGGGTCGTTGATGTGTGGGTTGACCAGTACAACGAGTTGGGGGCCATCGATTGGGTGCAGTCAGTGTTGATCTTCGAGAATCGTGGCGCGATGATGGGTGCATCCAATCCACATCCCCACGGTCAAATCTGGGCCAACGAGCAGTTGCCAAACGAGATGCGTAAGGAGCTGGCCACGCAAACGGCGTACTGGCACGAGCATCAACGTTGCCTGCTCTGCGACTATCTGGCGCTGGAATTGCAGCTTGGTGAGCGGATCGTGTGTGCCAACGACGCCTGGGTGGCGCTGGTGCCGTTTTGGGCTGTGTGGCCCTTCGAGACGTTGGTGTTACCGCGGGTGCACGCCGGTGCCATTGGTGATCTTGATGAGAGTGGTCGTGATGGCCTGGCGGCGATATTGCGCGAGTTAACCGGTCGCTATGACCGTCTCTTCAATGTGTCGTTTCCCTACAGTATGGGATTTCATCAGCGCCCTACCGATGGCCTTGCTCACGAAGGCTGGCATCTGCACGCACATTTCTACCCGCCATTACTCCGCTCGGCAACTGTCCGTAAGTTTATGGTAGGGTACGAAATGCTGGGTCAGCCGCAGCGTGATCTGACGCCGGAGCAGGCAGCCGCCCGCCTGCGCGATCTGTAATCTGTTGTTTGTCTCACATCGGATACATCGTTCGAGGGTACGTAACAACGTGCCCTCTTTTTCTTCCTCATTTGTCATCTCCTGCTCATCTAAGCATCTTCTCACTCACAAGCCAACTTCCTACAATGCAGCGCAGAGGGATCGAAATCAGTATTCGTTGCGCGGCGTCACTACGTCAGGCATCGGTGAGTAACCAGGATGACGAGCGCATCTACAGACAAAGCGAGGAAACTATGATTGCGCCTGCAATGACACCTTCTCATCAATCGCCCCGGCTTCAGGCGCCAGTGGTAGGCGATGAGGTTGCAATTGACGTTACGACAATGGATGTTGCAGATCTGGCCCAGCGCTGTGCGATTGAAAGCGAGCGATTTTACCGTGGTCAGTCGCACGACTCGCGCTATAGTTATGAGCTGTTTCGGCGAGCATTAGTTGAACGTGACGAGATTGCCTGGAGTTACCTCTTTCAGCACTACAGCTCGCTGGTTGAAGGTTGGATTCGCCGGTGTAGTGCGTTTGTCAACAGTGGTGAAAGCAGCGAATACTTTGTGGTGGGTGCCTTCACCAAGTTCTGGCGAGCGGTGACGCCTGAACGGTTTGCGGCCTTTCCGAACCTGGCCGCGTTGTTGCAGTATTTGCAGCTCTGTGCCTCTAGTGTGGTGATTGATGCGGTGCGTGCACAATCGTGGGCAGAAATGATGCCCGAAGAGCGGATCGATCTGCAGCGTATGCCCCACGCAGCACCCGATGAAGAGGCAATGCAACGGGTTGACCGGCAGGAATTCTGGCGCTACATTGATAGTCAGTTGCACAGTGAGGGTGAACGTGTCGTGGTGTATGGCTCGTTTGTCCTGGGCTTGACGCCACGTGCAATCTTCGAGCGCTACAATACGCTTTTCGAGAGCGTCTACGATGTGTACAATATCAAGCGTAACGTGTTGAGTCGGTTGAGTCGGAATAGTCATCTGCGCACCATTGCTGACCAGATATAGGGCCTGTTGGAAAATGATGGTAACGGGGACGTAAAAAAACGTCCCCGTTAACGTTTCTTTCAACAGGAAATGTGTGCAGATCAATCTGCCGGTACTATCTGGAGGCGCGCCGGTATGGAGAACGATCAACGAAGTGACGGCGCAGGTCATCTTTCTGGTCTGGAACTTGTTGCAGCAGTCGATGGTGAGCTTGATGAAGCCACCGCTCAACACCTTCATCACTGCGATCTTTGTCGTCAGCGTTTAGTAACTCTGCGCAATCTACAGCAGGCTTTACGACGAAGGTTATATCGAGTTCTTTGCCCGTCTACCGATCAGTTAATCGATTACTGTCAGGGCCTGCTCACGCCTGCTCAACAGGCCACTATTGCTCATCATCTGACCTCCTGTCCCTATTGCCGGTCTGAGGTTGATCTGTTGATGCAGCGTGATCCGCTGATTGACCGTCTGTTGCTCAGCAGTTTGCTTGATGGGCGGGTGTTACGTTTCTTGCGCTGAGCACGTTTTAGAACCTATTTCAAAAAACGTCTACGAGAAGTTGTCTCATTCATTCCTGGACTCTATGAACGTGACGAGCACCCACAGCATTGCCGTGCTCAGCAGGGTCAACCGCGTGACACGCACCTGGCACAAAGCACGGCTGGGGCGGCAGCATGGCTGCCGCACTCCACACCGCGCAACACGTGCATAACGAGCGGGCAAGGCAACCAATCCAACGCGTGATGGCACCGATGATGGTCGGCAGCCTTCCTCGCTGCCATACCGGCAGCCTGGGAGCCGGATATGCTGGCGTTGGCGATTAGTAAGCGTTCGTGCACCTGGGCAACCGGCTGGGAGCACGACAGCACAGCTTTTATGAAAAAAGTTCTATGACATCCCGATTACTGCCAGATCCGCTGCACCAGGTGTTCAACTCTCTGCCACAGTGCTACGAGTGCTCATGATCCGCTTGTCAAATTGGGCGGCAAAAACTACGGTGTCTCCGGTATTTTCCCTCTCCGACATGCCAGGGCTGCACCAATGAGAACCTCGCTTCTATCATTGGGCCTGCCGTTGGTGCCCAGGCTGGTAGTCCCCGGCATCTCCCGCTTTGCCAGAAGATTGCCCATGAATTTGCTCATTGTGCGCTACAATACAGGTAGTTGCAACCGTTGCCGACCTCGCATCGTCGCATAGGCGAAGTTATTTTGCCGAATGGCCGTCATGCAGAGACGAGGAGTTTGCCATGGCAGGAGAAGTTACCCTACGTGCCGCACTGGCGCGTCCCTTTCTGGCCGCGACAACCACGCCACAGGTAGCGTATGTATTGCTTGAAGCACAGCCGGGTGCGGTATTGACGCAGGTACGAGTACCGATTCACGTCTGTTTCGTGCTCGACCGCAGCGGTTCGATGAAGGGCGAGAAGATTGAACGGTTGCGACAGGCGGTGGTGCGAGCAATCGAGCAACTCAATGAGCAGGATATCATTTCGATTGTGATTTTTGACCATCGGACTGAGGTACTGGTGCCGGCCCAACCGGTGCGGCAACGGACAGCGATCCTCGATCTGGTGCATCGGATCCGCGATGCCGGTGGTACTCGCATTGCCCCGGCCCTGGAGAAGGGGATACAGGAATTACAAAAGATGCCGCAGGGGGTGCGCCGACTGGTACTGCTAACCGATGGTCAGACCGAACACGAGAAGGAGTGTCTGCTCCGGGCAGACGATGCCGGACGGTTGGGGATTCCGATCACAGCGTTGGGGATCGGTAAGGATTGGAACGAAGACCTGCTGATTGAAATGGCAAATCGCTCGCGGGGAGTAGCCGATTACATTGCGCAGCCCGGCGAGATTGTGCAATACTTTCAGCACACGGTACAGCGTGCCCAGCAGACCACCATCCAGAACAGTGTCCTCACGCTGCGCCTGGTGCAGGGAGTGACACCACGGGCCGTCTGGCAGGTGACGCCGCTCATTGACAATCTCGGTTATCAGCCAATTGCTGATCGGGCTGTCAGTGTCAATCTCGGCGAGCTTGAGAGTGGGCAGGTGCGGGTATTGCTGATCGAATTGGTGATTGATCCCCGTCCTATGGGGACGTATCGGATCGGTCAGGCTGAAATCAGCTACGATGCACCGGCATTGCAGATTCAGGGCGAGAAGACGAAAATCGATATTATGCTCACCTTCACTGCCGATCCGGCCCAGTTGCAACAGGTCAATCCCAACGTTATGAACATCGTCGAAAAGGTCAGCGCCTTTAAGCTACAAACGCGCGCCTTGCAAGACCTGGCTGCCGGTGATGTCAGTGGGGCAACCCAGAAGTTGAAGAGTGCCGTCACGCGCTTGCTCAATCAGGGTGAAGTAGAACTGGCGGCAACGATGCAACAGGAGATTGCCAACCTCGAACAGCACGGCCAGATGTCGAGTGAAGGCCAGAAGACTATCAAGTTCCAGGGGCGGAAGACGGTTAGGCTAACCGATATTGAATTACCAAAGGAGTAGTATGTACTTTTTGGTAACCAACGATGATGGCTACCAGAGTCCGGGTCTGGTAGCGCTGCGTGCTGCTTTAAGTGACATTGGCGAAGTGGCTGTCGTTGCGCCGGATCGAAACTGGAGTGCTGCCGGCCATTATCGCAAGCTGTTTGATCCATTGCGAGCCTGGGAAGGAACGTTGAGCGATGGCTCACCAGCGCTGATCTGCGATGGCACGCCGGCTGATTGTGTGGCACTGGCGGTTATGGGACTGCTCGACCGCAAACCCGATCTGGTGGTGTCAGGGATTAATCTGGGCGCGAATCTGGGTACCGATCTGCTCTATTCGGGTACCGTCGCCGCAGCGATGGAAGGGCTGGTGTTTGGCATTCCCGGTCTGGCGGTGTCACAGGTGCGCCCGAAGGATGGGAAGTGGGATTTTCGGGCGGCGCAAATAGCGGTGCGCCAGTTGGTTACGCTGATTCATGAGCGTTCCTTGCCTTCAGAGGTGCTGTTAAATCTGAACATTCCGGCAGTACCACCCACCAGCCTGCGCGGGATTAAAGTTGGCCGCCTGGGTCGTCGGGTGTATCGTGATGAGCTGGTGGTGCGGTATGACCCACGTGGCCGACCGTACTATTGGATTGATGGCGCAGAACCTGAAGATCATTACGAGGAAGGCACTGATATTGCTGCTATTAGTGACGGATATGCCAGCCTGACGCCGGTACACATGGATCTGACCAGTCATCGCTGGTTGGAAGAGCTACGGAGTTGGGAATTGGAAGGGTGAGATCAGGGCTACTTCGATCCACTGGGCTTCGTTGCAGGCACGCACGCCCCAGCCCAGTTGCCCGGTTGGGCGCACAATCGCGTATTGATTATCAATCCAGATCACAATGCTGAGCGGGCCACGGGGTGAGGGTGCCCGTAATACCGTTATACCGTCAACCAGAAGTTCACTTTCATGCAGTCCCCACCGGATTTCATACTCGTGCCACTGGGCAATATCCTGGCTGATGACTGCTTCGGCGACGCCGACATCGCGCTGGATGCATGGCCAGATGCGGCGGTACAGCGGTGGAATGTTGAGCAGCGGGACAATGACCGGGGCAAGCGGTATCCATTTGCGGGCTGCCGAGCGACCTGTATCAACGACGGCGGCTTTCCAGCCGTGGCCGGGTATGCCGATTGCCAGTGGCATATCGTGTGGTGGCGCACCGAAAAAGAACCAGACCGCCTGCGGCATACGAAGCGGCCAGGCCCATGGATAGCTCCACAAGCCAAACCCGGCAGTACCAACCAACCGATCTGCCGGATGTGACGTGCGTGCACGCAGACGAAGGGTAAACGGTGGCTGCAACGCGCGGGCGGCTCCGGGCCACTGTCGGAAATCATCGAGCTGCGCATTCCGATAGCGGTTAGCAGGGCCGGGTGGTCGAATCAGGCGCAAGCCGCTTGCCGTCTGGATAACGCCTGCGCCACCGCTACAGCGTGGTCGTAAGTGCCATGGAGATACCATGATTGTCTCTTACTCCGCTTGACGGTTGAATGCACCACAGAGACCCGGAGAACACGGAGGTATTTCGTTGAATTGCCTCTTCAGCTCACCTTCTGTGCCTCTGTGGTGCAATATAACCACAGAGCTAAGGAGAACAGACCGATTAGCATTTCGCTACGTATCCGCTTGTGGAATGGAATTATTGCAGCGATGGCACACTCTCGCCTGTACGGGCAGCCGGCCACAAGCCAGGCCAGACTGAAGCGAAGAAGATGCCGGCAGCGAAACCAGCCTGTATCCCATTCACCAACAACAGCCAGAGCGGTGCAAACCACCAGCCGCTGTAATGGCCGACAATTTCAAGCGGCCAGAGCAGGAAAGGCAGTGCAGACAGCAACAGGCGCCACGACCAGTGCAGGGAACGATAGCGGCGCAACAAGGTAGGCGCACGGTCACCAATAGCCAGGCGGCCCAGCCAGAGACCAATGGTGGCCCCCCAACAGCGGGCGCAGACCGCCATCGGCCACCCCAGCAACCACAACGAGCGTTCTGGAGTCGGGCAGATATAGGTAGCCAGCAACTCACGGGCCAGGGTACCCGTCTCACTGACGAGAGGTAAACCTGTTGCCCGTAACAGTGGCGAGGCTATCGGGCCTAAAAAGAGGACCCACAGGATTACATCAAAAACCAACGGTGACCACGAATGTTGTGAGTGAGGTCTGGAGAGAGCGTATGACGACATAGCGCTGTCCATTTCGGCGTGTCAGATTTGATCTCGGCGGGCAAAACTGATTGTATTGTACCAGAAGATCAAACACCGGTGCATTCACGAAGAGGACAGCGTACTGTTACCGCGATAACTTCTTCGTCAAACCACGCACATCCCACCAGATACCCGGCAAACGCGCAATCTTCTCGCGTAACGGCACATAGGCCCGGCGGGTGTATGAGTCGTATTGGTTTTGTTCTATTTTATCGAGAATACCGCTATACACCCGGGCTGCGGCGGCAATCGCCAGTCGCACCTCTGGTGGCAGCAGAGCAATACCTGGCCAGCTCTCGGCGTACAATTGCCGGGCACGTGCAATCTGGAACTTCATCAACCTGATAAACCGCTCGTCGTACACACGGGCCAGAATATCATCGGCAGTCAAACCAAACCGTGCCAGCTCATCTTCGGGCAAATAGACGCGCTGGCGGTCGGCATCTTCGCCAATATCGCGCAGAATATTGGTGAGCTGCAAAGCGACACCGAGCTTGATCGCGTAAGGCTGGGCGCCGGGTGCAGCGCCGGTAATCCCGATCACCAGCAATCCAACCACTGAAGCCACCCGATAGCAGTAGAGCCAGAGATCGGCAAACGTGGTATAGCGCGAAATCGTGAGATCCATCGCCACACCGGCCAGCAACTCATCAATCAAACTCGGGGCAAGATTGTAGCGCTGACAGGTATCGGCCCAGGCCAACAACACCGGGTGTGAGGTGTCAAACCGTGGTCGGCGCGCAATGCGCACCCATTCGGCCAGAGCACGCGCCGGGTCCGACTCGGCCATGTCAACCGTATCGTCAGTTGTCCGACAGAAGGCATACAGGGCGCGCACGGCTCGCCGCTGTGCCGGCGGTAGAAACTGGGTGCTGAAGAAAAAGCTCTTAGAATGACGACGAATGATTTGTTCGCAGATCGCGTAAGCCTCGGCCAGCGTGCGGCCCGGCGGTGGCGGCAATTCATCGGCGTGAGGCGATACAGGAAGTTCGTTAAGACGGAGGAGTTGGGCAAGCTGCTCTTCAGCCGGTAGCGCCTGGTTCACCGGCAAACTATTACCTCGCGAAAAGATCGTGAGTGAATTCAGCGACACACCACACTCCTTTTGTCACATATTACGCTTGTTTTTACTATACGCAATATTGAGCTTGAAGGCAATACTGAGTTACGCATTATCAGCCAGGACATGGTGATAATGCCGGCGATGTACCTGCACCATTAGCGACTGCGACTCAGGAGTGATGCGACGTTCTCAACTGCTTCCTGTGCGTCACGCCCCAAAAATGTGCCCGGCATCTTATGTGTCAACACCGGATTCAAATTGAATGCACGACCACCATAGCCGAAGAGAGGAGTAGGCGGTGGTAACTGTTGCAATGCCCGACCAATTTCGAGTAATTGGGTGGCCGTTTCGGTCGTTGAAGCAGACAGACACACCAGGTCGGGTTGGATATGCTGCACCGCATCAAGAAGGTCTTTTACCGGCACTTCCGGGCCGAGGTAGATCACCTGCCAGCCGTGGCGCACCAGAAAGACGGCCAGCATCAGGGCACCAAGATCGTGTTGTTCGCTTGGCGCACACCCTACCACAACCAGCCCCCGACCCTCGGTAACGTTATAGGTATTGAACAGGCTTGATAACTTGCGCCGAATGAACTGGGTAGCAAAATGCTCTGCGGTTACGGAAAGCCGCCCGGCATGCCACTGCTCACCGATTTCAACCATTGCCGGCTGGATCAATTTCAAAAAGACATCTTCCAGCGGATAGAGCGCAAATGCTTCACCCAGAATTTGCTCGGCCCGTGTCGCATCAAAATCGGTTAAGGCAGCGATCATGCGTGCCTGCATCCGTTCCCAGGTATGCGGTTCGGTATCAACTGCGGTATTCAGCCACGAAAGACTGGTGTCGCTTCCTTCGATCATCAGGGCAATCGCCTGACTGATCGTCAGTCCTTCGGCGGTTCGATCACGCAGCCAGCGAATCGTTGCAATGTCGCGCTCGGAATACAGGCGATGACCACCTTCCGTCCGCTGTGGACGCGGTACACCGTAACGGCGTTCCCAGGCGCGGAAAGTGTCGGCAGGCACGCCCGTCTCCTGTGCGACAGCCTTGGTATTGTAGCGTGGCTTGTCTGAAAATTGGGAGAGAAAATGCTGCGGTGCCATGGTTCCGCGACCCTTCCCAGCGCTTATGCAAAGACGAGACTATTGCGCATAGTTTTTACACTTGAATCCTATTGTACCATCATTCACGGAAACGATTGCACGTTGGAATGATATTTTGACCTGTATTGACCAACCGTGAAGCGTGGTACAATGTTACAAATATTGTAACACGGTGCACAATCACTGTCAATAAATTGCACAATCAAACAAGACACTTCTGAACACAAGGTATCAATAATACCATGCGGGCACTCATTACTGGCATTAACGGTTTTGTTGGCGGCCACCTCGCCGAATATCTCCTGGCCGATGGACGCTGGGATGTTTGGGGATTATCTCGCTCTCCTTCGCTCGTACTTCCCGAACTGATCGGGAACGTGCAGATCGTCCAGGCCGATCTGGCCGATGCTGAGGCCACTACGCGCGCTCTGGTGCAGGTGCGACCGAACGTCATTTTTCACCTTGCCGGCCAGCCATTCGTGCCAGAATCGTTTCGCGACCCGGCGGGAACGCTGGCCGCCAATACGTTGGGCGCCTTGCACATCTTTCTGACGTTGATTGAATACCGCATGACCACCCGCGTGATAGTGATTGGCACGAATGAGGAATACGGAAAGATTGACCCGGAGGATTTACCGATTGACGAAGACACCCCCCTGCGTCCGACCAGTCCGTATGGGGTGAGCAAGGCCGCCCAAAGTTTGCTGGCGTTGCAATACCACTACAGCCACGGTCTGGATGTCGTGCGTGTACGGCCCTTCACCCATATCGGGCCGCGCCAGAATGAACGATTTGTGACTGCCGCCTTTGCCCGTCAGATTGCACGGATCGAATTAGGCTTGCAACCGCCAGTTGTGCAGGTTGGTAATCTGGCTGCGCAACGCGACTTCACCGATGTCCGTGATGTTGTCGCGGCGTATGCGTTACTGGCCGAACACGGCGAGAGTGGCGAGGTGTATAATGTTGGTTCGGGTCGGGCCGTGATGATACGCGAGCTACTTGATATGCTGTTAGCCGAATGTACTGTACCGGTTGAAGTGCGGCTCAATCCCGAATTGATGCGCCCGATTGATATACCGCTGGTCGTCTGTGATGCGAGTCGGCTCCGTGCCCGCACCGGCTGGCAACCGCGCTATACGCTGGCAGAGACGCTGCACGATATCCTGAATTACTGGCGCGCACGAGTCCGTGCAGAAGTACAAGCGACCACCGGCTGAGAAAATCGTCACCCAAACCCCGGTTTGCGGTAAACTTTTTGTGGTCTGATGGCGTTATACTACGCCTATCTATCAGGAGCGTTGTGTACATTTAGTAAGTAGAACTGTCTATGAAAGCTGTTATTCTTGTTGGTGGGCAGGGATCACGTTTGCGCCCGCTGACCTGCCGGACACCCAAACCAATGTTGCCGCTGGTCAATCAGCCATTCATCGAGTGGATGTTGCTGCGTCTCCGCGACTATGGTATTCGAGATGTCATCCTGGCCGTGCAATATCTGGCCGACCGCTTCCGCACAGCGCTCGGCGATGGTTCACGACTGGGTATGAATGTCCACATCGTTGAAGAGCCGGAACCACGCGGTACTGCCGGCGCGGTGAAACACGTCGAGCACATGCTTGATGGGACAACGTTTGTCTTCAATGGCGATGTGATGACCGACCTCGATTTGCAGGCAATGCTCGATTTTCACCGCGAGCGTGGCAGCAAGGTGACCATCTCGCTCACGCCGGTTGATGATCCGACGCAGTTTGGGCTGGTCGAGACTGAACGCGATGGACGTGTGCGCCGTTTTCTTGAGAAGCCCCGCGCCGAAGACATCACGACCAATCTGGTCAACGCCGGTACCTATCTGATTGAACCGGAGATTTTCCGCTACGTGCCCCCGAATCAGTTCTATATGTTCGAGCGCGGCCTCTTCCCGGTGGTGCTTCAGACCGGTGATCCGATGTACGGCTTTCCGTCACGCGCTTACTGGACGGATATTGGCAAGCCGCAAACGTATCTTGATGTTCACCATGACATTTTGATCGGGAAAGTGCAGTACCACTTCCGTGGACAACAGATTGGCGAGCGTGTCTGGCTTGAAGGCGAAGCAGAGATTCACTCTAGCGCGCAGATTGTTGGTCCGGTGGTCATCGGCCACGGGACACGGATTGGGCGCGGGACACGGATTATTGGCCCAACCGTTATCGGCTCGCGCTGCACGATTGGTCCTGAATGCCAGATCGAAGGTGTGGTCATGTGGGATGGGAATACGATTGAAGAGGGCAGTACACTCCGTAACTGTGTGCTGGGGTACAACAATCGGATTGGCGAGCGATCCCACATTATTGACGGCACTATCATCAGTGATGAGTGTCAGATTGGTCAGGAAAACCGGCTTGAACGCGGCATCCGTATCTGGCCGGGTACCACCCTGGGTGACCGGGCAGTTTCGTTCTGAGAGGCTATCCGATCCGTGGGTTGGCCCGAAAGATTACCCGCACGAATTGCAGTTCACCGCAAAAGATTATCCTGGCACCATCCAGTCGGGGCGCACGGTCGTGCGCCCCGACCGCTGTCTCTGCTGAGCTGTGCAGGCTTTCATACAGCCCGGAGTGATTGGGAATCTACGCTATGTCAAATCTTGAGCGATAGGGGGCATCACTGCCTGCTACCGCATATGCGGTGAACCATAACTATTCGTCCCCTCTGCGATGATCCGTGGGTGTCACGTGCAGGATACGGATGAGCGGGTTCCCGTAGGGGCGGGTTTGGAACCCGCCCCTACGGACGTACATTTGCCCGTTCACATTGTCATACGATGATGCGGTATAGCAGGTTATACGTCGTCAATCCTGTACCAAACCACACAGCGCTGCCCACACCCACCTGAATAGATGAAAGGGCAGGGGATGATGCGATCACCCCCTGATCACCCCTGCCGGGCCAACAAATCACGAATTTCGGCCAACAGGCGTTCGCTCGGCGTTGGTTCCGGTGGTGCAGGTGGTACAGCCTCCGGCTTACTCCGCATACGATTGACGGTACGTACAATCATGAAGACCACGAATGCGATCAACAGAAAATTGATCACAGCCGTCAAGAACGAACCATAGGCCAGCACCGGCCCGGCGGCCTGAGCTTCGGCTAACGTTGTCGCAGTTTGACCGGCCAGCGGAATAAAGTAGTTGCTAAAATCGGCCCGGCCACCAACCAGCAGGCCAATCAGCGGATTGATAATGTCGTTGACCAATGAATTGATGATCGCTGTAAACGCTGCCCCGACAATCACGCCAACCGCCAGATCGATCACGTTGCCACGGCTGATAAACTCGCGAAACTCCTTGATCATCGTTCCCCCCATACAACACAAAAACGCTCCATGCAACCATACTGATTTCATGAGTAAAGATTGAGGTGTCGAAGATTGAGAAATGGTCTAAGAATCTTCACACCTGGTTGCGGGCTATTGCACTCTACGTAACCGAATTTGTGATAACGTGTACATAGTATCACCGTTGGCAGAGGGTTTCAAGCCGGAGATAAGCATGCTATGGCACGACCGAAACGACCGCCGCATCCGATGATTGCTCGCGCTCGCGCTCATCTGCGCACTATTGCACCAGATCTGCAATATGCGCCACTGATCCTGCGCACACTCGATGGACCACCTGGCAGCCCGCGCTACGCTGTCTCGGTCGCACGCTGCCAAAATGTGGGAGAATGTCCGTATGAAATGGCCGATCCTTCGGTCTGCACTGTGCCAAGTTGTGATCTCCGCCGCTCACTACGCCTCTTGCTCAACGCCGATGGCAGTCTGGCACAGGTTATCGAAGGACACCGTCGTTGGAATCCACGCCCACTCGACGATCCTGGGCCGTGAAGGATGACGCAACAAGGAGGTTGCAATGTATCGCCACATTCTCGTTCCCCTCGATGGTTCGGAACTTGCCGAGCAGGTATTACCGCACGTCCACGCCCTGGCCGCCAATGAAGGTACGACGAAGATTACATTACTCCGTGCGGTACCACCCATTTTTACCACCAGTGTCGATTACAGCGGCATGCTGGCGACGACAACTGAAGCCATCACGCAGATGGAACAGGAGGCGCTCGATTATCTGAAACACATTGCCAAACAATTCCAGAGCGAAGGTTATGAGGTACATACCGAGATCAGCGCACTGCCACCAGCCGAGGCGATTATCGAGTACGCCGAGAACCACAATGTCGATCTTATCGTCATCGCCACCCACGGTCGCAGTGGACTGAGTCGCTGGGTGTTTGGTAGTGTGACCCAAAAGGTTGTGCAGGTTGCCCCCACGCCGGTGCTGGTGATCCGTCCGCGCCACGACCATGACAAGTCGTAAGCGTCGTATCACCGGCCTGCGACGCGGCTGGTTCAGATATGCTGGCGGGGTGTGACGTCGCACGCCAATCGCTCCTGATCCCAGCCGGTCTGTTCATTCATCCTGAGAGGGCAGGTGTTATCCCTGCCCTCCAGGAGCGGTGATTGCCCATTGATGCTCAGTTCCTTTGCGGAAGATATGTGCCAACTATCTACACCGGACAGGTACCGGCAACGATGCCGGTTTGTGACTCTGGTCGCTCAACAGCTTTGAATTTCCTGTGCAAAAGTTGTGTTACGTCTTACCCTATTGACGCAACCCTCACACCCCTGATAATCTGTTCTTAACAACTTTATTTTCCTTTCCAGCACACGCCCAACGGGCGCGGGCTTGCGTCAAGGAGGACAGCTATGCGAGCGTTCGAATCGGAAAGGATCCACAACATCGGCATATTCGGTCACCTCGGCAGCGGGAAGACAACGCTGGCCGAGGCAATGCTGATGACCGCCCACGCCATCCCGCGGATGGGGCGCGTCGAGGACGGGTCTACGACGAGTGACTACGACCCCGACGAGCACCGACGCGGGATGTCTATTTCGCTGAGTGTGCTGCCGCTAGAGTGGAACGGCGATAAGATCAACCTGATCGATGTGCCCGGTGCCGCTGATTTTGCCGGTGAAGCTGCCGCAGCGATGCGTATCATCGATGGCGCATTGCTGGTGCTGGATGCAAGCGCCGGTGTTGAGGTCGGTACCGAACTCTTCTGGGAGATGGCCGTCCAACAGCGCATTCCACGCATCCTGTTTATCAATAAACTCGACCGCGAAAATGCGAATTTCTACCGCGTGATCGAGCAGGCCCGCGAGTTGCTCGATGCCGCTGTTATTCCGATGCAGATTCCTATCGGCGCCGGTAAAGAGTTCAAAGGGATTATCTCACTGCGCCAGCAACGAGCCTGGCTGACCAGCCCGAAACACGACGGCGGCTATATTGAGGCTGATGTGCCGGCGGAACTCAATGATCTGATGCACGAATGGCGCACCGCGCTGATTGATAAAATTGCCGCGACTAATGATCATCTGATCGAACGGTATCTTGAAGGCGGTGAAGATGCGCTGACCCGCGAAGAATTGCTGCTCGGTCTGCGCACCGGTATTGCTGATGGTTCAATCGTGCCGGTGTTCTGCGGTTCGGCAACTGAAGTCGTCGGGATTGCCCAACTCCTTAACGGAATCGTCGACTCAATTCCTTCCGCAGGCCGCAAGACGACCACTGCCACCGATCTGAACACCGACCAGGAGGTTGAGCTGCGTCCAGACCGCACCGAACCGCTGGCGGCACTGGTCTTTAAGACGGTCTCTGACACCTACGGCAAGCTTAGCTATTTCCGCGTCTTTTCGGGTGAGGTGCGGGCCGGTATGACGCTCATGAATGCGCGTACCCGCAAGGAAGAGCGCGTTGCCCACGTGTATATCGTGCGTGGCAAAGAGCAGATTGAGGTTGAGTCGGTCGGTCCTGGCGATATTGGTTTGTTGACGAAGCTCGGTGATACGCAAACCAACGACACCCTCTGCCTGTCGTCGCGACCACTCGCGCTTGCCCCCATCCAGTTCCCGGCACCGGCCTTCATTGCGACGGTCAAACCACGCAGCCGTTCTGACCTTGATAAACTTAGCTCTGCGCTCACCAGGATGACCGAAGAGGATCCGTCTCTCCACGTATCCCGCGATCCACGCACCGGCGAGGCATTGCTCAGTGGTCTGAGCGAGACGCATCTCCAGATCATTGCCGAGCGGATGAAGCGCAAGTTCGATGTGAATATTGACCTCGAACTGCCCCGCATCCCCTACCGGGAGACGATTCGTAGTGTTGCGACTGCTCAGTACCGCCACAAGAAACAAACCGGTGGGGCCGGTCAGTTCGCCGATGTCGCGCTGCGCGTCGAGCCGCTCCCGCCCGATCCGAACCGTGAAGATCCGCTTGAGTTCGTGAACGAGATTGTGGGTGGTGTGATCTCGCGTGGGTTTATGCCGGCCATCGAAAAGGGCATTCGCGAGGCGATGGAAGAAGGCATCATTTCGGGTAATCCGGTCGTCGATGTGCGAGCTGCCGTCTTCGATGGGAAAGAGCATCCGGTTGACTCGAAGGAAATCGCCTTCAAGACCGCTGCGAAAGAGGCGTTTCGTCTGGCTGCTCAAAAGGCCGGTGTGATCATCCTCGAACCGATTTACAATATGGAGATTATTGTTCCCGATCAGTTTGCCGGCGATGTGATGAGTGATATGAGCACGCGCCGTGGTCGGGTGCAGGGGATGATGCCGACCGGTACCGGCAAGACGGTGATCCACGCCCAGGCTCCTCTGGTCGAGATCCAACGCTACGCAACCGATTTACGAGGCATGACTCAGGGCCGTGGCCGCTTCTCGATCAGTTTCGCGGGTTACGAAGAAGTGCCGCCGCATCTGGTTAACCAGATTGTCGAGGCGCACAAGAAAGAACTGGAAGCGGCGCATAGCCACTGAGACGGTTCTGTCCGAGGGGATTAATGTAGGGGCGGGTTTGGAGCGGGTTGAGAGTAGGGGCGGGTTTGGAGCGGGTTGAGAGTAGGGGCGGGTTTGGAACGGGTTGAGAGTAGGGGCGGGTTTGGAACCCGCCCCTATAGTTATGCAATGTCGGATAGCGGGTCGCCGGTTTGGTGCTACTCAGCGAATCCACTGATGGTAGTGCCAGGTCGAGATGATGAGGGTGATCACCTGGGATGCGAGCCGGAGGCTCGCGCTCTGCTAACCGGACTGAGGGGGTTCGTTCAAAGGAGGCTCATCTGAATAATCCATACTGAGACTGCTGGCAAAGGTTAGCAAACAGGCAGTGAAACAGCTTTCCACTACTCTCCACATCAATTTCCTTACCCGTTCACCCTGCTTGACGCAGTGCAACTCACGGCGTATACTGTCAGATAACGGCGATGACGGGGACGAGTAGCTATCGCCAGCTCTTCAGCGAGCCTGGGACGGTGTGAGCCAGGTAGAAGCAGCGATAGTGAACATCACCCCTGAGCTGGCAGGTGAACCGCGTGATGGTTTCGTCCGCGCAGTAACCGCGCCCGGAACGCCCACCGTTAGCGGGGCAGAGTGTTGATCGACACTCGCAAAGTGCGGTGCTTTGTGGCGGGTGCCACAGCATCGAATTGGGGTGGTACCGCGGGGTTAATCTGCCTCGTCCCCTGTTGGGGACGGGGTTTTTGGTTTGGTTCGGATGGAGGTTTCATGTTCAGACCAGTTGACACTAACGTGAAGTTCCCCCAGCTCGAAGAAGAGGTGATTGCCTGGTGGGAAGCGAACAACATTGTCGCTAAATCGCTGGCAGCCGGCGATAAGCCGTTTGTCTTTTACGAGGGACCACCAACCTCGAACGGTCGCCCCGGTCTGCATCACACCATCTCACGCAGTTTCAAAGATGTGATCCTGCGCTACCGCGCTATGCAGGGGTATCGGATCATCGGTCGGCGCGAGGGCTGGGATACGCACGGTCTGCCGGTTGAAATCGAGATTGAGAAGAAGCTCGGCTTCAGCGGCAAACCGGATATCGAGCGCTTTGGGATTGCCGAATTTAACCGTCTCTGCCGCGAAAGCGTCTGGGAGTACATTCAGGAGTGGAAGGCGTTTACCAAGCGCATCGCCTTCTGGCTCAGCGAAGATGCCTACATCACCTACGAAAACGATTATATCGAGTCGACGTGGTGGATCTTCCGGCAACTGTGGGATCGCGGGCTGCTCTTCCGCGATTACAAGGTGACGATGCACTGCCCGCGCTGTGGCACGAGCCTGAGCGACCACGAAGTGAGCCTTGGTGCCCGCGATGATGTTGATGATCCGAGTGTGTACATCAAGTTTCGGGTAAACGGCTTCACTGCACCGCCACCCGCCGTTGATGGTACCCTCGAAGGGGCATTTCTGGTGGCCTGGACGACCACGCCCTGGACGTTGCCGGCTAATGTGGCCCTGGCCGTGAAGCATGATGCTGAATATGTCGAAGTCGAACACAACGGCGAGCGGCTGGTGATGGCTGCCGCATTGGTCGGCAATGTCTTGCCGGCTGAGAGCTTTACAGTGTTGCGTCACTTCCGCGGCAATGATCTGGTTGGTCTGCGCTATGAGCCACTCTTCCGGGGTGTGCCGGGTGCCGGTGACACCGTCGATTGGGATACTGCCTACCGGGTGATCGCCGACGAGATTGTCAGCCTCGATGATGGTACCGGCATCGTGCATATCGCGCCGGCTTACGGTGACCTGGAGGTTGGCCGCAAACACGGTCTACCCACCCTCTTCTCGGTTGGGTTGGACGGGCGCGTGCTGCCTGAATTCGCCGAACTCGGCTTTGCCGGTAAGTTTTTCAAAGAGGCCGATCCCGATATTACGCGGAATCTGAAACAACGGGGTTTACTCCTGCGCAGTGGCCGGGTCCGTCACTACTATCCCTTCTGCTGGCGCTGTAGTACACCGCTGCTCTACTACGCCAAGCGCTCGTGGTACATTCGCACGACTGCATTCAAGGCTGATCTGGTTGCCAATAATCAGCAGATCCACTGGGTTCCAGATCATATCCGCGATGGCCGCTTCGGTAACTGGCTTGAGAATAACATCGACTGGGCTATCAGCCGTGAGCGCTATTGGGGAACGCCCATCCCGATCTGGACTAACGCCGATGGCTCGCATATGGTCTGTATCGGTTCGCTGGCCGAACTGGAAGAGAAGGTCGGGCGTTCACTGCGCGATCTTGATCTCCACCGTCCTTACATCGATGAGGTGGTGTGGGAAGACCCAGAACACGGCCTGATGCGGCGTATTCCCGACGTTGCCGACTGCTGGTTTGACAGTGGTTCGATGCCAGTTGCGCAGTGGCACTATCCGTTTGAAAACCGCGACATCTTCGAGATGGCCCACCCCGCCGATTACATCTGCGAGGCGGTTGATCAGACGCGGGGCTGGTTCTATACCTTGCACGCGATCAGCACGCTGCTCTTTGACCGGCCAGCGTTCAAGAATGTGATCTGTCTCGGTCATATTCTTGACGAGAACGGTCTGAAGATGAGCAAGAGCAAGGGCAACGTGATCGAGCCGGAAGAGGTGATCAATGCTTACGGGGTTGATGCGTTGCGCTGGTACCTGTTCACCGCTGCGCCTCCCGGCAATGCTCGCCGCTTCAGCATGGCACTGGTCAGCGAGAGTATGCGGAAGTTCCTGCTAACCCTCTGGAATACGTATGCCTTCTTCGTGACCTACGCCAATCTCGATCAGTGGCAGCCGGGCAGCAACCGTACTGCCGAACTGCAACCGATTGATCGCTGGGCACTGGCAGCACTCAATCAGCTCGTCCAGCAAGTCACGACATGCTTCGAGGAGTACGATGTCTATACAGCGGCCAATGCCATCGAACATTTCGTTGATGAGCTGTCGAACTGGTATGTGCGCCGTAATCGCCGTCGCTTCTGGAAGAGTGAAGCTGATGCTGACAAAGAGGCAGCCTACCAGACACTCTACACCTGTCTGGTGACGGTGGCGAAGCTGGCGGCACCGTTTATTCCGTTCGTTAGCGAGGAGATCTACCGCAACCTGGTCGCCGAACGTGATCCCTCTGCTGCCGAGAGTGTGCATCTTGCCCAGTGGCCACGTGTCGATCAGTCACTGCTCGATGCGCAACTGGTCAGCGATACTGAAGCACTGCTCACCGCCGTTTCGCTGGGTCGGTCAGCGCGCAAGCAGGCCAACTTGAAAGTTCGCCAGCCGCTGAGTGAAATCTGGCTGCGGGCCAGCACGCCGGCAGTCCTCAACGGTGTACGGCGCTTCGAGAGCGAGTTGCGTGATGAACTCAATGTGAAGGCAGTGCGCTACCTTGACGCCAGTAGTGCTGTGGTGGAATACCGGTTGAAGCCAAATCTGCGCCTGGTCGGCAAGAAGTTCGGCAAGCTGGTACCGGCCCTCACCGCTACCCTGCGCGACCTGAACGGTGATGCAGCGCGGGCCGTGGCCCAGGCGGTAGAAGCCGGTCAGCCTGTCCACCTGACTGTTGATGGTCAGACGGTAGAACTGTTGGCTGAGGAAATCCTGGTCGAGAGCAGTGCACCGGCAGGGTACGTCGTTGCCGAGGCCGATGGGATGCTGGTCGCATTGAACACCACCGTCACCGACGAGTTGCGGCTCGAAGGCGCGGCCCGCGATCTGGTGCGTTATGTGCAGGATGCACGCAAGAGTGCAGGGCTGGCGATCAGTGATCGCATCCATCTCTTCCTCGACACTGCCGACCAGAGTGAGTTGCTTGCCAGTACGCTGGCCCAGTACGAGCAATACCTCAAGACTGAGACACTGGCTCTGGAACTCACTGTTGGCACACCGCCGACCAATGCCTACACCGAAACCCATGAATTCGGTGACGGTGAAGTGACGGTCGGCGTGGTGAAAGCAGGCTAGCGCCGATCCAGACCCCAATGCTCTCCGTGTCTCTGTGGTGAAATCGTACCGCAGAGGCACGGATGGTTTTTTTATTCCGTCTGACTCCTTCTCTTGAATCGCGGTAGTTTCGTGGTACCACAGAGGCGGAGGGTGTCTGCATAAACTCCGCTATGATCTCTATGCGTTGCCGGCAGGGGCTGAATGGTGAAATCGTGAGGTTCATCTGCCTCATCCCCACTGAGAGCGGTGGTTTCCTGGTATGATGAGAATAGTGTCGCTGATCTGCTTACTGTTTTTTGTTCTACATTAACGAGGATCCTGTTATGCACCGGCTTTTGATTGTGTTTGCCATATTCATCGTGGCTGGTTGTACCTCTGCAAATGCGCCGCGTCCACAACTAAACGAGGTGCCGACGCCAGTTAGCCAGTTGCCGCGGCCCACAGCAACGATTGGCCCGTCGCCAACGACATTGCCGCCGCTGGCGACGGTAAGTACGTTCGATGAAGCCGTGATAAGTACGGCTGGCTTGAATGAGATTGAGCAGCAATTGATCGCACTCTACCAGCGTGCTCATCTGGCGGTGGTCAGCCTCGATGTGGTTGTGGATCAGAGTGCGAATTTGCCCCCCGGTCATCCACCAGTATCTCCTGACGGCCTGGTTGGGCAGGGGTCTGGTTTTCTCTTCGATACGCAGGGCCATATAGTTACCAACCACCACGTGGTAGCCGGTGCAACGAACATTCAGGTGCGGTTTGCCAATGGGGCGACGGTGCTGGCAGATCTGGTCGGTAGCGATCCCGATAGTGATCTGGCTGTGATCAGGTTAACTAATCTGCCGGAGGGCCTGGAACCACTGCCACTTGGTGACAGTGGCGCGTTGCAGGTTGGTCAGACTGCGGTTGCGATTGGGAGTCCATTCGGCGAACAGAATACACTCACCGTTGGCGTGATCAGTGGTCTGGGACGCACATTGCGTGCACCGGCCCGTAGTTTTGGCAGTTTCAGTATTCCCAATGTGATTCAGACCGATGCCGCAATCAATCCGGGCAATTCGGGTGGGCCGTTGTTGAACCTGCGCGGTGAGGTGATCGGGGTCAACACAGCGATTGCGGTTAGCCTGGGTGGACGTGATTTCGAGGGGGTGGGTTATGCGGTGCCGGCGAGTACCGTGGCGCGGGTGGTGCCGGCGTTGATTAGCCAGGGCCGTTACGATCATCCCTGGCTGGGGATCAGCATGACCACGGTTGATACCCTGTTTGCGCAGCGTTTTGGGTTGTCGATTGATCGAGGCGTGTTGATCGGCGCGGTGCAACCAGGGAGTCCCGCAGCAGTAGCAGGGTTGCGTGGTGGGACGACATCTGCCACGTACCGCGGATTACCGGTGCAGATCGGTGGTGATGTGATCATTGCCTGCAATGACGAAGCGGTCTTCTCGAGTGACCAGCTCGTTGGGATTATTGACCGGTTTCAGGTTGGTGATCAGATTACGCTAACGATCTGGCGTGATAACGAGTCCGTAACCGTCCCGGTGACGCTGGCGGCGCGTCCATAGTTACCAGGATGCGGTAGAATGACGGAAAGGATTGGTTTCAGAGCTGCATGACTATCAGCGTGATGGATGCAGCTAAGTAGCGTATGAGAGCGATACAGCATGACGGTTCCTATCATCCGCGACATTGATACTGCCCGTGCCGGTATTCTGCGGCGTATGCCACTCGATGACGATGCTGCGACGACTACTGCCGTTGCCGGGATTATTGCTGGCGTGCGCCAACGGGGCGATGCCGCATTACGCGAGTATACGCAACGCTTCGATGGGGTAGATCGGGCAACGCTTGAAATTCCGCGTGAGCGGTGGGCTGCGGCGGCAGCCGATCTTGATCCGGCGTTACGTCATGCCCTCTTGCTGGCAATCGGCGAGATTCGGCGTTTTCATGAACGGCAACTGCGCAACTCCTGGGTTGAATTTAGCGTCGAAGGAGCACTGGGGCAGTTGGTGCGGCCCCTGGATCGAGTTGGGCTTTACGTTCCCGGTGGAGCAGCCCCGCTCCCGTCATCGTTGATCCACGCTGCGGTACCCGCACGGGTCGCCGGTGTGCGCGAGATTGTGGTCTGCTCGCCACCACAACGCTCGACCGGTGAACCGGCTGAGGTGGTGATGGCAGCGGCGCATCTGGCCGGAGTTGATCGCTTGTTTGCGGTTGGTGGCGCCCAGGCCATTGCCGCGCTGGCCTATGGCACCGAGAGCGTTCCACGGGTGGAGACGATAGCCGGGCCAGGGAATCGGTATGTCATTCAGGCGATGCGCCTGGTGTACGGTACGGTAGGAATCGTCAGTCTGCCAGGGCCAACCGAGACCCTGATCATCGCCGATCACACAGCCAGCCCGCGGGCGGTTGCGGCTGATCTGCTGGCACAGGCCGAACATGTCGAGGCAAGTGCCATTTTATTGACCCCTGATCCGGTGCTGGCCGAACAGGTGCAGGTTGAAGTCGAACGACAGCTTGCCACATTACCGTCACCAAATGCACAGGCTGCCCGTGACGCAGTGACCCGGCGTGGTGGCATCGTGATTGTGCCCGACCTGGCAACAGCCTTCATGCTGGCCAATGACTACGGGCCAGAGCATCTCTGCCTGTTGGTCGCCGACCCGTGGTCGTATGTCGGAATGGTGCGCAACGCAGGCGGTATTTTCCTGGGCGAAGAGTCGTTTGAAGTACTGGGTGATTATGTTGCCGGGCCATCACACATCATGCCAACCGAGGGCACGGCGCGCTATGCTTCACCGGTCAACGTTGATAGTTTTCGCAAGATCATCTCGCTGGTTGGCCTGAATCGAAGTGGTCTCAATCGGATTGGGCCAGCAGCGATGCGGTTAGCAGAAGCAGAGGGTCTCGTTGCGCACGCTGCTGCCGTCAAAGTTCGCTTCGAGTCGGCAGATACCGATGGGAGGGAGTAGTATGTCAGGCTTTCTGGTTAGTTTTGTCAGTATTCTCTTCACTGTCCTGTTTTATGCCATTTTGGGACGTGTGCTGGCGTCATGGATCGACCCACAGGGTAATTTTCCGGCTACCCGGTTTCTGCACGAAATTACGGAACCGATTCTCGGGCCTATTCGCAGTGTGATGCCTAACTTTGGGATGTTTGATTTTTCGCCGATTATTGCCATGCTGCTCCTCCAGCTTCTTGAGCGGCTCATCATCAGTGCAATTCGGTGACAGGCATCTGCTGACTGATTATTGAACGCATTACGAACTCTCAAGAGCGTTCCATGCGATATTTGAACGTGTTTTCTCGATATTTATTTGATTGACATAATAATCGAGTTTTCTGTTGGATGAGATCGGAGATGTGTTCGCCGGACATTGTGGACATAATGCATGGCTCAGGAAACGTTACCCTCGCACGAGACTGCAACAGTAGATGATCGGTTGCTCTTGACCGTCGTGTTTCTCGCCGGGATTGGCACGCTCGGTATCGAGATGGTGATGCCGCGCATGCTGGCACCCTTCTTCGGCACTTCACAACCGATCTGGGCAGTCGTTATCGGCATGACCCTGGTCTACCTGGCGATAGGCTATCGTCTGGGTGGTGCATTGGCCGACCGCCGGCCAGACTGGCGATTGTTGTTTCAACTCATTGGCTGGGCCGGGCTGAGTTGCGCAATCATTCCCTTCATCGCCCGTCCAATCCTCGGGCTGGCTCAGGGCGCACTACGGAACGTCGCTGCTGGCGGTTTTCTGGCAGCGCTGATCGGGGTTATCATTCTCTTTGCGGTGCCGGTCATTCTGATGGCCATGGTTGGCCCTTTTGCGATCCGGTTGCAGTTGCGGCGGGCCGACGATGTTGAACATGCCGGACGGACAGCCGGTACCATCTCGGCGCTCTCAACAATTGGCTCTATTGCCGGTACCTTCCTGACGGTGCTGGTGCTGATTCCGGCGATTGGTGTCACCAGCACGCTCTTTCTCTTTGCCGGCTTTCTGGTAGTTCTGAGTTTGATCGGTTTACGCGATCCGCGACGCTTATTCCTGGTGTTGACGGTCATCTTACTGGCCGGAGCGTATCAACTCAACACCGGTGCAATTAAAGCTGCTGATTGTCGTAATTGCCGGTTAATTGCCGAATTTGAGTCGGATTACAACTACATTCAGGTTGCTGAGCAGGAAGTAACCTACAGTGACGGCGTGGTTGATCGGCGGCGGGTCTTGATCCTCAACGAAGGGCTGGCGTTACATTCCATTTACCGGCTCAAATACCGCGAAACGGGGGATCCGCTCGATCTCCTCACCGATGGTGGGCCGTGGGATTACTTCAGCGTTGCACCGTACCTCTACCCCAATACCCGGCCAGAGGATGTGCGTTCACTGGCGTTGCTCGGTGCTGCCGCGGGGAGTATTGCCCAGCAATTTCTGGCTATCTATGGCCCTGATACCGTCATTGATGCGGTAGAGATTGATCGGAAGATCAGTGACGTGGGCAGGCGCTACTTCGACATGGCTGATGGTACGGCCCAGGCACCCTACTTCACCACCTACAACGAAGACGCGCGCTACTGGCTGGCAACCACCGACCGCCAATACGACGTGATTGGGATGGATGCCTACCACCAGCCGTACATTCCATTTCACCTTACCACCGTCGAATTCTTTCGTGAAGTCAGAGCGAAACTCACTCCTCGTGGCGTTGCGGTCGTGAATGCCGGGAGACCGGCGAGCGGTGATGACCGGCTGGTCAATGCGCTGGCTTCAACAATGATCGCCGTCTTTCCACAGGTGTATATTATCGACACCCGCTTCAGTAATGCGATCTTAATCGGGGTGAATCAGCCGGTTGGCGATGGGGTGATCAACTTTATCGAAAATGCCACCCAGATCGACGAACCAGCGCTGCAACTGGTGATGTATTGGTCGTTGTACGAAGGGAGTTTCGGGCCACTACGTGAATTCACTCCGGCGATGGCGCAATTCCAACCCTTCACCGACGATCACGCACCGGTTGAACAACTGATTGACGGTTTAATCTTCAGTGAGGTAGGGAGAATAGATCGGTAATGGGTTGACAAAGTAGCGAAATATATGTTACTTTTATATCGGTTACTCAGATTGTTTTATGGGAAAGCTATATTCTATGGCGCATTCGCCGTTACAACACCGTAGATTGTACTGTCCGGCACCGTCCGGGCAGGTAGCCTGTTACTGCGCCAGTCGTCATCGCGGGCAGCGCAGTATGGGCGGTGATAGTGCGGCGTTGCAGGCCATAAGGGCAGTTTCTTCCGCAAACCGCATCAGGCCGCTCTAGCACGGGGCCAGGACGCCCCCGGGCAAGAGCCTTTGTTATGGTGATAACATCGGTTCATGTTAAGGGGGTTGTGTCTTGGCACAGCGAGTTCTCGTTCTCAACGCAAGTTACGAGCCACTGCAACTAATTTCAGTTCGCCGTGCGCTTATCCTCCTTCTGCAAGAAAAGGCTGAGCTTGTCGAAGCTGCCATGCAGCAGTTGCGGGCGCAATCCGTGACCTACAGTGTGCCGCTGGTTATTCGGCTGGTACGCTACATTCGGATTCCGCGCCAGCTCAGGCTCCCCTGTTCGCGGCGGGCAGTTTTTGCCCGTGATCGTGAGACCTGTCAGTATTGTGGGCAGCAACCCGGACGGAACAATCTTACGATGGATCACGTTATTCCACGCTCGCAAGGAGGTCAGACCACCTGGGAGAATGTGGTGACGGCGTGTCGTGATTGTAATCACCGCAAGGGTGGGCGTACTCCCGAACAGGCCAACATGGTACTGCTCTCGACACCGCGCCAGCCGCAGTATCTGGCGTTTGCCCTGCTCGGCGAGCTGGAACGGCACGATGTCTGGCGAAAGTATGCCTACACCTAAGCGTCGGTTAGGCGAAGTTGGTGAACAGGCGGCAGCAGCGTATCTGGAACGATGCGGATATACAATCATCGCTCGTAACTGGCGCTGCCGGGATGGTGAGATCGATCTGGTTGCCCGTGAAGGCGACCAGATCGTTTTTGTTGAGGTTCGTACCCGTCACGATCAGCACGCGCTGGAGACGATTACGCTGGCAAAACAGCAACGTCTGGTTGCGCTGGCGTATCACTATCTTTCGGCGCATGATCTACCCGCCACGACCCGCTGGCGGATCGACGTGATCGCGCTTACCGCTCGCGGTGGGAGGATTGTTGATTACGATCACGTGATTGCCGCTGTGGGTGAGGATTAGCGGTCGGCAAGAACAGCAGCCCGGCGTTGGGGACGGTGGAAGCGGTGGGGTGGCCTGTTATCGGCGGCAGTAGGGGCACGGTATGCCGTGCCCCGACAATCCGGCGACGTACACGTTGTTCGTGTGGCCGGTGTGAGACGTGCCCGGCGTTGAGGATGGTGGCTGCGGTAGGGTGGCTGCCACACGCCAGATGTGGTGATATGTTATCGGGCGTGGAAGACGGTCGTTCCAGGTGTCGCAGCGTTCTCAGGTGGGCCACCAGCGGGTAGTAGGGGCGACGCATGCGTCGCCCCTACTGGCGTTCAAAGAATCCGTTCGGTGTGGCGGAGGGGCACGGCATGCCGTACCCCGACAATCCGGCGACGTACACGTTGTTCGTGTTGTTGTGAGACGTGCCCGGCGTTGAGGACGGTGGCTGCGGTAGGGTGGCTGCCACACGCCAGATGTGGTGATATGTTACCGGGCGTGGAAGGCGGTTGTGCCAGGTGCCACAGCGTTCTCAGGTGGGCCGCCAGCGGGTGGTAGGGGCGACGCATGCGTCGCCCCTACCGGCGTCCAAAGAATCCGTTCGGTGTGACGTAGGGGCACGGCATGCCGTGCCCCCGTTTCTCTGGTATCCTTAGAGGGTATGCCGCTTCAGGCGGCAGGCACCACGTGGTTTGTAATGCACCGCTAATCATGGTGTGTTACCATTCATAAAAATCAGGAGTGTTTTCTACGTGATAGGAACGGGGAGAGACGTTGCTGGCGCTCGATGATTTGAAACCTGGGGTGACGATTCGCGGTATTCTGCCCGATACGCCGGTGACGGTGGTGAGTGTACAGTGGTACGGGACGGAGGCGTTGACGCTGGTGTATCGCGATCCCAGCGGGAAGGTGGCCGATCAGTTGCTGTATCGCAGTGATGAAGCGCGCCTGGAGCTGGTTGAGCAGGGGCGACCCTGGAGTTTTGATGGCGATGGATCGCTCTTTCGGCTGGTCGCTGAGGCACATCGGATTCGGCTGGCTTATCTGTTCGATCCGCTGCTGGCCGTGCATACGTCGCTGGTGGAACCGTTGCCGCATCAGATTACCGCTGTCTATGAGGCGATGTTGCCGCGCCAGCCGTTGCGCTTTTTGTTGGCCGATGACCCCGGCGCCGGGAAGACGATTATGGCCGGGTTGTTGATGAAGGAGTTGATCGCCCGCGGTGATTTGCAACGCTGTCTGGTTATCTGTCCCGGTAATCTGGTTGAGCAGTGGCAGGATGAACTCGACCGCCGGTTCCATTTGCCGTTCGAGATTCTGACCAACGATGGTCTGGAAGCGGCCCGCACCGGGAACTGGTTTTTGGAACATCCGCTGGTGATCGCCCGCCTCGATAAGCTGGCCCGCGATGAACAGGCGCAGGCGAAGCTCGCTGCTCCTGATAACCGCTACGATCTGGTGGTGATCGATGAGGCGCATAAGCTGTCGGCCAGCTTCTTCGGCGGTGAGATTAAGTACACCAAACGCTATCAGCTCGGTCAGCTCGTTTCTCGTCTGACCCGGCATTTTCTGCTGATGACGGCCACACCGCACAACGGCAAGGAAGCGGATTTTCAGCTCTTTCTTGCGCTGCTTGATGCTGATCGGTTTGAGGGTCGTTTCCGCGATGGTGTCCATCAGGTTGATGTCTCCGATTTGATGCGGCGGATGACGAAAGAGCATCTGCTGAAGTTTGATGGGACGCCGCTCTTTCCGGAGCGAATTGCCTACACCGTGCCGTACCGTCTCTCTGCTGAGGAGGCGCGGCTGTACCACGACGTGACGACCTATGTGCGCGAGGAATTTAACCGCGCCGATGCATTGCAAAATGACCGCCGATCAGGGACGGTGGGGTTTGCCCTGACTATTCTGCAGCGGCGACTGGCTTCGTCACCAGAAGCGATTTATCAATCGCTGCGGCGCCGGCGTGAGCGGTTGGAGCGGCGTCTGCGCGAGCTGGAGCTGGAACAACGTGAGGTGCAGGTCACCAGTTCGATGCCCGATCTCAGTCGGGAAGATATTGACGAACTCGAAGAGGCGCCTGAGAGTGAGCTGGCACAGATTGAGGAGGATGTGCTCGATCAGGCGACGGCAGCACGCACGATTGCTGAGTTGCGGCGTGAGATTGATACGTTGAGGGCGCTGGAGGTGCAGGCTGATGCGGTGCGTCGCCAGGGGGTTGATACCAAGTGGCGCGAGTTGTCGGCGCTGCTCGGTGAGATTTTTACGCCCGCTGCGCTCGCGCCGCAGATCGCCGAGGCGCATACGCCGTATGATGCCGATGGTGCTCCGAAGCCGAAACCGTCGCCGACGCAGAAGCTGGTTGTCTTTACCGAGCACCGTGATACGCTAACCTACCTGGAGCGGAAGATCAACGGTTTGTTCGGTCGGCCAGATGCGGTTGTGGTGATCCACGGTGGGATGGGGCGCGAGGAGCGCCGGAAGGCGCAGGAGCAGTTTCTGCACGATCCCGCTGTGCGGGTGCTGGTGGCGACCGATGCCGCCGGTGAAGGGATTAATCTGCAACGCGCTCATTTGATGGTGAATTACGATCTGCCCTGGAACCCGAACCGGCTGGAGCAACGCTTTGGCCGGATTCATCGTATCGGGCAGACCGAGGTCTGTTTCCTGTGGAATCTGGTGGCCGATGAGACCCGCGAAGGCGATGTGTACCGCCGTCTGCTCGATAAGCTGGAAGAGGCGCGGCGGGCGCTCGGTGGCAAGGTCTTCGACGTGCTCGGTAAGCTCCAGTTCGACGGTCGCCCGCTGCGCGATCTGATGATCGAGGCGATCCGCTACGGTGATCAGCCGGAGGTGCGCGCCCGGCTGTCGCAGGTAGTTGAAAACGCCGTGGATAAGGAGCGGTTGCAGGCGTTGCTGGAAGAGCGGGCGCTGGCCCACGATGTGATGGATGTCAGTCGGGTGGCCCGTATCCGGGTAGAGATGGAGCGGGCGGCAGCGCGGCGGCTACAACCGCATTACATTGAGTCGTTCTTTCTCGCGGCGTTTCGCCGGCTCGGCGGTACGGTGCGCGAACGCGAACCCCGGCGCTACGAGGTAACTCACGTGCCGGCAGTGGTACGCAATCGCAATCGCCAGATCGGGAGCGGTAATCCGGTGCTCCCGCGCTACGAGCGCATCTGCTTCGAGAAAGATCTTATCGCCCCGATGGGTCGCCCACTGGCTGCCTTCGTGTGCCCCGGTCATCCGCTGCTCGATGCTGTGATTGACCTGACGCTCGAACAGCACCGTGATCTGCTCAAGCGTGGTGCGATCCTGGTTGATGAGCGGGATGTCGGGCGCGAACCACGGGTGCTCTGCATCGTCGAACATGCCATTCAGGACGCCAGCCTGCTGCCGTCGGGCGAGCGGCGGACGGTGTCGCGCCGGATGCTGGCGGTCGAAATTGATGCCCACGGTCGTACCCGGCATCTCCAGTATGCGCCGTACCTCGACTACCGCCCACTCGCTGCCGACGAACCCGATGCTGCAACCATACTGGCGCACCCTGATGTGGCCTGGGTGACGCATGATCTGGAGCAGCGGGTGATGCAGGATGTGATTGCGCAGATGGTGCCTGAACACATCCGCGAGGTGCGCGAGCGACGGCTGGCCTGGATTGCGAAGACGCGGGCTGCCGTGCAGGATCGGCTGACCAAAGAGATTATCTACTGGGATCGTCGCGCCGAGGAATGGAAACTGGACGAGCAGGCCGGAAAACGGAATGCCCGGCTTAACTGGCAAGAGGCGCGGAAGCGAGCCGACGATCTTGAAATCCGGCTCAAACAGCGGATGGATGAGCTTGATCGCGAGTCCCAACTCTCGCCCCTACCGCCCGTGCTGGTTGGTGGGGCGCTGATTATCCCGCGTGGGCTGCTGGACGCGCTAACCGGTCGGTCATCCACCATCCCATCCCAACCGACGGATACGCAGGCGATTGCGGCGCGGGCGCGTGCCATTGTGATGGAGATCGAGCGCAGCCTGGGCTACGAGCCATCGGATCGGGAATGGGACCGGCTCGGCTACGATATTGAAAGCCGCGACCCGCGCACCGGTCGGCTGCGCTTCATTGAAGTCAAGGGGCGCCGGGCCGACGCCGATACGATCACGGTGACCCGAAACGAGATTTTGACCGCACTCAATAAACCCGACGACTACATTCTGGCGCTGGTGAGTTTCCAGCCGGACGACCGGTATCAGGTGCGCTACATCCGCCACCCCTTCCGGCGTGAACCGGATTTCGGCGTGACCAGTGTCCAGTATCAGGTGACCGAATTGCTCAGCCGGGGAGAGGAACCACAATGACCAGCATTCATCGTCGCCGTAAGCTGATCGAGGTGGCACTGCCACTGGAGAAAATTAATGCCGAAAGTGCCCGTGAAAAATCCATTCGCCACGGCCACCCCTCGACGCTGCACCTGTGGTGGGCGCGGCGCCCGCTGGCGGCGGCGCGGGCAGTGCTGTTTGCGCAACTGGTGGACGACCCATCGGCGGTGCCGGAGGAGTTTCCGACGCCGGAAGCGCAGGCCGCCGAGCGCCAACGGCTGTTCCGGCTGATCGAGCGACTGGTGAAGTGGGAGAACACGACCGACGAGGCGCTGCTTGCCGCAGCGCGGGAGGAAATCTGGAAGAGCTGGCGACGGACGTGCCGGGATAACGCGCAGCATCCCCGTGCGGCGGAGCTGTTCAACCCCGACCGCTTGCCGGCGTTTCACGACCCGTTCGCGGGTGGCGGGGCGATTCCGCTCGAAGCGCAGCGGTTGGGGTTGGAAGCGTATGCCAGTGACTTGAATCCGGTTGCGGTGCTCATCAATAAGGCGATGATTGAGCTACCGCCTCGGTTTCGTGATCAGCCCCCGGTCAATCCAGAAAATAGGAGAGAGAAGATAGGAGATAGGGGGGAGGAGGTAGGAGGTAGGGGGGAGAAGATAGGAGATAGGGGGGAGAAGGTAGGAGATAGGGGGGAGAGAGGAAGTGTAAGCAGTGGGGGTGGAGAGGGAGACGTTGATGCATTACAAGGAACTTATCGTGTGGCAGAAGGCGATGGCAGCCACACGGGAAGTCTACCGTCTGGTAGCGTTCCTGCCACGCGAGGAGACCTACGGGATGCGAGCGCAGATGACCCGGGCAGCGGTGTCGATTCCGGCGAACATCGCCGAGGGCTGGACGCGGGAGTCGGACAAGGAGAAGGGGCAGTTTCTGGCAATCGCCCAGGGGTCACTGGCAGAATTGGAAACACTGTTGATACTTTGCATTCAGATCGGCTGGTTTCCGGAGACAGAGACAGCACTGCTGAATGGACTGATAGACGAAGTGGGCCGGATGCTGACGACCATGCGTCGTCATCGTCGGCTGGAATGAGCAATAGGATTGCGGTCACGGAGCCTGGCACTGTCCTTCAGCAGCAGCCTATTTCCTCTCTTCTATCTCCTATTTCCTACAAGGGCGCACAGGGGTTAGCCGCCGATGTACGCTATTACGGGCAATGGATGCGCGATGAGGCCGAACGGCGGATCGGGCAGCTCTACCCAAAGGTGACAATCACGGCGGAGCTGGCGGCGGATCGGCCCGATCTGCAACCACTGGTGGGGCAGCAGCTCACGGTGATTGCCTGGCTGTGGGCACGGACGGTAAAAAGCCCCAACCCGGCGTTTGCCCACGTGGATGTGCCGCTGGCATCGACATTTATGCTCTCAACCAAACCGGGAAAGGAAGCCTACGTCGAGCCGGTCATTGCAGGTGATACCTACCGCTTCACGGTGAAGGTGGGTAAGCCCCGGGACCCGGAGCGGGTGAAGCGGGGAACGAAACTGGCCCGTGGTGCCAACTTCGAGTGCCTGCTGTCGGGGATGCCGATAACAGGGGACTACATCAAAGCTGAGGGATGTGCCGGGCGGATGGGTGCGCGGTTGCTGGCGATTGTGGCCGAGGGGCCGCGTGGGCGGGTGTATCTACCGCCGATGCCGGAGCATGAGGAGATCGCCCGCCAGGCGCAGCCGGCGTGGAAGCCGGATTTACCGATGAATAGAGAAACACGAGACCTGGTGAGTGGCCGGGGGTATGGATTTTTCACATGGGCCGACCTCTTCACCCCACGCCAGCTTGTGGCGTTGACCACGTTTGCCGACCTGGTGGGAGAGGCGATGGAGCGGGTGAAAGCCGACTACCTTCAGGCACTGGGAGCGCGCGCCTCCGGCGCACACTCCCAGCAGAACGACGCCGATGCCCAGGCTTACGCTGAGGCAGTGGGGGTGTATTTGGCGTTGGGTGTTGACAGACTCAGTGACAGATCTTCATCCATCTGTAGTTGGGATACAGGATTTGTAAAAATAAGGAATACCTTTGGTAGACAAGCTATTCCAATGATGTGGGACTATGCAGAGGCTAACGTTTTCTCAGACTCCACAGGCAACTTTAGTGCGCTTCTGGAATGGGTAGTAGAGTTTTTGCATGTTGCTCCTGCGAAAGCTCTTGGTCAGGCATTCCAGGCCGACGCCGCAAACCAAACCATCAGCACCAACAAAATCATCTCCACCGACCCGCCCTATTTCGACAACATCGGCTACGCCGACCTCTCCGACTTCTTCTACGTCTGGCTGCGCAGGACGCTGCGCTCGGTCTACCCCGATCTCTTCGCCACCGTGGCCGTGCCCAAAGCGGAGGAGCTGGTAGCCACGCCCTACCGCCACGGTAGCAAAGCCGCTGCCGAGCGGTTTTTTATGGACGGGATGACGACGGCACTCCAGCGCCTGGCTGCCCAGGCCCACCCGGCATTTCCGGTCACCATCTACTACGCCTTCAAACAGCGTGAAACGGCGGAGCCGGGAGTGCCGGGAGAGCTGGGAGCGCGCGCCTCCGGCGCGCATCAGGAACATGCGGGCGAGACCCCCGCCCTCTCAGGCGTCGTCAGCACCGGCTGGGAAACCTTCCTGTCTGCCGTCATCCGCGCCGGCTTTGCCATCAGTGGTACCTGGCCGATGCGCACGGAACTGAGCAATCGCATGCTTGGAAAGGACACCAACGCCCTGGCCTCCAGCATCGTCCTGGTCTGCCGGCAGCGTCCGGCGGATGCGCCGGTGGCGACGCGGCGCGCGTTTGTGCAGGCGCTGAAAGCGGAGTTGCCCCGTGCCCTGCGCGAGTTGCAGGCGGGCAATATTGCGCCGGTAGACCTGGCCCAGGCCGCGATTGGTCCCGGTATGGCGGTCTATTCGCGCTACGCGCAGGTGCTGGACGCGCAGGGCCAGCCGGTGACGGTGCGCGAGGCGCTGGCGCTGATCAATCAGGTGTTGGACGAGACGCTGGCCGAGCAGGAGGGTGATTTCGACGCCGATACGCGCTGGGCGCTGGCCTGGTTCGAGCAGTATGGCTTCAGCGAGGGTGAGTTTGGTGTCGCCGAGACGCTCTCGAAGGCGAAGAATACCAGTGTGGATGGGCTGGTTGCGGCGGGGATTCTGGAGGCGAAGCGGGGGAAGGTGCGGCTGTTCCGGCCCGCCGAGTTGCCCGCCGATTGGGACCCGGCCCGCGATGCGCGCTGTACGCACTGGGAGGTGGTGCATCAGCTTATCCGGGTGCTGGAGACCGGTGGGGAAGTGGCGACTGCCGCCCTGCTGACCAGGCTGGGCAGTCGGGCGGAGGTGGCCCGTGAACTGGCCTATCGCCTGTACAGCATCTGCGAGCGCAAGAAGTGGGCTGATGAGGCGTTGTCGTACAATGCGCTGGTGCAGAGCTGGGGTGAGGTGGTGCGGCTGGCGGGGGAGCGCGCTGAAGGAATGTCGGTGCAGCAGGGGATGGAGCTGTAGCGGAAGGGAGTGGGGATGCTAACGGGGGTTGAGGTGCGTCATTTCAAGTCGTGGCGTGCAAGCGAATGGATCGCGTGTGCCCCGATCACGATGTTCTTCGGCAGTAATAGCTCAGGTAAAACCAGTCTGCTTCAGCTTCTCCTCTTACTGAAGCAGACAACCGAGTCATCGGATCGGCAACAGGTGCTGAACCTTGGCGATACGCACAGTCCGGTTGATGCAGGTACATTTCCCGATCTGCTGCATCGACACGAGCAAACACAATCGCTCTTCTGGCGGATCGCGTGGCAATTGCCACCAGACCTGACGATTGCACTACCGGGACGGAAGAACGGTGACCATCTTCCCGCACGAGAACTTGCATTTCAGGCGCGTATCGGATGGCATCAGCATAGCGACAGTACGCCGAACCTGCAAGCTCAGGCATCCCACGGTCGCGCAGTAGTTGAGGAGATGGCGTATCAACTTGCCGGTTATACGCTGGGTATGCGTTTGCGAGATCGGGTAAAGCAGGAGTATGAGCTGTACAGTGACCCGGCAGGTTTGTTTAGCCGGCCTTCCCGCAAGTCCCCGCGCCTGCCGTCACCCGTGAAGTGTTACGGATTTCCGGATGAGGTACAAAAGTATTATAAACATGTGAGCTTTCTAACCGATCTTGAGTTTGCCCTGGAACAACTCTGCCGCCGTATGACGTACCTCGGCCCATTACGCGAATATCCGCGTCGGCAGTACACCTGGTCAGGCACGCCACCCACAGGTGTGGGGTATCGGGGTGAGCGCGTGATTGAGGCGCTGCTGGCCTCTCGTTTGTCTTCAGATGTCGCATCCGGCACGGATAGCGATCAACCGTCAGCGCTGGAGACAAGGGTCGCCGAATGGCTCAAAACCATGGAACTGATTGCAGATTTTGCTGTGCGTGCGGTAGCTCCGGGCGCTTCTCTCTTTCAGGTTTGGGTGCGCCGTGCTCAGCAAGCGCCGGAGGTGTTGATGACCGATGTTGGGTTTGGCATTTCCCAAATGTTACCGGTGATCACACTCTGTTACTATGTCCCAAAAGGCTCTATCGTTATTCTTGAACACCCGGAAATTCATCTCCATCCACGGGCGCAGGCAGACCTGGCCGACGTTCTCATTGATGCAGTCAAAACGCGAGGCGTGCAGATCATTGTGGAAAGCCATAGTGAGCATCTGCTACGCCGACTGCAACGTCGGATTGCGGAAGACGTGTTGCCATCCGATCAGGCTGCTCTCTATGTTTGCACAACCGATGCAGAGGGAGTGTCGCACATTCAGCGTTTGCACCTCGATCCGTATGGCAACATTACCAACTGGCCAAAGGATTTCTTCGGTGACGAGATGGGTGATCTGCTGGCAATGAGTGAAGCAGCGATGAAACGTCAGTTGGGGCAGGTGTGATGATTCAGGAAGCGATTGTTGATACGAATATCCCTGTTGTGGCTAATGAACGTGCTGTTCAGGCGTCACCTGCGTGTGTGCTGCAATGTAAGCAGTTTCTCCGCGAGTTTACAGAAGATCAACGTATACTGGTGATTGATAGTGGCTGGCGGATTATCAAAGAATACAAACAACATCTCAGACAGGAGGGCCAGCCTGGAGTTGGCGACAGGTTTCTGAAGTGGGTGCTGACCAATCTGGCTAATCCGCAGCGGTGTCGTCAGGTAGCAATTACTCCGGTAGGAGACGGGCGCGAATTTGCTGAGTTTCCGGACGATCCGGCACTTGCACGTTTTGATCGCTCTGACCGGAAATTTGTCGCTGTTGCCCGTGCCTGTCCATCACATCCGCCTGTCTACAATGCAGTTGACAGTGATTGGGTTCACTACCGACAATTGCTCGCAATGCACAACGTCCAGGTCGTTCAGGTTTGCCAGTCTGAGTAGTCCATCTTGCCAGAAGAGGAGTTATCTATGGCCATCACCAACCAGGAACGGATCGGCAAAGCACTTGACCTGCTGCGGCAGGGTTTGCGCCCCTTCGTCGAACGGGAGTTGCAGACGCAGTACGGTAAGTACTGGGTAACGACCGTCACCAGCAACTGGCGCAACGAGCTGAGCTGGGTCGATGACGATACGCCGAACCTCGATGTGGCCGTGCTGCTCAGGATGATGTGGGAGCAGTGGAATGATGTCTTTCGCAAGACCCTCGGTTTTACTGAACGTAGTCTGGTGAGTGAGCTGCGCGAGTGGCGGAATAAGTGGGCGCACCAGGAGACGTTTTCGAGTGATGATACCTACCGCGTGCTCGATTCGGCGGCGCGATTGCTGAGCGCTATTTCTGCTCCGCAGGCGGACGAGATAGAGCGGATGAAGATGGAGCTGTTGCGGTCGCGCTTTGATGAACAGGTGCGGAGTGAGAAGCGCAAAGCCGGCGGTTCGCTGATCGAGGTAGCGGCGAGCGGGGGGCTGCGCCCGTGGCGCGAGGTGGTGATTCCGCACCCCGATGTTGCCAGTGGGCGCTATCAGCAGGCAGAGTTTGCTGCCGATCTGTGGCAGGTGCATCTCGGTGAAGGGAGTGATGAGTATCGCGATCCGGTCGAGTTCTTTCGTCGCACCTATCTCACCGAGAGTCTGAAGCGCCTGCTGGTCGGCGCCGTCGAGCGCTTATCCGGCAAGGGCGGCGATCCGGTTGTCCAGTTGCAGACCAATTTCGGCGGTGGCAAGACCCACTCGATGCTGGCGTTGTACCATCTCTTTTCCGGTGTGCAGCCGGGCATGCTCCCTGGCGTTGATGAGGTGATGGCTGAGGCCGGGGTGAGTTCGTTGCCGTCCGTGCGGCGGGTGGTGCTGGTCGGCAACAAAATCTCGCCCGGCAATCCGACGCTGAAACCTGATGGCACGGTGATTCGCACGCTCTGGGGCGAGCTGGCGTGGCAACTGGGCGGGCGTGACGCTTACGAGCAGATTCGGGCCGACGACGAACGTGCGACCAGTCCCGGCGATACGCTGCGGAAGCTGTTTCTGCGTTACGGCCCCTGTCTGATCCTGATTGACGAATGGGTGGCCTATGCCCGGCAGCTCCACGACCAGAGCGATCTTCCTGGCGGGAGTTTCGAGACCCAGTTCTCGTTTGCCCAGGCGTTGACCGAGTCGGCGAAGCTGGCCGGGAACTGTTTGCTGGTCATCTCGCTCCCCGCGTCCGACACCGCTACCTCGTCGCACGTTGATGATGTGGAAGTTGGTGGTCTGCGCGGGCGAGAAGCGCTGGATCGGCTGCGGAATGTGATCGGACGGGTCGAGTCGGCGTGGCGTCCGGCGACTGCCGAAGAAGGGTTTGAGATTGTCCGACGCCGCCTGTTCCAGCCACTCGACTCGCCGCAAGCGTACAAATATCGCGATGTGACGGTACAGGCGTTTGCCGAACTGTATCGCACGAATCAGGCTGAATTTCCGCCGGAATGCCGCACCAGCGACTACGAACGCCGCATTGCATCGGCGTACCCGATTCACCCAGAGGTCTTCGACCGCCTCTACGAAGACTGGTCAACGCTGGTGAAGTTTCAGCGCACCCGTGGCGTATTGCGGTTGATGGCCGCCGTCATTCACTGTCTGTGGGAAAAAGGGGATCGCAGCCCGCTCATCCTCCCCTCAACCATCCCGATGGACGATCCACGGGTACAGTTTGAGTTAACGCGCTACCTGTCCGACAACTGGACACCGATTATCGAAAAGGACGTAGACGGCCCGCAGTCACTGCCGGCCAGGATTGACAGTGACGTTACCAACCTCGGCAGGCTATCGGCAACCCGCCGCGTCGCCCGCACCATCTACCTCGGTTCGGCGCCGAAGACCGCTGCTGCCCAGCGTGGATTGGAGGATCGGCGGGTGAAACTCGGCTGTGTCATGCCGGGCGAGTCACCGGCAGTCTTTGGCGATGCCCTGCGCCGGCTGGCAGGAGCAGCAACGTATCTATATCAGGATGGCAGCCGCTACTGGTACGACACCCAACCCACCGTGACCAGGCTGGCCGAGGATCGGGCGGACCAACTTCGCCGCAACCCCGACAGCGTGTTTATCGAACTGGAGAAGCGCCTGCGTGCCGAATTGCGGAATCTGGGCGGCTTCGCCCGCGTGCATCCCCTGCCGCGTTCGGGGGCGGATGTGCCTGATGATCTTGAGACGCGCCTGGTGGTGTTGCCGGTCGAGTCTCCGTACCGCAAAGACGCCACCAACCCGGCGCAGCAGGAAGCGCAGGCGATCCTGGAATCGCGCGGTAGCACACCTCGTCTGTTCCGAAATACGCTGGTCTTTCTGGCTGCCGATGGCGTGCGCTGGCAGGATTTAGACGATGCGCTGCGGAAATTCCTGGCCTGGGACTCGATCCTGGCCGAGCGTGAGGTCCTCAACCTGTCGCCGTTTCAGGTCAAACAGGCCGAGACGCAACGCCAGAGCGCCGATCAAACCGTGGATGCACGGATTCCCGAAACCTACTGCTGGTTGCTGGTTCCCGAACAGGGCAAACCCCAGGAACCGATCTCGTGGCAAGCGTTTCGTCTGTCCGGCAATGATTTCCTGGCTGCGCGTGCGTACAAAAAACTGCGCGCCGAAGAGCTACTGCTCACCAGCTTCGGGCCAACGATGCTGCGCAAATACCTGGACGAGGTGCCGTTGTGGGATCGTGACGCACCCCACGTGGGTCTGCAACAACTGATCAAATACTTTGCCACCTACCTCTATCTGCCGCGCCTCGCCGGGCCATCGGTGCTGATCCGAGCCATTAACGATGGGCTGGCACGACTGACGTGGGCAGAAGAGACATTTGCCTACGCTGAAGGGTACGACGCCGCGAACGAACGCTATGTGGGTCTGGTCGCTGGCCAACAGATCACGCTATCCGTGGAGAGTGGTGGCATGCTAGTCAAGCCCGACGTTGCCCGCCGCCAGATCGAGCGTGGGCCGAAGCCGGTGGTGCCCGTTATCCGCGATCCAGACGTACCCGATCCCATTGTACCGCCCCCACCGCCGCCTCTGCCTCCATCGGAGCCGACGCCGGCGCCGACGCCGGTACGGCGGCGCTTCTACGGCACGGTGCGCCTTGACCCCATCCGTGCCGGTCGCGATGTTGCCCGGATCGCCGAAGAAGTAATTGCGCACCTCGTCAATCAACCCGGTGCGGAGGTCTCCGTAACGCTGGAGATCGAAGCCAGGCTGCCAAACGGTGCCTCGGATCAGATCGTGCGGATTGTCACCGAGAATGGCAAAACACTGAAGTTTACGAATTGCGCGTTTGAGGAGTGATACCAGGCCGGCTCTCACCCCCATCGGGGGAGTGGGAAGATGGGCGTGCTCCGTATGATTTCCGGTCACTTGCCCCCCCTCCTGGCCTCCCCCCGCTGGGGGGAGGAATTGGGGGGGTATTTCCCCGCTGGGAGGAGGAATTGGGGGGTATTCCCCCGCTGGGGGGAGGAATTGGGGGGGTATTCCCCCGCTGGGGGGAGGAATTGGGGGGTATTCCCCCGCTGGGGGGAGGAATTGGGGGGGTATTCCCCCGCTGGGGGGAGGAGTTGGGGGGTATACTCCCGCCCCCAGCGGGGGCGGGCTGGGGTGGGGGTGATCCCTCACCTCCCCATTCCCCACTCCCCCCCCACCATTCCGCAAAGTGGGATTACACCAGCAACTTCACCGCCCGTGGCACCACCTCTACCTCAACCCGTTGGGCTGCGGTGGCGACGACTTCGCCGTCGGTGGCGACCGGGATGGGGGTGGGGCAGGTGACCTCGATCCGACGTGCCCGCGCCATCGTGACTTCTGGTTCGTTGGCGTGCACACCGCGCATCAGCAGCGGAATCTTGCGTAGTGCCCTTGGAATCGGCATCGTATCAACAATGCACAGATCAAGCAGACCATCGTCGAGTCTGGCGTCAGGGGTGATCCAGAAACCGCCCCCCTGGCAACGACCGTTGCCGACACTGGCAAAGAAGAGTTGCCGGCTGATCTGCTGTCCGTCGAAACGCACGGTCATCGGGCCGGGACGGTAGGTAGCCAGTGCCCGTAAGACGGAGATCAGGTAGACGGCAAAGCCACGCAGGTAGGGGATTTTGAGGCTTTCAACGGCGACGGCGGCGTCAAGCCCCATGCCTAGCCCATTGATAAAGTAGCGGGTCAGGGTGAGCCGTCCGGCAGTGACCCGAATCCGTCCGACATCAATGGCCTGGGTCTGGTTGGCGGCCAGGCGTTGAACGGCGGCACTGATGTCGTTCGGTTTGACGCCGGGCAGTGATTTGACAAAGTCACTGCCCGTGCCGAGTGGGATGATGCCGAAGGTGACCGCTGTGCGCTTGCCCCCTTCGACGATGCCGTTGACAACCTCGTTGATGGTGCCATCGCCACCTACGGCGACGATCTGCGTGCTGCCGCGGTTGATCGCCTGAATCGCCAGTTCAGTGGCACCGCCGCGGGCATGGGTGGTGAAGATCTCGAATTCCAGATTGTGCTTGCGTAGTTCCGCCTCGATGATGTGTCGCCGCCGACCAGCCAGGCCACGCCCGGCTGCCGGGTTCAGAATGACAGTCGTTGTCATACGCGCTGCTCCGCGCCCTTCAAGTTCAGATTGATACCCCCAACAACCCGGCAACGGTAAAGATATCTTTGTCACCGCGGCCTGACAGATTGACCAGAATGATCTGGTCGGGGCGCATCGTTGGCGCCAGGCGAATGGCTTCAGCAACCGCATGGGCGCTTTCCAGGGCCGGGATGATCCCTTCCAGGCGAGCCAGCAACTGGAACGCCGCCAGCGCCTCATCGTCGCTGGCCGCGGTATAAGTGGCGCGCCCGCTGTCGTGCAACCAGGCGTGCTCAGGGCCGATGCTGGCGTAGTCAAGCCCGGCGCTGACCGAGTGAGTGAGCGCGATCTGGCCGGCCTCGTCTTGCAAGACGTAGGAATAGGTGCCCTGCAACACACCGGGCGTAGCGGCGCGGAAGCGGGCTGCATGTTCGCCGAGGCGTTCACCTTTGCCGCCGGCCTCTACCCCGCGGAGCGCCACACCGTGATCGTCCAGGAAGGGATGGAAGATGCCAATCGCATTCGATCCACCGCCAACACAGGCGACCACCACATCGGGCAGGCGTCCGGTTTCGGCCAGAATCTGCTCGCGCGCTTCCAGACCGATCACCCGCTGAAAGTCGCGCACCATTGTTGGGTAGGGGTGCGGGCCGAGGGCCGAACCCAACAGGTAGTAACTGTCAGGATTGGTGACCCAGTCGCGCATCGCTTCGTTGATCGCGTCTTTGAGGGTGCGTGAGCCGCTGCTGACGCCGCGCACCTCGGCACCGAGCAGGCGCATGCGGAAGACATTGGGCTGCTGGCGCGCCATATCATCAACACCCATGTAGACCACACACTCTAGCCCCAACAGCGCGCAGACGGTGGCTGTGGCAACCCCATGCTGACCGGCACCGGTCTCGGCAATCACCCGTCGTTTCCCCATCCGTTTGGCCAGCAAGCCCTGGCCGAGTGCATTGTTGATCTTGTGCGCACCGGTGTGGGCCAGGTCTTCACGCTTCAAATAAATCTGCGCACCGCCACAGTGCGCGGTCAGGCGGGCAGCAAAGCTTAGTGGTGTGGGTCTGCCGGTATAGGTGCGGTGGAGCCGGTTCAACTCCGCCCAGAAGGCGGGATCGGCTATTGCCGCGGTATACGCCTCTTCCAGAGCACTGACCGCCGGCATCAGCGTTTCTGGGACGTATCGCCCACCGTAGGGACCGAAACGGCCCGGTCGTGAAGCAACCTCGTGCATAGTCTGGCTTTCTAGGAGAATAGAGCAAAGCGAAATGAGCAGACAGATTTGTATAGGCCAACACGCCTCCCGTGTAGCACGGGAGGCGCTTGTAGCATAGGCGACGCTACTTCTGAATCAGGCTTTCGTCCTTGTTCTTCTCGCCTTCTTCGAGCAGCATAATCGGAATGCCGTCTTCAATCGGATAGCGGTAGCCGTTGCGGCGGTTGACCAGCCACTCTTTGCCGTTCGCGTCAACCATCAGCTCGACCGGCCCTTTGTCGCCGGGATCGGCCAGCATGCTCAACAGCTCTGGGCTGATGCTGCTGCGTTGGCCGTTGTTGCCGGTGTTGGTGTTGGTCGCCGGCGTGAGATCGAAGACGCTATCCTCTTGATACTGGCGTACAGCGCGGAAAATGGCAATTGCCAGCCCGATGACGGCGGCAATGCCGAGTAGTCGCAGAACGTTTTTCATGCTGAATGCCTCCTTTTCCTATGAAACCTGTTAGAGATGATAGGTTGCATCTGACCCTATTGTACACGACTTTGCCGCCGTTGCTGCGGTGGTTCTTCGTCGTGCCAGACCTGTGGTGGTTGGGTCGGGCCGTGCCAGACCAGTAACCGACCGTGAGGTGTGCCGGCGCTGTCGTTAACGATCTCCAGAAATGGATAACGCTGGCTGGGGCGACGCATGGTTTCCACATCGAAGACAATATCGGTCCAGGTACCGGTATTGATGTAGCGCCTCCCATCACCCAATTCGATATTGCGGGCCAGGTGGGTGTGACCACACACGAACAGGCGGTCAGCCTGGTACGGTGGCTGGCGCGCAATCTGTGCCATCTCGCGGGCAATTTCATCGTTGAAAGCCGTAACCTCGCGGCTCGCCTGCCGACGGGCTTCGTCGCGCACCTGATCAACCACTTCTGGCAGGTCACCGACGGCTTCGGCGGCTACACCAAACTGACGGGCGATGGCTTGATGGCGTGCAACACGCCCACGGCGGAACGTGGCGATTGGTTGCCAGAACACGATGAAGGGTGAGTGTTTCAGCCATTCGTCTGCTTCGCTGGAGAGATGATGCGGTGGCGCCCACGCGGTGACTTGCAGAAACCCAATAATACCTCGCGTCACAAAGCGGCGGGCATCCGGGTCGCGTAGCCGTTGCAAACTCATCAAGTACCAGAAGAATGCCGATGATGGCTTGATGTTGTCGATTAACGGTGCCAGCGGGAAGGGATCGTCTTCGAGATCGTTGATCACCTCTTTGACCAGTTGGGTGCCGCGCACAACTTCAAATGGTTCACTAATCCCGGCAAAATTGACGAAGCGGTTCCACGGATCGAACTGATTGCCGTGTACGATATAGACGCCACCACCGTGGTAGCTGATGCCAAACCGCAGGCGCGGATCATCTGTTGGCAGACCAAGTGCCTGCCGTAACACCATCTTTGCCGCCGGATAGTGCAGCTCGAAATCGTGGTTGCCGATCAGGATCGTGAGCTGATTGCTGGTGTTCTGCACAAAGCGCCGCAAGGCTGCAACGACGCCGGCGTGAGCGTTGATGATGGCCTCAAGCCGACGGGCCGCTGCCTGTGCGCTCCACTCGTTATCGTCTACGTCAGGCAGGCTGACCTGCAAAAACTCAAAGGTATCACCGGCCAGGATCAGTTCGGTCGGCTCACGATTGACATACTGATCGATAAATGAGATCAAGGCTTCGTCATCGCAAAAATCATCGCGCCTGTCACCACCCCCCAGATGCAGATCGCTAACAACGATGCGGCGGCGACGGGTGTCGATGGCTTCAGGGCCAATCGGTGGTGTGGTGTATGGGGTTGGTCTGATACGGATACGGCGCACTCGTAAAACGATCCACCGCAACAGCATCAGCAGCGCAACGGCCCATACTACCCGTAGAAGCATGCGCAGCAACCGGATGCCAACCGCTCGCAGGATGGTGATGCCAGGCTGTTGGTGTTGTGGTGGTTGGGTGAGGGATTGGTTGGGTCTGCTACGCATCATCGGTTCCTATCTCAAGTGGCTCAGGTGTCGTGTGCCCGGCTGTGCATCAGGCAGAGTGTTAAAGGCGTGTATGCTGCTATCTGACGTTGAGCGATAGCGGCGTGTTGCAGTCTCAAGTTCTTATGCACTGCGTGCAGCAGCGATAAATGCCCTGATCAGGGCCGGGTCTTTCTGGCCATCACGCTCGACACCGCTACTGACATCGACACCCATTGGCTGCACGATGGCGATGGCCTGTGCGACATTCACCGGTGTCAGGCCACCGGCCAGGATGGTCGGCACCTGCCGCGCAATGTGTGCGGCCCGTCCCCAGTCGGCCTGGATGCCGGTACCGCCGTAGGCACCACTGACGTGCGCGTCGATCAGTGCAGTCAGTGGGGGTAGCCCCTGACCAACTGTTGGTATAGCTGCAATACGCGCCAGCCATGCCTGCTCAAGTGGGGTATCGATCATCCGAATCGCTTTGATCACCGGTAGCCCGTGTGGGGTCGGGTAATCTGGCGGCTCATCGCCACTCAACTGAATCGCCTCTAATCCCACTGTGGCGGCAATGTCGGCTACGTGGGCCGCCGGTTCATTCACGAATAAGCCGACGATCAACGGGCGTGGTGGTGGCAGGGCGCGCACGGCGGCGGCAATCTGTTGAGCTGCGGCGACGGTGACTTGCCGTCGGCTGGGCGCAAAGACCAGGCCGATCAGATCGGCGCCGGCAGTGGCGGCTGCCAGCGCCAGATCGACTGTGCGTAGGCCACAGATTTTGATCAGGCTACTCACTCGTCTTCAGGGTGTAATAAACGCGACGGCTCCGAGTCGTGCGCTCAAACATGCCATGGTGAATGGCTTGCTTGAGCATTGTGCGATTCTCTTCGGTAGTACGCGGCAACCCGTGTTGTTTACGTGCAGCCTGAAGCGCACTCAAGAGTTGTTGGAAGGTGGCCGGTTTGCCCAATTCACGGACAGTCGCTCGTAAGAGTTCCCATTCAGCTTCGCTAAATACGACGCTGAGATCAACCTGACCGATTCCATCCTCGGCTGATGTTGTCCCCGCAGATGGCTCCGCTTCGGCGGTGGATGCCATCGTCGCTTCGCTACCCGACACTGCTGCTGGCGCTGTCATCGCAGGATCGCCTGCCGGTTCGGGCAGTGGAGCCGATGACTCTTCAACCGTCGGAGCAACCGTCACCCCCGCCTCGGCGGTTGACTCCGGCGCGCCAGTGGTTGCCGCTGGTGTCGTCATTGCAAGATCGCCTGCCGGTTCGGGCAGTGGAGCCGATGGCTCCACGACTGCCGGAGCAACCGTCACCCCTGCCTCGGCGGTTGACTCCGACGTGCCGGTAGCCGCCGCTTCGCCAGCCTCTGCGGTTGCCTTCCGCGACCGTCGGCGCCGATTGCGACTCGGCTTTGCCGGTTGTTCGCTCTCGGCTGCACCCTGGGTGGCCTCAACCGTGGCCGGTAACGCTTCCACTACCGGTTCGGCTGGAGCAGGCAGTGGCTCTGCCACCAGTTCGACTGCGACAGGTGTCTCCGCGCTGATCGGGGTCGGTTCATCGATCTGGGGCGGATTGTACTCAGGTTCGTCCAGCTCGCCAACAACCTCAGTTGTTTCCTGAATGACGGTATGCTCTTCGCGTTGGCGACCACTGCGCCGCGACCGCCGGCGGCGGCGGCGACTGCTGGTGGTTGTGGTAGTCGGTGCCGGTTCTGGCACAACCGTCTTTATCTCTTCCACCACGACCGGGCTGATTTCAGCGATCTGGATGCTGCCGTTACTCCCGATGGGTGGATCGATCACCACCGGTTCGGGGGGCAACTCTTCCATCAACGCCGGGGCAAAGCGCGAGAGCTTCAGCGGGTCTTCACCGGGCAGGAAGACCTCGTTGACCGAGCCTTTGGTGAAGATTTGTACCTTCCCGCGCTGTTCGGCGTCCATCACCAGGTCTTTAAACTTGGAGAATGGCCGTCCGTTCAGGTCGCGGTAGCGATTCTCTTTGAAATCGCCACCCATCAGCTCTTTCATCAGCATCTTCAGCGACCCCAGCGTGGTCACATAGCCGCGCTTGCGGGCCAGGTGAATAGCCTGCACCAGCACATCGTAAATGTCCGGTTCGGGCGGGGGTGGCGCAACGACCGGGGCCGGTGGCGGCTCGGCTTCGACCATTTCGAGGGCACGGTTAAGCTCGGTTGCCCGATTGGCAATTGCCGTGGCGGCGGCACTGGCACTCGGTTGGCGTCCGATCAGTTGCTCGTAGAAGACAAACTCGTCGGCGCTTTGCGCCAGATGGGTACTGGCAGCACCGCCGATTCCGATGATGTACACCTCTTTGCCGTGCTGGCGAATACTGTGTACCAGCGGAATAAAGTCGCGGTCACCGGTAACCAGAACGAAGCGGGCAACGTTCGGGTTGTTATAGAGCGTCTTCATCGCGTCGATACAAAGGTTCATATCGACACTGTTTTTGATCGCTCGTCCGGTACGACCGGCATCTTTGTCGTAGTAGTACGTGGCAACGTAAATTGGTTCAATAGCGTTGGCGTAAAGGGCACTGGTAATGCGAGGATAACGGTACCAGTCGGCGTAGGCGCGTGAAATCACGACGCGGCCGAGGTCGTTGCAGCGGTCCATAATCGCTTCGAAATTAGGCGTGGCATTGAGCTTGTCGCGCACGCTGACATAAATGTTCTCGAAGTCGATGAAGACCGCGACATCTGGTCGCTTTTGGTCGTACATCGTTGTCTTGTCTGCTCCTGTTGTGCATTGGGAGGGTGGAGCGCGGAGCATTCATCGACGCCAGCTCACGCTATCGTACCGGGTTGTTGTATCACTACTGGCAACGGCCTGCTCGCAACGGCGAACGGCATACAGACATCTGATCCAGGTAGCGTTACGACGAACTGCGGAGCAATGCGTCGGCATGTTCACGCGAACCAACCTCACAGCGTTAGGCTTGAATCGCGAATATAAAAAATCTCATCTACACGTGAGCAGGGTATTGTCCCGCCAGACAATTCTGCTCTTGTTGCTACTATAGCATCAGCCTGCGACCTTCGCAACCGGTATTGATGAAAAATTGGAGCTGTCACGCAGAATGGTGCCGTAGGCCAGGAGTTGACCACGCAGGGTATTACGGTCAATCCGCCCGCTCAGGTAGTCGCGCCAGGCTTTGCCGGTGAGGCGAAGCATCCCAACCGTGACCAGGGCAGCGTAGGCGCGTTGTGTAATCGGCGAGGCAAACTTCTGCATGTAACGCCGACGGGCACGCCAGAGCGCAACCTGCATGCGCCAGCGGAATTGACCGGTAGCGGCGCCACCAACATGCACGACCCGCGCTGCCGGTACCTGCCAGATCGCCCAGCCGGTCTGTTTGATCCGCCGACACCAGTCGACCTCTTCACAGTACATAAAGTAGCCTTCATCCATCCCGCCGACTTCAGCAATGGTACTGCTGCGGACGAGCATACACGCACCCAGCGGGTAGTCAATCGGGAAGGGGGAGGCGCCCAATTCGTGCGGATAGCGACCGTGCCACCAGGAATCGTACAGCCGACCGGGCAATACTTCACCCGGTGGGAAGAGATCGAGTGCTATGGTGATCAGATCGGGAAAGCGAAAGGCTGCCCGTTGCAGGCTGTGATCGGGGTTGAGCAGCCGTGGCCCGACCAGGCCGACCCGCGGGTGGGCGGCCAGAAAATCGGCCAGCGCCTCGATGGCACCAGGTAAGACCTCGGTGTCTGGATTGAGGATAAGGACGGCATCGTTGTGTTGGTGCAGCAGCGCAATGCCTTCATTGCTGGCCGCCGCGTAGCCGGGGTTTTCTGGCCGTTCGCGCAGGATAACGTGCGGAAATTCGCGTCGAACGAGGTCAACACTCTCGTCGTGCGAGCCGTTATCAACTACGACGATCTGTAGCGGAAGATGGCAATGCTCCAGCGCTGCCAGGCAGCGCCGGAGCAGCGGAGCGGTGTTGTACGAAACAATAACGACGCCGATATGCTGCATACGATTGTTCATATCAGGGCAGAGGCCAGGTTGCAAACCACGACATCTGCGCTGGTTCAAGCCGATGACTCCCGGCCTATTCTACCATTATCCGATTGAAGCGTTTCCCGAACAACCAGATGATGATTGCCGGATAGACAACTGCGGCGATCAGGTAGGGCCAGGCAGCGGTGATCTGACCATCACTCAGCAAGAGATAGCTCTTCATCGGCCAGTAGGTTGGGATGAGCATAAAGATCACTTCCCAGCGTCCATCTCCGATAAAGGCAAAGATCGGCATGATCAGCACAACACCGGTGAGCTTCATCAGCGCGAAACCCTGCACCTTGTTCTGGGCCAGCGCTGCCATAAAGAGGGCCAGGGCCGGTGCAATCGGCGCAGCCGCAATGGCCGTGAGGAATGTCGCCGGGATTGAGATGTCGTCAAGCGCCGACAATGGAAAGAGAATGAACATCATGGCGATGGTCAGAACAACGGGTATGGCAATACGATACGCGAGATAGTTCCTGAGCGAGAGTGGCGTGATCTGCAACGCTTTCAGCGTTTGGTCGTCCTTTTCGTCGAGCAGCAGAAAGCCGATCATAATCCCGAAGATCGCTGGTGTCATCACCACAAAGAAATAGCTCAGGAAGAGCGGATACCATGATTCGAGGTCGAAGGCGTACTGTGCGCGCAGACGCGCGGCAAGCGGTGGTAATCCAACCCGCAAAATGATCGCCCCCAGGATCGGCAGGAAGATCATCCACGAGAGCATCTTATCGCGCCAGACACTGCGCAGATCGATTGGGCCAAGAGCACGGAGTGTTTGCAACATATTCATAACGACCTCGCTAACGATACGCTTCGCCGCCGACTGCCCTCTTTGGTCACCACAAAGCGGTAAAAAGTGTGCCTCCCGACGACCCATCCGATACTGATCCAGACCAGACTGTAAAGAATACCGTACCACAACTGCCAGGCCGGTAGCGGCTTGTAGGCTGCCTCCACCAGTATCAGGGGTGCCTGGAGCGGATGCAGGTAGAGTAGCCAGTGTTGCCAGAGATCAAAATAGGGTAACAGCGGAATCGAAAAACCCATCGTCCATAGCGCCGAAGGCAGGATGAATTCAGAGATCGAATCGTAACGCGCCACGACAAAAAATCCGTATAACGTATACATAGCGACAAAACAACCGATGCCGATCAGCATCCACAACCAGTTAAAGGCCGGGCCGCTCACCAGCAGGATCAGGGCCAGCGACTCGCCGGCTGAAAGGACGAATAGACTGATAATCTTGGCCAGCAGATACTCCCAGTCGCGAAGCGGGGTGACAACCTGGGCTTCCAGCACGCCTTCCCCCTTCTCCAGCAAGACCAGCCCGGCCATAAAGAAAAAGCTGTTGACCACCAGCGTTTCCAGCAGAATGGCCGGCCACCACAGTCGCCAGTCCACGCCATCGAGTTGACGTAACAAAACAACCAGGAGCGCGACGATCAACACCGTAACGAAGTAAAATCCGTTGCGATACTGGCGAACAATATCCCAATAGGTTGTGTGTAAGAGACGGTTCATAGCGTTCTCGCAGTGTAATATCTAATCCGGTGTTATAACGTTTATGACCCGTGATCCAGCGATCAACCTACCACCCCTGAGCGTGGCAGCGTAGAAGCGGATACCGTTCCCAGGCCGGGTTGCCGTAGCGCGTGGTGTGGAGTGCGGCAGCCATGCTGCCGCACCAGCCGTGCTTACGATCAGGCGCGTACCATGCCGTTTACCCTGCCGGTCATGGGGATATTGCCTGCCTGTCGTACCGAACCGTCGCTAATGGCGGGTCAATTCAGATTGCGTCCAGTCACCTGAATAAATATCTGCTCAAGACTGGCCTCCTGGGTGTGAATGGTCTGTACTGGCAGACGGAGTACATCGTGGAACTGCCGATTATCGGCCAGACCGTCGAGGGCAAACTCGCAGGCGTCCAGGTGACCGTTGACCAGATATTCCACCCGTACCAGTTTTTTACCGTACTGCAACTTCAGCTCCCGTGGCGAGTCGATGAGCTTGATCTGACCGTCGATGATGAATGCCACCCGATCACACAGCTCTTCGGCGATGTTCATGTCGTGGGTGGTGAGGAAGATGGTGCGGCCGGCTTCTTTCTGGGCCTTGATCAGGTCTTTGATCCGCCGTGCATTAACCGGGTCGAGACCGGCAGTAGGCTCATCAAGAAAGAGCAGTTGGGGCTGATGCAAGAGCGCACGGGCCAGGTTGAGCCTGATCTTCATCCCCTTTGAATATTGTGAAGCCAGCAGGTGGCCGTCCTCGCTCAGACCAACCATGTCGAGCACGGTCTCAGGGGTCAGGGTTGGCCTGGAATACAGGCGCGCAAAGTAGCGCAGATTCTCGATAGCTGTGAGCTTGCCGTAGTGATTGGGCAACTCGAAGCAGACACCTACCTGCTCGTAGAGGTTGTCGTCCCAGTCACGCAGATCGCGACCGAGGATCGTGACGTGACCACGAAAGCCGCGCAACAGGCGGATCAGAATCTTCTGCGTGGTGGATTTACCGGCACCACTGGGGCCGAGAAACCCGAAGATTTCACCGGCCTCAACGGTAAAGGTGATGTCATGCAACGCTGGCGTGCTGGTGCCGGGATAGGTAAAAGAGAGATTCTGGACGTTAATCATAAGATTGTTCCTTGATATCGTTGCGAGCGGTCACAGCGTTATCGTCGCCGCATGCCCCGTTCCAGGATGTCGATCACCTGCTCGATGACACGACGCATAGCCGGTTGGAGCAAGACGGTGCCTCCCTCGCGCAACAAGGCTGCCGGATTGACCGCAAACCGCTCGATCAGATGATTCCCCAGCTCGGTGAAGACAACGTTCAACACGAACGCGGCTGTCTCGGCGTCGAGGTCAGGATCAAGTGAACCATCGGCAATGCCCTGTTCAACCAGTTGTTTGAAGTAGGCGAAGCTGCCGTGTCGGATCACCTGCATCGTTTCCGCCGGTAGTGGCACATCGTCATACAGCGCCTTGTATGCAATCTGCGCCAGGCGGGGGTTGTGAAACTGGAACTGAATACCGACATCGAGCAGCCAGCGGAGATACGCAAACATATCTGTGGTTGATGCCGGCGGTGTTTGGCGGAGAAAGGCGGTTTTCTGCTCGATGCCGAGCTGAATCAGATACAGGTAGCAGTCCTTCTTGTCGGCGAAGTACTGATAAAAACTGCCTTTGGCAATGCCGGCCCGCTCGGTGATGCGATTGATCGAAACGCTGTCGTAGTCGTTCTGGGCAAACTCATCGAGGAGAACATCGATCAGACGTGACCGTTTCTCTTCGGGGAGGTTGAAGAAGGTTTCTGTCGGCATTTCTATGCTCCTACAGCCAGAGCAGGTACGTCCCGGCAATTGCCGTCCCCACCCCTAATCCAAAAATGAGCGCAGTAGTTCCCTTCTCGCCAATGAGCTGGACAAAGCCTTGAATTTTGCCGAGCCGCCAGATCGCCGCCGGTTTGGCAAGGCTGATGTAGAGACAGGCCAGCCCGTAGAGAAGAAGCAGAAGACCGATGATGTCTGGAATGTTCATTGGAGTACCTTTCTTTCAAGTGACCACCTGGTCATATGACCAGGTGGTCATATTATAAGACGGCGATAGGCCGTTGTCAAGATAGTAGTTGCGTCGCAACGTATCGTATGATGAAGCGGTCGGGTCGTGCGGTGGATCGTGTTCAGTACAAGCCCTGTAGGTGGTGGCACGCTCATATCAAATCTGGACTAGAACTTCTTTCATAGCACAGCGTATGAACACTTGCCAAAAGACAGTCCATCCTGCTCCCGGCACATTGGTATGGCAGCGAGCAGCGCCGGCGACCGTATGGAGCCATCACGCATTATTCGCTGTTACGCACTTTGTCCGATTTGCGGATTGCGTTCTCCCTGCTACAATGACAATGGTACTGATACGTCATTGATACACAGGATTGATTGCCGTGATGCTTGATTTTGCTATCGATCTCGCCTACCGGGCCGGCACACTGATCCGGGCCGGCGCCGAGCGTGATGTCAGTTACGAACCGAAACAGTACGCCGATGTGGTGACCGAAGTAGATCGGGCCAGTGAAGCGTTGATCGTCGGCGCGATCCGTGCTCGCTATCCCGATCACGCGATTATCGCCGAGGAGGGGAGTGGGGTGAGTATGTCATCGCCCTACACCTGGCTGATCGATCCACTTGATGGTACGCTCAATTTTCTCCACGGGCTGCCGATCTTCTGTGTCTCGATTGCCCTGCTCGCCTATAACGAACCGTTGCTGGGAGTTGTCTACGATCCGATGCGCAACGAGCTGTTCTACGCCGAGCGTGGTCGGGGTGCGTTTCTCAATGGGCGACGGCTGCGGGTTTCGCAGACATCCACGCTGGCCCGTAGTTTGTTGAGTAGTGGATTACCCTACGACCGGTTTGAGCAGCCCGACAATAATCTGGCCGAGTTGACCCATCTGGCGATGCTGGTACAGGATATTCGGCGGCCCGGCTCAGCGGCCCTCGATCTCTGCGCCGTCGCTGCCGGTCGCACCGATGGACACTGGGAGTTAGGGTTGAAGCCATGGGATGTCGGAGCGGGTGGATTGATCGCCCTCGAAGCGGGAGCCACTGTCACCGACTGGCAGGGTGAGCCGTGGCGACCGCTCGGCGGTGATCGACTGGTCGCAACCAATGGTCTGATCCATGCCGAGCTACTGGCAGCCCTGGCCGAGGTTCGGCGTCAGCGTTCGCTGAAATTGTCGTAGTTGGGTTGGTATGGCGTACTATCAACGAGAACTGGCGCCCAATGTACCGCCGCTAAGCGCCCGCCGACCGCTCATCAACGAGTATTTTCTCTCGGCCTATACGATGAGCATTTATACCGGCTGTGAATTGGGCTGCCCCTATTGCGATAGCTGGGTGTACAACGAACGCCCGCTCAACGAGACGATTGCGATCCCGGTTGATCTGCCGCAACGCCTGGCAGCGGCCTTGCCGAAGATTGATCGCGGTGATCTGATTGCGATTAGCGCCTTGAGCGATCCCTATCAACCGGCTGAGCAGACCTACCGGATTACCCGCCAGGTCTTGCAGCTTTTTGCCGAACACGGTCAGCCATGTCTGATTATGACCAAGAGTCCGCTCGTGCTGGAAGATCGCTCGCTGTTACAAAAGATGAACGAGCGTAGTCTGGCGGTGGTGGTAACGACGTTGCTGACCCTGGATCAGCATCTGGCAACCCGCCTGGAAGGGCGGGCACCGTCACCGCAACTCCGCCTGGAGATGCTTGCCGAGCTGAAACGGGCGGGTATTCCGGTTGGCGTGGCCTTGTTGCCGGTGATGCCCTATGTGAACGACAGCAACCTCAATCTGCGACGGGTATTGCACGCCTGTGCTGAGGTTGGGGTTGATTTTGTGGTGTGGGATTATCTCCATATCCCAAATGAACGGCATCGTCATCGGATTAACGTGCTGCTCAGTCAGTTAGGCTCGTACCCACCGCGCTACTATCGTGATGTCTATCGCGATCAGGCCACCGTCAATCCGATCTATCGTCATGATCGTGATCGCGAGTTGTTGCAACGGTGCGATGAGCTAGGGCTGTCACCGCGCGCACCGCACCAGCTCTACGCCGGCAAGCTCTCGCCGCGTAACGAAGCGGCGTTGCTGCTGCGACACGCGGCGTTTCGTGATCGATTGCAGGGGCGGGAACGACTGGCTCATCTGCACCGTGAACTGGCTGATGCCATCTTCCAGGGTCGCTTTCGGGCTGCCGATCTGCGGCAGAGTCCACTCTACCCGACAGTTGGGCCGTTACTTGGACTTCCAACCACCACCTGATCGACCTGTTGACGCAGTCGTTCGTGCAATTGTCGGCGTAGCTCACAGAGACGCTCTTTGTAGCTCGTCGTTGTGATGGGGTCTGTCCACATCACCAGAGCGTCTTCGTGATTGTCAACATAGTAGTTTGTCCGTTGACCTACCGGACGAAAGCCGTATTTGAGGTAGAGGCGCTGGGCCGTCAGGTTGCTGACCCGCACCTCAAGTGAGAGGTACTGAGCATTCAGTTCGTAAGCACCATCAATAAGCGCATTGAGGATCAGCTCTCCAACTCCACGCCGGCGATGGGCCGGTGCGACCGCAATCGTTGTAATGTGCCCACTGGTTTCGTTCAGCCAGATACCGCCATACCCGACGATGGGGGCAGTACTGGTAGCTGCGGGGGCAACCAGGCCAATGCGTTGCAACAGCCGTAGCAGGAGAGGGTAATCGGTTGCAGGGGGTGTGCCATCGGGGAGCTGCGTGTCGGCGCGGGCTACCACATACCGGCACGACTGACGGTTGCGAATCTCGCGGCGATAGGTCAGGGCTGACCACGGCGCCATCTGGCTTTGCCGCTCGATCTCCTGCACGGCAGGAATATCTTCTTCACGCATTGGCTCGATGAAGTAGTACACACGCCTTGCCCCATTGCGTGAATGGTGCACCGGCTGAGCGTCGTCAATACCGATGCACGTTTCGTTCCAACAGATGAACGATACCGTCTACCTAACCGCTACGGTGTGAGTGGACGGGCCGATTCGACGAAGAAGATACTCTGGTAAGCGCCATCGCGCCCGAAACCACCGCCGGTCTGGAACGTGCCGGTTACTTCAACCAGCCCCCAGACAAAGCTGTTATTGGGGCCAATATTCAAAGCCGCTGATTGATCGGGTGGAAATTGCTCAACCCAAATCGCTCCACCGACCGGTTGCGGACTGGAACCGTCTTCTTCGGTCGAAATACCTTCCGCCAGCACGTAAATGACCGAATTCCAGAAGTAGTATGCCTGTGTTGTTACCCGCTGACCCTGATACTGATCAGGATTGCGGAGCAGCTCGAAGAACGACACCTTATCCGGCCCCAGTGGTCGATCAGCAAGACGCTGCTCAACCCGTCGAATCCGCTCAATCGGTTCGGCACTGCTGACCGTCAACAGGTAGCGGTAGGCACCACCCGGCCCATAGTTGCCGTTCGCCTCGAAGCGACCACGCACGCGCACGAAGCCATACACCGAATCGCCCGGACGATGAAGGTGCTCGGTGATCTCAGCCGGAAATCCTTCGAGCCAGATGGGTTCGCCGATAGGTTGAGCATCCAGCCCATTGTCCAGCGTGCTCACACCGACTGCCAGTACCGACAGCGAAGGATTGCCGGGTCGCCAGACATAGGCTCCATCAACCGTTACTTCCCGGCCAGCGTAGTCGTTTGGAGCGGTAGTCAATTGCTGAACGTACAAGGGATTTGTTAGTGAAATGCCACGGTTGGTACACGTGGCTAATATAAGCATACAGAGTGTTAATACCACCAGGAGCGTCGTGGCCCGCCATGATGAACGAAGCATGTGTATTTCCTCACCTTGTGACAGGTTGAATATGGTGCATTCAGGGCATACCCGTCTCCTAACCATGCCTGATCCCGATTATAGCAGATGGTAGAAGGGTGTTCAACTGACGCTTCTCCTTCTCATATCAAATCTGGTTTATACGGCAGCCATGACAAACTATTCAACGTCTCCCTGACGCTGCTCCTATGCGCTGAACCACTTTCCACAAGCACTGGTATTCCCCGGTCGCGAGCCTCCGCCTCGTCCACCTCTGACCACCTGGGAGCGCAAGCCTCCGGCTCGCTCCCTCCGACCCGCCCCCAGCGGGGGTTGGGATGGGGGGCATCGCACCCTGAATGCGGACGCATTGAACCAACACTTGCGCATGGCGCTGACCATCGAGCAGTTGGCAGGTGGCACGCCTGGCAGCAGTGCAGCGCAGGGATGCCTCTTGAATGTGGGCGCATCGTTGGGAAAGAGGTTGGCTCACTCACCTGATGTGGATACCGTTCGTGCTCGCAGGTAAACCTTTATACCCACCACACATTGCACCGGACGGGCAGGGTGTAAAACACGCCAATCTGCCGCTTAACCCTTACCGCAAACCCATTGCTCGCAGATGCTGATCCAGCCAGGTAGCTTCGTCTGGGGCGAGGGGTGGTGGTGGCGGGTCGGCGCGGTAATCGATCAGCCGTTCGTAATGGGCACGACGGTAGACCTGACGCAAGACCGCGCCGAGGTCAAGGGCGACATCGGGGTCAGGGTAGCTGAGGGGCACCGGCAACACCGGCAGCGGGTCGCTGAGGGCAATTGGCCAGACATCGACCAGTGGCCGGCGATAGGCTCGGCTGAGGAAGACGCAGTAGGCGGTTGGTGGCAGGGGCCGGGCCAGTTGCGGACGAACCCCGCCGCGCAAGAGGTCGATTTCGAGCAGATGAACGCTGCTGGCGAAGAGTTCCTGCCGCTTCTTTTCGTAGGCATCGGCGCCATCGAGGCCGGGGCGTTTGTTGGCGGGTGAGAGTAGCTCAATGGCGGTGATCAGGGTCTGCTGAACAACGGCGCGGATTTCAATCCGGGCATACCGGGTGGGCACCGTCATCTGCACCGGCAGCGTGAGCGGCGCGGGGGTGATGGTTGCTGTAGCGGTACCGGTGTCGGCAGGATCATCACGCAGCACGCCAATATCGGGCACAAACGCCTGTCGGGTGGGGGCAATCTCGATACTCTCCAACGCAATGTAGGGCGTGATGAGCGCAATATAGGCTGGCCCAAGCTGTTCTTGAATGGCATCGCACATCGCGCTAATCAGGCGTGCGTGCACATCCGGCCACAGCGCCGGCTGTTCGAGGTATGGGTCCATGCCGGGAAACGGTAGCTCCATCACTCCCTCCGGGTGTTGCTGTTTGTTGCATGATACCATGCAATATGTGAAGAAACAGGTGGCCTGATGCTCCGTATGACAACCTGGCAGCCCTGTAAGGACTTAGTTCAGGGCGGACAAATACCAGCACCGTGTTACAAGAGCCTGACGCTGCGTGCAGCAACGCTATCGCTCCATCGCTTTGGAACAGGCTAGAGTTGTCATCACAACAGGTCTGGTAAAAATCATCGGTTTTCTCATTTGAGAAGTATGTTATCTTATTCACTATTGGCAAGAGTCTTGACAGGTGGTACATCGATCAGTATGATGAAAGTTACCTGTATGGATTGAAAATCCACAGTTACAATATCTATCTGCATATCGTCGGTCATACTTCCATCCGGCGTCGTGCACATTAACAACTGCATAGGAGGCTACCGTGACAGAGCTACTCTGGGCCGTCGTCGCCCTGCTGGCAGGGCTGGCTGGCGGTGCAGGCATAGGTGTCTGGTGGGCGAACAATGGCGTCAGCTCACTGGTCCAACGTAAAGCTGCCGAAGCCCGCCTGTTAATTGAAGAGGCGCGTTCGCAGCAAAAAGAAATCCTCTTGCAAGCAAAAGATGAAGCGTTACGGATTCGAAACGAAGCTGAAGCCGAGTTACGTGAGTCGCGCCAGAGCTTGCAAAAACAGGAAGAACGTCTGCAACGTAAAGAGGAAAATATCGATCGTAAATTAGAAGGGATCGAGCGCCGTGAGCGGCTAATCCAGCAGCGCGAGCGTCAGATTGAACAGTTGACGCAAGAAGCTGAACGGTTAAAGCGCCAACAAGCGCAAGAGCTAGAGCGAATTTCGCAGTTATCGCGTGAAGAAGCGCGCTCAATTATTCTGGCCGAAGTTGAGCGTGAAACACGTGAAGATGCAGCCCGGCGCATCCGTGAACTCGAACAGCAAACGAAAGAGGAGGCCGATAAAATTGCCCGTAAAATTATCGGTCTGGCCATTCAGCGCTGCGCGAGTGATTACGTTGCAGAAATGACCGTCTCAACGGTGAATCTGCCGAGTGAAGAACTGAAAGGGCGCATCATTGGTCGTGAAGGACGCAATATTCGCGCCTTCGAGCAGATCACCGGTGTTGATATTATTGTTGATGATACCCCTGAAGCGGTGACTCTCTCGTGCCACGATCCGGTACGTCGGGAAGTAGCACGAGTGGCACTGTTAAAGTTATTGAAGGATGGCCGGATTCATCCTTCCCGTATCGAGGAGGTGGTTCACAAGACACAACTCGAGATCGAGCAGATTATGCGCGAAGAGGGTGAGCGCGTCGCTTACGAAGCGAATGTACAGGGGTTGCACCCCGATCTGATAAAGCTGCTCGGTCGCTTGAAATATCGTACCAGTTATGGGCAGAATGTGTTACAACATTCATTAGAATGTGCCTTACTGGCAGCCCATATGGCTGCTGAATTGGGCGCCAATGTCAATATTGCTAAGACAGCGGCGCTATTGCACGACATTGGTAAAGCGGTCGATCACGAGGTTCAGGGTCCGCACGCTCTGATTGGTGCCGAAATTGCCCGGCGTCTTGGGCGGTCGGCGGCAATCGTGCACGCCATCGCAGCACATCACTACGATGAAGAACCGCAAACCGTCGAAGCCTTTCTTGTGATTGCCGCTGATGCAATTTCTGGTGCCCGTCCTGGTGCACGTCGCGAAACGCTTGATCTGTACATCAAGCGGCTGGAGGCTCTCGAAACCGTTGCTACATCATTCCCCGGCGTCCAGCGTGCGTTTGCTGTGCAGGCCGGTCGTGAGGTGCGGGTGATGGTGCAACCCGATCAAATTGACGATCTGGCCAGTATCCATCTGGCTCGCAATGTGGCTAAGAAGATCGAAGAGAGTCTGCAATATCCTGGTCAGATCAAAGTGACGATTATCCGCGAAACCCGCGCCGTTGATTATGCACGGTGATGTTTGGCCAGATACACCCAAATTTGGTGATATTTTGGTCTACACATCACGATAACGTGTGGTACAATTACAACACGCTTTCGATCGTCGGCTATAGGGTTTTTACACGAGGAGGCTGCGCCGGTATGAGCCTGGCAACTCCGCCCGATGATACGAGCCGTCTAACTACCCGTACACGTCACCAACAGGAGGAAGCTATGAGCAACGCCCAGCCGCTAGAGCGGGCTGTTGGCGAAGGAAACGCCACCCCCGCTCGTCAGCGCAGTGCCGAGGTCTTGAAGGTCTCGACCCGCTCGCGGCCGAGTGCCGTTGCCGGCGCAATTGCCGGTGTAATGCGCGAGAATGGTTCGGCCGAGGTACAGTCAATTGGCGCTGGCGCAACCAATCAGGCCATTAAGGCCGTTGCTATCGCTCGCGCATATCTGAGCGAGGAGGGTATCGATATCGTCTGTATTCCGTCGTTTATCGATGTCGCTATCGATGACGAGGAACGCACGGCTATTCGTCTCCTCATCGAGCGCCGGTAGTCTCCTGTGTAGTTCCATCGTCGTTGGCGAGGCATCTCCACCTAGAGGTGCCTCGTGCTTTTTTTGACCGGTGCGGTGTGCCTGTCGTAGCCCCGGCTGTCGATCTGGTTGCAGAGGGAGCGTGTTTTGGCGCTGCACACGTCGCGTAGTCTGGCGTGCGGAGGCCATGCTTCTGCACCTGCTATGTGAGCTGCCAGGGGCCTGTTGCACCGGTTATCCTGCTGGCTGCGAGGAGAATGTTTTTCTCTCCATCCTGGTGATGATACATTGCCTCATCCTGTCCTGTTGGCAGAGAGTAGCTCCGTTTGTGCCATTACGCGCTGGATGGTTGCTTTGTCCGCTCGTCATGCGCGTGTTGCGGCGTTTGGAGTGCGGCAGCATGGCTACCGCAGCAGCCGTGCTCGCTGTCCGGCGCGTGGTACGCCGTTGCCCCCACTGGTCACGGGGATGCTGGATGTGCTCGTTACGATCATGGGGTTGGTCAGCAATGAGATAACTCCTGACAGCCGTTTTCTGAAAGAGGTTCTACTCTTCCAAATGGTCTTGCGTGTATCAGGTGGATTGGCAACCTTCCCCACCGGGTCATTAGCGCGATGAATGATGCCACATCTTGCTCACAAATGTGCATTCTTCAAGTGTGATCCTCGTACAGAAGCATGACCAGGTGTGCCAGTCGTAGGGGCACGGCATGCCGTGCCCCTACGATTTGATGCGATACGGAAATACCTCTTGGGTAATGGTTGAAAACATTCGTTACCACACCATATTTCACCCACGGATGAGATGACTTCTACTATTTTGCTCTGCTTTCATCACCGAGAAGATGACAATATCGGTTATCATAAGGGCGTAACCCGGTTTTCTTTTGCTATCGGTGTGTAGCATGATTGCGCTACGGCAGTTAAGCTATTGTCACCTCTCGCGAATGATGATTGCCGGTCGATAACATCGGCTGTTGATACATTCGCCATTGTTGTAGTTGCAGGGTTTCGCAATGGATGAGATCGCACGCTTTTTACGCTCGTATCCACCCTTTGACCGCCTTCCCGAACAGGTTGTGCATCAAATCGCCGGTGAATTGCAGATTGAGTTTGTGCGGGCAGGGCAGACCATTCTCACCAAAGGCGGTGAACCATCGTCGTTTCTGTACATCGTGTGTAAGGGTTCTGTCGATCTGCTGCGTAGTGAAGATCAGGTCGTTGATACGCTTGGCCCCGGCGAGGCGTTTGGTCATCCTTCGTTGATCCGTGGCCAGCCACCGCTGGTCACCGTTCGTGCACATACTGATACGCTGCTCTATCTTCTGCCCGGTGCGATCTTTCATCGCCTGCGAGCTGAACAACCACAGTTTGCCGCGTTCTTTGCTGCTTCGGTTATCGAGCGGCTCGGCTATGCCCTGCAATCACGACAGTCGGAATCCAACCCTGCCCTGTTTCAAACCCGTTTACGCGATCTGGTGGCTCGTCCGCCGGTATCGATTAGCCCAGAGGCGACAGTTGGCGATGCAGCTCGTTTGATGCGTGACGAGCGGATTTCATCGTTGATTGTTGAACATACGCCTATCGGCATTATCACCGACCGTGATTTGCGCAACCGGGTATTGGCTGAAGGGCTGCCGGATACGACGCCGGTACGCCAGGTGATGAGTGCGCCGGCAACTACGATAGCGGCTGACGCGCTGGCGTTTGAGGGGTTATTGCTGATGCTTGAGCGAGGTATCCATCACTTACCCCTTGTTGAAGGTGATCGGGTCGTAGGGGTCGTTACCCACACCGATATTTTGCGCCGCCAGAGCAATAGCCCGCTCTTTTTACCGCGCCTGTTGCAACGGGCGACATCGCTGGCCGATTTACGTCGTTATACCGATCAGGTGGCTGATGCAGTCTTCACGCTGACCGCTGCCGGAGCGCGGGTCAGTGATATTGGCCGGGTAGTGGCTGTGGCGCACGATGCTCTATTACAACGCCTGATCCACGATGCCGAGGCGCAGCTTGGACCGCCACCGGTGCCGTATGCCTGGCTTGTGCTCGGTTCCGAAGGACGTTACGAACAGACGTTACGCACCGATCAGGATAATGCGCTGGTGTACGATGACTCGGCTTCGGCAGACGATGTCCGTTACTTTGAGCAACTGGCTACCCTGGTGGTTGATTGGCTGGTTGAATGTGGTTTCCCGCGCTGTCCAGGCAACATTATGGCGACCAATCCCGAATGGCGCCAGTCACTGGCTACCTGGCAACGCTATTTCCACCGCTGGATCGAGATTCCCGATGAGGAGTCGTTGCTGCGTATTGCAATCTTTTTTGACTACCGGCAGGTATATGGTCAGTTGCCCGCCGAACCTGTTCTGCGCACAATAACTCAGCACGCTGCCGAACATCGCATCTTTATGGCTCGCCTGGCCCGCGCTGCGTTGCGACAGCCGGCGCCGTTGACCTTCTTTCGTCAGGTTGCGCTCGAACGACGTGGTGATCAACGCGATCTGCTCGATCTCAAGCTGCGCGGAACGGCGATGGTAGTTGATCTGGCACGTTTGTTTGCCCTTGAAGCCCACAGCAATGAAACGAACACCATTGCCCGCTTGCGGGCAGCCAAAGCTGCCGGTGTGCTGAGCCACGAAGATGCCGATAACCTGATCAGCGCGTTTGAATTGCTCTCAAGTTTACGATTGCACCATCAGCAAAAGCAGATTGCGCTTGGTCTGCCACCGGATAACCTGGTCAATTTTCATCAACTGGGGCCGCGTGAACGGCGTGAAGTCAAAGAGTCCTTGCAGGCGATTGCCTCTGTCCAACGTGGCGTAGCGCTGATGTTTCAAACTGACCGACTGGCGTAGAGGTGTCTATGGCGTTTTGGGCGAGACTGTTTCAACGCACGCCACCGGCTGATTTTGTACGGGCCTACGAAGCCTTTCCCGAACCTGATCGGCGTTTACCATGGCGGGAAGTTCCCTACACCGTGATCGATGTCGAAACCACCGGCCTTGATACCCGTCATGATGCCTTGATTGCCGTTGGTGCCGTGAATATCGAGAATGGGCGGGTCTTGCTCAAACAGACCTGGTATTCGCTGATCAAGCCACCTCCTGATCGTGAACCGAGTGTTGAGAGTATTCGGGTGCATCACTTGACACCAGCCGAGCTACAGAATGCGCCGCCCGCCGAAGAGGTGCTGGCCGAGTTGCTGCGTCGCATTGCCGGGCGGGTGTTAGTTGTGCATGTGGCGCAAGTGGATGTTCGTTTCATTAATGCCGCGCTGAAGCCGTTTGGTGGTAAGTTGCGGCGACCAATTCTGGATACTGCTCGTCTGGCTCTCACACTCCATATGAATGCGCGCTGGTTGGGCGAACAACCACACGATATGCCCGATCCCGCAATTGAGTTGCGTGGTCTGGCAACGGCGCTTGGGTTGCCGGTGTATGCCCAGCACAACGCGCTGAATGACGCAGTGACAACAGCTCAGCTCTTTATCGCGCAGGCGACAATACTGGCAGATCAGGGGCGGAGTAATCTGGCCGGCCTGATCAGGGCTGGAGGGGTATAGGCACATCTGTGGCTGGTCGTCGCTGGGTGTGTGTTTAGTTGATAGTCTGACAATGGCGATGCCAGTGGTGTTGCCAGGCGAGAGCTGTGCAAGAGAACTTATTTCATAGAAGCCGTGCTATCGTGCTACGAGACCGTCACTCAGGCGCACACGTGCTTGCCAATCACCAGCGATAGCCTACCCTGCTCTTGGCCTGCTGGCAGAGAGCAGCTCCAACCGTACCATCACGCGCTGGATGGGTTGCCTTACCCGCTCGTCATGCGCGTGTCGCAGAGTTTGGAGTGCGGCAGCCATGCTGCCGCAGCAGCCGTACACACGATCCGGCGCGTGGTATGCCGTTGACCATACTGGTCACGGGGATACTGGATGTGCTCGTTACCATTAGAGAGTCGGTCAGAGAGGTATTAGATAACTTCTCGTAAGCGTTTTTGAGATAGGTTCGAGCCAGCTCATGACATTTGACATCATTCTGGTCTTTTCCATCCTGCTCTGCGTGATTGTCCTTTTCACCACTGATCGAATCCGGATCGATCTCGTAGCAGTGCTCGGTATGCTTGCACTGATGCTCGGTGGGATTCTGACCCCGGCTGAAGCAGTCGCCGGTTTTGGTGATACGACGGTCATATTGATTGCGGCATTGATGATTGTTGGTGATGGGTTACTTCAGACCGGGGTTGCGGCCTGGATTGGGAATAAACTCGGTAGTATCGCCGGGCAGAGTGAGCGCCGGATGCTGGTAACTTTGATGGTTCCGGTTGCGTTCCTGTCGGCGTTTATCAGCTCGACCGGTACCGTGGCAATTATGATTCCGGTGGCGCTGAGTCTGGCTCGCCGGGCAGGGATTAGCCCTGCCCGCCTGCTGTTACCGCTCGCCTATGCTGCGCTCACCGGTGGTATGTTGACGTTGATCGGAACGCCACCCAATCTGATTGCGGCAGAGGCATTGGTCAGTGCCGGGCGGCCACCTCTCGGCTTTTTCAGCTTTACGCCAATTGGGATGACCATCCTGGTCATGATCACGCTCACCGTGGCCTGGTTTGGCCACTGGCTGTTACCGGTGCGCGATGTACCGGTGTCAGAAGTGGAGCGGGGGCCAACCCTGGCCGAACTGGCTGCTGACTATTTCCTGACCAAAGACCTTGTGCAGGTACGGGTGTTAGCTGATTCGCCACTGGCCGGACACACGCTGTCTGAACTGCGGCTCCAGAATCGCTACGGTATTACGGTTGTTGGGGTACGACGCTGGCCTGGATCACGGCCAGAACCGGGGTCACCACGGGCCGTTACGTCGGCAACGCGGATTCTGGCAGGTGATCTTCTCGATGTGATAGGCGACGAAGGCGCAATCGAACGATTTTGCCGCCAGGAGGGAGTTGTTGTCCAGTCCCTATCGTCGAGTCTTCCATTCGGGCCAGATCTTCACATCATGGAAGTGGCATTAACACCGCGCTCGCGCTTTGAAGGGCAGACTATTGCCAGGGCGGAATTATGTCAGCTTTTCGGTGTGACCGTGTTGGGGGTACGACGTCTCGGTCAGCCATTTCAAGGCGATCTTGTCAACGAGCCGTTACGCTTCGGTGATACGCTGCTGGTGGCAGGTGCTCCTGATCAATTACAGGAAATTGTTCGGACACAGCAAACCGCTGGCGATCTGGTGGTGGTCGCCTTCCCACGCGATATGGCAATAACCGGTCATCGGCTTGATTGGCGTTCCTGGACGGCAATGACCATCATGATCCTCATGTTGATCGTTATGGCCGCCGGTTGGTTGCCGGTTGTGACCGCCGCCTTGCTGGCCGCAGTCGCCATGGTGTTGAGCGGTTGCGTGCCGCTCAGTGGGGTCTATCGTCGACTCAACTGGGAGAGTCTGGTCCTGATTGCTGCGATGCTGCCGATGGCAACTGCGCTCAAGAAGACTGGCGGGGCAGCATTCATCGCTGAACAACTGGTCAGCGTGCTGGGTGACTTTTCACCATTGGTTGTGCTGGCCGGTATCTTCATCGTTACCAGCCTGTTGAGCCAGTTCATCTCGAATACGGCGACTGCCGTCCTCATTATGCCGATTGCCCTCGGCGTTGCCGATCAATTGACCCTGGCCCCCGAACCTCTGTTGATCACGGCAGCACTTGCGGCCTCGACCGCCTTCGCTACCCCGATTGCTTCCCCGGTGAACACGTTGGTGCTGGCACCCGGCGAATATCGCTTTATTGACTATGTCCGAGCTGGTGTCCCGCTGCAATTGCTCGTGATGGTGATTTGTCTGATCCTGGTGCCGGTCTTCTTTCCGTGGTAATGTACGCTACCAGATTCCGGCCATCTCCCACACCCGTCCGGCAAGGAGATCAACCGCAGCCTCGTCGGCACAAATCGCAATACCCGTGCTGTCAGGGCGGGTTGGGTAGATACGACTGGTGATCGAACGGCGTTCGTTGGCAAAGACTTCAATCAACGAGGCATCAAGAAAGATGCGCAGCACTAACGGCTCATCGTTGTGCAGAGTAAGGGGGGCGTGGTGAGCGTCACGCCAGACATCACCGGCCAGACTCGACCGGCGCCGGTCGAGGGTGAGGGTTGCGGTTCGGCTGTTGTAGCGCAAAACGGTCGCTTCGCTGCCGTCGGGGCTGGCCCGCAGCATGACGGTGCACGTTCCATGCCGTGGTGGGCGCAGGATTAACTCTACCTCAAGCTGCGCACCGTGGACGGGCAGCCAGTGGATGTCGTGCGGCATGACCCGCGTTGATGGGATAACGATCTCGTCTTGACGTAACTGCTGGACTTCGTTCACCGGCAATGTTACGATCTGACCATCATCGGCTATCTTCACCTCGCGTGGCAGCGTCATCACCCCGGCCCAACCTGCCGCTACAATGGACTCCTCGCGTCGTCCCTCCATTGACCAGGCAAACATGATGCGTCGTCCATCGCGGATCGGCATGGTTTGCGGGGCGTAGAAATGAGCGTCGCCATAATCCAGTTTGTGGGTTGTATGCGGGACAAAGCGGCCATCCCGATACGCGCCGATCATCGCAATCGTGTAGTATGGTCGTCGATCCCAGGCCGAGCAGACGAGCACCTGCTGGTCGCCTAGCGCGAAAAAGTCTGGACACTCCCAGAGCAAACCCGTCCAGACCGGATCGAACTGACCGGCATCACCGATCAAGAGTGGGCCTGCGTATTCCCAGTGTCGTAAATCGGGCGAGCGGTAGAGCAAGACGGTACCACCCTGACCACGAATGCCCGAACCGATCAGCATGTGCCAGACTCCCTGTTCTTGCCAGACAGTATGGTCGCGAAAGCCAAGCAGATCGAGTTCCGGCGGTGGTGCAGCAATGATCGGCTCTGGCCACTTCTGCCAGGTTTGTAAACCATCGTGACTGACTGCCAGGCACGGTTGTTGTACTTCAGGCAATCGAAAGCCGGTGTAGATCAGGGTGGGTGTGCCGTGGTCATTAACGGCACAGCCCGACCAGCAACCATCAGCATCAGCACCACCTGGCGTTGGTGAGAGGGCAATCGGTTGATGTTGCCAGTGAATTAGATCGTGACTGGTTGCGTGACCCCAATGGATATGGCGATGATATGCGCCGGCGGGGTTGTACTGATAAAACAAGTGAAACGTGTCTTCCCATTGAATAAGCCCATTTGGGTCGTTCATCCAGTTTGCCGGCGGCAAAAAGTGGTAACGCGGACGTTGTTGAGCGCCTGCCATAGGATCACCTTCACCATGGAGATTGTCGGAACTTATTTCAGAAAGGCTATGCAGTCGTGCTCCCAGCCCATCACCCAGGTGCATGAACGTTTACCAATCGCCAACGCCAGCATATCCCGCTCCCAGGCTGCCGGTATGGCAGCGAGGAGGGCTGCCGACCATCTGCGGTGCCATCACACGCTGGATGGTTGTCTTGCCCGCGCATCATGCGCAAATCGTGGCGTTTGGAGTGCGGCAGCCATGCTGCCGCACCAACCGTGCTTCGTGCCATGCGCGTGTCACGCGGTTGACCCTGCTGGTTACGGCGATGCTGTGGGTGCTCGTCACGATCATCGAGTCTGTCAGGAATGAATGAGATACCTTCTCGTAGACGTTTTTTGAAATAGATTCCAGAACGGTAGCGTCTTATCCCTTCACCGAGCCTGCCATCAGACCACGCACAAAGAAGCGCTGGAGCGAGAAGAAGACGATCAGTGGCACGATCATCGAAATAAAGGCACCGGACGTAAGTAGATGCCACTCCTGGCCGAACTGGCCGAGCAGACTCAGCAGGCGTTGGGTAACGACCTGGACCCGTGGCTCAGCACCGAGGAAGACCAGGGCCACCAGCAAGTCATTCCAGGTCCAGAGGAATTGAAAGATGGCAAAGCTGGCCAATGCCGGTGTCGAGAGTGGCAAAATCAGACGGGTAAAGATTGTAAAGTGGGTTGCGCCATCGAGAAAAGCCGACTCGAAAATATCGCGCGGAATCGTGCTGATGTAGTTGTAGAGCAGATAGACGGCGAGGGGCAAACCGAATCCGGTGTGTGCCAGCCAGACCCCAAGATACGTTCCGCCGAGTTGCAATGCCACGTAGTCACGTAAAATCGGCACCAGCGAGATTTGCAGTGGCACCACCAGCATCGCCACCACCAGAATAAACAGCGCGCGCCGACCGGGAAAATCGATCCAGGCGAAGCCGTAGGCGGCGAATGCAGCAATCAAGATCGGAATGATTGTTGCCGGGAGGGCGACGGTGAGGGTATTGATCAGCGCGACCTCCATCCCAACCCGACTGCCGCCAGTCGGTGCTGCGCGACCGGCAACAGGTAACCCGAGCACTGTGCGATAGTTGTCGAGCGTAAAGCGGGCCTTCTCCGGATTGGTGACAACCGTCCACCAGCCACTCGTCTTCACATCATCAGCCGGGCGGAATGAACTGACCAGCAAACCGACCGTTGGCGTAATCCAGAATAGCGTGATGATAATCATCACCACATACACCATGAACGTACCGAAACGAAAGCGGCGGCGATGGCGTGGTGTTGCAAGAGTTGCTGTTGTCATCGGAAGGCCTCCGTCTGCTTGCCAAACTGCCGCAAGTTGTAATACATCACCGGCAACACCGCCAGCAGCAAGATAATCGCAATGGCTGCGGCCCGTCCGTTATTCACCTGGCGGAACAATTGGACGTACTGCACGTTGGCGATAACCTGTGTCCCGAAGTTACCACCCGTCATCGACTGCACAATGTCAAAAATCTTCAGCGTGAAGAGGATGATCGTCGTGGTGACCGTAATCAACGTGCCCTGAATCGACGGCAAAATGATGCTGCGGAAGATTTGGAACTCGTTTGCACCGTCGATGCGTCCCGCTTCCAGCAAATCAGCGGGAATGGCTTTAATGGCCGCCGAAATAATGACCATCGAATAACCGGTCTGTAGCCAGACCATAATGATCACCAGAAAAAGGTTATTCCATGGCTGCAACAGGAGCCAGCCTTGCGATTCAAAACCCAGGGCAGTAATGATCCCGTTCAGTAATCCGATCTGGGTCGAGCCGGTCGGGCGATACTCGTAGATGAATTTCCAGATCACCGAAGCACCGACACCGGAAATCACCATCGGCATAAAGATCAGTGCCTTGCAGACCGTCTCGAAGATCGGGTGCGTTCGATCTACAAGCACGGCAATCAGCAGACCGAAGCCGACACTCATACCGGTACCGAAGATCATCCAGAAGAGGAAGTTGTTGCGGTACGATTGCAACATCTCCTGGCTGGTAAAAGCGTAGATATAGTTATCAAGCCCGACAAAATTGATACCACGGGCGTCGTAGAGACTGGCAATGAATGAGCGGATAGTCGGCAAGACCAGGTACCAGGTCAGGATGGCCAGTGCCGGACCCACAAACACAAAGGGGATCAGACGCCTGCGCCACGATGGATTCAACTGCTCGATCAGATAGTTTGAGAGTGTATAGAGCGCCAACACGCCACCGACACCCCACAAAATAGCAATGATGGCTGTAATCCACTGCGGGATCTGGGTGTCGCGGAGGAAGATAAAGACCTGATACAGGACAAAAAACGTAATGGCCGGCACAAAAATCGACACCAGGAGACGACCGAGGGTGGTTGACAAAAAGACCCCGATGCCGCCTACCTCTGGAGATCGGCTGATTTCACGTGTTGGTCGCATCAGAACTCCTCCTTGAGTGGCAGCATTGCCACTCTATATCACAATCAGACATGGAGGATGGCGGGTAGCAGGCTACCCGCCATATCGAACTACCGGCTACTGATTACGGGCTGCGTCAATCTCGGACAGAACCGTATCGAGATCGCGATTGCCGCTTGCCCAATCGGTCACACCCTTCCAGAAGGCAGCATTCACGGCTGCTGGCATCGCGTCTGAGGCATCAAAGCGAGCGGCCTGCGCAGCCAGGATTGCCTCGGCAACCTGGCGCTCAATCGAGGTTGGGTAGAGGCTCAGATTCTGATCCTTGTGCGGAAAGATACCACCACCCTGCCGGATCCACGGATCAGCAGCAGCACCGGTTGCCATAAATTCCATGAACTTGCGTACTTCTGGCCGATCCCGGTCCTTCAGTACGACGAAGACGTCACCACCAACTTCGAGGGCCGGCGTTACGTTCGGGTCAATCGGTGGCATTACGAACAGGCCAACTTTGTTATCCAGATCGGCTTTGACCGAGTCCTGGAAGAAGTTGGTCACAAAGCTTCCTTGCATGTGGAGCCAGCAGTTCGGTGGCTCGGTGAAGAGGAAGGTTGCTGCATCACCGAAGTTGGTCAACACAATCGACTGCCGGCCACCGTAGACATTGCCATCGGTGAACCAGGTTTCACCCAGAATCTCGAAGGCACGCTTCACTTCTGGCGAGCTGAAGGGTACTTCGCCCGAAATCCAGCGGTCGTAGGTTGCCGTGGTTTGGGTGCGCAACATAATGTTCTCGATCCAGTCGGTGCCTTTCCAGCCGGTAGCAGCGCCCGACTCGATCCCCTCGCACCACGGCGTATGCCCGTTAGCCTTCATTTGCTCAGTTAGAGCCTTCAACTCGTCCCAGGTGGTTGGCACCGTGTAGCCGGCAGCTTCAAAAGCAGGCTTGTTGTACCAGATGAAGCCTTTGGCGTTAACACGGTGGAATACGCCGTAGGGAGTCCCACCAAATGTACCCAGTTCCTTCCAGAACGGTGCGTAGTTCTTATCAATCTGCGCAATGACTTCTGGCCACAACGGAACTAGATTACCCTCGGCAGCCAGGCGAGCAGCACCACCCGGTTGCGGGAAGCCGGCAATGTCCGGCGGATCGCCTGCCTGTACACGGACAACAATCTGCGTATCGAAATCATTCACACCGGTGTACACGACATCAATATCCGGGTTGGCGGCCTCGAAAACCTTAATAACTTCCTCGAAGGCATCGGCTTCACCACCGCCGAATGCACCGAGAATGGTGACGCGCTTCTGTTCACCAGACGTCTGGTTTCCGGTCCCACCAGCCGGTTGGGTTGGTTGTGTCGTTTGCCCACCGCCACCACACGCCGCCAGCACGAGGCTTACCACGGCCATCAGCACAATCAAAAAGCTCAAACGTGAACGAAACATGGTTCTAGCTCCTTCCATGGGTTGCAGTCAACTCTGACGATCCGTTCAAAAGTGGTTGTTGCGACAAAGACACCTCCTTTCCGCGAAGAGTAACGTTACGAACAACAACTATACTGATGCCCGTTCAATTAACGGGCAGGGGATATAATGCTGTGTCGGTGGCAGGCTTTCGCCTGCGGGCAGCGATTGCAATAGTTCTACAGCTCGTTTGCCCATCTCGTAGTGCGGTAGCTCGATGGTCGTGAGTGGTGGATAGAGCTGAGCAGCGATGAGTTCGAGATTGTCAAACCCGATAACTGCCACGTCTTGGGGGATGCGCAAGCCCAACCGCTTGATCGCATCATACACGCCCATCGCCATTTTGTCATTGAAGCAGAAGATGGCGGTTGGCCGATCAGGCCGTTCGAGCAGATCACGGGCTGCGCTAAACGCATCCTGGGCATTGGAATGACAACTGCGTACTAGTGACTGATCAAACGGTAAGCCATAATCGGTCAGCGCCCGCCGGTACCCTTCCAGGCGACCAAACAGAGCCGGCATTGGAATGATCTCGTTGATAAAGGCGATCCGGCGGTGTCCCCGCAGGATCAGGGTTTCCGTCGCCGTATACCCTCCCTGCACTTCGTCAGGAATAATCGCCGGCAATGACCGGTCGGCCACGAAGCAGTTGACCAGAATTGTTGGTACTGTCGTAATTCCAGTCGGTGGTGTCACTTCGTGGTGATACATTGTTGCGTAAATCAAGCCCTCAACTTGGCGTTCCAGCATAAATTGCAGCGCTGTCTGCTCAATATCCTGCTGACCACTGGTATTGACTACCAGGAGCATCTGACGATTATTCCATGCGGCTTCTTGGGCGCCCAAAATCATGCGTACCGCATAGGGAGACGTGACGACCTCGTCGGAGATCAACCCTAGCGTTTGTGAGTGGCGGGTACGCAAACTACGCGCCACTGCATTAGGGCGCCAGCCAAGGGCATGAATGGCCGCCCAGACCCGGTCGCGTGTTTCCTGACTAATGGCAGCGCTCGTGACATTGTTGACCACGAACGATACCGTAGTCTGCGAAACGCCGGCCAGTCGCGCCACATCGTACATGGATGGCGGACGGTTCCGTTTTGGACGAGATTGGTCGTTCATTGACCGTATCTTGAATTGGACTAAAACGAATTACTAATTCGATTTATACGTTAACACAATCTGAACTGTTTGTCAAGAGCTGATTAATCACCTGCCAGATTGGCTACCTCTCCCGCTCAGTGATGGGCGTGTCGTGGAGTTTGGAGTGCGGAAGCCATGCTTCCAATCCCACTGTGCTCGCTGGCAGGTGTGTGTTGTGCCGGTCACCCTGCTGGTCGCAGGGACGACGTGCGCCCTCGTCATGGTCATCTCGCCTGTTAATGATGCGTGCAATGACTTCAGTACTCTCGCTGAAATGACGCGCTTACCCTGTCAGTGCTTCCTACCGGACGCCACACGGTGTGCAGAAGCCAGGCTTCCGCACCAATCCGGCTGATTATCGTTCGTATGCATAGCACTTCAGCCCGTATGTTGCCGATGAATGGTCGGTAGCCGCTACACTATCGTGAGCGAGCTGTCGGCATGGATGCTCTTTCCCGATCATCCTATCGTTAGGATGGATGAGATGTCTGTTGGGCAACGGTAGCAATACGTTCAGCATCATTCCATCTTTGTTGATGTGCGAGCTAACTTTGCCGTACCACAGATTTGAACAGGGGTTGTTTCGTTATAATACCAGACTTGTCAATAGTTGCCAAAGGGGACGAACCACGCTGCACCGTCGGCAGCACAGGATGTCAGCAGCATAGTTGCCCTCCACTCGCAGTGCCTGGTGATGATTGGCGTCGATTGTCAGCATTGAGAGGAGTGTACGACAGTACGCTCTCTGCGTCCTGCTGGGCTATGTCTGTATGTATGAAACATTCCCCATCTGGCGGTTCTGACCGCATAGCGTAGGGGCAGTGGGCAGTGAAACCTGCACCAGGGTATCTGATAATTTACTCACTGTGGTGTTGTCTCTTCTACATGGTGAGGCAAAGATAGATGATATGCACCGTGTAGCGCAATACTGGCGCTTGCCCTACACGGTGCTGAGGCAAACCCTACTTTGCGAGGTTATGGCAACTCACGTTGCCACCTATGCTGTGAGCAGGCGACGGAAGCTGACTATCAGAATGAACAGCACGACGTTACCCTCAACACCGTATGGCGTACCGCATAACGATGTAGGGAGCAGCCAGTTCCTATGAACGCATTTCGTCATACCTCATGGTAGCAACCCGGATTACACCCATCCTCTATGCCTCTGTGGTGATAAAGGTAGCAACCTGGGTTATGGTATCCGTAGTGAAGAACGTACAAACACTGCACGCTATCTCACCACTGGCGTGGCGCAATTGACGGTCGCCACGCCAGCAGGTGGTTATTGCCGCTACTCCTCATCGAGCGGGAGGTTGCGTTGGCGGGCAATCTCCCGTAAAGCGTGAGTCAGGCTTTCTAATTGACGTAACAAAAGCCGCACCTTGAAGACTGCGCCCTCGTCGCGTTCAATCCACTTCAGCAGATCACCATCGTGTACAGCCCGGGCCAGTCGATCACTCTCGTCAACCATCTGATCGAGTGAGCGAATGCGGAAGACGCGCGCCTTGTTTTTGGGCTGGTTCTCGATAGTCTCTTCTTCTACGGTCAGATAGGTGTCGCCCTGTTCCTCATCGTCCCAGGTGTCATCGTGTGCAGGGAGATCGGCCATCGCCACCGGGGTATGGCTGAGTGGGCCGCCACTGCTACCGGCTGGAGTGGCCTTCGTGCGTAACTCCTCACCCTGTTCAAGCGCCTGCAAAGCCACGTCGAGGGTAAGGTTTGGATTGGCGGCAAAGTAGGTGGTGAGCCGGCTCAATTCGGCTGCCGACATCCCCTCCTCAACGGCAAAGCGGGCTAAATCAATTTGCGTCTTTGGGTTGGTAATCCGGCGCAGATGTTGAGCCTGGGTTACATTCAGATCGCCGCGCCGGATCATCTGCTGCACTTCTTCAGGCAATTCCAGGAGGCCGAGGTAGCGGCGAACTGTGCGTGCCCCCAGTCCCACCGCCTGCCCAACCGCTTCATCGAGTTCGTTGTCGGGCAATTTACCGCGGGTTGCGATAATATGCTCGCGGAGACGGGCAAAAGCGCGGGCCTGTTCGATGTCGTTCAAATCCTGCCGCTGCACATTTTCAATGAGTTGACGTAACAGAAGATCAGGATCATCGTTATCGAGCACAATACACGGCACTTTGCTCAAGCCGAGCTGGATGGCAGCGGCTCGCCGTCTCCCACCGTACACTACTCGATAACGTCCACCGCCGATTGGTGTCACCCCTATTGGCTGGAGCATCCCGTATTCGGCAATCGTTGTCGCCAGGCCGGCAATATCTCCCGGTTCTTCACGCACACCGGTTGGATCAACCTCTAACTGATGTGGATCGAGGTAGAGCAACTGCATTTCAGAGTTCTCCCTCTGACAACAGAATGACCGGTTCCACCCGGTCATTGTGATCTATCCGAACAATTGTGCCAAGTATAGCAGGATTACCTTGTTCTGGCAAACGATAGCGCAAGATGAGCGTGCCAGCCCGCCGTGGAGAGGCCTGGTAGTGGTTACATTCCACAGTCTGACCCCAAATCGTTCTCAACAATCTGCGTCGTTCAGGTGTGCCACCGGCGGGTCGGTTGGTTGTCGGTGGTGCAGCAGTAGGGGCACGGCATGCCGTGCCCCTCTAGCGCTGGCATTTAGCGGTGCCTCGTCCAGGTGCAGTATCGGGGTAAGAGTTGGCTGGTGTGGTGTGTCACGTTATGCTGCCATATTTGATGTGATGACGAGTTGTAGGGGCGACGCATGCGTCGCCCCTACTGATCGTGCCAGCAAGCACAACCCGTGCCGCAGAGTTCGGCGTACAACAGCCATGCTGCCGCACAGCCATCGCTCAGAGGTGCGGCCACCCGCAGCACCCCCTGCCTCACCAGTATGGAGTACAGCAGCCACCGCGCCTGTGCCAGATGCGTCTCGTACCGCAGCACGACCCGTGTCGCGAAGTTTGGAGTACAACAGCCATGCTGCCGCGCAGCCATCGCTCGGAGATACGCGGCCACCCGCAGCGCTAACCCCTGCCTCACCGGTATGGAGTGCAGCATCCACCGCGCCCGTTGCCAGATGCGTCTCGTATCGCAGCACGACCCGTGTTGCGAAGTTTGGAGTGCGGCAGCCATGCTGCCGCGTAGCCATCGCTTGGAGATACGCGGCCACCCGCAGCGCCTACCCCTGCCTCACCGGTATGGAGTACAGCTTCCACCGCGCCTGTTACCAGATACGTGTCGTAACACTATGCAAAACGAACTTCAATACGTTGAACCACGCTCGACGCTGATCGCTCTGATCTACCAACCGCAAGTTGACTGCTGTGTCTTTTAGAATTATGATGAAGTATCGTTATAACCGCCTGCAGAGGATGGTCAATGTTTGATCTGCGAGGTCGCACTGCCATTGTCACCGGTGCCGGACGTGGTATTGGCTACGCAATTGCCACCGCATTTGTCGAACATGGGGCACAGGTTGCGTTGCTAGATCGTGACGCGGCAGTGGTTCCTGCTGCTGAGCGACTCGGTGATCGGGTGCAGGGCGTCGTGGCCGATGTGGCCATTGCCGCAGAGGTAGATACCGCCGTCAATCACGTATTGCATCAGTGGGGGCGGATTGATATTCTGGTGAATAACGCTGCTGTGCTCAGTTCAGCGCCATTTCTTGATCTAACACCTGCTGAGTGGGAACGCACACTGGCAGTCAATCTTACCGCGATATATCACACGTGCCGGGCAGTCGTGCCGGCGATGATTGCGACCGGCTACGGTCGTTTAATCACCATTGCTTCAGTTGCCGGCAAGCGTGGCGGTGGGATTCTCGGCAGTGCTGCCTACAGCGCCGCCAAAGCGGGAGCCATTGGTCTTACCAAAGCGCTGGCCCGTGAGCTGGCACCACATGGGATCACGGCGAACACAATTTGTCCCGGCCCGGTCGAGACCACGCTGTTGTCGGTGATGACACCGGAATTACGGGAACGGGCGCAGCGCCTGATCCCATTGGGTCGTTTTGCCCTACCGGCAGAGGTGGCGGCAGCAGCGCTGTTTCTGGCCTCAACCGAAGCATCTTTCATCACCGGCGAGACGATTGATGTTGATGGTGGCCTGACGATGGATTAGGGGAAAAGCCCGACTGACATGCGTTTGTTAAGATATGGTAGGATGGCGTACTGAGCATTGCTGCAAACAACGCAGATCGCATTCACGTGAGGAAGAGTTCACATGAGCGAATCAACCATTTCCATCCTTACCCTCGAACAGGTTCGCCAGCTCCGGCGCTTTTTTCTCTGGGTAGCCGGAATTGTCGGGATTGTCGCAATCGTTGCGACAGTGTCTGCGGCAATCTGGCGCACTCCCACCCTGATTGCGCTCATGATCCTGGATTGGGTATTGGTGGTTGGCCTCTTACAGGCATGGGCACAGACGCGCAGCGGTCAGGTGCGCGTCGCGTTAATGACTTCGTTTATTGCCCTCGTTCTGTATGGGCTATTCGGGGCGGTTATCTTGCCGAATGTGGCCTCGCTGATGGCATTTGCCCCTGTGCTGGCAATTGTCGCCATGCTGCCATTTCTGAGCGGAGTTGTGCTCAGGCGCTTGCTGATCGTGGCCTGGATTGCCGTTGTTGTCACGATAGTACTGGGTTCGCAAGTCCGTCTCTTTCCGCCTATTCCCGAGGTTCTGGAACTACCGTTTCAGTTTGCCGGTGTGTTGGGGATCAGCGCAATCCTGTTATTACAGCTCTGGCTCTTTCACGAGCGCCTGCTAGGAGTTATCACACAATTGCGGCAGACCAACGCGGCGCTTGAGCAGGAGCGTACCGGCTTGCAGGAACGCGTTGCCCAACGGACGGCTGATTTGCAGCAGGCGTTAGCCGAAGTTGAGCGACAAATGGCCGAACAATCGCGCCTACTGGCCGAAAATGAGCGTCAGCGCGAGCTGATCCGTGGTTTGAGTATGCCGGTGCTGCCGGTTTCTCAGGAAACCCTGGTAATGCCCCTGGTTGGTGAGCTTGATGCCGAACGGATCGCGGTGGCGCAGGCGACAGCGCTTCAAGCGATTGATCGGGCCGATGCCCGCCATCTGGTGCTTGACATTACCGGGATGCCGTTTGTTGACACAACGGTTGCTGCCGGTCTGATGCAACTGGTGCAGTCGGCCCGCTTGCTGGGGGCAACAGTGACCCTGGTTGGTGTGCGTCCAGAAGTTGCGCAGACGATTGTAGCGCTGGGGATCGACCTGTCTGAGGTAACGACCGCCGCCGACCTTGCCTCTGCGCTACGGCGTCAGCGAGTGACAGCGTAGGCACCGGTTGAAAGCAACGCCCAAACGCTCATACTGCCTGCCCTGTCTCAGCCCCTATCAGAATTTCTCGACAGGTATGGATCGGTTGCCCCCGCATGCGATGGGTGATACCAGGTATCTATTCACACCCGGTATCGTCTTGTGTTATGCGTCGTTGATAGGTTTGATGTCAGTCTCCTGTACCATTGCGCGTATACATGCCCGTCACCAATCCGGTGCACGCCGTATGGTAAGAGAGTGCTGGCAGCTTGAAGCAAGGTAAAACCTCACCGTTATTAACCTGCAATTACCTCTCTGATCGACAATCCCCCTGTCATCGTGTTTAGCGCACGAAAGATATGTACGGTGCAACATCTGACTGCTGCACCGTACATGATCATTGACAACAGCTTAACGGTACGACGAACGGCGTCGGCGCTGCCGATCCGCCAGCCAGCGGTCAAAGGCTTGCGAGAGTTCACGCCAGTTGAAGATCTTAACATCAGGCGCCACCTGATTTCGCCGAATAATGACCCACGACCACAGAATGGCCTGCCCAATAAAGACGAAGATGACGATACCGATCATAATCCAGAGATCCATCGCTCGCCTCCTGTCTGGACATATATTTGACATATCATACCGCTATTATACACTAAATACAATCCGGTTGCTGATATATCTTGTGCGTGTATATACCGCATGGTAGCACTATTGGTAGCAGATAGGAAGCGGGTGGAACATTGTTCTTAACAATATATTTCTTGCCAGAGCCGGTCAGGCTTGATAGCCTGGACGTAATATCAAATCTGGTTTAATAAAAATCACGACACGCTATTTACCGTCACCCTCGCGCTACGTCCGTGAGTTCTCCATAGTGGTGTAAAAGCTGTGCTCTCGTACTCCCAGATTGTCGCACAAGCACCTGAATGCTTGCCAATCACCAACGACAGCCTACCCGGCTCCTTGCCCGTTGGCAGAGCGCAGCTTCGGTCGCGCCATCACGCGCTGGATGGGTTGCCTTTCCCGCTCGTTATGCGTGTGTCGCAGGGTTTGGAGTGCGGCAGCCATGCTGCCGCAGCAGCCGTGCTCACGATCCGGCGCGTGGCACGCCGTTGACTCTCCTGGTCACGGGGATGCTGGATGTGCTCGTTATGACCATCGAGTCGGTTAGGAATGAGATAACTTCTGGTAGACGTTTTTTGAAATAGACTCTAAGCACCGGCATCGCCTGGGAGCGTGCGCCTCGTGCGCACTCAGCAGGCACCGGCATCGCCTGGGAGCGCGCGCCTCCGGCGCGCTCAGCAGGCACCGGCATCGCCTGGGAGCGCGCCGGAGGCGCGCTGAGCAAGCGTCGGAGCAGTAGCTGGGATCGCGCGCCTCCGGCGCGCTCATCACCGGCACCAGCACGCGCCAGCGGCATCCATCCGGCATGCCGGTTCCCGCCCCTAGCGGGGGCGGGTGAGGGTGGGGGTGTGTCGCGTACCACCATTTTGTGTGCCGCTGACGAACCACTAGCAGCTCACTGGCAGCACGTCAGCAGTACGCCAGCACGGATCTGACAGCCCAAGTGATACACATCTATGCGCAAACCAAAAACAAACAGGGGTGCACGTTCGTACACCCCTGTCGTACTATCGTAGCGCTGGAACCTTAGAAGTCCATCCCGCCACCGGCGCCCGGAGTTGCCGCCGGCTTGTCCTCAGGAATGTCGGTAATCAGCGCCTCGGTGGTCAGGATCATACCGGCAATCGAAACCGCGTTCTGTACAGCGCTGCGGGTGACCTTCACCGGGTCGATGATGCCCTGCTCGATCATGCTGCCATACTGACCGGTCAGCACGTTGTAACCGATGGTCTTGTCACCCTTCTCCTCTTGCAGGCGGCGGACATTGGCGATAATCACCGAACCGTCCTCACCGGCGTTGCGGGCCAGGATGCGCAGCGGCTCCTCGAGCGCACGGCGCAGAATCTGGAGACCAACCTTCTCGTCTTCGTGAGCAACCTGCACGTTGTCGAGCGCCGGAATAGCGTTGATCAGCGCGACACCACCACCGGGCACGATACCCTCTTCAACGGCAGCACGGGTTGCACTCAGGGCGTCCTCAACGCGGTGCTTCTTCTCCTTCAGCTCAGGCTCGGTCGCAGCACCGACCTTGATCACGGCCACACCACCGGCCAGCTTGGCCAGCCGCTCTTGCAGCTTCTCGCGATCAAAGTCACTGGTGGTGGTTGCAATCTGGGCGCGGATCTGCTCGATGCGGGCGCGGATCGCCGCCTCATCGCCACGGCCCTCGATAATCGTCGTGTCATCCTTGGTTGCAATCACCTTGCGCGCGCGGCCCAGGTCCTCGATAGTGGCGCTATCGAGCTTGCGGCCAATCTCCTCGCTGATGACGGTGCCACCGGTGAGAATAGCAATGTCCTGCAGCATGGCCTTGCGGCGATCACCGAAGCCAGGCGCCTTGACGGCCAGGGCATTGATCGTGCCACGCAGCTTGTTGACCACCAGCGTCGCCAGCGCTTCGCCATCAACGTCTTCAGCGATGATGACGAAGTTCTTCGTCACCTGCAACACCTTCTCGAGCACCGGCAGGATTTCCTGAATGCTGCTAATCTTCTTGTCAGTAATCAGGATGTACGGTTCATCAAGCTCGGCTTCCTGGCGTTCGACGTTGGTGACCATGTAACCCGAAATGTAGCCCCGGTCGAACTGCATACCTTCGGTGTATTCCTTCTCGAAGGTAACGCCCTTCGACTCTTCAACGGTGATCACACCGTCCTTGCCAACCTTCTCCATCACTTCGGCGATCAGCTCACCAATTTCGCTGTCAGCCGCCGAGTTGGTGGCAACGTGGGCAATGTCGGCGCGGTCGCGAACCGGTACGGCACTCGCCTTGATAGCGGCTACCAGGGCCTCGGCACCGCGATCAAGACCACGCTTGAGCAGCATGGCGTTGGCGCCGGCGGCTACTACCTTCAGACCCTCGGTGACGATGGCCTGAGCCAGCACCGTCGCCGTGGTGGTACCGTCACCGGCCACATCGTTGGTCTTGGTCGCAGCCTCCTTGAGCAGTTGCGCACCCATGTTCTCGAAGGGATCCTTCAGCTCGATCTCCTTCGCGACCGTCACACCGTCGTGGGTTACCGTCGGCGAACCAAACTTCTTGTCAATTGCCACATTGCGACCGCGCGGGCCGAGCGTGGTCTTTACCGCATCAGCAACCAGGTCTACACCACGCTTCAGGGCACGGCGTGCCTCTTCGTTGAAATAAAGCTGCTTTGGCATAGGATCTATAATCCTCCCTTGAGAATAGCGCTACTTGCGCGACGTTGTTACTCCTGAACGATACCCAGAATGTCCTTCTCCGACAGGATCAGGTACTCGACATCATCGAGCTTGAATTCGGTGCCGCTGTACTTGGCGAAGATCACGCGGTCGCCAACTTTGACGTTCATCGGGATCAGCTTGCCATTGTCATCACGGCGACCCTCACCAACTGCCAGCACCGTGCCTTCCATTGGGCGCTCTTTGCTGGCCGTATCAGGCAGGTAAATGCCGGTCTTGGTCTTCTCTTCACGCTCTACCGGCTTGACCACCACACGGTCGCCAAGGGGTCGGATGCGGAAATCCGCCATAGCTGCTATCCTCCGTTTGGTATTAGGTTTCTTCCAATGTGCGAAGGTTCCATGAATTAGCACTGTCACGTCGAGAGTGCTAATCCGTTGGTAATAGTACACAAGAACGGTCGGTTTGTCAAGTCAGTTTTAGCACTCGACGTTAGAGATTGCTAGAAGCTCGTTCGCCAGGCAGATCCTACCAGTTGTCCTATCTGGCTTTCGCGCTGTAAAGCTGTGCACAGATTTGCCTCTCGCCATACGTGAGCGTTCAGTCTGTATCTGGCCGTGCGACCATATCGAAGCGGTAGGCAGGCGGTACGATTCACCTTCACCATTGTCACCAATCCTACCTCGTATGCTTACGCCCTGATGCAGTCTGGTATTAATGGTTGACGGTGCCGGTGCCATTTGGCTCGATTCAACGGATTCCGGTAAAGTGTGGCACTTGGGTTTTCCTGGAGCTTATTTCATAAAAGCTGTACGGTCGTGCCATTGCCCAGGCGCATGAACGCTTGCTAATCGTCAAGTATATCCTGCTTCCGCTCTGCCCGTATGACAGCGATGATAGCTGACTATCATCGCCAGCGTTGGATTGATTGCCTTACCCGCTCGTCATGCGCGTGTCGCGAAGTTTGGAGTGCGGCAGCCATGCTGCCGCACCAGCCGTGCTCACGATCCGGCGCGTGGCCTGCCGTTGACCCGGCTGGTCACGCGGATGCTGTGGGTGCTCGCCACGATCATGGGGTCGGTCGGCAATGAATGATATATATCCCAGAACTTATACAAGCTGTGCTGTCATGCATCCAGACTGTCGCACAGTGGACTGAACGCTTGCCAATTGCCAACGACAGCATATCCTGCTCCCATGCTGCCGATGTGAAAGCGAGGCGGGCTGACGACCATCGCCAACGTTGGATTGATTGCATTACCCACTCGTCGTGCGCGTGTCGCGAAGTTTGGAGTGCGGCAGCAAGGCTGCCGCACTAGCCGTGCTCACGATCCGGCGCGTGGCCTGCCGTTGACCCGGCTGGTCACGCGGATGCTGTGGGTGCTCGCCACGATCATGGGGTCGGTCGGCAATGAATGAGATAATCTCTAGCAGATGTTTTTTGAAACAGGTTCTACAGTGATGCCGGATATAGCGATAGCGCAGCAGTGTGGGCAATACCAGTTTTTTTGGTTTCTGTTATGATAATCCAAGTTGCCACCTATGCTGTGAGCGGAACAGAGGGGTTTACTACCAGGATGACCAGCACGACGTTGCACGCAACACTGTATGGCGTAACTGTACGAACGATATGGGGAGCAGCAAGTTCCTGTGGACGTGCTACGTCATATCTCACGGAAGCAACCCGAGTTATCCACATCCTCTGTGTCCTCCGTGTCTCTGTGGTGAACTAAGGTAGCAACTTGGGTTATGATAGAAGTATCCAGTTGTTGCGAGTAACTAACGATGGAGGGGACATGAACGATCTCTTCGCATTGCATTGGAATGGGCCACCATTTGTACTCTTCAGTGGGCCACACCTGATTGCGCTGACATGTGTCGCCGTTGCCTGTGTCTGGATACTTGGCCCTGGCCGTCGGATGTCGGCGGAGGCAGGGCGTTACTGGCGGTATGGATTGGCGTTTATTCTAGCGGTCAATGAGCTGGCGTACAACTGGTGGTTCTGGGTGCACGGTCTCTGGTCAATTCAGTATATGTTGCCGCTGCACCTCTGCACCATGTTTACATGGCTCTCTGTCATCATGCTCCTCACCCGTAGTTATCGCATCTTCGAGTTTGCGTATTTCATGGGGATTGGTGGTGCGGTGCAGGCATTGCTCACACCCGACATCGGCGTCTACGGCTTTCCCCACTTTCGGGCGTTTCAGAGTTTTATTTCGCACGGGGGTATCGTGCTGGCCGCGTTAACGATGATCGCGCTGGAAGGATACCGCCCCACCTGGCGTTCGGTAGGGCGGGTGATCATCGGGGCGAATCTGTTGATGGCGGCGGTTGGCGTCGTGAACTGGTTGCTCGACAGTAATTATCTCTTCCTGGCCCGTAAACCGTACACGCCGAGTCTCCTCGATCTGCTCGGCCCGTGGCCGATTTACATCATCTGGATGGAGGTGATCGGCATTGCTACTATTCTGATTCTTTATCTCCCATTTGCCCTGGCCGATCTCCGTCAGAGATCACCGATGACGGTGAGTAAATGATTCCGGTAGGTGGAACTGGCCAGGACGTTCCAGCACTCCGGCAATTCCTGCCGAAGCACAGCCCATTCCGCTTCGCGTGCCGCCAGGTAGCCGGCAACCGCCGCCGGCGCATGGTCGGTATGGGGTGCCAGTAAGCCACGCGCTACACTGATATCGTTGAGAGCACCGAGATGATCCTGAAAATCGATGAGAGGTTGCAAGAGATCACCCAATCGCTCGCCAACAATATCACTGACCAGCTCAAGTGCGTAGCGCAACCGCTTGCCGGCTATTCGCATCGCATGCAGGCTCGCTTCATCTTCAGGCAACCCATCACGATCATAGGAGCGTAGTGCTTCGTAGTGAGCGTACAGCATACTGCCTGCGTGATCACGCACCCGCGGTCGGTTGTCCCATCCTTCATTGACGCATGCCAGTTGGGCTAATGCCCGCAGCTCACGCTCATATTGTTTGGCGGATAAATAATTCACCAGTTCAGCGTGCGCAGCCATTCGTTCGGCGCGTATTGCCTCTATCACCGGCTCCAGACCGCTCATATCACGACCGGTCATATCGTGGAGCAAGACATCTCGATCACGGGTGGCACCGGCTTGCCGGGCCAGTGTGCGGACGGCGACAGTTGCCTGTCGAGCAGTTTTGACCGGGGCGACCGGCGATAGAAGGCGTAACGCGGCCCGAATCCGTCGGGTGGCGACCCGTAGATCATGAACCGCTTCAATCGTTTCATCATCCCTGACCGCCCGTGCCGTTTGCTGGAGACGGCGAATCTGGCGTCGCAAGACGATGCGCCCCAATTCGGCAAATGGAACCGCCCCTGATGCATACCAGTAGGGCAGTCTGTCAGCCGGCTCGTCTTCACCGGCCACTTCTTCAACGACCGTACCCTCACTCTGCACCACAATTTCCGGGCGTGGCCCAATCACGCGCTCCCACAGATCGGCTTTGGCCAGTGCTCGTTCACTATCAACCGCGGCGTGTGGACCGGTAGCCACCAGGCTTAGACGACCATTTCTGCTCAGAACCTGAATTGTTGTGGTCTGGGTCTGACTATAATCGAAACCGTCGGCTACCCGCACAATTGCAGCCAGTTGCAGAGCCAGCTTTCGTGATCGTTTGTTCAGGCAGAGCACCGTTGGTTCAATTTGAAAGCGCGGCTTGCGTCGATGAAGCGCAACAATTGCCGCGATAATCAGGTGGTCGGTTGCATCGCCAGGGGCATGGCGCAGCACAATATCCCGACCGACCAGATGATGTTCAGGTGGATCGGTAGTCAGACCAACATTGTGTAACAATGCGCCAGCCTCAACCAGCACACGCGCATCGGATGACCGGTTTTGGTTTAACGCGTCAAACAATGTCAAAGCGTGATCGGCTACCTGACGGGCATGCGCTCGGTCAACCCGATATGCGGTGAGCAATGTCTCAACATAATCCGTTAAGTGTGTGGCTGATCCCATCTGCCTGCTCCTCTCGGGTATATAAGAATTACTTGCGCTGTAGTAAGGCCATGCCCCGTTCGAGCTTGCTCTGGCGTTCGGGCATAATGTTGACCAGTGCGCTGAGTGCAGCAGCCAGTTCAGTTATATCATAGACCGATCCTGCTGGTAGCACTTCCAGTTCCAGCTCGCAAATTGGTGCCTGTTTCTTGCCGGCATAGATGGTACCCCGGTCGAGACTTAGCTCAACGCGATCCTGCCCATCACGATGGGCGTGAATAATCCGTCGATTGGTTTCGATGGTCAGTAGTGGGCGTACTGGCGCTCCCAGTAACAGCGCCTGCGCCAGATCACGGGCCGGTCCTTCTGGCCAATGAGCTGGATCGGGATCATCACCGGGAAACTCAAACTCTGCCCGATGATGAATACCCTGCCCATCAACGCGGGCCGGTCCTTTCAGCGTGATGATTGATCGCTTGCCGATCTGTCGAATCCGCAAACCGTAGCGTGCCTGAGCCAGCCTGCCATCAGCGCTATCGTAATAGGTGTTCCGTTGCTGTTCACTGGCCATCGTGCGTAACGTATATGGCCCAAGCGCACTCAGCGCTGCCAGTCGATCCATGTCGCTGGCGCTGATCTTGTACTTTGCCTCAATTTCCATAAGGAACTCCGCGAATAGGTTTGGTTATGCCTCATGTATTGTAATGGGTTTTGCGTATTACAGGGCGAGTATGCCGGCGCTGAAGGTCGATTTTCTGCAATATAAAAGTAAAGAAGTGGTATACTTGCCTTTGTCAATGGTGTTCGGTCAATGAAAAGGAGGCCACGTTCGCATGAGTGCTGACTTTGAGCGACTGATCGGTCGCGCAGTGCTTGATCCCGATTTTCGCAAACGCCTGCTCGCCGATCCGGATGCAGCAGCGAAGGAAGCTGGTTTGCAGCCCGACCCGGAAGAGATGGATCGTCTGCGGAAAGCCCTTGCCGACCCAACGCAACGAAAACAGCTTGAAGATTTGGAGCGGCAGGCGGCTGCTCCGGTCTGGAGCTGATAATACAGTCTTCTCACATTGATTCTTTCTATGGAGAGCATTCGCAGGGTATATGAAATCACAGGACATTCAATCATTCAACGAGTTATTGAAACAGCTTGATATTGAAAACGACCAGGTACGCTTGCGTTTCACCTTGCGAATGCTCAATATTTTAGTGTTAACGCTGACCGTTATAGCGTTACTCATTATGCTTATTCCACCCTTCTCGCTACCGGTAGCGTATATACTGGTTGCAGTTTCGATTGCAATAAATGGGATTATTGAATGGTTAATTCGCATAAACCGTGAAGTAGTAGGAGCAAGACTCTTTGTTGGTTGGACAAACATAGGGGTCGTTGTGTTCATGCTGATCAATACAGTCAGGCTTGACGATATTGGCATGACAATGTTTGCGGAAATCACCCCATTATTTGTAATTTTGAGCGGGCTGTTATTGGGATGGGGTCTTGCCGGTTTTGTTGCTATCGTCAATCTTGTTATTATCTTTCTCACCTATGTCTGGTATTTTGCAAACAGTGGTACTACACGTGGTGTATTTGAAGAGGCGACCGGTTTGTTCATACCGGTCTTCCTCTATACCGCGTTGGTGTGGGCAGCAATTTCATTCTATCAGTATCAACTAACGACATCGCGTTACCGGCTCAATCAGGCCCGTTCGCGTCTCATTCAGGATAAGATATTGCACCATGATCTCGAAATTGCCCGCTCGCTTCAGCAACGTCTTTTCCCACCATCACCACCACTGTTCGGGAATATCCGTATTGTTGCGTATTCTGAACCTGCCCGCGAGACGAGTGGCGATGTTTATGATTTTGTCCAGTTGTCAGATGGGCGTTGGGCGATTGTTGTTGCTGATGTTACCGGTAAGAGTATTGCCGCTGCTATGGTCATGGTGATGGCGCGCTCAATTCTACGCTCTTACATCACCACTGAACAATCACCGGCAGCGATACTGCGTGCCGCTAACAATGCACTCTACCGTGATGGCGTCGGCTCGCAATATGTCACTGTTTTCCTTGGCATCCTCGACTCATCCACTAATATGATTACATTTGCCACTGCCGGTCATCCCTTTCCTTATCTCCGCCGAAATGGCCAGATTCAAGAGATCGGTTATGGTAGCCTCCCCCTTGGTGCTCGTCTTGATCGGGAATATTGTGAGACGACGCTGCAATTCCAGACTGGCGATCAGCTCTTTCTTCTCACCGATGGGTTTTATGAGACGCGAAATGCGCAGCGCAAAATGTTTGGCTTCGAGCAGTTGATGATAGCGATCGACCAGTCCGATCCGGCTGATCCGCAACGTGCACTCGATCATTTGTTGGCGGTCGTGAGCCAGTTTCGCGGCGATGCCGAGCAAGATGATGATATGACGGCGATTATTATCCAGGTACTGGCGTAAATGCATGCTGAGCCTGCTCCCCTTTGAAGCAGCGTACTGGCAACGAGTCTATTCCCGCCTGATCGCTCTATGTGACCCACTCCCTTCCGTTATCCGCTGTCCGCTGAATCAGGTCCTCGATAGCGAGATTCATCGCATCTTCATCCTCTGGCCGGTCTGGTTGTCACCATTGTTGCCATTGCCGTCGTCTATCATCGAACGCCTGAGCCTGGCGACATTGTGTGGTGCCTGGGCTGCGGCCATCCGTGATGCGTGTCTTGATGGTGAACTGACACAGGCTGCCGCGCCGTTGACCAGGGCTTTGTGGCGACGAAGCTGGCACTTGTTCGGTACGCTGGCCGTTCATTGCGAGTTGCTGGCAGACCTGGAACGACGCATGGTGGCGGCGTATCGCCGGGAACTCGCAGCTCGCACGCATACCGGTTCCTGGCAACCGGCCCAACTGCAATCATTGACGGCGCATTGGGTGTGTGCACGCGCAGCCGGGTGGCACGTGGTGCAACGCGCTCATATCATGCTTGCCGGTCTGAAGCTCGACGATCCGTGTGCCATCGCTCTGAGTGCTGCACTCGATGCACTCATCCTTGCCCGTCAGCTTCGTGATGATGTACACGATCTGGCCGACGATGTTCGGGCCGGACGGGCAAGTTGGGGTGTCCGGCTGATTGCGGAGGCGATCTGGCGTGCAGAGGGAGGGCCGGCGCTAATCGATACGCAACGCATTGCCGGACGCTGGCTCATCGATCCTGCACTGCGCCAGGAGCTGGCTTCGGCTCACGCTACCTTGTGCCAACAGGCGATGCACGCATTGATGCCCTACGCTGCGTATATTCCCCGCCTGATCGATCTGGTGATGATCGAATCCGAGGCTGGTCGGACAATTGCGACGATCAATCTGCTACATCTGCCCGGCTAACCGCTGTTGCCATCGGGTAATCCGCTCGTCGCTATCGATGCAGGAGTCTAACGCATTGGCTGCCGGTTCCAGCGCTGCGGCGCGCCCGATCAGGGTGAGGCGACAGAGCGGTCGGGGTTGGGTAGAGAGGCGTAATGCGCTCAGAGTCAAGCGTTCGGCGACCAGATGGACTTCGTCTGCCCAGGGTGAGTCGGTGCAGTATACGATGCCCTTGGCCCGATAGATACCATCGGCTGCCAGTCTGCGCAGGGTCTGTTCGAGCGCAGTGCGTTGTAATGGTAGATCGGTTTGCCAGCTCGTGACGGCAAATTCGTCGTGCAGGTGTGGACTTTCGGCAGGTAGTGTGCCATCGTAGCGTGGGCTGAAGATCAGCGTCGGTGGCACATCACCCTGGACGATTGGGACAAGCGGTGCCCGCCGGTTGATTGTGCGCAGTTGCTCACTGATCTGTGCAATGGTTTGCGCAGAAACCAGGTCGCTGTGGGTGATCAGGATCAAATCGGCGAGGTGTATCTGGCGCAGTGTGAGTGGCGAGGCCGTCATCGCCTGCTCGTAATCAACGGCTGAGACGAGGGTAACCAGTGTATCGAGTGGAATATCGGCAGCGCGAAGCTGTCGGATCAATGCGCCCGGCTCGGCAAGACCACTCGTTTCAATTGCGATGGCTGACAGTGGCCCACTGGCGAACAGGGTTTCAAGCGCGAGGAGCAGGTCACTACCGGCGACGCAACAGACACAGCCACCGTTCAATTCGATCAGTGGCGCAGCGCCACTCTGTGCTAACAGTTCGCCGTCAATGCCCAACGTGCCGAATTCGTTGACGATCACTCCAATTCGCTGATCGCCACGACTCAGCAGGCGGCGCAACAGTGTCGTTTTGCCACTGCCGAGAAAACCGCTGATGATAGTGACCGGAATTGTTGGTATGTTATTGTCCATCAGCATAACCGGTTAACTCGACATAACCACGACCGCGCATACTACCCTCTACATCCACCGCGCCCTCCCAATAGACGACCGCCGTGGGTAGCTCTTGATCTTGCAGTGCCGGTGTGATTACCAGATCAATCCCATAACGGGGAATCCGCAGACGCCAGCCAGCCGGGTAGACCGCCCCACTCTTCGGACTTTGCCAGGTCGCGGTGACCTCCAGCTCGACATCACCGGGGCCGAGGATGATCACCGTGTCGTCGGGGAGGAGCAGGCTACCCCCGACAAATGGCGACGGTTTGCCATCGGCTTCCCGGAGCTGATAGTACATCAGGTCGTGGCCGCTCTCAAGCTGTAAGGCAAACCAGTCCCAGCCGGTCATCCCTTCTTCCAATGCACTGGTGCCCCACTCGCGATCCATCCAGGTCAGGCCGCTCACCGTATAGGTCGCTGAGCCGATCTGGATAGTGCCGTTGCTGATCATGCGGGTGAGCGAATAGTAGGCCGATGCGTTACCCACCTGCGACCCTTTTTGGCTGACTCCGGCATTCCCCTGTAACACCGGTGGTCGGCTATTAACGGCAACCAGGTCGAGGGCAACCTCATCCTGGGCAGCGCGGAGGCGCATCGTCATCCCTTGCGGACCACTTCCTTCGACCGACCAGTCGTTGAGAAAGACCCGGAACGGATCGCCACTGGCGCCTGCCAGACCGAGCGCGGATCGACTGAAGCGCTCGAAGGCGTAGAAACGCCCACCATCAATATCGCTGATTGCAAAGTGTGCCATGTAGACATCATTAGTTGCCCAGGCCGACTCACGGGCCGGCGGATAGGGACTGAGCGCCCGCCGGAAGAAGGTGAGCTGGAAGCCGAAGCGCCGGCCATTGTCGGCGGTCAGGTTGCCGGTGTAGTACCACCACTCGGTCTGGAACGTTGGATGGGGGCCGTGGTCAGCCGGAAACACAAACGGACGTGGTTCGATCACCCGCTCAAAACCCTCAATATTATCGGCATTGACCGCTTCAATTGCGCCGATAGTGGCTTGAACGGTAGGCCGGCTGGTAGTAGTGCAAGCGGCAAGGCCAACCGCAGTTATCACGATGAGAAAACATCTGAGCCAGACGTGCATAACGTTTCGTCAATTCTAGCGGTTTATTATGTAGACACTCTACAAGTAGTGTACCACGGGTCGAGGTCGTTCAGAGGTCAGTGTGCACCTCACCGCAGAATTGGTGAGGTGGTGTAGTGCAATGAGGGTGTTGCTATGATTGAGCCTGACAACGATGCACGGGTGCTGGTCGTTATCGTGCCACAACCGCACGATCTTGAACGGGTGTGTATTGCCGGCTGGTATCGGTTGCCACTGCGACATGCCCCGCCCCAACTGGCCGCCGATTATCTGGCGTTCTACCAGCCGGCGTCATTCGGGGCAGCGCGCTGGCAGGTGCAATACTATGCCCCTGTCCTGCGCTATCAACTGGTTCAGCGGCGTGACCTGCTCCCTGATGAACCCAACCATCCACGTGCCGGCGATCACTATTACCGGATTGATGTTGGGCCGCTGTATGAACTGGAACGTCCCATACCGGCTGCCCGTCTCCGTCGGATAACGTTTATTGCAACGACCTTTGGCCGCTTGCGGCAGGCAATTGACATCACCGATCTGTTTATGCCACCGCCACCGCCCGACGTGTGGGGGGCCGGTTTGGCCGGTAAATCGATCACGTAGCCGATTGTCACTCCGTCGTTGGGATATTGTGCAGAGGGCCGGGCTGCCTGTAGCAGCGATTGCCACCTGTTCACCCAGGTTGACGAGGCAGCCGGCCCTCGTCGGTGTCCATTGTGGTGAGAAACAGCTTGCTACACTCTACTCAGCAACCACCTGCCAGCGTAGCGTCTGGCCGGCGGCGAACGGAACGACATCGCCATAACGCATCGGTACCTGCCAGGGGTCTTCGACCAATCGCACGGTGCGGGGCGGCGGGTTCAGGCCGTGAATCCGCCGGGCATTCCCACTCACGAAGTCGGGCAGGCGGTCGAGGGCGTTGTGACGCTCGAACAATTCGACCAGCATCGGCAGCAACACCGGCGCTGAGAAGACACCGGCAGCGCAGAACGCGGCTTCTTTGCGATCTATCGGATGCGGTGCCGAGTCGCTGCCAAACATCAGTTTGGGATGGCCGGCTAATGCCGCAGCCAGCAGTGCATCACGGTCAGTCGGACGTTTGGCAATCGGCTTACAGAAGAGATGCGGCTGCAACAGACCACCGGCCACATCGTCGAGAGTGATCAAGAGGTGGTGCAGGGTGACGGTGGCAAACAAATTCGGATAACGATCCAGCAGGTCGAGGGCGGCAGCCGTTGTGATATGCTCCATTACAATCCGCAGGCGTGGGAACGTGCGGGCCCAACGCTCATACACCGGCAAAAACTCGGCTTCACGATCCAGCACAAACCCGTGACTCTCGCCGTGTACCAGGAGCGGAATACCCAACTCTTCCATCATTGCCAGCGTTGGCTCAATCGCCGTCAGGTCGCTGACCCCACCGGCGCTATTGGTCGTTACGCCTTCCGGGTAGAGCTTAATCGCGAAGATATGCTCACGCAATGCCTGCAAGGTTTGGGCATCGTAGGGGCGAAAAAACAGGGTCATCAGCGGGAGAAACGGGTACGGGTCAACCGCAGCCCGAATCTCCTCGTGATAGCGGGCAAGGCGGTCGGCGTTATCCACCGGTGGTACGAGATTCGGCATGATCACGGCACCAGCGAACTGCGCAGCAGAGAATGGCGCGACGAGGCGCAACATGGCGCCTTCGCGCAGGTGCAGATGCATGTCAAGTGGGGCAAATAATGTAACTGTCATAGACGCTTTCCTGGTTGGCGTGGCAGGCGCAGTCGCGCCGCCACAAAACTGTCGTGAGGCAAATTAATCGCAGCAGTGATCCGACTGATTTCGGCACTTTCGGCGCCGGAAAGTTCACCATCGGCGAGGGCAACCGCGAAGAGCGCGTCGAGAAAGCGTTGCCGACGCTCCACAGTGGTTGCGTCGGCGAAGGCTTTGGTCAGGCGAAAGAAATCGAGGCTGGCCGCACTCTCGTCGAGAGCTACCTCAGCAACCAGCGCTGCCTGCGTATCATCGAGCTGCCACCACTCTTTGAGAATGGCCACGATGCGGTCGTGTTCGGCAGGTGTCACCTGCTTATCGACATAGGCAACTCTTGCCAGTAAACCCCCGGCTAGGGTCAACACGTGCAGCTCATCACGATCAAGTCCAAATTCGTCGATATGTTGACCCAGCCGTATCTGCAAAGCATAGTAAATACGATTACGCATAAATTCCGGCAGAAGGTCTTCGCGGTTGGGGCCGCCGGCCCGTATGCCTAGTGCTAAGCGAAAGGCGCGTCCGATTTGAAACAGCAGACTCTGGCTATCCTGCGTTAGGGCACGTTGAATCTCCTGCGCCACCTCGCGCTCAACCGGCGTGAGCACGCGGTCGGCGATCAGCAGTCGTTCGATTGCCTGCAAGACGAGCTGCTGCTGTCCTGGTGTGATAATTAAATCGCGGAGATCGGCGATCAGGCGAGCGCGTTCGGCAGCTTCCACCGGTGAATAGAGATAAATCTCCAGCTCCGCCCAATCGTCGGCAGTCAAGGCAAACTGACCGCCGGTCTGACCAAGTTCGGCCAGCAGTCGTTTAAGGTCGTTGACTTCGTCAAGTGATAGTTCTCCATCGGCCCATGCAGCCGCGATAATCACTTTGGCCAGGGCCATCACTAACGGATGTTTCGCCATGACAATTCCTAACCCGTTCCAGAGAGTAGTTTGTCGCTATGATATACCATAGTAAAGCCTGACAACCGTATACGTTGTATGGAGGGCAGCGGCCCCATCATGCACTTTGCCGGATGTATATGTTGACGTGCTAGTCGCTGCTGGTATGTGATTGTCAGGTAAGCACCCCGATCAATACAGGCAGGTCGCTCATTAGTTACTGCGTGTGACCAATGTCTGCGAGATGTGTACGTACATCCTGGGGAGTGCCTTTTTCGTTAAGATCACTCTATACAGAATGATGAGAATATTGTACAATAGCTAAGAACGAATTATCTACCGGTAAAGAGGCCGGACAAAGCAATGCCGCTCTACCCATAAGGGGGAGCGGCGTGTCGTTTTTAAGGAGAAGACGATATGCACACCCATCTGACATGTCCACATTGTGGTCAGGCGCTCACCACTGAAGGTACCTACCTGCGTTGCGTGACCCACGGCCTCTTCTTTCGCTACGGCCCCCGCCGTTTGTTAGCTGCGCCGATGCCGGTTGAGCGCCACGAACATCTATTGCCCTGGCAGACATTGAGTGACGAAACACCCGTGGCGTTATCATTACCAGCCACCGCCGCCACCGCGTCCACCAAATGAGCCACCACCGCCGCCGCGGCCAAACGAGCCGCCGCCACCGCCTCGACTACTCCACCCACTGGAGCGGGGGCTGCTCCACGAGCTGCGGCGGCTTGACGAAGAACTCCACGAACGGCTATGTCCCCAGCCCCCGGACATCCGTCCAAGGGTAGACGCGATGCTGTCAGTTGCCAGGGTTGATGGCATCGGTGGCTGAAGGGTCCTCAGGAGATCGGTCGCCGCAGCATCAATCGCCTGCGCCTCACGCAATGCGGCCTGCAGAGCCGCTTCACCGTTAATCGGCAACCGAATCTGGTTAAACCGTTGTTGGAGAGCGGCAAATGTACCGCTTGCTGCACTCGATGCACGCAGTGCCGATTGGAACTGGCTAATCCGGTTGAGCTTCTCGCGCACTTGCTGGAGCGTCTGATTGAGTGTAGCTCGCACTTGCTCAAGACGCTGTACCTCGGCGTAGGCACGCTGGTAGGTCTCGGTTGCTGCCTGAATAAGCGACTGATAGTGGTCAATCGCAGTTGCCAATGCCTGACGCCGCGCTGCATCCTCACTTTCCTCGGCCTGCCGTAGTAGCGCATACGCTTGCTGAAGCTGTTGGCGCACCTGTTCGATCTGCTGGTGAGTAGCCGGCGAGAGATCGGCGTCGTGAACAGTAACGTAATGTACGAGTTTTTGCACCTCGTTCCTTGCCAGTTGCTGCGCCTGGTGCGCTCGCTCGCGCAGACGGTTGACCTGCTCGACCTCATCACGGGCACCGGCGAGTGCTTCATCAGCCAGGCGGTCGGCCTCTTGCGCTGCACGGGTCAGTTGTAGCCAGTCAGGTTTTTCTTTGGCAGCTTCGGCCTGCGCCGCTTGCAACAGCGAGCTGGCCTGGACCAGTAGCGTATCGGCCTGGGGGCTAACGTCGGTATCGTGTTGGGCGACAAATGTGCGGCCCGCCTGAATGGATCGTTCCGCTTCGGCTAATATATCGCGGGCGATAGCCCGTGCCTCTTCCAGGGCACGCAGGCGGTCGGTAATGGCGGTTATCAGGCGCTCAACGTGATCGAGTTCCTGCTCGGCGGCGTCAAGATAGTCACGGGCGGTCAGGAAGTCCTGGGCTTCCATCGTGTTAGCGGCACGAGCCTGCTCCCAGTGCTCAAAAGCCCGTTCGGCGGCAGCCTCCGCTTCACTGCCGTTCCCGCGAATATCAGCCCAGGTGCTCTCGGCAAATTCATCAACCAGATCGAACGCTTCACGGCCTGCCTCGATCAGATCGTTGATCTGCGGCCCACGCTCGGCGAGAGCGGCAATGCGGCGTTCATTGTCAGCCCGAATTGTTGGCAGGTCGAAGCCTTCGCGCCGTGCCTTTTCAAGGGCTGCTTCAGCTTCAGCAATCGCAGTGACTGCTGCATTCAACGCTCCCTGTTGCAGCAAACCGGCCAGCCGGTCAAGCGCCGCCCGTGCCGTATCCAGTGCGGCGTGGCATGTATCCATGCGATAGCCTTCAGCAGCCAGTTGTTCGGCGGTGCGCCGACCCTGCACAATGGCCTGCCGTGCGGTTGCATATCGCTCAAGCACACCAAGTAACGTTTGCTGGATAACCGACGCCTCTTGCGCTGCGGCGATTGCCGCATCAGCTTCCAAACGCTCCAGTGCGGCTTCGGCACGGCTGATAGCCTGCTGAAGCGGCTCCAGAACGGCAGCGTGGTTGGATAGCTCATTGCCAAACTGCGGCAAGCGCTCAGAGACGTCGGTCAATCCTTTTTTTGCCTGTGCAACATCCTCCTGTGCCTGACGGATCAACGCATCGAGTTGGGCACGGCGCTGTTCAAGGGCATCCAACCGTTCGGCGACGGCGGCAGCCTGCGGTTGCAACTGCTCGTAAGCAACGGCGGCTTGCTCTAGTCGTTCTAAGGTTGGTTTGGCCTCGCGTTCCAGTTGCTCACCGATGGCGTCAAAGGCTATTTTGAGATCGGTAAATGCTCTTCGTGCCGCCTCGCTCATCTGGGCTAGCTCGGCAACGGCAGCGGGTGGATACGAAACGTGGTCAAACGCAGCTTTTTCGGTGGCAGTGTTGAAGCGCTGCCCAAGCTGGACGATCAGCGTACCCATTTGCTCTCGCGCATCACGAAGCCGACGTTCGGCAGCCTGGCGCGTCTTGCGGCGGCGTTGAACCTGATAAACCCCCGCACCGGCTGCTGCGGCACCGGCCAGGCTAAGTCCACCAATCACCACCGGTGTTAAATCTGTGTTGATGGTAATCCCCCCGCCGGGACGTGGTGGATTGACAATCGCCTCTTCGATTGCGGTTAATGCACTGGTGACCCCACGGGTAAAATCACCGTCGGCCAGACCGGGATTAAGGCGGTCGGTGCGGATCAATTCATAGTTGTCATTGACAGCCAGCGCATCACTCCACTCGTCACCGAACCAGATGGCGCTGTAGCGATTATTCACGGCAACGTAAATGGCGATGAGCGTCGAACGCACGCTGCCGTCGCTACGGGCCAGGCCATCGGCGATCAGGCGTCGTTCAAAATCACTTTCACCACCATTATCCACCACGTACACTGCCACCTCTGCACCACGGCGTAGCAGTGGGCCGGCGGCAGCCTGAATTGCCGATTCGTTTAATCGATTGCCGGGATCGACCAGCACCAGGCGTCCCTGGGCCAACACTGGTGCCAGCAATAGGACGCCGAGTACAATACCGATGAACCAACGCAATGAGGCGCGCATGAAATTTCCCCCTGCCTGGATGCAGTCACTACCTGTCTGTAGGTTGTCGTGTTGATGCAGGCGATCTATGTGTTTCCTACTTATACAATACGACGCAATGTGGTCGTGCGTTGCAGTCTTTTTACGGCGTACCGCTTCCAGGCGTGGGCAGGTCGCGTGCATCAGCAGGTGGGGTCAGGCGAATATCCTCATTAATATCGCTCAATTGCACATCAAGCGCAAACGAGAATGGTTGCGCCTGGCCCTGGGCATCGGTTGCCGTACCACTAAAGGTTACAGTCAATTGCCGTAGATAGCCATCCTCACACACCCAAATCTGGGCAGCGGCATCGGTAACGGTGCTATCAGGTAACTGGGTTGGTAGACCGATGGCGCCAAGACTGGCAAAGAGGGCTGTTGTCGCCTCACGGTCGCCGACATACTCCTGACACTGCACACCATCACGTTCAGCGGTCGTACCAATCGTAAAACGACTGAAATCGGCACCCGCTCTGTTCACCGCACTGAGTGTCGTATCAACCTGGGTTGGTGGGGTAGCAATCACACTCTGCTCAGGCGTCAGGCGATACCAGACATCATCAGGCGCCCCAAGGAAGGTGAGCGGGCCGCGTACATAGCTGACACCACCGACCGTCATCGCCTGTAGACCACGGGTGACATCGGCGCCGAGGAATGCGGCCAGGAAACCGCGCAGGGTAAACGAGACATCAGCGCCGGCGAACTGACCATCAAGTGAGAGCAGGTCGGTTGTGGTATTGCCTAGATTAAAGCCACCGACCAGACCACTGCCGCGGAGCGACAATTGCATCCGATACGTCTCGATATTTGCCGTCTGGCGAATCGCTGCCGGGATAGCCGTTCCTGCCGGTTCGGCAGCCGGCGTTGGTGTTGGTACCGGTGTGGGTGTGGCGGTCGGGGTTGGGATGGGGGTAGGAGTTGCAGTTGCTGTTGGTGGTGGGGTTGGGGTTGGCGGCATCGGTGTTGTACAACCGGCGAGGAGGATTGTCATTAGCATAAGTGCAAGCAGACGCACGCAGAACCTTCCTTTCCACTCTAACGCATGACCAGAAAAACACGACAAGTCATGCGCATGCTGATTATAGCAGCGATGTATACCGGCCAACAAGATAAAACTGTTTCACCAACGACGCACGCGATCTTGCGGTGCGCCGGACAATGACACGGATACCGGTGACTTCAGATGAACACTGCGCTCATGCGGGAACAGGTTTGATCTTTACATCAGCGCAGGGGACTCACTTCTTCAGAATCTCTTGCACCGTTTGGGCAATAGACTGATCGCTTGTAAACCAGATGGTCGTTACCGGCACACCAAACACTTGTTCAATAGCGGCAATTGTTTGTTGACGGCGCCGCTCAACACGTGCTGGATTGGCGTAGAAATCGGCCAGATTTTCGCTGGCACCGAAGTCGTCAACAATAATAACGTGACTGATTGATGTGCGAATACCTGATTGTACCCGCTGCCAGAAGACCGGATCGGCTTTGGCAGTACCAAGATCGGCGGAATTGGCAATGAAGGCCAGGTCTGGATAAGCTGTTGCACGGACACGCCAGCGTCTGACCTGCCCGTGGTGCCAGCGTAATGCCCTGGCCGTCCATTGCAGATTTGCCAGTTGATCGGCGATCTGTACTGTGGCCTCGGCGTAATGATCGGTGGCAATCAGAGGGATTGCCCGGCGTTCAGTGCGCAGCGTAGCGAACAGTGGTTGCCAGGCGGGATCGATGATCGATGCAGCCATATATGCCCGCGTAAAGCGGCTGGCAGCACGCATAGCGACGCTAGGTGAAATGCCAGACTTCTGAAGCTGGCGAGCCAATAATCGTTGCAGCCCGATACGGGTCGTGCTGCCTTCATTCCAGGTGGGAATAACCAGATCATTCCAGTAGCGAGTAGCATCGACCCCCAGCCTGGACAAGCCCGATTGTTGTAGTGCGCTTGTCAGTCGGTCTGGTGCGCCAAACCGTACTGCTTCCAGACTGAGGGTACCGGAAAAGTCAAGTACAAGGAGTGGTGTTGTCATGGTCGGCCCTGCTGTTTAATCGACAGTCGTGGCAGAAGGGTAGCATATTTTATCGCTGGCCGGGCAATCGGTGGTGAATAGTCGGCAGGTGGTATTCCGGCAGGTGGGAGTAGCTGTGGGCAGGTTGGAAACTCGCCTTTCAGGTGTGTTATAGTCGACGCGACCTATCCTGGAGGAGCAACCCGACTCGACAAATGCAACAAATTGTGTATAATACAGGGCACAGTAGGCGGGAGTGGCTCAGCTGGTAGAGCGACACCTTGCCAAGGTGTAGGTCGCGGGTTCGAACCCCGTCTCCCGCTCCAGTATTACGACCGACTCACAATTTGTGAGTCGGTCATGTTTTTTTCACAAAACCGTATATAATAGGCGCAATATACGTCTTCGATCTACGTTTAAGATAGAGCAACATCAACTAAACCTGAGAGGCCGCTGTGTATCTGCCACGTAGCAATCTGCATCGCATCTTTGCCCTTACTCTGCCAGGTGGGATTGCACTTGGGCTGCTGCTGTATGCTCTGCTTGATATTGTGACACGCTGGGGTAATGGCGAAACGGCGCTGACGTTTGGCGTTGCGCTTATCCTTGGCGGTATCATTGGCCTGGTCTTGTCACTTGTGGCATGGCTTAGCCTCCGCTATGCCTTGCATGAGGCGCGGCAACACGCAGTACGGGCATTGAATGCAGACCTTCCACCACTGACCGATACCGATCCACTGGTTGCATTACGTCAGACCGTTGCCGATGCAGTTGCGGCAGTGCCACGCTCTTCAACGCTGGTAACACTGGCTCAGCGGCTCTGTATGGCCTCTGATCGCGAGGCCATGCTGGCAGCGGTTGCCGAGACCCTATCTGAACATCTGCCGGTACGCGGTGTTGTGTTGCTCTTGCACGATGTCGAGCGAGCACTTTTGTTTCCGTCGGCAGCCTGGGGGATCGGTGTTGCCCGGCGAACAACCACATTTGACATCAACAGTAGTGCCGTTGGTCGGGCGTTGCGTGAACGACGCTCTGTTCATCTTTCAAGTGTACAGATGCGGGAATTGTTGAATACCGCTTCGCCTCAGACCTTGACGGTCGTGAGCTGGCCGTTATGGGTGCAACAAACGCCTATCGGATCGCTTTGTTTGATATTAGCCGGTACCGATCTGCGCTTGAATGAAGAACAACAACAGTTGGTTGAGCACAGTACTACGCTCTTTACAGCTTATCTGCAGACAACGATCTACCGGCAATGGCTGGAACGAGAACAGAATCGCCTGGCGATATTCGAGCGGATTGCCGGCAGTGTGGCCGAACAACCTGATCTTGGGCGAGCGCTGGTACAACTCTTGCAAATTGCTGCTGAGCTGACCGAGTCAAGTCACGGCACCTTCTTATTGATCGACGCCGAGACGTTGACCATTCGTACCCGGATTACGCTCAGCGGTGGCGATGTATTACCGCTTAACCTGGCATCAGCGCCGATTCTCAGGCATGGGCTGGCCGGTTGGGTGCTCCGTGCCCAACGTGGGGTCATCATCGATGATATTGAACGTGATACACGCTGGATTCCGACTCCTGGCCTGGAGTTGATGCGTTCCGCGCTCTCGGTGCCGCTGTTCCACGGCGAACGACCAATCGGTGTGTTGACGCTGGCCAGCCTTAACCCCTATCATTATAGCCAGCGTTCACTGGCACTGGTATCGGTGCTGGCAGCGTATGCGATTACCGTCATGGTGCGCTACGGCTACGAAGGGATTGTTGAGCCAGAGCACCTGTTTCACGCCCGGCGGTTGCTGAGTAGATATTTACCACCGACCACGGTACGTGAATTGATGGGTCAGCAAGCGAAGTTAATGCAGGCGCTACAGCCGCAGGCGGTCTCTGGGGTGTTCGTTTACGCCTGCTTGCGCGGGATCGAGCGTCTGACCGATCTGACCGCTCAACAGTTGTTTGAACGTGTTGCAGCTCCGTTCCATAACGTGTGTCGGTCGGTAGTTCATCAACAGCGCGGGGTCTACATCGCAATCGACGAGCGAAGTTTCAGCGCAGTCTTTGGCTTTCCACAGCCACAATCTGATGATGCAGTACGGGCATTGGAGACGGCACGCAAAGTTCAGGCTGTACTTGGCGATGTACGGTTGCAATGGCGACAACAGTTTGGGGTTGATCTCGCGCTGGCCGGTGGTATTACTACCGGGCAAGTGGTTATTGGCGTGATTGGTCAGGCCGACAATGCAACAATGGCCTGGTCTGGCGCTGCGGTGCGGGAAGCGCAACGATTGTGTCAATTAGCGCGTAATGATGAGATAGTGGTAGCTGAGAGTGTCTTGAAGACTGTGCCATCCGGTCAATTTGTTCTTGAGCCGTTGACGCCGGTTAGTTTACATAATGGAAACGAACCGGCTTCGGTGTATCGATTGGCCGGCCATTTGTGAGTGGGTGTGATGAAGAATGAACCATTGTCGATAAAACGATCAGAGTTACATCCTGAGAGTCTATTACGGATTGCAACTGCGATAGAAACGGCAGCAACCCTCGATGAACTCCTCTTGCTGGCGCTGAATGAATTTGTTCAGGGGTTGGATGTCTCGATGTGTGGTGTGCTGCTTCTCGATCCGACGGGTGAAACGATCTCGCTGGTCAGTACATTTCCGCCACGGGTTTCGTTACCGCCGCCCCTCCCGCTACGCGATTTCCCTCTCGTGCGCCAGTCGTTGCAACAGCGACAGGCGCATCAGATATCGGATGTCACCACTCTTTCGGGGCAGAGTAACCGCTCGGCAGAAACGATGTATCTGCTAAGAATGCTCTCCGAAGCCCGTATCCGTTCACTCTTGATCATCCCACTGGTTGCGCAAGATCAGGTGATTGGTGCATTAGCCTTTGCAACTATCGATCAGGTGCGTCAGTTTGACGAGAAAGAGGTCTATGTTGCCCGCCTGATGGCCAGTCAATTGGCGGCTGCCATCACCTCATTTCGGATGATCGAAGAAGCGGCACGCCGTGAAGCAGAGCTGGCAACCTTGAACGATATTGCTGCGGCAGTCACCTCATCCCTGGACCCGCGAGAGATTTACCATCTGGTGATGGAAAAGATTAACCAGTTCTTCCACGTCGATGCCGGTTCGCTGCTTATGCTCGATGAAGAGACGGGTGAACTGGTCTTTGTGATGACCCTGGAGGAAGGGCAGGAAAAGCTGGTCGGCTTGCGTGTGCCACCTGGCCTGGGGATTGTTGGTGATGTGGCACGCACGCAGCAATATGCGATTGTGCATGACCCGGAACAAGATGCACGCTTCTACCGTCAGGTCAGTGAAGGGATTGGCTACAATGTTCAGTCTATCCTCTGTGTGCCAATCGTGGTGAAAGGGCGCACAATTGGGGTGATCGAGCTACTGAACAAGCGTACCGGCCACTTTACTGAAGAGGAAGCGATTCGGCTCACCCGGATGGCGGCGACGATTGGGATTGCGCTAGAGAATGCCCATCTGTTTCAACAGGTCAGCACAGTCCGTGATCGCTTCGAGGCCATTGTTAATTCAACCAGCGATGGGATTCTCATGGCCGATATGCGCGGGGTCGTCGTTACCGGAAATCCGGCTGCTGCCCGTATCTTCCATCGTTCACGTGAGGCGCTAATCGGGTGTCGGCTTGCAGAGTTGATCGAAGAATTGATGAACAAAGCGCTGGTGGTAGAGGAGCCGCCGTGGTTGAATGAAGGCGCACCACATCGTGTGATTGAGATGGAATTAAGCGAGGGAGCTGTCCGTTATCTTCGCCATACCATTTTACCGGTGCGCGATACTGCGGGGATGCAGATCGGCAGTCTGGCTCTGTTTGAAGACATTGCGAAAGAGCGAGAGCTGGCGCGTTTGCGTGATGATTACACCGGGATGCTGATCCACGATCTGCGGGTGCCACTGACCGCGATCATGAACGGCATTATGATGGTGCAGCGGGGATTGGGAGGCTCAATCTCTCCTCAGCAGCAAGAGTTATTGAGCATTGCCTATCAGGGTAGCGAAACGATGCTGGCGATGGTCAATACCCTGCTTGACATCAGCAAGCTGGAGCAGGGGCGGATGACGCTGAACTATGAACAGCTCTCACCGTATGATCTGGTCGAGGATGCTGTTGAGCGGCTTCAGGTAGCAGCTCAGCAACGGCAGATTACGCTGGCTCGTGACCTGCCCGCTGGATTGCCACAGATTGAGGTTGATCGGGATAAGATTGTTCGTGTTTTGCAAAATCTGATCGATAACGCGGTTAAATTCTCTCCCGACAGGGGGGCCGTGACGATAGGTGCGCGCTATCTATCATTGCCAACCGATGCAACCGGCGGTGAACATCCGGCTCTCTCCTTTACCATCCCGGCATTGCTCGCCGGCGAGTGGCTGGTCTACTGGGTACGGGATGAAGGGCCTGGGATTCCTCCCCAATACCACGCTCGTATCTTCGAGAAGTTTGGGCAGGTACAACAGCAGAAGTCGCGTGGGACAGGGCTAGGGCTTACCTTCTGCAAGCTGGCTGTCGAAGCGCACCACGGTCAAATCTGGTTGCAAAGCCGTGAAGGATTGGGTAGTACGTTTGCGTTTGCGCTGCCGGTGAAACGCTGCGACTCCTGAAGGGCGTGTTACCAGATTACGAAACTGTTACCAATCCCCTCTGTTCTATCATTGTGTCATCGGCTATACTGGCTATGAGTCGTCGCCGCACATATATGAATGTATATACACCGGGGGAACGCCGTGCGGCAGGTCATCACTGTTTTACGTTCGCGTATTCTGTTTACGATCATCCTGCCTTACCTGCTCCTGATGATCATGGTGATGCTCGTCGGTTCGGGTATTGCGATGACGCTGGTAGCGGGAAGCTGGCAGGAACGATTCAATAATCAACTCGGGCAGGTTGCACGCAACTTTGCCGAAACCCTGGCTTTGCGCGAGATTAGCAATATTGCCTACCTCGGACAAATCGTGTTTACCGCAGCCAATGCCGATAGCGGTGCACCAGCGGTGGTCGACGCTATTGCCCGCCGTGATGAAGATGGGCTGGCAATTGCACTGCGCGGTTTGTGGACACTGGGTCAGAGTAACGAGAATATTTCCCCAGATCGGCTGATAGTCTTCGATTCCTCCGGCATGGCGTTGCTCGACTGGGAACGCGCGCCGGTTGGGGATGAGCCAACCCGGTATGTTGGGACAAACCTTGCCGGCTTGCCGTTGATCGAACAGGTCTTGCAAGGTGTACAGACACCGGTTGGCTCTGACGAAATTCTGGGTGATAAGTATAGTGGGTTGATTGCTTTCCAACAGGCTGATGGCAGTCAGGTTTTGCACTTCTTTACGGTAGCTCCCGTCTATGCCCGTGCCGATGATGCTGACGTGCCACAATTGCTGGGTGGTGTGCTGGTTGCGCAACGGCTCGACCGGACGCTGAACTTTTTGCAGGAGCGTAGCCAGGCTGCCTTGACCGTGTGGTTAGACAGCAATGGCGATCTCCTGGCTGCTACTGTACCAGAGAGTTTTCGCCCTCTGTTTCGTCTGAATGCGGATCAGATCGAGATGTTGGTGCGCATGAATGCGCTCGGTACCTGTCTCGACATTGGCAATCTAACCGGACGGTTGGTAACCCCTATCGAGCCGGTGCGTCTGCCGACCTGTTCGTTGTCGACCACGATCAGCGCCGGCGACTACGAATATCAACTGGTGTACGCGCCATTGTTGATAAGAGGCTCCCAAAGCGGCTATTTCGCTGTTGGACTGTCACGTGATTTTATCCTGAGCGCCTGGGCCAGCAGTCGCAACGCAGTTATCGGCGTTACTGCCGGCCTGGCATTAGCGGCGGTGATTGTTGGCTACTGGGTTGCCCGTCAAATTACCCGTCCACTCGACGAACTAGTCGCAGTAGCCGATGCGGTTAGTGCCGGCGATCTCGACCGGCGCAGTACAGTGCAGGCGGAAAATGAGTTGGGGCGGCTGGCATTCGCCTTTAACCAGATGACGGCGCATCTGTTGCATTTGTATCAGACCAGCCGTCAGCTTAACCGTGAATTGCAGATTGATGCCATTTTGCAGATTGCCACCAACAGTGCTACCGATCTCCAACCCCAAACAGAAGCTATTGCCATCGTTCCCGATACCGATGGCTGGCGCTTTCGGGTGCGCACGAATGCACCACTGAATTATGCGACGCTAACCGAACATGCGCTGACTACACTGCCGGTAAATGGTGAAACGCAACTGGTGCCCTACACCGATCCGTTGCTGGCTGCCGGTGGGGTGCAAAGTGCTCTGGTGGTGCCATTGCTTCGTGAGCAGCAGACAATTGGTGCGCTTATCTTTGCCCATCCAGAGCGAAATGCCTTTTCATCTGCCGTGCTGCCGCATTTACAGGCGATTGCCAACATGACAGTAGTGGCTTTGGTGAATGCACTGCTGTATGAAGCTGCGCAACGCGATGCCGAACAGCGCCGTGCTATTCTGGCCTCAATCAGTGATGGTGTGATTGTCAGTGACGCGCGAGGACGGATTGTATTGCTGAATCCGGCAGCCCGGCAGTTGCTGCAACCGGTGCTGCCGGCACATGCCGATCTTTCGATCCACGACCTGCCATTAACCGGTAAAGAGGCGCGTTCCGAGCTGTTTGGCCGACCAGAAGAAGTTGTTACGATTGGTCATCGCTTTCTGACCGTAGGACGAGCACCGGTATGTATGACTGATGGTACCCGGCTCGGTGAGGTGATCGTGTTGCACGATGTTACATCAGCGATCCAGATTGATCGGGCCAAGACCGATTTTATCGCCACGATTTCGCACGAGTTGCGCACACCGCTGACGATTGTTCGCGGCTACCTCGAACTGATCCTGCGGCAATCGGCATCAGCGCTCGACGCCGAGCAACGTGACATGCTGGAAGAGGTGCGCCAGAGTGCTATCCAGATGACCCATCTGGTCAATAATGCGATTATGGTCGCCAATCTCGATGCCGGCCAGATTGAGGTGCAGATCCAGCCGGTAGCACTGGCGCCGGTCATCGAAGAGGCACTGCGTCCTTATCGGGCTGTGTTGAGTGAGCGTGACATTCAGGTACTGCTCGTTCTCCCGGACGATCTGCCTCCAGTTCTGGCTGACCGTGAGTTGTTGAAGCAGGCATTGAGTCAGTTGTTCGATAATGCCCGTCGTTACGTACACCAGGGCCAGATATTGGTGAGCGCAGGGGTCGATAGTGATACACTCTGGCTGGCGATCAGTGATACCGGCCCTGGTATTCCGACCGAGATTATGGGGCGTTTGTTTACCCGCTTCCAACGGGTTGACGGGAATAATTCTGCTCAGCGTGGCGGTGGATTAGGTCTGGCAATCACACGTCAGTTGTTGGAGTTGCAGGGTGGTTCGATAACCGTGACCAGCACGCCCGGTCAGGGAAGCACCTTCACGATCCGGTTACGTTATCCGAAGGAGCGGGGACGTGTCGTCGGCGGGTAAGACACAGACAAATACCGGCCCTGACTATTTGCGCTGGCTGGTAGGAGGAGCGCTTTTGCTGGCGATCCTACCGGTATTCTGTGTCACCCAGGTGATCTTCTGGTGGCTGACCCCATACAATCAGCCGTTTATCAGTGTTAGCGCTGCACGCCTGTTGCGAGCGTATGAACCATTTCCGGCCGATCTGAGCTTCGCGCCACCGGCTGCAGATCTGCCAAATCTGGCAGCGACTGAAGTGGCACGGCGAACTCAAACCCCGACCCAGGCCGCGGCTTTCCCTTCACCGGCACCAATAATTGCTGTGCCACCGCCACCTACTCGCATCGATCCACCAACGCCAACGATTACACCAACACCGACCGCAACAGCCACCTCTAGTCCGGCTGGTGGTGGAGCACCCACATTCACGCCTACTGTCGGCAGTGGTGTGGTTCTGCCGGGGCCAACGGCCACGCCGATAGTCGTGAGCACGCCAACACCAACCCGTTCAACGACACCAACTGTTAGCTCGCCTGTGGTTGCCACTGAAACGGCGACTCCAACCACACCACCAACTGCCCGCCCAACTAATACACCGACGGCACCTGATGTACCGTTGCCAACAGCAACACCGACACAGCAACCGTTCACTCCGACAGTAACGCCAACACCGGTACCAACCGCCACAACGACACCGACGCGCCAGCCGCCACCGGTGCCAACAGCTACCTTTACGTCTACACCGACACTAACCATAACGCCCACGCCAGAACCGACTGCCACGGCAACACCGGAGCCAACCGTCACGGCAACGCCGACCACTACCCTGTCGCCAACGGTCGTGCCACGGCCAACGAATACGCCGACGGCGACGTTCACGCCGGAGCCGACGGCGACGCCCACGCCAGAACCGACTGCCACGGCAACACCGGAGCCAACCGTCACGGCAACGCCGACCACTACCCTGTCGCCAACGGTCGTGCCACGGCCAACGAATACGCCGACGGCGACGTTCACGCCGGAGCCGACCGCAACACCGACGTTCATTGCGACGCCAGTGCCGACCTCGACACCGGAGCCAACCGCAACACCAACGGAGACCCCTGTGCCTGCTGTACAGGTGCGTGTCCGGCCAATCGATCCGGTCAATGAAGGTAATCCGCCTGCGGTAACACGCCGTGATGTAGTCATCGAGCTGCTGACAGATGCTGCACTTGATGTGGAGGTGACGTACCGGGTTGAATCCGGCGGAACATACCCGGCGGGTAATCGAGATTATGGTGTTCCAGGTGGATCATCCGGTACCTTGCGGTTTGCAGCCGGATCACGGGCGGGCACAACTGCAACTGTTACCATTGAGGTGTATGGTGATGACATTGTTGAAGAGGATGAGACGATTCGTTTTCAACTCACCGGTATTACCAATGGCGAGCTGATTGATGCCGTGCAGATGTTGACGATCCGTGATGATGATACGGTCGTCGTGAGTGTTGGGCCAGCCGCCGTAGATGAAGGTAATTCGGGAGCGACAACGCAATTAGAGTTTCCGTTATCGCTCAGTACCACCAATCGTGAGCGCGATGTGCGGGTGCGTTATCGGATTGAACCAATTTCGGCGACACCCGGTCAGGACTATCAGGCGACAACACCGGCCGAACTGGTCATTCCACGCGATGATCAGAAGCCATCAATTATCGTTGTCGTTATCGGCGATGACATCCCTGAGCCGAACGAAACGCTTGAGGTGTTTTTAGAGGCAGTGAGTGGTGGTTCTGTTGGCGCAGCATCAGCCGTTGGCACGATAATTGATGATGACACCCAGAATAGTGTCTTCAAGAGTCAGTGGCCATCGTATACTCAGCGAGTGGCGTATCGCGCTGGCACATTCGTGACGCTGATACCATCGGCAGGCAGAATCGCATATTACCCGGAACGTGCTGGTGATCAATCGCTATCGTTGGGGGTGTCGGATTGGCGGGGAAAGAGAAACCAGAGACCGAATTCGAGCGCGATGGGAATGAAAGCCAGCGCAATCAGCGGTGGCCAGATGGGGCTGAGCGCAAAGTAGAGGGCAAGGGGTGGAATTGCCAGAATAAGTGCAAAGACGGTCATCGCCAGGTTTCCCCACCCAACCGCAGCCACGACCCCGAAGACGGTTAGAACGACGATCACGGCATCGCTACAGGTTGCCAGGGCCGGACGGTTGTAGCAACTGTTGAGTGCTGAGGGCACCGCAATGTCAAACATGACCCCCTGTAGCTCAAAAAAGGTAGGGAGGAAGATGCGGCGCAGCCAGAAGAGCAGTGCGCCGAGCGCAATGACAAGATAGGCGCGAACGACGCGGTGAGTCAGGATTGGTGGCAGATTCATATCCAGATCAGGGAGAGCCGTTGCCGGGCAGCGGCTCTCCTCCTCTATCCTGCAACCTATGCGCCAACGACGATATTTACCAGGCGCCGGGGTACAACGATCACGTTTTGGATCGGCTTGCTGTTAATAAACTGCTGTACCCGTTCGTTATTTAGTGCCAGCTCACGGAGTTGCGCTTCATCGAGATCGACCGGTACGGTCAATTTTCCACGCACTTTGCCGTTCACCTGCACCACAATCTCGACCTCTTCCTCGGCGGCGACTGCCGGATCGGCAACCGGCCAGCGTTGCTGGTGGATACTGTAGGGTTTGCCGAGGCGTGCCCACAGCTCCTCGCTGATATGCGGTGTGATCGGTGCCATCAGCAGCAGCAACGTCTCAATCGCCTCTTGCCATGCCGGTGTTCCGGACAGACCGGCATCACGGGCGCGATAGAGGGTATTGGTGAATTCCATCAGCGCCGCGACCATCGTATTGAACTTAAAGTTCAGAATATCGTTTTCCACGCGCTGAATGGTCTGATGGGTCACCCGCCGCAGTTGCCGTTCGTTCATGACCGCACTGGTTTGACCACGTTCAGCCGTTGGGGAGAGCACAATGCGCCAGACCCGGTCGAGCCACCGTTTTACGCCGGGTACACCATCGGTACTCCAGGGCACCGAAAGCTCGAAGTCTGAAATGAAGGCTTCGTAGCCGCGCAGGGCATCGGCACCGTGTTCGGCAACCACCTCATCGGGTGTAATTACGTTGCCCTTCGACTTCGACATCTTTTCGATCACGATCTCGCCGTTCACCTCACGTGGTGGGGCCAGGATCAGACCTTGATTGCGCAGGCGGGTGAATGGCTCAAAGAAATTCACCACACCGAGATCGTAGAGCACCTTCGTCCAGAAGCGGGCGTAAAGCAGGTGCATGACAGCGTGTTCAGCACCGCCGACGTACATATCAACCGGCAACCAGTAATTGAGCGCTTCCGGGCTGGCCAGGGCCTGATCGTTGTGGTTGTCGGCGAAGCGCAGGAAGTACCACGACGAACAGGCAAACGTACCCATTGTATCCGTCTCCCGACGACCGCGGCTGCCATCGGGGAGAGTGACGTTGACCCATTCGTCGATTAGCGCCAGTGGTGACTCGCCGGTAGCGGTTGGCTCGTAGCTCTCGACGTTCGGCAGCGTGAGCGGCAAATCCTGATCATCCAGCGCAATTTCAAGCCCATCTTCACGGTGAATGATCGGGATGGGTGTACCCCAGTAGCGCTGGCGGCTGATCAGCCAGTCCCGCATCTTGTAGTTGGTACGACCTTTGCCGATGCGTTGCTGTTCGAGGTAGGCAATGGCCTGCTCTACCGCCTGATCTGCCGGTACGCCGTTGATCGGGCCAGAGTGGATCGGTACGCCATACTCGTCGTGATACACGAGATCGCGGTAGGCGGCGATACTATGCAGATAGGCCATCGCCGTTGGCAGATGGGGATTACCGGTTCCCTCGCGCAACCGTGCTGTAATGCGCTCATCGGCGGCTATTGACTCAAGAGCGATGACTTCATCGGGGAAGATGAAAAGCCAGCCCGATCCAACCACCTCGGTCCAGCCTGAACGCAAGCGAGGCTGGATCAACGCGGCATACTCAGCAACGCGATCAGCGGTCAATTCGACCAGCAGATCGCCATTGTCTTGCGGGGTGACGGTAAAGCCCGCGGCCTGCAATGCCGCTGCCGTATCATCAGTCACAGTACCGGCGCGCACCAGAGAACGTGCCGCCTGATCAGAACGGGCAATAACCGGAATAATCGGCAGCCCATACGTGATCGCAAAGGCGAAGTCGCGCTCGTCGTGGGCCGGTACCGCCATAATGGCACCGGTGCCGTACCCCATTAATACGTAATCGGCGATCCAGATCGGAATGCGGACCCCATTTACCGGATTGATCGCGTAGCTACCAGTCCAGACACCGGTTTTTTCCTTCTCTTCTGCAACTGCCGTTGTTGTGGGGCGATTACGAGCCTGCGCAATATACGCTTCGACCTGTTCACGCTGCGCATCCGTCGTCAGCTTCGCGACCAGCGGATGTTCGGGCGAGAGCACCATGAAGGTGGCACCCCACAGCGTGTCAGGACGAGTCGTGAACACGATGATGGGATCGCCGGCTTCGGTGTGGAAGACGACCTCGGCACCACGCGAGCGCCCGATCCAGTTGCGCTGCATGGTGACGATCTTCGCCGGCCAGTCGACTGTGTCCAGATCGCGATCCAGACGGTCGGCGTAAGCCGTAATGCGGAAAAACCATTGTTTGAGCACCTTGCGCTCAACTTTGGCGCCGCTCCGCCATGCCGTTCCGTCGGGCAAGACCTCTTCATTGGCCAGCACGGTCTTATCCACCGGGTCCCAGTTAACAACGGCTTCGCTGCGGTAGGCCAGCCGAAAACGGCGCAGAATCTCTTGCCGTTGCAAGGGCGTGGCCTGGCGCCATTCTTCCGCTGTGACCTGGGGTTCGGTGAGTGGCAGATCAAGACGGCTGGTGCCATATTCGGCCAGTTCAGCTTCCAGCTCGTGAATGGGACGCGCCTTATCAACCCGTCGGTCGTACCAGGAGTGGTAGAGGCGCAGGAAAATCCACTGTGTCCAGTGATAGTAATCGGGTTCGGAAGACGTAATTTCACGGTCCCAGTCGTAACTGAGGCCGAGCATATTCATCTGTCGTTTGTAGTTGGCGCTGTAGCGGCGGGTCAATACCGCCGGATTGGTTTTGGTCTTAATCGCGGCATTTTCGGTTGGCAGGCCAAAGGCATCCCACCCCATCGGATGCAAGACGTTGTAGCCGCGCATGCGGTAGTAGCGTGCGACGACATCGGTTGGGACGTAATTACGGCAGTGCCCGACGCTCAGACCATCGCCACTGGGATAGGGGTAGAAATCAAGCACATAATATTTTGGTTTGGCGGGATCAATTGGTGGTGTGCGGTACAGTTGGTCGGCAGCCCAACGGTTCTGCCATTTGGTCTCAATTGCGGCAGGATCGTAGCGTTCAATCGGAGTTTTTTCTACTTTGACGTCGCTCATACGGTGTGATACCTCCAGAGGTGAGCAAATGAAGACGGAACAAACACAAATGCTGATGGCAACAAAGGTCATCAAGGCTGGGGTCTGCCATATGCTCACCTCCTTCCGCTACAAGTTTCGATCATTAGAGCGTGCAGATATTGGTTGCATTATAGCATCATCTGAAGATTTGGCGCAAAAAAGTGATTGCCGGGAGGGGGCACTACAGGGGCACAGAGGGTGGTATCGTATCACATCTGGTGTCATAGCGTTCATGACCTGTGATCCGACGATCATCCTGCACCATCCCTGAGTGCGGAAGTGCCGAACCAGTGTTCCTGCTCCGCACGCAGTGGGATCGCGTTTCGGAGACAATACTGTTGCCAGCCAGAGGCACCCGCGTCGCACGCCAAACTATGCGTTGTGGGTCATCCGGTTGGGAAACTATATCCATTGCGTACATTACATGGGTTCTGGTCGTTCACGCCCAGAAGAGTACGCTACGTATTCCGTTATGCCACTACTGTCGCACACCGGCGGCGTTCACCGTTCGATGCCCTTCACCCACTACCATAGCGCAGCCAGAACATCAACATACACGTACAGCCGACGATCACCTCCACCGTATCCCTAACGGCGCGAACAGAGTCAACCGTGCCGGGTTTTCGACAGCTAAAACGCAGGTCTGCCGGGGTCTGGGTTGAGATAGTGGTGGAGATATAGATGTACTCTCGGAGCCCGACAGGCGCCTATCGCATTAGGGTGATGTTTGTTGCAGAGTATAACGCTTTTCCGATACGGATGGAAGCGTGTTTCAGGCGGATGGTGGCGTACATCCAGGCGAGGGTTTAGGATGATGTTTGCAAGATCGCCTCTTGACGATGAGAGCAGTAGCGTGATATGTTGAAGCAGGAAACGCAAGGGATATGGTTGGCACTGGTATTCTCTACGTCGCTTAACCGGTGGCATGATACAGAACCATGCTGCACAATACAACCATATGGATGTCCTGGTGTAATCTGGCCAGGTATCCTGGTCGGCATACCAGATGGAAGCCGCCTAAATCATAGTCAGCGAGTGTAACGTGTCCACCAAACGGCTCAAAGGAGAAAGGTGCATGCTGACTAAACAAATAGATGTAAAGGAAGTCCAGACGCGATTACAAGAGTTGCTTGCTCAGATCGCCTTAGGGGAAGAGTGGATCCTCACTGATGGAAACAAACCCATTGCCCGCCTTGTGCCTATAGCTTCTCGGGTGGCGGGTTTACACGCAGGAGCTACGTGGACGAGTTTCGACTTCGATGACCCCTTGGCTGACGAGTTCTGGATGGGCAGCGCATGAAGTTGCTTTTGGACACGCATACGTTTATCTGGTGGGATAGCGCACCTGCCAAACTTTCGCCCCAGGCTTTGACACTTTGTGTAAACGTTGTGTTCGATCATCTGTCCTGGCCGTCCGTGAATGCTGCCAGGGGCGGGAGCTTGCTCTTGGCTCCTCCCTTCAGCACTGGTACCGGCACCATGCGCGCCGGAGGCGCGCGCTCCCAGCTCCCGGCTGGGGAGCACGCCCGTCATCACGCCCCCGACCCGCTCCGGCACGCGGACAATGCAGTATTCGAGTTATGGGTAATGCATAGCCCAGCGGGGGCGGGTGGCGGAAGCTGGCGCTCCAACGCGAGCCGGAGGCTCGCGCTGCCAGGATGGAGGCAGGATTTCTATACCATTTGATTTGGTGTCATTGATATAAAGAAGCAGGCGAAGGCATTGCCTTCACCTGCCCCATCCGGCGATCTTCTGTATCGCAGCCAATGCGCTCAACAAATGCGTGGCAGTTGCTCGCCGATCAAGGTGTCAACGACGCGCGTGCCACCAATGCCGGTGCGGGCAACCACGACGCCGGGATGATCGGCGGTTGCATAGCCGATCAGGGCAGCCTCGCGCCCCAATGGATGTGATCGCATGACGCTCAGCAGGTGTTCGGCATCACTGCGTTCGACGAAGGTAATCAGTTTGCCTTCGTTGGCAATGTGTAATGGATCCATACCGAGTAACTCGCAGGCGGCCTGGACTGCGGGTGGAATGGGAATGTCACGTTCGACAATCTCAACTCCGATCCCGGCGGTTTGGGCAATTTCGTTGAGTGCTGCCGCAACGCCACCCCGTGTCGGATCGCGGAGTGTGTGAATGCGTGCGCCACTGGCAATCATTGTGCGTACCAGATCGTGCAGGGCAGCCGTGTCGGAGACGACCGGGGCGCCGAATTCAATCCCTTCGCGCACGCTCAGGATGGCGACACCGTGCACGCCAATGGCTCCGCTGACAATGATCGCATCACCGGGACGGGCCTGTTCCGGGCCAATCGTTACGCCTGCCGGAATGAGGCCGAAACCGGTTGTCGTGATGTAGACTCCATCACCGTGACCACGGTCAACAACTTTGGTGTCGCCGGCAATCAGGGTGACGCCGGCCTGACGGGCGGCACGTCCCATGCTCTCGGCAATTACGCCGAGTTGCGACAGTGGCATGCCCTCTTCCAGAATGAAGCTAGCGGTCAGCGCCAGGGGCTGCGCTCCCATCATGGCAATGTCGTTGATCGTGCCGTTGACGGCCAGTTCGCCGATGTTGCCCCCTGGAAAGAAAAGCGGTCGCACGACGAAGCTGTCGGTGGAGATGGCCAGACGGCTATTGCCAATCTCGGTGATGGCCGCGTCGGCCAGTGGGCGAGCAGGTTGACCAAAGGCCGGCAGGAAGAGATGATTGATCAGTTCGGCGGAGAGCTTACCGCCGGCACCGTGGCCCATCACAACTGTCGGGTAGTCGCGCAGTGGTGCCGGGCATGTCCAGCCGCTGAAGTCGAGTGGTTCGTGCATAGGCATTGTCCGCTATGGTTTCTGTGTACTATGGCGATCAGCGTATCGTGATGCCGGTAGCGTTAGCCGGTCACGCCAACCTGGTTAACCGGAATGAAGCGTCCGTACTGGTAGTACGCCGCGCAGGCGCCTTCACTTGAGACCATGGTCGCGCCGAGCGGGGTGCGGGGCGTACACTCCTTGCCAAATGCCGGGCACTGGTTGGGTTTCAGGCGTCCCTGCAATACCTCACCACTCCGGCATAGTGCCGACTCGGTGGTCTGGATGTCGCTGACATCGAAGCGCTGTTCAGCATCGAAAGCGGCGTACCGCTCGCTCAACTTCCAGCCACTGCGGGGAATAACCCCGATCCCGCGCCATGCCCGGTCGGTGACGGTGAAAACGTCGGCCAGCATCTGTTTGGCGGCCACGTTGCCTTCTGGGCGCACGGCCCGCTCATAGGCATTGTCAAGCTCTGCTTTGCCCTGTTCGAGCTGAAGAATGACGCGGCGAATACCCTCTAACACATCGAGTGGCTCGAAGCCGGTGACCACAATCGGTACGCGGTACTGTTCGACGAGTGGGCGGTACTCATCCGTTCCCATCACACTACAGACATGACCGGCGGCCAGAAATCCCTGGACGCGGTTAGAAGGCGATTCCATAATCGCCCGGATCGCCGGTGGCACCAGCACGTGAGATACCAGCAGCGAGAAGTTCTTCAGGCCGAGGCGGGCCGCCTGGTAGACGGCCATCGCATTGGCGGGGGCAGTTGTCTCGAAGCCGATGGCAAAAAAGACGACTTCACGGTCGGGGTTTTGTTGGGCCAGTTTGACGGCATCGAGCGGCGAGTAGACAACACGCACATCGCCACCTTCGCTCTTGACCCGAAAGAGGTCTTTGCGACTACCGGGCACGCGCAGCATGTCGCCGAATGAACAGAAGATGACACCGGGCCGTGCTGCAATCGCTAACGCCTTATCGATAATCTCCAGCGGTGTGACGCAGACCGGGCAGCCGGGGCCGTGGATCAGTTCAATCTCTGGCGGCAAGAGCTGGTCGATGCCGTTGCGAATGATTGAGTGCGTTTGACCGCCGCAAACCTCCATAATCGCCCAGGGGCGGGTGGTGATGCGTCGAATCTGATCGAACATGCGGCGGGCCAGTTCAGGATCACGAAATTCATCAAGATACTTCATGCTGATCCTCCGCTGTCGGATTTAGCTCCTCTTCGAGCACACCGAGCGATTGGAAGAGGGCCAGCGTTTCGCGGGCTGACTCCTCGTCGAGACGGGTGATGGCAAATCCAACATGCACAATGGTGTAATCGCCGACCTGCAATTCGGGCAGGTAGGCCAGGCAGACCTCTTTGACGATGCCGTTGAAGTCGACTTTGCCCATCCGGGTGAGGCCGTTGTCGTAAATCTCGATGATTCGACCGGGTATGCCAAGACACATACGATCATTCCTTTCACATATCGTCAGACAGGAGTCGTGCGATTTTTGCTATTCACAACCTTCTCCTGGGGTGGCCGAAGGTATTGCCTTTGCCTACCCATCCGCCCATTGCCCGATGATGATTCGATTATTCCCCGAATCGGCGATGGCCAGCCACTGCTGGTGCGCACACAGGCCGTAGGGCCAGCAGAGGGTGTCGGGAGCGATGGCTTGCCAGCGGTTTTCCCCACTACCGGCAAAGTCGGCCTGGCCGAAGACGGCCTGGGCCGGAAGCCCGGCCCCGTGACGCGGGAGAGGTTGCCAGACCAGGAGCCGATTGTTTGCCGTATCGGCTACGCATAGTCGATCCGCAGTACAGGCAACTGCGTAGGGAAAGCGGAGGCGATGCGCTCCCTGGGGTACGTGTGGTTGTTCAAACGCGCTTTGCATATCGGTTTGCCCCAAGACCAGATCGGCCGGTCGGTCATCGGTTGGTGGTGGTGTCCAGGCTAAAACGCGGTGATTCCCGGCATCGGCAACGTAGAGCGTGGTGCCATCGCCGGCCAGGGCGTGCGGCCAGCGAAAGCTGTGCGCCGTCGGCGGGCCACCACGATTTTCCGCATTGCTCCATCCATCCGGTTGCCCCAGAATCAGATCGGGCGGTTGAGTGGGTTCTGGTAATCCGCGCCATCCCAACACCCGGCGATTGCCGGTATCTGCAATATAAAACCAGCCCGCGATCCATGCTACTCCATACGGCCAGTACAGTGTCGTAGGCCCAACTGCGCCACCACGGTTTGGCTCAATCTCAAGCAGGTTAGCCTGGCCGATGACACTGTCGGGTGGTGTGTCGGATCGTTCGGGAAATCGATGCCAACATAATACACGATGATGCCAGGCATCGGCAAGGTAGAGTCGCCCTTCAGCTACCGTGACTCCGGTTGGCACGTGAAATCCGTTGGCCGGGCCACGTCCGGCTGCACGCGGCCCTTCGTGCGTGAAGTCGGGCTGCCCAAGCACGAGATCGGCGGGTTGATGATCGCGCACCGGGAGCTGTTGCCAGATCAATACCCGATGATTGCCGGTGTCAACGGCGATCAGGCGCTGCTGGTCGAGATAGACACCACGTGGCGCATAGAGATTTGTCGGCGCGGCGTCTGCTGCCGGTAACGCCAGTCCGCCTGGTGCCGGTGCTCCCAGCCAGCGCATCGTTTGCAGCGTGATCATAATGGTCGTACCCAGATCATCCCATCCACCACCCGCAACGGAAACGGTTCGAGTTGGGCCTGGGGCGCAGTCAGACATTCACCACTGGTCACGTCGAAGCAAAAGCCGTGCCATGGGCAGGTGAGGGTGCCGTTGGCGGGATCGAGGACACCGCCGTCGAGCGGGCGACCCTGATGAGCGCATGCGTTGCGGTAAGCGCTTAAACGATTCTCCAGATTGACAATCAGCACGCTGGTCTGGTCGGTGGTGAAACTGATCATTTGCCCTGGTGGAACGGCAGTGACTGCCGGTCCCTGCACCCATCCTTTTGCCGGATCGGGATGGGTTTGGGCTTCAGCGCGTAACATAGCCGGTGCTGGCTGATCGTTTACCACTTCGAGACGAGTGATCTCCGGCACTTCGCGCAAGAGTACCTCTTCGACGTGTTTGCGCAGGGTAAATGCCGACAGCGAGCAGCCATTGCACGAACCATGCAGGCGCAGGTAGGCCACCCCATCGCGAACATCAATCAGCTCGGCATCACCGCCGTGTGACTGCATATAGGGGCGGGCGCTATCGAGCACGCGGCGGGCGCGGGTGATGGGATCGGCGCGCACGATACCGTGCATCAGCAGCATGGCGTACACGGCGGGATCGGCAACCAGTTCGAGCAGCAACTCTTTGCCGCGTGGATCGTGCTTCAGATGGCGAACCATCGTCGTGAGCGCCAGTTTGTGAAATGCCTCGATGGCCTGTTTTAGCTCAAGCGCAACGGTCTGAGCCGCAGGTTCCAGACCGGCTACAGCCGCGACTGCGGCATCAACCCGCGCTGCGATCTGTTCAAGGTCATCAGTAGCAGGAAGTTGTTGGGTCATACCCGTCTCATCTCTAGCCGGCATAGCCAATCATCTGTTCGAGCACTTCTTCGCTACGCATGGCCAGCAATTCGGCGAACGCCTGTCTGGCCATCGTTTGCAATATTGAGTCGATTGTTCCGGCGGGCGGTGGGGTAATTGTGCGCTGAGCCAATCCTTGCAGCACGAAACACGCGCCGGCAACGTTGTCGAGCAAAAAGTCTTGAAAGATCGCAGCCACAAACCGGTCGAGCCAGATGCCTTCCCCCTGGGGATCGCTGCGTAAGCGCATAAGGGCATTTTCTGCGCCGGCACACCGCTGCACAATGCGTTCGACGAAGTGATCGACCGCCGTCATCAAGAGAAGATCAAACTGTTGGCGTTGATAGGCTTCCATAATTTCCCTGAGCTTCACAGATGGCGATGTTGGCCAGTAGTTCACGCACCGTCGCCAGGGCCGTCTCGTCGCCGAGTTGATCGAATAGTGCTGCGGCTGCGTTGAGTCGCTCGCGGGCTTCGGCAAAGACGCCGAGGTGAGCAAGGGCATTGCCCAGATTGGCCAGAATACGGGCATACCCACCCGGATCGGTCGCCGGATCGCGCCGACGAAGCAGGTCTTCGTAAATGGCAACGGCTTCGAGCAGGTGATCGGCAGGGCGGGCGGAGTGGACATATTGCAGCGCATTCGCCAGATTCAGGCGGGCGCTCGTCCATTCCTGGGGATGTTGATCGGGATCGTAGATGCTCAGCGCGGCGCGTAGCGCCTGGACAGCAATCGCTCCCCGGAGCCGGTCTCCGGCATCGGTCATCGGCATCGCCAGGTACGCCAGGGCCAGATTGTTCTGGATGAATGCAAACTCAAGCGGATGGGTCTCGCGCTGGAAGAAGCGGAGTGCCTCTTGATAACAACGGACTGCGGCCTGGAGGGGGCCGCGTTGCCCGCCGGCGTACTCTTGCAGGATTTGCCCCAATTGCAGCGCGGCACGGGCGCGCATATCGGAACCGCCTTCAGCCGGAATCAGGTCGAGCGCCTGTTGCAGCCAGCGCGTGATCAGCGATACGTCACCACCGGTTTGCATCGCCAGTTCAGCCCGGTTGAGGTAAATCTGTCCCGCCAGCGTCGGTGAGACCGGCGTAGCCGCAGCAATGGCGTCGGCAAAGTAATGGTCGGCAGCAGTCGGTTCGCCGCGCTCAATCGCTGCCGCTGCGTGGGCAATCAGACAGAGCGCCCGAATTTCGCCGGTGGCCTGATCGAGTGGTGGCGGTTCCTGGCGCTGACCCATGGTAAACGCTGCGACATCGTGCAAACAGGCCAGTTCGCCGTCGAGCATGATGTGCAGCGCCAGATGATCGATGTGGGAACCGGTCAAGACATAGCGATTGTAGATGGCAAGTGGCTCTGGCGACGACGGTAAGGTTTCGAGGGCTGCCGTGATATTTCCGTCCAGCGCGTGGGCGTAGAATTGCCAGGCTTGCGGCCATTCAGTGGGAGTGGTACCACGGAGCAGAGCTGCCAGGGCGGTTGTCGCGCATGGTTCGTCGGTTGGCGGCAGGACGAGGTAGCCGGCCGGTAAGGCAAAAATACCGAGTGGTTGGGGCCGAATGGCAAGCTGGTTCATACGGTCTCCTCGGCTACTGGTTGCAACGACATCCGCAAGACCCCGTTGGTAGCATCCCAAACGGCAGACCGGTAACCGGGTGGTGTTGCCGGGGGCAATGCTTCCCAGATCAGCACACTGCGATCACCACGGGCGTTGCGTTGTTTGAGCAGCAAGCCACCCGCAGCCGGACCCCGTAACGGCACCAACCAGATTTCGTCGGCCTGGGGAAGGACAACCAGCAAATCGGTCGGAAAGTAGCGTTGGGCCAGGGCTGCGGGTAGATGCAGATAGCCCTGCGCGGTTAATTCAAGCTGCCAGGTCTCCATTGTGTTGTTCATCAATTGCGTGTCCAGGGTACGGCTGCCACGGGTTGTGGCTGAGATGACGGGCCAGGTCTTCCATGCGGGCTGCCACAGCCGGACTGAGCGGAGCGCCAATTGTGAAATCGGCCCCTTCGATCAAATAGACCTGCACCGAACGGGGATACTCGTCTTTGAGTAACCAGCGCCCGAACGCCAGTGCATGATCCCAGCGAAAGGCGTGCAGATTGATCCCGCTGAGAGGTGGCAGGTGTTCAACGACAGACCCCGGTACGTAATAGATCGTGCCGGGGTCGGCGCCGGTGCGGGCAGCGTCAACCAGAATGATTGTCTCGACGCCGCGCATACGGAAGGCAACATCCATCCCGCTGGTACCGGCATCGGCGACACCGACGCCGGGTGGTAACCCCAGTTCCAGCACTCGCCGCACCAGCACCGGCCCGACGGCATCATCGCCGCGCAGCAGATTGCCACACCCGATTATCAGCAACTGTTCAGCCATACCGTGATCGTACCTGTTCAGATATTGCCAGCACGAACAATGCGAGTTCGTCTGCACCGGCATGGTGACCAGTACCGGTGCAGACGTTCCTGCGCGCTTGCCCCTGCTACGCGCCTTCACCAATGCGGAACCGTGCCAACTCCTTGCCGGTCTTCTCGTCGTAGGCGTGTACCGTACAGACCAGGCATGAGTCGTAGCTCCGCGCCACATGACCAAGTTCGACCGGATCGTTGGGGTCGGCAATGGGAGCGCCGAGGAACGCCTGTTCCATCGGCCCATTGACCTCGCGGCTATCACGCGGGCCGATGTTCCACGCCGTCGGTGTAATCACCTGATAATTCTCGATCTTACCGTCCTTCAAAACGATCCAGTCGGAGAGGCTGCCACGAGCAGCTTCAGTTGAGCCAAAACCACGCCCTTCCGGTAGTTCTTTTGGCTTGATGTAGAACTTCTCGTGCAGGTTGATCTGATCGAGCCATTTGCGCACCAGCTTGTAGTATTTCGGTGCTTCGTGCATCCGAGCCATCACCCGCACCAACACACTCGGCCCGACGGTGGTTACGGCATCGAGGAAGAGCGGATCGTAGTCCTGCCAGTCGGCAGCGCCTGGACGACCGGCAATCACCTGGCGCGCCAGCGGGCCGGCCTCCAGCGGATGGCTCCCTACGCCGGGGATGAGATAGCGGGGAGCTTTGGCCCAGGTGTACTTGCCCTGTCGCCGGCCAACTTCCGGGTCAATTGGTTCGGTACGCCCCTCAAATGGGTGCAAGACATGGTTCCCCTCGTAGAAGGAGTGGCTGACATCTTCGCGGACCTGAGCCTGATCGAAGTCGTAGAACTGACCGTTCACGTAGACGCCGGAACGGGCAATCAGGGCAGCGTTGCGCCCTTCGATGGTGGGGCGAGCGTACAGTTCGGGGTGGAAGTAGGTACCGGTGGCAAGATAGTTATTCCACCCGGCGCCATATTTGTCGAGACCGGCGGCCATCGCGAAGCGCAGGAAGAAGCCGCAGTCGGAATTGTAATGGCGCTCGTTCTCGTGCATCCATTCCATCACATCGGCCCAGCTCTTGTTTTGCAGCCAGCGATCAACCGAACAGCCGAGCCACTTCTTCTCCAGCCATTCGTCTTTCCAGTACTCAAGAATGGCGATGGCGCGGGTCACATCGGCCAGCGTTGGCGCACACATGACACCGCCGGGGATCATGAAACTGGAGTGAGGCCACTGGCCGCCGAAGATAGCGTAAATCTCTACCGGCTTATTCGAGAGGGTCACCCCGTGCTCGTAACTGGTGCCGACGAAGGGTGCGAAGCGGCGCACCGCTTCATCGTATTCGGGCAGATGGGCGTACTTCTTGTTCGTCAAATCGATGGCGAAGAGAGCGTAGAACCAGCGCGGAATGCTCTGCAAGGTCTCGCACGCCTGGGCGATGTTGCGGATCAGGGTGGCATTGGGTGGCAGCTCGGTCTGCCATGCGGTGTCCAGCGCATACACGGCTTTGGTCAGATGGCTACCGCCGCAAATACCACAGATGCGAGGGGTGACAATCAACCCGGCCTGCGGGTCTTTGCCCTTCAGAATAATCTCGAAGCCGCGAAACATTGAGGCTTCGGTCCACGCACTGGTGACAACGCCGTCGCGGATGGTCACCCGCAGATCGAGGTCACCTTCGACACGGCCAAGTGGGCTGATGCGCAAGTCACGACCGGTAAGTGTTGCCGGATTCTCGATGATATTAACCATTGCCAGCTTCTCCCCTTACTACACAACGAACATATCTTCTTTGGCCCACTTGGGCGCAGCAACACGAGCGGCTGCGGCCAGTGCCATATAGCTGATCGGATCGGTTCCGGTTGGCACCTCTTTCGGGATCGCCCCGCTGATCTTCTGGGTTTTGAAGACGGTGCCGGGCGCGAGATCGAAGAAGGGAAACTCCGGTTCGGTACAACCCGTACAGGGCATACCGGCGCGGGTCTTCGATGACTGGCGGTTCCAGAGAATGCGATTGCAGGGTGAGCGAGTCATCGGGCCACGACAACCAAACTCGTAGAAGAGACAGCCGGTGCGCGTGCCCTGCCCAAATTCGAGCGTTGATTGTTTGTACTCGAAAAATTGTACCCGTGTACAGCCGGTTTGGGTGAAGCTGGTAAAGAAGGTCTGCGGACGTTGCAGATCGTCGAGGGCGATGTCGGCGGCGCGACCACTGGCAACCGCGACCAGAATCTGGGTCACCCAGTCGGGGTGAGCCGGACAGCCGGGAATGTTAATCACCGGCAGACCGGCCTTCGAGCGCCAGTTGGGGCCGAGGAAACCGCCCAGCTCGCGCTTGTGAAACTGAAGACCGGTGGACTGACTGGGATTAGGGGCCATGGCCGGGATGCCGCCCCAGCAGGCGCAATCACCGATGGCGACCACAATGCTGGCCTGCGCAGCCAGTTCGCGCACCCACTCTTGCATTGGGCGGTCGGCAAACATGTTGTAGCGGCCAGTGCCGTTCGGGGCCTGGATCACCGTACCCTCGAAGACAAAGATGTCAAGCGGGCGGGCGCCACTGGCACAGTCGTGAAAGATACGTTTGGCGTTCTCACCCAGCTCCATGCCGAGCGACGGGTGCCACAGAATCTCAATTCCAAAATCGGTGACCAGATCACACGCACTTGGTTCCTCGGCATTGAGGAATGACATCGTGTTGCCGCTACAGGCGCCACCCTGTAACCAGAGCAATGTTGCCATTGAACCGCCTCCTTCACCTCTCAAGATGCTAGACTTCCCTATCAAAAACAGCGCTACGCCGATGGTGTTTTTGAATTTGATGATCGTGTTCGCATCTGGTCTCGTACCCGGTTTAGTCACTCTTGCAGGCCGGCCTCGCTACGGGCAGAGGTGGCAATGATCGAGGCGAGAGGATTAACAGCGCGAATATGAGTCTCGGCACTCACCCGATCAAACCCTACCGGTTCTGTCCAACTCCTTCACGACGCCAGACTTCCCTAAACAGCGCTACGCTGATGGGGTTTTTGCGTTTGATGATCGTGTTCGCATCTGATCTCGCAGCCAGTTTAGCCACTCTTGCAGGCCGGCCTCGCTACGGGCAGAGGTGGCAATGATCGGGGCGAGAGGATTAACAGCGCGAATATTAGTCTCGGCGCTCACCCGATCAAACCCCACCGGTTCTGCCAGGTCCATCTTGGTCAGGATGACCGCATCGGCGGTGGCAAAGGTCGCCGGATACTTCAACGGTTTGTCTTCACCTTCAGTCGTAGAGAGTAGGACCACGCGCACCGCTTCGCCGAGATCGTAGCCGGCGGGACACACCAGATTCCCAACGTTCTCGATAAAGAGGAGATCGATCTGGTTGAGGTCCCAATCGGCGAGATGGCGGGCAACGATGTCGGCTTCGAGATGACACATATCGCCGGTCTGTATCTGCCGTACCAGCCCACCACTGCGTGCCAGCCGACGGGCATCGTTGTCGGTAGCCAGATCGCCGACCAGGGCCGCGACCCGGCACTCGGCCAGCATCATGCGCATCGTCGCTTCGAGCAGGCTGGTTTTGCCGGCGCCCGGACTGGACAGCAGATTGACAACCGTCACGCCGGCGGCGTGAAAGCGGTGTCGTAACGCGGCAGCGAGTTGATCGTTCTTGTTCAACACGCCCTGGCGAATTTCGATCAGCCGTTTTGTCTCGTAGGTCATGGTGTCTCCAGTGCAACCAGTTCTAACTCACGTCCATGAACGATCTGACCGCAGGGGCGATCACACCGTGGACAGCGGAACAGCCGTGGGTTCGTCAGCGTCACTTCGGCGTTGCAATCCGGGCAAAAGACGACCACCGGCACCTCTTCGATAATCAGTTCAGCCCCGGCCAGCGGTGTGCCTTCGGCGGCGATGGCGAAGCTGAAGCGAAGCGCATCGGCGACCACCCCAGCGAGGGCGCCGATCCGCAGGTGAACGGCGCTGATCCGATCCACTCCTGCTTCTGCCGCAGCATCGCTGGCAATCGTCACGATGTTGTGCGCAATCGATAATTCGTGCATCAGCCTATTTCAGCGAACGACCAAAGCGGCGACCGAATTCAACAATCAGCCCGGCAGCGCGTTGCACATCGGGATCGCGTAACGCCCGGAGCAGACCAAACAGACCAATCGGTTTTGGCTCCTGGCGCAACGCCTCGCGACTGGCGACAAAGGCATTACCCGCTTCCCCAACCAGCTGTACCGTATCGGGATGGAACACACCCGAATCGAGCAGTGCGTCGAACTCTGCCGAGGCGATAAATGGCTCGATTCGCTCGATCACCTCGATGAAGTTGGGAGCGACGGCAACCAGGCGGGGGAAGTAGGGTAGGAACGCGATGAAGGCATCGATCAGCTTATCAGCCGTGATCGTGCGGTCATTCATTGTTGTGCGCAGCTCTTCGACCGCCAGGCGGATATTTTCGGTCAGCTCATCACCGCGCGCCAGCAGGTGATCGAGCGCACTGACCAGGAAGGCGAGTAGTTCGCTCTGCGCCAGCAGACGATCAAGCGCGGCCAGCGTGTCGGGTTTGCTTAAGGTTGCGAGCAGGCGCTGAAATGCCGGCTGGGCCGTCAATGTTGCCAACTGCTCAACAGTCGTAGTCAGTTGCGGGAGCGTCCGCGACAGTCGCATTAGTTGGGCAGCCAGAGCGCCACCATCGTCGGGGAGAGCGGCACGCAATTCGTGAACGCTAGCAGCGACGTTGTCGGCGATAACGTCACCCCGTTGTAAGAGGCTATCCACTGCGCCGACCGAAAAAGCCAGCAGTTCGGCGTGGTCGAGCAGCCGGTGCAAGGCGGCAGCCGTCTGCGGTTCGTTTAGTCGTTCGAGCAACGCATGCGCGTTTAACGGACGGTCGGCATGAGCCGTGGTTGTAGCGCCATTGCTGGTCATTGCGCCCCTCGCTCAATAGTGATAGCGAACGCGAATCGTGGCGATCCAAACGAAAAAAGTGATTGCTTGAACGAAGTATAAGAATTACTGATGCATAACGCAAGTTGTAACTTCACAACCGTCGGTTGTCGTTAGTCGTTCTGCGGGTTGGATTGTGCTACAGTAGTACCAGCAGTCGGTAGCACGAAGATGATGGGCATTACTCATGACAGGCGAAGTGAACAATCCTCAGCAGCGGCGCTGGCGGATCAGTGTGCGCGGTATTGTGCAGGGGGTCGGCTTTCGGCCATTTGTGTTTGGTCTGGCCGACCGCTGGCGTTTAGCCGGTTTTGTGCGCAACGATAGCAACGGGGTTACGATAGAAGTCGAGGGCGACGAGCATGCCCTGCATGCGTTCGTGCATGCCCTGCGCGCAGAGGCACCACCGCTGGCCCGGATCGATCAGGTGAGTGTTGAGCCGCTGGCACTGGTTGGTGAGCGCAGCTTTGTGATTGCTACCAGCCAGGCTCAACCGCAGCGACGCACCCTGATCGCTCCTGATACCGCCACCTGTGCCGATTGTTTGCGCGAGATCAACGATCCTGCCGACCGCCGCTATCGGTATGCGTTCACCAACTGCACGAATTGCGGCCCGCGCTTTACGATAGTGCTCGATGTACCCTACGACCGCGTCAATACCACGATGCGAACCTTCCCCCTCTGCGCCCAGTGCCGGGCAGAGTACGAAGACCCGCGTAACCGGCGGTTTCACGCTCAACCAACGGCATGCCCGGCGTGCGGGCCGCACCTGCGCTGGTCGGTTGACACCACCGATCCGCTGATCGCGGCAGCCACAGCCCTGGCAAACGGCGACATCGTGGCCGTGAAGGGATTGGGTGGTTACCATCTGGCCTGTGCTGCTGATGATGAAACGGCGGTAAGCCGTCTTCGCCAACGCAAGCAGCGCGAAGCACGGCCACTGGCGCTGATGGTGCGCGATGAAGCAGTCGCCGCCCACCTTTGCTTCATCGATCCGGTAGCGCATACCATCCTGACCAGCCCGGCGCGTCCGATTGTGCTGTTACCCCGCCGGCCAGACGCACCGGTTGCCCCTTCGGTAGCGCCGGGGATGCAGACGCTGGGGATTATGCTCCCGTACACGCCGCTGCACCATCTGCTGCTGGCCGAATACGCCAGGGTGGTTGGCCCGACCCGCCCGGCGGCAATCGTGTTGACCAGCGGTAACCTGAGTGATGAACCGATTGCGTATGAAGACGACGATGCTGTGCAACGCTTAAGCCCAATTGCTGATGCGATGCTGAGTCACAATCGCCCGATCCATATGCGTTGTGACGACAGCGTCGTGCGGGTGGCTGCCGGTGGGCCATTGCTGATCCGGCGTTCACGGGGCTATGCCCCGGCACCGATCACCCTGGCGACTGCACTCCCCTGCCCGATCCTCGCCTGCGGTGGTCACCTCAAAAACACCTTCGCCCTCGGTCGTGGACGGGAGGTCTTCCTGAGCCATCACATCGGCGATCTGGAGAATCTCCCGACCCTGCGTTCATTCCACGAAGGCATTGCCCACTTTCAGCGCCTGTTCGACATCCAGCCGGAGGTGGTTGCTTACGATCTCCATCCCGGCTACCTGGCCACGCAGGCTGCCCTGGCGATGGCGATCCCGCACAAGATCGGCGTGCAGCATCACCACGCACATATTGCTGCGGTATTGGCCGAATATGGCATTGATGGGCCGGTGATTGGTCTGGCGGCGGATGGTAGCGGGTACGGGCCTGATAGCACGGTCTGGGGTGGTGAGATATTCATCGCGACCTGCGCCGATTACAGGCGGGTCGGGCATCTGGCGCATCTGCTACTGCCCGGCGGCGAACAGGCGGTACGCCAGCCGTGGCGGGTGGCCGCGGCTGCACTATCAACGATCTACGGCACCGACTTCTGGCAGCTTTCATTACCACTCGTCCAACAGCTTGATCGTTCAGCCTGGACAGTGCTGGCCCGCATGATAGAACGCTCGCTCAACACGCCACGGACATCGAGCCTGGGGCGCTTATTCGATGCAGCGGCGGTGCTGGTAGGGATCGGGCAAACAGCGCGCTACGAAGGGGAGCTGGCCATTCTCCTGGAACAGATTGCCGATCACGACCAGCCGCCCTACCCGCTGCCGCTCCGTGAAGCGGCGTCCGCTCAGGAGCCGTTTAGGCTGGATGGTCTCGCCCTGCTGGCGGCACTGGTTGATGACATGCAACGAGGGGTAGCGCCGGCGGCCATCGCCGGGCGCGTACACCAGGGAGTAGCCCGTGGTTTATTGATGGCCTGCCGGCGCGTGCGTGATGAGCATGGCCTCACAACCGTCGCGGTAAGTGGGGGTGTCTTCCAGAACGTGTTCCTGCTGGAAACCCTCACCGCACTGCTCACCGCCGACGGCTTCACCGTCCTGATCCCCCGCCTGGCGCCACCAAACGACGGCGGCCTGGCGCTTGGTCAGGTCGTGGTTGCCGGTGCAGTAATGGCTATGAGGTAGTCGCCCTCGGCCCCGCTTGTGCGGGCGAGGGGGAACGCCCTGCTATTCCTCCCCCCAGCGGGGATACACCCTACAATTCCTCCCCCCAGCGGGGATACACCCTGCTATTCCTCCCCCCAGCGGGGATACACCCTACAATTCCTCCCCCCAGCGGGGATACACCCTACAATTCCTCCCCCCAGCGGGGATACACCCTACAATTCCTCCCCCCAGCGGCTATGCATTACCCACATGTCACGCTGCGTTAGGTCGGGCTGCAAGCGCTCCCTGTGGCGCAGACTGCCAGCCTGCGTGCATTCCATCCCCGTCACTGCCGTCGGGTGATGGCCGTGGCCGATGAGATGGTGCGCAGGGTGAACGTCTGTCCGACAGGCTGATACACCGGCTACCGCTGCTGCTCCCATCCACTTCCCGTTCATGACGTAAGACCCACCTTACAGCAATGCAACGCGAATAGTGCCCAGGATTGCACCCGATGCGGTAGAGGCTGCGAGTGAGCGAAGAAGTTGACAAAATAGTTATGGATAAGGTATAGCCGCTGGGGGGAGGTGGAACAAGGGCCAAACGCCAGGGGGCACGGCATGCCGTGCCCCTACGGGTGTCCAGCGGTGCATCATTCCGTAGGGGCGACGCATGCGTCGCCCCTACGCATATGTCGCCCAAGGTCGCTCCCTGGAGTTGGCTATGCATTACCCACATGTCACGCTGCGTCAGGCCGGACTGCACGCGCTCCCCGTGGCGCTGGCTGGAAGCCAGCGTGTAGGCATCCCCGCCACCATTGTCAGATGCTGGTCGTAGCTGCTGGTGCGCAGGCACGAACCTGGTACAACCAAACGTCTACGCGCAGTAGCGCATTCATGCCTGACCGACCTGATGATCGTCACGAACACATCCAGCATCCCTGTGACCAGGAGGGGGAACGGCGTCCCACGCGCCGGATCGTGAGCACGGCTGGCGCGGCAGCATGGCTGCCGCACTCCAAACTACGCGACACGCGTATGACGAGCGGGTAAGGCAATCCATCCAGCACGTGCTGGCTCGGCTGGAACGGTGCATTGCCACCGAGCCAGTCGCCCAAAACGATATCCATGGCGATCACACCTGCTGATACACACGTGGTTGATACCAGTTATGGGTAATGATAGCCAGCGGGGGGAGGTCAGGAGGGGGGCCGGGATTAAGGTGAACGAGAATCATTATGGAGCACGCCCGTCTCCACTCCCCACTCCCTGCTACCAAAACCCTCGAACATCCGTATAATACACCGTAAAGAACTCGCCAACCTGCCGTCCCAACGACACACCTATGCTGAAACGAACCATAGCCTTGCTCCTGATAACCGGTGCAGCGGTGATAGCGCTGGTGGCGTTGCACACCGTGACTGCCCAGACCCCGCTGCCGCCGACACCATCGGCTGCAACGCCTGTGCCAACGCCTGCGGTGACGCCGACGGCCACGTTGCCCACCTCCGAACCGACACCGACACTGCAGGAAGTTCTTATCTGTATCATAGGCTTCTTCAGTGGAGAATGCTCGATTGAAAAACTGTGGTCGTTGATTACGCAGTATCCACCGTTGCAGGTTGTCGGCCTGTTCATCATCGCCGCGCTTATCTTTGGCGCGGTTACCATTGTCAAACGCTTGTACGAGAGTCTACTTCGCTGGATTTACCACATCATCGGTGGTCTAAAGAGCGATGCTGGGGAAGAAGCCAGACTCGAGCGGGAGAAGGAGCGTCAAAGGCAGCGGCTAGAACAATGGGAGCGCCAGAAACATGCGTCCTCAGCTCGCGAACGCTACCTGTTCAGACTGGAGTAGGAGATGCGGCGTATGGCCAAAATCCCTGCCCTGGGTCGTGAACAGCCCGAACTGAACCTGGAGCAGGTCTACGTGCCGCTGTACGTGGTCGAGCGCGAGCAGATGGAGCGTTTCGACACCTATCTGCTCGGTAAGCTGGACGGGCAGGCTGATCCGCGCCGTGATGCCTACAAGGCGGTTGAGACCAGCCGACCGGTGTTTCGCCTGTTGAGTGAACCTTCAGCTATACCCCGCGATAGACAACAAAAGAGAAAGGGCACTAACGTAAACCGCGATGAACGTCCTGAACCAACTACCACCCGCCTGCTGCTGGTCGGGCGTGCCGGTAGCGGTAAGACGACCACCCTGCACTACGGGGCGCTGATGCTGGCGCGGGCGTTTCGTAAAAAACGGGCGTTTCGTACAGGCGATGTCGCTATCCTGCGTGATCGGTTGCAGCTCTTCGTCACACGCTGCCCGTTCCCGATCTACGCCCGCCTGACCGAGCTGATGACCTATGTGCGTGGGCGATACACCAGTGCCGATCTGGTCGGTGTACCGGCAACGGTGGCGCTCGATGCGCTCGACGAGCTGCTGCGGCGGGATGTGCCCGATCTACCGGCGGGGATGGTCAGGGACTGGGTACAAAACCGTGACACACCCTGTCTGCTGATGTTTGACGGCCTGGACGAGACCGGTGATGCCGATGAGCGCGGTCATACCATCGATCTGATCAACAGCCTGGTACGGGCCTACCCGCAGCATCGCTATCTGCTGGCCAGTCGCCCCTTTGAGGGGCTGAGTGACCGTTTGGCGGGGTTCACCGAACGCCATCTGCGTCCGTTGGATGCCGATGACATCAAACGTCTGCTCAACAAGTTCTTCCTGGCCCTTCGTCTGAAAGACAGTGTAGCTGATGCGTCACTCAACCCGGAGGGACTGGTACCAGAGGCGGCTGAATTATGGCGTAGCCTCGAACGGAACCCGCGCCTGTTTGATATGGCGACGAATCCGCTCTTGCTGACCAGTATGGCCGTGCTGGTTGAGGGACGCGAACCGCTGCCGGTCGAGCGGGCGAAAATCTACGAAAAGCTGGTGCGGTTGACCATTGAGGCATGGCGCAAAGCGCAATTGAGCCGTGACCGGCCAGGGGTGACGGTCAAGCTGTTTGAGGAGAGCGATGACAGTGTGCGCTTGCGGTTGCAGTTGTTGGCTGCCCACATGCTGGAGCAGGAACAGCGTGAAGTGACCCTGGCCCAGGTGCGCGAACTGCTACGTCCGATCTATCGTGCATACTATCCCGACTGGCACGATGAGCGTTGTGATACCTACATCCGCGATCTGTTTGCCCAGCTCGCCCTCCACAGTGGGCTTGTGCAGGCCCGCGACATTGACACCCTCTTCAGTTTTGCCCACTTTACCCTGCAGGAGTATCTGGCTGCCCGCCACTATACCGAACAGGGCCGCGATAAGGAAGCAAAGGTTAACGCCCTGATCGACCGCTGGGCAGAGCGACGCTGGCGAGAGACGATCCTGCTCGCGATTGGTCACGAAGCCACTATTGGCTCGCGCGAGATGGCGCAGATGATGATTGATCGGTTGCGCGAAACCGGCGATCCGGAGGCCATATTGCTGGCCGGTGAGGCACTGGATGAAGCCAATGCCCGCACGGTGGGCGAGCTGACCAGGCAACGGCTGGCGGTTGCCGACCGCCTGCGTGCCCTGGCTGCCCTGACCGCCGACTGGCGCACGGCGATGCATCCCGATCCGGTGGTGCGCAATCGGGCTGCAATCATGCTCGACCGGCTCGAGGCTGATCACGACCGCCCCGGCCTGGATCTGACACAGCCCGACTACTGGGCGGCCCGCATCGAGTCCGGGGCGTTCAGTATGGGTGATGACAACGGGAAATCTGATGACGAGAAGCCTCAATTCGTTTATCACATCCGCCAGCCCTACGCCCTGGCCCGCTTTCCGGTCACCAACCGCCAGTACCTGCGCTTCCTCGACGCGCTGGCAGGGCGCGGCGGTCGGGAAGAGGTGGCGGCTGCGGAAGAGGTACGCCACCTGCTCCGGCAGCATGGCCTCTCTCCTGATCAGATGCGCCCACGATTACGATTCTGGCCTGGTACACGCTATCGAACGGGTGAAGGCAACTGTCCGGTGGTCGCTATATCCTGGTACGCGGCCACTGCCTTTGCCCACTGGGTAGACATCTGGCTGCACAGGATCGGGGTACTGCACGACGGGGAAACGGTACGGTTGCCGACCGAAGCCGAGTGGGAGCGGGCCGCTGCCTATCCGGTGGTGATACCGGCCACTGACCCCCGTGCTGGACGGCGGGAATACCCGTGGGGAGAGTGGGATGAGGTGCCCTGCCTGCGGGCAAATACTCACGAAAGCGGGATCGGTCAGCTCTCTGTCGTCGGTGTCTTTCCCCACGGCGCGGTGGCCTGTGGTGCCGAAGACATGGCGGGCAACGTCTGGGAATGGTGCAGCACCCCGTATCTGAGGTATCCGCTGAGCGGTGATGTGGTTGCTGAGAACCTGCAAAAACGAACCAAAGATGCTAGATACGTGCTGCGCGGCGGCTCGTGGATCAGCGATCGTGGCGGCGCCCGTTGCGCCTCTCGCGGCGGCCTCAATCCCGTTAACGTCTACGCCGATTGGGGTGTGCGTCTTGCCCGTACATTCTCCTTGTCTTAATGTCTTTTTGACTTTTTGGTGTTGATCGGGTGGGCAACAACGAGCTGCCCATCTTTCTCGTCACGCTCTCTGACTGATTATCAGCACCACCAACACCTATCCCGCCACAACCACCACTACCCCACACTGAGACCGGTCTGCTGCTGGACAATCGCGCACACGGTGTTGAATTGTTCAGGGCCACATACCAGCAGAAAGGGTGCTCCTCTTTTGCGGTATAGCGTCAACACCCGCTGTTGCCGGTCAACCTCGACTCGTTCAACATCCTGCCAGCGGATGTGGTCGCTGGTACGCATGACCAGGCCGGATCCCATGGCGGTGACCTGACCGCTTAGCAGCGATGCAATCCGAACTGTCCGAAAGAACAGCTTTGTGCGCCCGCTGAGGGTTGATCTGACACCGGTGGTATCAAGGACAAACTGCTGTTCGTAGCCGATCAGGGCCAGCAACCCGACCACGATCACGAGCAGCCCGGCGATGATGCCGGTGGTGATGCCCATGACCTGCAATGTGATGAGCCAGCGATTCTCTTCGCTAATGAGGAAGATCAGCAGGCCGAGGGCCAGGATTGCTATCCCAAACACCAGTAGCGTCTGTTTGAAGATCAGGCGATTGCGCAACAGTGAGAGGCGGGCTGTCCAGGTAAGTGTTGATAGTTCCATCGTGCGTCTCCTGCATACCGGCCAGTGCATTGAGTACAGCATGGCGCACGGTGGCTTGCAGGACAAGCGTAGATTGAGCAATTCGGGGTAATTGGCAGACAATCTTCCGGGTCTCGGTGGTGATAGTTGCACCACAGAGGCACAGAGGGCGCAGAGGGTTAACATAAACATCCTCTGTGTCCTCCGTGTCCCTGTGGTTAATTGCACCACAGAGATACAGAGGGCACAGAGGGGGTGAACTCACACCGGTTGTTCTCCCTTTCCTGACAACTTATTCACCTGCCATCTGACAAAACTGTCATCAAACTATAGCCATTTTTCGGACAACCCTTAACGTGCCGTTCAAGATTTTCACCTATCATAGGCGATGCCTGATGACTCAACCATTGCTTTGCGGCTCTCCTGCACTTCACCCTCGCCTGCCCTCCGCATGGCCGGTTTACCGGTGGATGTCGCTTGTTTGGAATTGTATGAGGTGAATGTTATGCGTTGGATTGCAGGTTGGACGCGCCACTGGATGTATCTCGCGCTGGTGGTTGCCCTGATTGCGGTGCAGGCCGGTGTATCAACACCGGTGGCACGCGCAGTCAGTGCCGATCTGGTGATCAGCCAGGTCTATGGAGGCGGTGGCAACAGTGGCGCACCGTATACCAACGATTTTGTCGAGATTTTTAATCGCGGTACGACAACGGTTAGCCTGAGCGGTCTATCGATTCAGTACGCCAGTGCAACCGGGACGGGCAATTTTGGCAGTAACCCAATTGTGTTGCTCAGTGGATCGCTGGCTCCTGGCCAGTATTATCTGGTGCAACTGTCCGGCGGGGCGACCGGTAGCCCGCTACCGACACCGGACGCAACCGGTTCAATCAATGCCAGTGCCTCAGCCGGGAAATTTGCGCTCGTGAACAGCACGAGTGGTCTGGCATGCAACGGCGGCTCGACCCCCTGTTCGCCGGCGCAACTGGCCCTGATCATTGATCTGGTCGGTTATGGGAGTGCCAATTTCTTCGAGGGCGCGCCGGCACCGACGTTGAGTAATACAACGGCAGCCCTGCGTAATACGAACGGTTGTGTCGATACTGACAACAACGCAAGCGATTTCAGCGCCGGATCGCCCAATCCGCGCAACACGAGCAGTCCTGCCAATCCATGTAGCAGTCCACCGCCACCCCCGCCGATGATGGGCAATTGTCCTGATGTGCCGAATGTAACCCTCATTCACCAGATACAAGGCACAACCGACACCTCACCCTGTGCCGGTGAAGAGGTGCTGGTAGCAGGTGTGGTCGTGGGTGATTTTGAAGGCCCTTCACCCAACCTGCGCGGCTTCTACGTGCAGGAAGAGGCAACCGATGCCGACAGCGATCCGCTGACGTCCGAAGGCATCTTTGTCTTCAACGGCAACAACAACAACGTGGCTCTGGGTAATCTGGTTCAGGTGCGTGGCACGGTCAGTGAATTTCAAGGCCAAACCCAGATTAGTGCAACCCAAATCACGGTTGTCGGCAGTGGTACCATCGACCCGACTGACGTAGCCATGCCCTTCCCCGCAGCCGACTATCTCGAACGGTTTGAAGGCATGCTGGTGCGTTTCCCGATGAAACTGGTAGTGACCGAACACTTCCAGCTCGGTCGCTTCGGTCAGGTGGTGATGTCGGCAGCGGAACGCCTCTACCAGCCGACCAGCCTCTTCCCGCCAGGGCCGCTGGCCAGTGCGTTACAGGCTGCGAATGACCTCAATCGTATCATTGTCGACGACAACTTGCAGAATCAAAATCCCGACCCGATCCTGTTTGGGCGTGGTGGCAATCCGTTGAGTGCAGCCAATACCCTGCGCGGTGGCGATAGCGTGACCGGACTGGTTGGGGTGATGACCTACACCTGGGCCGGTAATGCGGCGAGCGGGAATGCGTATCGGGTACGGCCGGTGGGTGATTTGAGCGATTTGACGCCGGGTGGCGGCGTCCCGGTCTTCGTCGCCGAGAACCCACGTCCGACGACACCGCCGGCGGTTGGCGGCAGCATCACCGTGGTCGGGATGAATTTGCTGAACTATTTCAACACCTTCAGCGGCTGTACCAATGGTCTTACCGGTGGGCCGACCGATTGCCGTGGGGCCGAGAATGCGACCGAATTTACCCGCCAGACCGCCAAGACGGTAGCGACGATTGTTGCGCTCAACCCGGCCGTCCTGGGCCTCATGGAGGTTGAGAACGACGGCTATGGCCCGGCCAGTGCGATTGCCGATCTGGTTAATCGGCTGAACAGTGCGACAGCGCCGGGAACCTATGCCTTCATCGATGTTGATGCCGCGACCGGTCAGGTTGATGCGCTCGGCAACGATGCGATCAAGGTGGGGATTATCTATCAGCCGGCTCTGGTCACACCGGTCGGTCAGACGGCGGCGCTCAATACACCCGCCTTCATCACCGGCGGTGATAGCGCACCGCGCAATCGGGCAGCGCTGGCCCAGGCATTTGAGGTGAATGCGAGCGGTGCCCGCTTCGTGGTCAGTGTCAACCATTTCAAGAGCAAAGGCAGCCCCTGTGATGCGCCGGATGCCGGTGACGGCCAGGGCAACTGCAACATCGTGCGCACCAATGCCGCCAATACGCTGGCGGCCTGGCTGGCGAGTGATCCGACCGGAATCAACGATCCTGACGTGCTGATCATCGGTGACTTGAACAGCTACGCTAAAGAGGACCCCATCCGTGCCCTTGAGACGCAGGGGTACGAGAACCTGGTTGAGCGCTTTGGGGGCGCGAATGCTTACTCGTATGTCTTCAACGGTCAGTGGGGCTATCTCGATTATGCGCTGGCAAATGCGAGCCTCAGTCCCCAGATCGCCGGCATAGCCGAGTGGCACATCAATGCTGATGAACCGTCGGTCCTCGACTACAACACCAATTTCAAGTCGGCGGGTCAGATCAGTAGCCTGTACGCCCCCGATTTCTACCGCACCTCAGATCACGATCCAATCGTGGTTGGTCTCGACCTGGACGGAGTACCGCCAACGACCACGGCGACGGTCAGCGGGCCGAATAACCCGCTCTGTCCGGCTGATTGCTATGCGGGCAGCGCCACCGTGACGCTCACCGCAACCGATGATCGGTCGGGCGTTGTCGAGATCGCGTATCAGATCAACGGCGGCGGCTTCCAGCCCTACACCGGGCCGTTCACCTTCAGTAGTGACGGCACGTATACCGTCGAGTTCTTTGCCCGCGATGGTGCCGGCAATGTTGAACCAACCCAGACCCTGGTGGTCAAGGTGAGTTCCTTTCCGGCTCTATCTCCCCTCGATACATTCAACCGCGCCCCAGGCCGCCTGGGGCGAGACTGGGGTGGGGCAACCCAGAGTGATCAATACCGCATCGAGAATAATGCAGTGACGGTAGAGAAGGGTGGTCTGGCCTGGTGGCGGCCAACCGTCTTTGGGCCAGATCAGGAAGCCTATCTGCGCCTGACGAACATCAATCCGGCGGGACAGCATCACACGCTGGCCTTGAAAGTGAACGGCAATCAGGGGCAAAACGGTGCCATTCTGGTCAGCTACGATGCGCTCAATCAGCAAGTGGTGGTTGAGGCGTTGGTACGCGGGCAGGGCTTCCTGACCATCGCCACCTTCCCGGCGGTGCTCCAACCCGGTGACACCCTCGGTGCCCGTGCGCACGCCGACGGTACTGTTGAAGTCTTCGTGCGCTGCGAATCAATTGGTCTGGCCGACACGCGACCGGTAGCCAGCAACCGCTACGTCGGTACCGGCGGCCGGATCGGGGTCTGGTTCCTCGACACTGTCGGTGCTGCCTTCGATGATTTCGGTGGCGGTAATCTCACGCCGTAGGCTCAACAATCACCCCCGCCGACCGGATAATGGTTGGCGGGGGTGGTTTTTTTGTCCGGGAAGTGCTCGCAAATGATTGTTCGCAGCAGATTCTCACCGCCTTGCCTTTGTCGCAAACCAGACTGCCAGCAATACTGCCAGCCCTAACACAGCAACCAGCCAATATGGGGGCTGAGCCGGCGGAGTTGCTTCGGTTTCAGCGTCAGGGCTAGATGCGAACGTTGTAGCAGTGGGAACTGTTGGATTGACGACAGTGAGGGTAGGAGCTGCGGTACTGGTGGGGAGCGGAGTTGGTGTAAGCGTTGGTAGTTGTGGGGTTGGCTGTGGTTGATAGACGGCGTCAATGTCAGCAGGTTCAGGTTGAACGATCTCACCCGGCGCAAATACATCTAACAGCCCATTTGCAATGACAAACCCGTTATTCGTTCCCAGGGTTCGTTCGGCAAATCGTAAATCCAACACAAAGATACCATTCTCACCAAGGACACGCGCACCTTCTGCATGAACTTCAAGCGCAGTATTAGCATTGAGCGCAATCGCCAGTTGATCCGGGTGATTATAAGCCAGCGAGAAGAGCCGTCCAAAACGTTTATCTGCCAATACCTGTGGTTGCAGGGTAACAGGTAGCAAATTCAGACCTTCTTTAATCTCAGTCTTCCCTTGCACGAAGGATCGCTGTACTGCAATCTCTTCTTGTTCTGCATCGCCTGTCGGCGTTGGCCCGTGGGCGGCGTAGAAGCTGCCGAGGAGAGTTGCCGCAGCATTATCGGCAAGAACAGGCGTCCCGGTCAGCCAGGCCGAACGCAACCATGCAGGGGGAGTCATGTTAGACGCATCCCGTCCAACAAACACAATGCCGTCAATATTATCAGGCACCGCTTCCCCGTCGCCTACAGTTACCTGAGCTCCGAGAGCACTCAGAGCATTGGCATAGCGTTGAGCGGTGCGCTGGTTCGCTGCTGGGGAAGCACCTCCATCGGCAACCACGAGAATACTGGCATTTGCCTTGCCTGTAATATCAAGAAACCGGCGCAGAATACCATTGTTGTTTAAGGTGTCGGAAATATCTCCGGCGAGAATAAGGGTACCTGCGCCTGAAGGAATACGTAATGAATCGAACGTGCGCTCTAGTATTGGTGGAGGTTCATAGGCAGTTTGACCGAAATAGGGCACCCGAGTCTGTAGATTGTATGAAAAATCACCCGGTGACAGCACAGTAAGCAAGACATTTCTTACACTAATGAGGGGAGGCTGCCCGTCGGCAATCGTTACATAGCGCACAGAATCGGCGGCATGGTAAGTTTCGGCATCTAACACAGTAACCGTATACAATCCAAACACATCGCGAATCCAGTTTCCGTCGGCCACAACACCGGTATAGGCATCAACACCTATCCCAACATGAGGTAGATCGGGTTGCGTAATGACGCTGATCAGTCGCCCCATACGCGCTCGTTGCTGAAAATGTTGGTCGACGATTGCGTCCTGAATCCCGAAAGGTAACCCTCGACGTTCATCGGTATTCCATACCTCGACCGCACCGAAGAATAGTGCATTTTCGGGTGCGAAATTTGGACGGTAGGCTGCGAGCATTGTTCTGGATTGCACAGCGCCGCCGGCACTGGTTCCGCCAATAATGGTACCGTTTGCATACAGTTCAGTAAGCCGTTGCTCAGCAGGTGTATCTATCAAAGCCTGCATTGCCACAGCCTGATCGCCACCCAGAATATAGATAGCGGCAACATCATGGCTGAACAGCTCAAGAATCGCCGGATCGGAAGCATCAGAACGAGTAAATAGAGGGACTAATACCACCTCGCAAGACGTATCAGCCGGTACATTGCGCAGACACGCCCCCTCGATTTGCAGGCGCCGCTCCTCGGCATCTTTCAAGTTCTGATTTCGTTCAGCCTGGGTAATGGTTTCGGCATTAGTTGCATACGGTACCGGCAGCACCAGAATCTTCACCAACCCGTTGCGTGCATTCGCGATGGCGTATTGCATAAAACCGTTATACGTATCGGTATATCCACCGCCGATGATCAAAAGTAATCCTGGTGTTGATTGTGCCTGCACCGATATGATAAAAAAGAAAGCGAGAAGTAACGCGAGAAGATTCCTGGTCAGCAAAGAACGAAAGACCTGCATCATACGTTATTTCCTAGCGTGAATGGTGGCGCGGATCGAGTGCATCACGCAAACCATCACCAATATAATTAATTGAAATAACTACCAGGAAGATCATGAAACCGGGAAAAATGGCCGCCCAGGGTGCTGTTGTAATCTGACTTTGGGTATTAGAGAGCATATTCCCCCAGGTAGGTGTGGGAAGCTGTACGCCAAAGCCAAGATAAGAAAGACCACTCTCACTGATAATGGCACCAGAGAGTCCAAGCGTTGCTGAAACGATGATCGGACTGGCAATGTTTGGCAAAATGTGACGAAGTAGAATCCGGCGATGTGAACCTCCCAGTGCCCGACATGCCTGGACGTATTCGCGTTCGCGCACCGTGAGGGTAGAAGCGCGTACCATGCGTGCAGTTCCCATCCAGGAAAGCAAACCGATGACTAGCGCGATAGGTATGAACGAACCGGCCTGAAACATTGACAGGTCGAGAGAACGGAGAAACATGCCCAATGCGATGAGTACAAATAATCGCGGAATAGAAAGAAAAATCTCTGTTGTCCTCATCAGCACGCTATCAACCCATCCGCCAAAATATCCCGCAAGTAATCCGATGAGAGAACCAAGTGTAATCGACACAGCCATTGCCAGCAGACCAACGCTCAACGAAATACGTCCACCATACAGGATGCGTGCCCATAAATCACGTCCCAGATCATCAGTGCCGAGCCAGTGCGTTGCTGATGGTGGCTGAAAGCGATTGAGCAGATTCTGTTGCATCGGATCATGAGTCGTGAAGAAGGGCGCAAATGCAACCAGTATGGTAATACTTACCAGAATGACCATACCGACAAGTGCCATAGTATGCTTGCGAAAGCGTTGTACGAACAAGAACCAGGGTGATTGTGAGTCTTTCATGACAGTCGAATGCGTGGATCAAGCATGGCATAGATCAGATCAACCAATAAGTTGGAAAGGATTATCAGAGCAGAATAGATTGTAAGAATAGCCATAACCAGGGGGTAGTCATTTTTGAGGGCGGCTGTGAAGTAGAGCCGCCCGATACCCGGCCACGCAAAGATCGTCTCGGTAAATAGTGCTCCGGCAAATAGTGATGGTAGATCGAGGCTGAGCAGGGTGACCAGCGGAATAATCGCATTGCGTAAGGCATGTTTATAAATAACGACCCATTCTTGAATACCTTTCGCACGGGCCGTGCGAATGTAGTCCTCGTGAATGACGTCCAGCATCGCCGAACGCATATAGCGCATATATTCGGCAGCGGAGACAAAGGTGAGCATGGTCACCGGTAAAATTAAATGACGGATACGATCCCACAGAGAGAATGGCTCACCGAGAGTGTACATACCTGATCCCGGTAGAAGAGGCTTTCCGTCTGGACCTCGTAAAAGCACCGAGAAGACAATAATCAGAAGTAGCCCAAACCAGAAGACCGGCAGCGATTGCCCGGCAAACGCAATCGTGGTGAGTACGTTGTCCAGCCATGAGTATTGTCTGATTGCCGATAGGATTCCCAGCGGAATAGCGACCAGTAGTGTGCATATCAGCATCAAACTCATCAGCAATAGGGTGTTGGGTAATCGACTGCCGATCTCTTCCAATACCGGGCGCTTTGACGTTAAGGAGCGACCCCAATCCCCTTTGAGCAGATTTCCGAGCCATTTCACGTAACGTATTGGTACCGGATCGTCTAATCCTAAATTTGCCCGGATGCGCGCCAGGTCTGCTGCCGTCATGTCTGATTTTTCAGCATACACGGTCATGAAACCACCCGGCGTTACTGAAATCAGCCCAAAGAGGATCAGGCTGACTACAAAGAGTGTCAGTACTGCCTGTAGCAGTCGTCGTAGCAGATAGGTAGTCATAGCACCCTGGTAAGCAATATAATCACTGATCGAGCCACCAATCCTGTGCGGCCCATGCAAAATCGACGAAACTGGGTGAAATGGTCAAGTTGTGAAATTCCTGTCGGTGTGCAGTGATTGATAGCCGCTCGTACAGAAAGATGCGTGGCAAGTCCTGGTTAATCTGGGTTGCTACCTTGCAGTAAAGTTCTTTGCGGACATCCTGGTCCATAACGATAGCAGCCTCATCAATCCATGCATCTACATCGGGGTTAATATAGCGGCTGAAATTTGCACCTGCCCAATCATTTTCAGCAGTCGGAATACGAGCACTGCTGTAGTTGCTGAACAGATGGCTGTCTGGATCAAGCCCTGGCCCGGTTGTGTAGAGAATAATATCGAACTTGCCTGTGTCGCGAATGCCGTCACTTTCCCCACCGGCGAAGAAGACGTCTGATGGCATATTTTCAATCGTGAGTTCAATCCCCACTTGTTTCAACATCTCGGCAAGTACCTGTTCGGTTTGCTCGCGCAGCAAGTTGCCGCTCGTTGAGTTTATTTTCAGGCTCAGGCGCATACCGTCTTTTTCCCGAATGCCATCGGCGCCAACTTGCCAGCCCGCTTCTTCGAGCAATGCCTTTGCCCGCTCAGGATTGTATTCGCTGGCTGGTTGAGGGCAGGCAAACGGACCGGCAGGAAGGACGGTACTACCCGGTTTGACCTTTCCATACAAGAGGGTGTCAGCAATCATTTGTTTATTGATGGCGTATTGAATCGCCTGCCGCACGCGCAGGTCGTAGAGAATGGGATGCGGATTCGTGGCAGGATCGGCCGGAGCACTGCCATCATTATTGCCAAAGTTCAGGACAAGCAGCTCGTTCTCGCCGGTTACCGTCGCTTTATAGGTTACATTCTGACCAGCAGACTGTTCGATAGTGGCCAGATCAGCTTCGGTAATGTCCCACAAGGCATGAATCTCACCGGTTCCTAACAATTGAATGCCCACTTCGCGTGACGGTAAGACGCGAATAATGACTTTATCCAGGTATGGTTTTCCTTCTTCACGGTAGTATGGATTTCGCACAAATGTGAGATGATCGCCAGCAACCCATTCTTCAAGGACGAAAGGTCCCGTTCCCCACGGTTTCTGATTGTATGCCCAGGTTTCCATCTGATCGAGAGGGCCGGCATCATGGGGCACGATGTAAGCAAATAGACGCAGATAAGGTGCGTATACTTCCGAGAAGGTAGCAACGACAGTGTATGGATCAGGGCATTCCAGTGTTTCGATAGAGCTATACCCGGATGTGCTAACCTGGGAGAGGTCAGACAGAGCACCTTCCATCGTAAATTTCACATCTTCGCATGTGAATTCTAGCCCGTTTGAGAACCTTACACCCTTGCGTAGCTTCCACGTTACAACCAGCCCATCCTCTGAGACGGTCGGCAGTTCTTCAGCCAGAACTGGTACATATTCACCTTTATCATTGACCTGAACCAGTCCTTCAACAAACAGTGAGGTGACAGCATCTTCGATAGACGAGGTTGTCAGTAATGTGTTAAGAATAGCCGGTTCTTGCGGGGTACCAAAAATTAACGTTCCGCCCTGTTTGGGGGCATTTGGGTCAACAGCAGGCTGGTCGGCCGTGGGTTGAGTGACGGCCGTGGTCGGCATAGTTTGCGATGAACCGGATGGCGAAGATGAGGGTGAACTGCTACAGGCTGTCAGGACCAAAAGTACGGCGATGATTAACAATGAGTGCGAGGGTTTCATGCAGTGCTCCTTGTAGATAAATCAGGCGGTCTCTGGCTACTCATCGCTAAGCGAGGGCACAACGGTAATATGCGCGTTACCATTCACACAATCGTAGGTGCAGCCTGCCGTTAATACATGTGCTGTCAGGTGTCCAACGGCCACCGGTCGTCCAGCCTCAACCTCAGCAACATTTGACTCCGAAATGGTTCGTCCGTCTAGTATCGTAACTGCGCCTTTTCCATATACCCGGATGTGCTGCTCATCCTCAATGATGGCGGCCGTATCTTCATCGATACCGATGCCCAACACACCGGGATGAGTACATACGACGTAAATTAATCTGCCCCAACGATCACGCTGACGAAAATGCTGATCGAAGACAAAGCGGTCGGTGAAGCCTAATCCTGGTGAACATTGCACGATCCGCTCGCGTGGGGTAGGGCCACTCTTACCATACGCGATCATCGTTTTGGACAGGACGGAAGCACCAGCGCTCGTCCCTGCAATGACGCAACCTCGTAGATATGCCCGATACAGGGCATCGGCCAGACGAGTACCACCGATGAGCTGGGTAATACGCATTTGTGCTCCGCCGGTAAAAAAAATACCGCTGGCTTCTTCAATCGCGTCTAAGTTTTCGGTTGTGTCAGCAGCATGCCGTTGGCGAAATTCCAATGAGATAACCTGTCCCGCTCCCAATGACAGGCACTGATGTACGTAGTGTGAACCGGTTTCGGCTAAAGCTGAAGCCTGGGGCAAAATCACGATCCGCGCTTGCGCTCCGCCTGAACGCTCGACAAATTCACGCATAATATGAGGGTTTTCGTGATCGAGAGCACCCCCAATGGGCATCAATATCTTCATGGCTGCTCCAAGTCTGCTTGCCTTTGCAGTGAATCGCGCAGATACCGTACAGTGTTGAGGATATGAGTGCGCATAGCCTGCTCGGCTGCTTCAGGTTGATGGTTTTTTAACGCCTCAAAGATGGCAAGGTGTTCAAGCGTGTCAGTCTCGTCTCGCTTGTAGAGGGGGCGCTGGGCGGTAGCGGCAAAGTTGCCGATGAGCATTGTTGGGAAGGTCGCCCACATCTGATTGAGGGTACGAATGAGGTATTCTCGCCCAGATGCTGTAAAGATAAGCTGGTGAAATGTGCGATTCAGTTGCCGATATTCATTGACCTGCTCAGGTGCGGAATAGATATTCATTTGCTCCAGCACCTGAGCAATGTTTGCTAACTCTTCATCACTGATCCGTGCCGCAGCAAATGCCGCAGCTCTACTCTCTAAAAAGGCGCGATGTTCGTATAAATCCTCAATATCAGTCAGCGAAAAGGCGATCACACGTACTCCGCGGTAGGGTACGTGCTCGATAAGTCCTTCGGCCGTCAGTTCTTTTAAGGCTTCACGAACCGGCATCTGGCTGACATTGAGTTCTTGCGCCAGCTTTTCCTGGCGTAGCCACTCGCCAGGTTTGTACCGGCCTTCCAGGATAGCCGCACGTAACTGATCGGCAACCAGTTTACGCAATTGGCGATGGGGTGATGGATCAGTAGACATAAAATTTAGATATTAGATATTAGATATTTGATCTAATGTCAATCTTATCAGACTTCCCGGCGCCCGTCAAGGGGTGTGTTGTATCTTTGAGCGCAAATGACTTTGTGAAGGGTTTAAGATAACGTGTGGTCACTGAATTGGGCGTTTATGTCTGAGGGGTGCTATCCTCAAGTTGAGGAGCATGTCCGGGACACGATGGCTGGATGTTTAGATGCTTCATTTGTGACAGATAGCCCAGTGCCTTGGCCCTATCACACACCATCATTGGATTGGTATTATCAGTATCTGTCTATACTGCTACGACGGCGGAGGGGCAGTTTCAGAGTTACAGTAATCGATGTTCGCAAACATGGCGAAACACGGCGCAGCACTGCTGCGCCGTGTTTGTTTGTCCGCCGTTTGGAAATGTCTGGCAATAAGGGGGAATTCTCTGCGTTGTTACTTCTACAACAACTCAACCAATTCACGTTCAATGGCGCCGACCGTATCAGTTGGGGCATACCGCCGAACGACAGTGCCATTCCGATTTACCAGAAACTTGGTGAAATTCCACTTAATCTCGCCATCGGGGCTAAGTCCTGGCTGCTGCGCCTTGAGATAGGCAAAGAGCGGGTGAGTATTGGGGCCGTTCACCTCAACTTTGGCAAACAGCGGGAATGTCACTGCATACGTGCGAGCGCAGAAGGATTTAATCGTCGCCTCATCGTCTGGTTCCTGGTTGAATTGATTACTCGGAAAACCGAGCACGACAAAGCCACGATCTTTGTAGCGTCGGTAGAGCGACTCAAGATCGCCGTACTGGGGCGTTAACCCGCAATGACTGGCTACATTGACGATTAAGAGCACCTTATTGCGATAGACCGCGAGGGATTGCTGTTCGCCATCAATGGTTCGTACAGTGAATTGGTAGATGTTCATAGGATGATAGTTCGTTGCATAAACATTTAAAACCTCTTCTTTGATTGTACCACGGATACGGTCGTTACCTGAACGATGTGCGCCAGATTTAGTTTAGAATCTGTTAAGAAGTGACCCCTCATCACATCTCCGGCTCACGTTCCTCTCCCGCCGGGGGAGGATGGACTCCAGCCCCCAGCGGGGGCGGGCTGGGGTGGGGGTGTGATCTCGTCCCCCTCCTAACCTCCCCTCGCTGGGGTGAGGAGGTCGAGCGCGTGCCCCTGCCCTCAGCCTATGCATTACCCACATGTCACGCTGCGTTAGGTCGGGCTGCACGTACTCCCCGTGGCGCAGGCTTCCAGCCTGCGTGGATGCATCCTCACCACCGCCGGCAGGGGCTGGCCGTGGCCGCTGGTACGCAGGCACGAATCTCTTGCAACATAACCGTCTACGCGCAGGTGTCGCATGCATGCCTGATCGACTCGATGATCGGCACGAGCACATTCAGCACCCTCGTGACCAGGATGGGTAACGGTATGCCACGCGCCGGATCGTGTGTACGGCTAGCGCGGCAGCATGGCTGCCGCACTCCACACCGTGCGACACGCGCATGATGCGCGTGTAAGGCAACCCATTCAGCACGTGATAGCACGGCTGGAGCAGCGCACTGCCACTGGGCCAGTCGCCTAAAACACCACCCATGGCGATCATTCCCGCTGCTACGCACATGGTTAACATCAGTTGTGGGTAATGCATAGCGGCAGCGTTGGGAGCGCGAGCCTCTGGCTCGCCAAAGCATTGCCTCCGCCTCCAGCGGGGGTGGGGGTGTGATCTCGTCCCTCTCCCAACCTCCCCTCGCTGGGGTGAGGAGGTCGAGCGCGTGCCCCCGCCCCCAGCCTATGCATGACCTATATGTCACGCTGCGTCAGGCAGACTGCAAGCGTTCCCCGTGGCGCAGGCTTCCAGCCTGCGTGAAGGCATCCTCGCTACCGCCGGCAGGGGCTGGCCCCACTGGCAGGCTTCCAGCCTGCCCCACGGTCGGATACACCGTCTACCGTCGCTACCACTGCGACCATCCGCTGCCCATGCGTGACGTGAGACTCTCGCGACAGTGATGCAACGCGATAGTACACAGGATCGCGCACAATGAGATAGGTGCTGCTTATGTGCGAAGAAGGTGACAACCTGGGTATGGGTGATGCATAGCGCTGCGTGGGAGCGGGGAGCGTAGCGGCTGTGATCACCTCTGAACAACCATCCATGGCACGCCATGGCACACGATGCAAGACATTCCCATCCACCGCATCCCGTGGATGGTCAGGTGAACGGTACAGGTACCATCCGTAGGGGCGGGTTCTCAACCCGCCCCTACGGAACCCGCCTCTACACACCACCGGCACCAGCACGCTGTGGGGCAGGCGATCAATCTGCGTTCAGCCATCTCCATCATCAGAGTCACATACCGGCACGGGAGTCCGCTGCAATCCGCGCCGGATCGTGTGTACGGCTGGCGCGGCAGCATGGCTGCCGCACTCCAAACTGTTCGACATGCGCATGATGCGCGTGTAAGGCAACCCATTCAGCACGTGATAGCACGGCTGGAGCGGCGCACTGCCACGGGCCAGTCGCCTAAAACACCACCCATGGCGATCATTCCCGCTGCTACGCACATGGTTAACATCAGTTGTGGGTAATGCATAGCGGCAGCGTTGGGAGCGCGAGCCTCTGGCTCGCCAAAGCATTGCCTCCGCCTCCAGCCTATGCATTACCCACATGTCACGCTGCGTTAGGTCGGGCTGCACGTACTCCCCGTGGCGCAGGCTTCCAGCCTGCGTGGATGCATCCTCACCACCGCCGGCAGGGGCTGGCCGTGGCCGCTGGTACGCAGGCACGAATCTCTTGCAACATAACCGTCTACGCGCAGGTGTCGCATGCATGCCTGACCGACTCGATGATCGAAACGAGCACATCCAGCATCCCCGTGACCAGGATGGGTAACGGTATGCCACGCGCCGGATCGTGTGTACGGCTGGCGCGGCAGCATGGCTGCCGCACGCCAAACTGCGCGACACGCACATGAGGCGCGTGTAAGGCAACCCATTCAGCACGTGATACCACGGCTGGAGCGGCGCACTGCCACTGGGCCAGTCGTTCAAAACAACACCAATAGCGATCATGCCCGCTGATACGCACGTGGTTGACACCAGGTATGGGTTGTGCATAGCCGGGCGGGAGAGGGGAGGGTAGACGTGTGATCCAGAGCTTCCTGATAGGGTAGACGTTGGGTTCGATCATCTGTCCTGGCCGTCCGTGAATGCCGCCAGGGGCGGGAGCTTGCTCCTGGCTCCTCCCTCCAGCACTGGTACCGGCACCATACGCGCCAGAGGCGTGCGCTCCCAGCTCCTGGCTCCTCCCTCCAGCACTGGTACCGGCACCATACGCGCCAGAGGCGCGCGCTCCCAGCTCCTGGTTCCTCCCTCCAGCACTGGTACCGGCACCATACGCGCCAGAGGCGCGCGCTCCCAGCGCCTGGCTGGGGAGCACGTCCGTCATCACACCCCCGACCCGCTCCGGCACACGGGCAATGCAGTATTCGCGTTATGGGTAATGCATAGCGCGCAGCGGGCGAGGGGCCGGGGGTGAGAGCGTTCTCTGTATCATCCGGCACAACTACCATTGCCCGATCAATCCTCTTCACCCCGCCCAAATACGAGTCGGCCACCCTGCACCTGTTTGCCGGTTATGCGCTTAATGATGACCGGTACGTAGGGCAGAAGCAGGGCTGCCAGGGCGGCCAGCAGAAGGCCGAGCGAGAGTGGTCGGGTGATGAAAATGCTTAGATCGCCCTGGCTGATGGCGAGTGCCCGGCGGAATTGCGATTCGGCCAGGGGAAGGAGAATCAGCCCCAGAATCGCCGGGCCGACCGGTATGCGGAAACGACGCATGAAGAAGCCGATGACACCGATAACGTACATCAGGACGACATCGACAAAACTATTCGCCATGCTGTAAACACCCAGGGTGCCAAAGACCAGAATCCCACTGTAAAGCAGTGGTCGCGGAATGGTGAGAATCTTCACCCATATTTGAATGAGAGGGAGATTCAAGATCAGCAGCATGACGTTCCCAATGTACAGACTGGCGATCAGCGTCCAGACCAGATCGGGCGAGCGCTGAAACAAGAGGGGGCCAGGCTGGAGGTTGTAGATTTGAAAAGCGGCCAGTAAGATTGCTGCGGTTGCCGATGTTGGTAAGCCAAGTGTTAGCAGTGGTACCAGTACTCCCGAAAAGGCGGCATTGTTAGCTGCTTCCGGTCCGGCCACACCCTCAATTGCGCCCTTCCCCCACTCATCTTTATGGCGAGATAGCCGCTTTTCGACAGTGTAACTGAGGAAGGTTGGAATTTCGGCACCGCCAGCAGGTAAGGCTCCCAACGGAAAGCCAATGAGTGCACCGCGCAGCCATGCCGGCCACGAGCGTCGCCACTCGTCACGATTCATCCAGACGGACGAGCGGACGGAGAGTACCTCTTCGCGTTTATGGCGGAGCTGTGAGGCGACGTAGAGCGCTTCTCCTACGGCAAAAAGACCAACGGCAACCACTACCACATCGATCCCGTCCAGCAATTCGACAATCCCGAAGGTCAGGCGTACCTGACCAGAGAGGATATCGATCCCGATTAGCCCGAAAAAGAGACCGATGAAGAGGCTGATCATGCCGCAAATGATTGATGAACCGACCAGCGCTGTAACACTGACAAAGGCCAGCACGGTGAGTGCGAAATAATCTGCCGGTTGGAAGAGCAGAGCCACGCGGGCCAGGAGTGGTGCAATAAAGGTGAGGAGGAGTGTCGAGAGGGTGCCGGCCACGAACGAGCCAATCGCCGCTGTCGCCAGGGCTGCGCCGGCCCGCCCGGCTTTCGCCATTGCAAACCCTTCAAAGGTGGTGGCTACCGATGCCGATTCGCCGGGTGTGTTGAGCAAGATTGAGGTGGTAGAGCCACCGTACATCCCGCCGTAGTAGATACCGGCAAACATAATCAGGGCACCGGTTGGGTCGAAGTTGTAGGTTAACGGCAAGAGCAGGGCAACCGTAAGGGCCGGCCCAATGCCCGGCAACACACCGACTGCTGTACCGATGGTGACGCCAATCGCCGCCAGGAAGAGGTATTGTGGCGTGAGCGCATTGGCGAACCCGGCCAATAGATAACCGATAACGTCCACAGACTATCCCTATAGCAAGCCGCTCAGGATACCGGCGGGCAGGCGAACACCAAGGAGACGGGTGAAAGCGAGATAGACAATGAGGCCGATCAGAAAGCCGATCAATAGATCACGACGCAGATGCTGGCTTCCCAATATGCGACTGCTCAGCGGAAAGAAGAGGGTGGTGGCAATCACATATCCGAGTGGCCATAACACAGCCGCGTAGGCGACCAGCAGTACCAGCAGTAATAGCGTTGTTGGCCAATCGGTTGTCTGTTCCTCGGCAGCTACTTCAGCCACCAGATCGTGATCTGGTACAACCGTAACCCGCAGGAAGAAGAGGAGACCGAAGATCAAACAACCACTGCCAACAATCGTTGGGAAGACACGCGGCCCAACGACAGTGAACCCCGCACTTTCGCTTATCTGAGTGATCTGGGAGAGGATAACCCCTCCCAGACCAATCACCGCTAATGCGGCCAGCCGTAACGAAAGCAGTGCCCGTGTGGGTGCATTCATTGCACTAACCCAAGATCGCGCAGGACGCCCCCAATACGAGTGATCTCATTATTCAAAAATGTGCTGAATTCATCACCGGTGCGGAAGAAGTCAGTCCAGCCATTTTTGCTAAGCGCGTCTTGCCACTCTTTGCTGGCGTGCATCTTCTCGATGGTGGCGATAACGGCAGCCCGCTGTTCAGGCGTGAGGTCGGGAGCACCAAACACGGCGCGCCAGTTCATTAATGCGACATCGACGCCGGCTTCTTTCAGGGTTGGTGCATCGATACCGGCAATCCGTTCCTCACTCGATACCGCCAGCATACGCATGGTTCCGGCGGCAACCTGCTCGGCAAACTCTGACACGCCAGATACACCGGCTGTCACTGCACCGGAGAGAATCGCTGCGGTCGCTTCACCACCACCCGAATAGGCAATGTAGTTGACATTCGCCGGGGCGACGCCGACAGCTTTAGCAATCAGACCAACCAGAATGTGATCGGTACCGCCAGCCGATCCGCCACCCCACGAAATGGCTGTCGGATTGGCCTTGAAGTCAGCGATGAGTTCTTGCAGGGTCTGATACTTCGAGTCGGCAGGCACAACAATTGCCTCTGCTTCGGCAGTGAGCAGCGCAATGGGGGTGACCTGTGACAGATTAACCGGTGCTTTGTTGGTTTGAATTGCCCCAACCATCACCAGGCCGCCGACCATCAACTCGTGTGGTTTGCCTTTGGCTTCATTCACAAATTGCGCCAGACCAATGGTACCGCCGGCGCCGCTCACGTTGTAGACCTGCACAGTCTGACCGGTAGTCGCGGCCAGTGCCGCCTGCATTGCACGAGCAGTACTATCCCAACCACCGCCGGGGGAGGCCGGCGCCATAATGTTAATCGCCTCAGTTGGATACTCAAACGAAGAGGAAGTGGTAGCCTGGTTGCCACATGCGCTAAGCAGCATTGCTATGAGCAGAATGACCGGGAGAACGCGACGCATAGCAACTCCTTTCCTGATAGGTGCATTTGTCTGGGTGCCCAATGGGAAAATAGTTGCCCCATTATATTCTCGACGGAGATTGGCGTCAACAGAAAAAGTTATACAGTCACGATCACGCTGCTTTCCGTGTAGACATCACACGCCGAAGTGGGTGCTGTTTACGTTTGCATAGTTTGGCGTGCGGCAGCCACGCTTCCGTGCTCGATGTGCAGGATGCCATGCGCGTGTCTCACCGGTCACGCTACGGATTGTAAGAACAACGGGCGTGTCTGGATTGATGGGATGACTTCTACACACCGCACGTTAAATATGAACGCGGCGCTACGCTGCATACGTGGTTCCAACTGTGTCGCGTGGAAACGGGCGCTCTTGTGGATGCGTCTTTCAGGTTAGATTGCTGCTGTGCGACGCACTTGCCAGGAATTGTTCTCTTGTGGTGAGAACAATCCGGTTGTGGAATGGATCATGCAGCAGCCTTCCTGCCGGATGTGCTTCTTCGGTGATCCCTGCGTCGTGAAGACGGGCAAGGATCGGTGCCAGTGCGTTCTGATCGGGCACAACAATTGAAAACCACTGGAGACCGAGGGCATCGGGTGGTGCTGAGGGGGCACCCTCGCCCTGCCAGGTGTTCAGTCCGATATGGTGATGGTAGCCACCGGCTGAGACCATCGCCATCTGAAAACGGCGCATTACGCCCTGAATATCGAAGCCGATCAGTCGGTGGTAGAAGTCTACTGCAACATCTATATCTGCCACGTGCAAATGAATATGCCCGATACTGGTTGTCGCTGCCATAGGAGCGGCAAGATCGTCGGTGGGTGAGAGCAGGCGTAATAATGCAGCTACGTCAAGTGGTTCACGCCCGTTGCTCAGACTGCCGTCTGCACGACGGGCAAAAAAGATGTCATCGTTCATGACAAAGACACCGTCCTCTGGCGACTCGCAATAGATTTCAATCCCATTGCCATCCGGGTCGTCAAGATAGGTGGCTTTGGTCATGATGTGATCGGTTGGTGCGTTTGGATAACGTGCCCGAAAGAGACGGGCCAGCGCACGAGCCAGTTCATAGCGGCTTGGAACGAGAATTGCAACGTGGTACAGCCCGCAGACGCCACGGTAGCGGCGGTATGCCGGTTGTTCGTACAAGATCAAGAGATCAGGGCCACCAACGCCGAGATGAGCCGTCTGTGCAGTACGCTGATGAAGCCGCAGACCAATCAGGTTTTGATAAAATGCCAGTGAGCGTTCAAGGTTGGTGACGGTGAGGGCTACAGTACCGATATGCGTGGCGGGGTGAATCGTGCCGGCTATCATAAGGTCTTCTCCTGGCTGATCTGAAATGTACCTCTACTCTTCGCCGCGTAATCGACATAATTCGCGTTCCAGCTCGCGTAGTCGTGCTTCAATCGCTTCACGTGCCTCGGCTTCGCGGCGGGCCTGTTCTTCAGCGAGCCGTGCCCGCTCTTCAGCCGCCGCTCGTTCCTCAGCCTCGCGGCGGGCCTGCTCCTCGGCGGCCGCCCGCGCCTCGGCTTCACGGCGGGCCTGTGCTTCCGCGAGCCGTGCTCGCTCCTCAGCAGCAGCGCGAGCCTCGGCTTCGCGGTGAGCCTGTTCTTCGGCGGCCGCCCGTGCAGCCGCTTCTGCCGTCCGCGCCTCAGCTTCACGGCGGGCATGCTCTTCGGCAGCAGCGCGGGCCTCCGCTTCACGCCGCGCCTGTTCCTCAGCCGCTGCCCGTGCCTCGGCTTCGCGCCGGGCCTGGGCCTGCGCCGCTTCCGCCTGCTCCATCATCGCGGTGTAGTTCCCCATCACCTCGCCCCGTTCGTCGGAGCACACGACGTGGTTGTCCGCGATCCCCAACCACAGTCGGGCACTCTCCAAATACACCCGTCCGTGCTCGTCCGGCGGGTGCAGCACGTAGTGCTCCCCCACCAGCCGGTAGTCCAGCAACCGCAGCCGGAGCGGCTCTTCCCGTGTCAGATAATCCACGATCACGTACTGCGCGACCCCCGCCCGTGCGTAGTGTTCAACTTTGCGCACCAGATCGATCTCACGAGTCTCCGGTGAGGTGATTTCGATGATCAACGCTGGCCGCTACCCCTCCTGCGCGACATCGAATGTGCTCCAGTTCTCCCGTTTGGTGATGCCGGGAATCACCATCACGTCCGGGCTGTGTGGCCGTAGTCCGGGCACGTCCCAGGCGATGCGGATATCGCTCATCACGGTGGCTTCGCCGGTGCGTTCGAGCCGCGCCTGGAGCACATCGGTGAGGTAGCGCTGGTCGGTTTCGTGACGGATGCTATGCACGATGAAATCTCCCACCTCGGGATGAAGGACATCCTCGAGGGTGAGCGGCACCTGCTCGAGATGATGCGGGTCGTCGGGGGTGGGACGGTGGACAAAGCGCCAGCCGTAGCGAAACGGGTCGTCGGTTGGGGCCGATGGCGGGTCGGGAACCAGCATAGTTTTGGGCGACGGTTGGCTCATAATGAAACCTCCCTGCTGGGGTGGGTAGCGGTTGGGAAACTGTTCTGGGGTGGTATTGTACCACAGTGGTCGTCTGGCATGCTGGCCAGTGATTGGTGATGGGGTGCGCGCAGGGGGCACCGGTACGAGGGAAGCGTGAGCGTGGCATGCTGCACTCCTGGATCAACACGGTGTTCTGATATATAAACCGGGTCAGGAGTGCAAAGGTAACGCGGATATGTAGAACAAAGGTGACAATAGCCGACTGCGGGTGGCGCACCGGCGGATACGCGACGCAGAAGCTCGGTTATACAATCGGCCTGTCAGCTCCCATCGGCATACTGACGCGCCAATCGCTCACCGGCGTGACGGGCACCGATGATGTTACGTGCTACCGGGCCGATCTCGAGTTCGGCCAGCGGGCCGCTCACGAATAGCCCTGGTGCCCATTGCAAAGCAGGGCCGATCAGGGGATAGCCGCACGGCGCGGTTGGTAATTCGTTGTAGGCAATGGCATCATCGAGCCACGGATGACCGGGACGTTCAGATGTGAAGCCGGTGGCAAGAATAACCGTTGTTACCGCCAGCCGGTGATGCGTAAGCTGCAAGGTGATCGCACCATCTGCAATGGTGGCGGCGTGTACTTCATCAATCACGATCTGAAGTTGTTGCTGTTGCGCAGCGGCATGCAGACTCTGGGCCAGTTCAACCGGCATCGTTCCTGGTAAGCGGGCCGCAGTGATCATCGCACGTCGTCGGGTCGGATCGGGTTCGGCGTGGAAGCGACGAAGCTCTTTCGGCCCCATCCAACCGGGCGGGCTATCGAACGGGGCGACCTGGATCGGACGACGCATAAGCAACGTTACCTGCGCTTTTCTGCAAAGGTTTAGCGCGAGATGACCGGCACTGATCCCGCCCCCGATAATCGCGACGGCACTGTGCGCGGCGATCTGATCGAGGGCGAACGTCGGTTCGTAGAGGTGATAAACCGCTGCGTCGGCCTTTCGTAGTTCACGCGCCCAGGCCGGCCAGCGCAATTGTTCACCACAACTCACTGCCAGCAACACATGTCGTGCTGAGAGCATGCCCTGATCGGTTTCCACATCCCAGAACGTTGATCGCCGCCGCAGACCGCATACGCGCCCTTGCAGCGTGTAGTCTGACAATCGGTATTGACGTATGAGCGATTGCGTGTGAGCCTGAAAGATAGCGAGGGATGGGCGCTGGTACCGACCATGAAAATGGTGATCGTCAGCGTTGATGTGTCGAGCAAATCGTAGCAGATCGTATGGATCAGGCGCGAGGTGATGCACAACCGTTGAGCGAAGATAACGCATCCCACAGGCGGTTGTGCAAGACTCCCAGCGCGCGAGCAGATGATCGTAGGGATCGATAATGCGAATGCGGTCGGCGGCGATTCTACACCGCTCGCGCAGCACGAGTGCCAGATGTACACCGTGAATGCCGCCACCGACAATGAGCCAGTCCAGATGCATACGAATAAATCCGAACCAATCGTTGTATTACAACTGCGGCATTGACTCCGATGAGGTGCCTCTTGTAGCGGTCAAGGAGAGGTTATGCGCGTGAACGCCGTTCAACATCTTTTAGGGTGAGTCCGCGGTCACGTAATGCTTGCAATAAACCTTTCCGCTCGATTTCACGCAGCGCTGCTGCCGAGAGCTTGAGGCGCACAAAGCGCTGTTCTTCCGGTACCCATATCCGCCGTTTCTGGACATTGGGTAGCCAGCGTCGATTTGTGCGACGCTTGGAAAATGAGACGTTGTATCCAAATGAAGGAGAGCGACCGGTCAAATCACAACGACGTGACATATCTGTTCCTCCGTTGTGGCGAGAGGGTGTCAGAACGATATACCCTCTCGCTGCCAGTTTGAGATGCATCAGAGTGTAATCACCTGATCCGGTGGGTTACCGGCCAGAGCAGCATACAGGTCGGGGAAGCATCCCACCCGCACGCCGGCCACGGTCCCGTTTGCCCGGCAATTTCCCGGTTCACCGACAGCCAGCCCGCGTTCAAGCGCGCATTGGTCGCACATCATCAAGAGGATACCCTGCTCGGCAGCGACTTTTGCCAGCCGCTCCCCCATCGGATCACCTGCCCGCAGCAGGTAGGTGTTGTCATCGAAGAAGAACATTCCGACAACTTGGGCACCGTGGTTGCCGGCTTCTAACTGTGGCAGAATCATCTTGCCGAGCTTGTAGCTGGCGGTGTGGCCTGATGTAGCGAAGATGTAGGCAACTTTCATCCTTTCCAATCCTTTCGATATGAACACGTTGCGAAATTGGCGACACCTATCCTATGCGAGCATGACGGTCGCTGTCAACGCTGAGCGAATGCTGCTGTTGTCAGCGGTGGTAATCCTCTTCGTCCAGGATCATAACCGGCTCCCAGCTTCCGAATGGATCGGTAAACGTTGCCCAGCCGGTTGGACCGGGTCTCATCTCCTCATCGGTCAACAAACACGATGTTATGCGTTTTCGCAGGGCTGCTTCATCGAGGTCCTGACCGATAAATACCAGCTCTTGCCGACGATCACCCCACTGATCGTCCCAGATTGCCGCCAGTGCCGCTGCTTCGGCGGGATCATCCGGCTGGTCGGCTACCGCTGCCCACCACCATCCACCCGGTTCAATGCGGCAGGAAGCACCGGCTTGTGACCAGATTCCGCACTGGTGCATACGGGTTGCCAGCCAAAAAATACCCTTCGAGCGCAGTACTCCCGGCCATTCCTCGTGGAGCAGGTTCCATAATCGCTGCGGATGAAATGGTCGCCGGGCACGGAAGACGAAGCTGCTAATCCCGTATTCTTCCGTTTCGGGTGTGTGTTCGCCACGCAATTCCTTGAGCCAGCCCGGCATCTGTGCTGCCCGCTCGAAGCTAAACAGTCCGGTGTTGAGAATGTGGTCGAGAGGAACTTGTCCAAACACGCTGCGGATCAGGCGAGCTTCTGGGTTCAGTTTGCGCAAGAGTGCTTCAAGCCGGATCAGATCGGCTTCACTCACCAGATCGATCTTGTTCAGGACAATTACATCTGCGAACTCCACCTGATCGATCAGCAGATCAACCACTGTTCGCTCGTCGTCGCCGCTGACAGCCAGATCACGGTCACGCAATTCGTCTAGCGAATGCAGGTCACGCGGAAAGGCAAAGGCGTCAACGACCGTAACCATCGTGTCGAGGCGAGCAATCTCACTCAGGGATGTGCCATCGGGACCAGGAAAGGTAAACGTCTCCGCTATCGGTAAGGGTTCGGCAATGCCGGTCGACTCGATCAGGAGATAGTCGAATCGGCCTGCAAGGGCCAGGCGGGCAACTTCGATGAGCAAATCCTCGCGGAGGGTACAACAGATACAGCCGTTCGTTAGCTCCACTAATCGTTCCTCTGTGCGACTGAGAGCAGCACCGCCAGAACGGATTAAATGCGCATCGATATTGACCTCGCTCATATCGTTGACGATGACTGCTACCCGAAGACCGGCCCGATTGGTCAGTACGTGGTTGAGTAGGGTCGTCTTGCCGCTACCGAGAAATCCGGATAGGACGGTAACGGGTATTGGTTGTGAGGCGGGCATTTGTTGTTCCATATTGATACATTATATCATTTTTTGATTGACCAAAAAGGTGCCGCTGGATGCGGCAGTGAAATGATACCTTATATCAATATGGCTGTCAAGTCGAACGACCGGCGTGTCGAATACCTAACCAACCAGGGCACCGGCAGGATCGCGGCACCGAGACCCAGAGGACACAGTGGTTGGTATGTAGAACCTACCCGTGACCAGCAGGGTCAACGGCGTACCACGCGCCGGATCGTGAGTACGGCTGCTGCGGCAGCCATGCTGCCGCACTCCAAACATCGCGACACGCGCATGATGTGCGGGCAAGGCAACCAGTCCAACGAGAGATTCTCCTGTGCTCTCTGTGCCTCTGTGGTGCACCTGACCAACCGGGGTGCCCGCAGGATCGCGGCACCGAGACCCAGAGGACACAGTGGTTGGTATGTAGAACCTACCCGTGACCAGCAGGGTCAACGGCGTACCACGCACCGGATCGTGAGTACGGCTGCTGCGGCAGCATGGCTGCCGCACTCCAAACATCGCGACACGCGCATGATGTGCGGGCAAGGCAACCAGTCCAACGAGAGATTCTCCGGTGCTCTCTGTGTCTCTGTGGTGCACCTGACCAACCAGGGCACCGGCAGGATCGCGGCACCGAGACCTGGATGAGACAGCGGTTGGTATTGTAGAACCTACCCGTGACCAGCAGGGTCAACGGCGTACCACGCGCCGGATCGTGAGTACGGCTGCTGCGGCAGCCATGCTGCCGCACTCCAAACATCGCGACACGCGCATGATGTGCGGGCAAGGCAACCAATCCAGCGCGTGATGGCACGATCAGAGCTGCTCTCTGCCGACGGTTCAGAAGTATGGTAGGCTGTTGTTGGTCATTGGCAAGCGTTCATGCACCTGTGCGACTGTCTGGGAGCACGACCGCACAGCTTTTTTTGCAACTTCCTCTATGCTCTCTGTGCCTCTGTGGTGCGCATCACCAACCGGGGCACCGGCAGGATCGCGTTGCCGAGACCTGGAAAACACAGCGAAGGTTCACATGAAACTCTCTGTGCCCGCCGTGCCTCGGTGGTGCATCCAAAACAACCGTGGCGCAGGTATCCCGTCACCTTCATCCAAGCAGAATCTGGGCCAGAATGATCTTCACAACCATGGCTGTCGGGAAGACCATCGCGTAGCCGATATTAGGTGCTTCGTTGCCGGCCTGCTCATTGGCGAACGCCAGCACTGCCGGTTGGGTCTGGAGACCGGCCAGCATCCCGATCAGCAGGCTGAACGGTATCTTGAGCAGTTTATAACCGATAAAGAGGGTTAGTATGGCAACCGGTATCGTGATCAGCGCACCTCCGATGAAGAGGAACAGGCCATTGCCCTGGGTGATGGTGGTGAAGAAGCTGTAGCCGGCACGGGTGCCAATGCCGGCCAGGAAGAGGGTCATGCCAACCTGGCGTAATGTGAGATTGGCGCTGTACGGCAGGCTCCAGATAATCGGCCCGGTGCGGCCACGCCAGCCGAGGATGAGGGCGACAATCAGCGGGCCACCGGCCAGGCCAAGCGAGAAACTTCCCCCACCGGGTAGCGGAATAGGGATCAGTCCCACCAGCATGCCGAGTGCAGTACCCAAACCCAGCGAAACTACGTCAATTTCGGCCAGCGAACGGTAGGAGTCGCCGAAGAAGGCGCTGACCCGATCCATATTGTCGCGTTGGGTGACAACACGCACCCGATCACCGGGTTCAAGCACTGTATCGCCGTGCGGTAAGAGTTCAACATCACCACGGCGAATGCGGGTGATGACCGCTCCGAGGGTGGAGGGCAGGTTGAGCATGCGCAGTGGCACTCCAATAACCGCCGGATTGGAGACGAAGATACGCCGGAAGTCGAGGGTATGACGGTCGAGCATGAGTTGCTCGTCGGTTGGCTCACCAAGTACAGCCGTGACCTGGGCCACGGCTTCCGGCGAGCCAACGACACTGATCAGGTCACCGGTATTGAGCCGGGCTGCTCCGGTAGCCAGCTCGATCCGGCCATCATGTTGGCGTCGGCTGAAGATGACGTTCCAGCCATTAGCTCTGACCAGTTCGGCAATGCTTTGCCCGTCCACATTGGCGTTGGTCACGCGAATAGTGCAGTTGATCAGGTGCTCGCCAACTGCCCCGAATTCGCGAAGCTGCTGGCTTTCCTGCGCCAGATCGATCCGCCAGAGCCGGCGCGTCAGGTAGATGGCAAGGATCATGCCGAGTACACCAACCGGGTAAGCCACCGAGTAGCCGACCACCGGTTCGGTACGGAGCACTTCATCTGCGCCTCGTTGACTCAACTGCTCGATGACCGCCGCCAGGGCTGGGGTGTTGGTCAGACTGCCGGCGAAGAGACCGGCGGTTTGCGCGCTGTTGAGACCCAGGATCATGCGCAGCACGACAGCAATACCGGCGGCAACGACGATGACTCCACCCACAAACAGGTTGTTACGTAGCCCGCGTCGGCGAAAGGATGCGATAAAACCGGGGCCGCTGCTCAGGCCAATCGTGTAGACGAAGATGACCAGACCGAGCAGGTAGATGATGTCGGGCAGCCGCAGTCGTTGATCGAGTGCGCCAAAGGCCAGCCCAACGAAGAGTACGGCTGCTACTCCAAGACTGATTCCACCGATGTTGATCCTGCCGATCAGGTAGCCGATTGCCGATACTGTAAAGAGTAGCAGGAGGGGGTTGTTGGCTAATATATCGATCATGATGGTGTTCATCCTCTCGTATCATGTCGTTGTTATCCGCCGTGTATGGTATCATGCAAGAGGCAACCCACGGTTAAGAAAGAGGGATCGTATGATTACTGAAGATATGGTTCGGGCAGCGTTGAAGAATGTGGTCGATCCGGAGATCGGCCTGGATGTCGTCAATCTCGGTCTGGTGTACCGCATTGATATTCTCGATGGCGGCAAGACCGTTGATATTGATATGACCCTGACTACACCGGCCTGTCCGGCAGGGCCGCAGATTCTCGAACAGGCTCGCCGGGAAGTGATGGCGTTGAAAGAAGTCTACAAGGAACTTGAAAACGTCAAAATTAATCTGGTCTGGACGCCGTTCTGGAATCCGTCGATGATGTCAGAAGAGGCGCGGGAAGAGTTAGGGTTCTTCTAAGTGGTAAGCGAACGGTGAGTATTGGGCGATACTCGCCGTTCGTTGACGATTCAGTAGCATACAATACAAGGGGGTATTGTCATGACAACCATTGCTCCGCCCGCGATGCCTGCCTACACTGAAGAAGACCATCTGGTTTGGGCAACACTCTGTGCACGCCAGGTTCCCCGGCTTGATCGGTACGCCTGTCGGCTCTTCCGCGAAGGGTTTCGTAAACTCAATCTCGATTTGCAGCGTCTCCCCGATCCGGTACAGGTAAGCGAACGGCTGGCCGCGATGACCGGCTGGACGTTGTGTGACGCTCAAAACGAGTATCTCAATCCCACCGAATGGTTCGAGCATATCGCCGAACGACGTTTTCCGGTCACCAATTACATTCGGCGCATGGACGAGCTTGATTTCACACCGCTCCCCGATCTGTTCCACGAGTACATCGGTCATCTGGCGTTTTTCACCGATCAGCGGTTTGCCGATATTGCCCAGGCGTTTGGGCCGCTCTACTTTGCCGGCGATGAACGGCAGCGGCTCGAAATTGCCCGTCTCTGGTGGTACAGTATCGAGTTTGGCCTGATCCGCGAAGATGGTGAGTTACGCGCCTTTGGTGCCGGTCTGCTGTCGTCGATTGGTGAACTCGACCACGCCTTCGCCCCCGATACGCCGCGAGTACCCTTCGATATTCGACGGGTTGCCAATACACCAGGGGCGGCCTATTCGATGCATGAAACCTACTTCATCCTTGAGGATTTAGAGCACGTTGCGGCTATTTTGCGCGATTACGCTGCAATGGAAGGACTGCCGCCGGTGCAGATCTGATACAGGACCGGTGAGGAATCTGTACCGGGGTCTGTCCTCTTAGTTAGTGAAGGTGGTGACTTCGCCTGCTCCACCTGGAAAGATGGTGTTGGACATGTTACGGCGTGCATACCAGGCCCAAGAGCCTGGTATGCCGGTAGACGGCTGTGTAAGCGATGGAGAAGTCATCTCCTTGAAACCGGGTGATCGTAGCGAGAATGAACGTCGTGCAGGTCACCGGTGCGACACGCGCCTGATACTGAGTACGGTGAGTGCGGCAGCAGCGCTGCCGCACTCCACATGACGTGACACGCATATCACCGAGCGTAGAAACCCAATCCGATGCGTGATTGTGTAGAGGACGGTCGCAGTTCTCGCTGCCCTTTGGTCATGCAGAAAGCAGGCTATGCCGTCTGGTGTCCATTGTCAACGTTCGTGAGCCTGGGCGCCTGTAAGGTGTTACAGCAAGGCGATACAAATAATCACGCCCCATCAACTCCCACTTCCCGTCTGAAATTGCCAGGTGTAGCTAAACGGTTGATTTGCGTATGATCCGTTGACTGAAACCTCGATCAATGTGTTGGGGGGAAGGCTGAGCGTTGGCGTGATCACGATCCCCTTGTGTCCAACCGGTAATGAGGTTGAGAAGCTATGCGCGAGATTGCCGCCACCCACGACACGTAAAGCAGTGCTGCTGACAATCGGGGTGTCGCCGAAGTAGCGCCAATGTACGGTGATCGGGAATTGCGTCGGTGGGATGTCGGTCTGATTCGGTGCCGGATAGCGCACCGGCCAGTTGGGGTAACTGTCGCCATTGTTGAAATACGATAGTACATCCAGTGCTGCCGCGCTTGTATTTCCATTACTGGTTGTGTAGAAGCCGAAACCGAATGTAGGAGTCGTCGGGTACAGGAGCCAGATCCGGTGACCGACCGAGCGCATCCAGCCATCAACGGCGTGGGCAGGTTCCCACACAATACCTCCTCCAATCCAGGCATTGCCTTTTTGGGCGCAGATCTGGCCGGCAGCGGAAGCGAAAGGACGGTTCGGGTCCTGGTTATGCGTCAGGTGATTGTTTTCGGCCATATAGCGGGCGTGTTCAAAGCAATTGCTGTTGAGGGTAGCATCTTCGGTGACCGGAGGAACACCGGCGCGTAGTCGATAGCCGTTCACCCGTTCCAGCCAGTTGCTAGAAAGTGGTGGCAATGGATTGGCGACCATTGGGATGAAGACAGTGGTGGTTGTTGTCTGCGTAACGGGTTGAGCCAGGGCGTTGGTTGACACGATGAGTAGCATCAGAGCGACAACACAATACCGACGGAATGGAAAGTGGTTTGCCACGAGCAGCTCCTTACTGAAATCCGTTCCGGTTATCTTGCTCTAGTGTACATGGTGTTTACCGTGAGAGACAATAGCTCATCCTGGCTATTCTGCGGGTAGGATGCTGTTTATTGACATAATGCGATAGTGTGTAATTTGTGAGTTCCCTTTGAACGCGGCAGGTGCTCTCGCGGGTGGACGGGCGGGTTGAGGACGGGCCTGGCTAGCGCGCCGGGGGTGGCGGGACTGGAGGCGGTGTTATCCATACCATCAGCAAACCGTGCTGCAAGCGCGGCAAGCGCTCTCGCGGGTGGACGGGCGGGTTGAGGACGGGCCTGGCTAACGCGTCGGGGGTGGCGGGGCTGGTAGATGTGGCATTCATACCATCAACAGACCGTGCTGCGAGCGCGGTAAGCGCTCTCGCGGGTGGACGGGCGGGTTGAGGACGGGCCTGGCTAGCGCGCCGGGGGTGGCGGGACTGGAGGCGGTGTTATCCATACCATCAGCAAACCGTGCTGCAAGCGCGGCAAGCGCTCTCGCGGGTGGACGGGCGGGTTGAGGACGGGCCTGGCTAGCGCGCCGGGGGTGGCGGGGCTGGAGGCAGTGTTATCAGTACCATCAGCAGACCGTGCTGCGAGCGCGGTAGGCGCTCTCGCGGGTGGACGGGCGGGTTGAGGACGGGCCTGGCTAGAGCGCCGGGGGTGTCGGCGCTGGTGTCATGCCGGTTTTACCCATCCTGATCAGTCTTGCTGATAAAACTTGAAATCTGAATTGCCTTCTCTGCCGCCCTGTGCTACGATGAGCCTTGAGCGTTCGCCACTTGTGACGGAGTAAGCTATGAGCGATGCCGATGGAGAGATTGTCTCGGTTGGAAGACCGGATCGCGCCGGAAAGAGTCGATTGGGTAGTGCTGTCTCACAGGTGGTTGTCGTTGCCGATGAGCGACCGTTTGCCGTCGCGTTGGCTGCTTACCAGCGGGCAGATACGACGTTGTTGCCCCATTTTTACCTGGCTCGCGATGGCACGCGCTATCAATTGTTGACAGCCGGACGTGCCGGTTGGGGGGCCGGGCGGGCGATCTGGCGTCAGCGCTGGCGTAATCTTGATCGTAGTGCGTTGATTCTCTGCCTCGAAGCGCCTTCGGTCACCGATCTCAGTGAGGCGCAGGCGACAGTTCTGGCAGGCTGGCTCCCGGCGCTGGTTGCCCAACATCATCTGTCACTGGCCGATGTCGGGATGCTGGTGTCAGCGGCCAATGGTCAGGTGCGGTTGCAGCCGTATATTCCGCCTGCCCCGCCGGTAGAGCCTGCCCTCGATACGGCGTTCGTGCTGGGGAGTGGCGTGCGGTCGCCAGAGCAGGAGCTTTGGCTGGGTCTGGCTACGATTACCTGGCGGCAACGGGGAGCGCAGTTGCGCCTTAATCAAGCCTTTTCGCTGTATTGGGGGAAGGTTGATCTGGGTGCACCGCTGGCACCTAACGAGCCGCCACCGGTGGCTGTCGATGGCAAGACGTACAATTTTCAGGTCTTTGCCCGCGATACGATCTTTAATGAAGGCACGCAGTACGCCGCTGTTCAGCGTTTGTCCGATCTGCTCGGCCCCGACATTGGGGCGATTCCGACTGCCGGTGTGAGCCGAGCGTTGATTGAGGCAAGTTATCGTAGTGCGCTCAAAGCCAGTGCCGCTCGCGCACCACTCGAAGGGAAGACGGAGTTTCGGGCCGATTGGAAATTTCATTTTGTCGCTCTGCAGGCCCGCCTTGGCCCGGCACTCAGTGGCAATTATGTGACTGCCGACCGCGCCTTTGCAGTGCAGGTCTTTGCCGGTGATACGCTCTATACCCCGATGAGTCAGCAGTCCGGTTGTTTCTTTCTCAGCCTGACCGATCCGGCCAGTCCGCAGTACGCTCTCATCTGGGCCGAGACCTGTAAGGTGGCCGGGATTCCGTATCTGCCTACCGATCCGTTTCATCAGCGGGCTATCGAATTGAAGTTGGGCACGCCGTTGAGCGGGGTCATGCGTGAGACGATTAACGGGCAGGTCTATGATGTGCAGGTCTTTGCGTATGATACGTTGTACCGGGGCAGTGATGGGGTCATTCGCCGTATGAGCGAACTGCCGCGTCCGGCTGAGGTGCAGAACTGGCAGCCCAAACCGGTTGCGCAACCGGTACAACCGACGCCGGCACCGCAACCTGCACCGGCACCGGCGCCATCGCCATCACCGTCACCATCACCTGCCGTTGATGTGCGCAATGCCCCGGAGGTGGTACGGGCGGGTGAGCCGCGTCGCGATCCCAACTGGCCACCCAAACCTGATTTCAACATCCTGACCGACCGGAACAATCAGCGTGAGCAGGTGCTGGGGAAGATTGAGTGGGTACGGCGGAGTGGTGATGATATTACGATCACAAATGATTGGGTTGCCCGTCACATTATCGAGGTGCATATTCCGCAATTGGAGCGTTTTCGGAATACCAACGGTGGGCGGATTAAGTTTCATCGGGTCGCTGCCGACCAGTTACGGCGGTTGTGGCAGGCATGGGAAGATGCCGGTCTGCTCCATTTGGTGCTAACATTTGACGGGGCCTGGTGGCCACGGACGATCCGCAGCAATCCGACGACGTTGAGTAATCACGCTTACGGGACGGCGTTTGATATTAATGCGCAGTGGAACGGCTTTTACAAGCCGGCGGCGCTGGTTGGTGATCGCGGTTCGGTGCGTGAACTGGTACCCATTGCCAATGCCCTCGGTTTCTTCTGGGGTGGTCACTGGAACTACGATGGCAGGGGAGCCAGTGATGGTATGCATTTTGAGTGGGCAGTTGCCCGTTGAGCAAAGGAGCGCATCATGCAACTGCAAGGGTTGAGTGTCCTCGTTACCGGTGGTGCATCCGGTCTGGGCGCAGCGACGGCTGAGCGATTGGCCGGGGCCGGCGCACGAGTAACGATTGCTGATTTGAACGAAGCTGCCGGTACGGAACTGGCGGAGCGGATCGGGGGGCAATTTGTGCGCACCGATGTCACCGATCCGGCGCAGTGTGCTGCGGCTGTCAGCGCCGCGGCTGCGCAGCAGGGGCTGCACGTTCTGGTATGTTGCGCCGGGATCGTGCTGGCCGAGCGGATGCTTGGTCGGGAAGGCGTGCATGATCCGGCGCGTTTCAAGCGGGTGATCGAGGTCAATTTGATTGGTACCTTTCAAATGATGCTGTACGCTGCCCAGGCGATGAGTCAGAATCAGCCGAACGATGAGGGCGAGCGTGGTGTTATCATCAATACGGCGTCGATTGCGGCCTTCGATGGGCAGATCGGGCAGGTAGCCTACGCTGCTTCAAAGGCGGGGGTGGTTGGGATGGCACTACCGGCAGCGCGGGAGCTGGCCCGCTTTGGGATTCGGGTGATGACAATCGCGCCGGGTATTTTTGATACGGCCATGATGGCGAGTCTGCCGGCGGCTGCCCGTGAGTCGCTTGGTGCCCAGGTGCCGTTTCCACCGCGACTGGGGCGACCTGCCGAGTACGCAGCATTGGCCCAACATATCATTGAAAATCCGATGTTGAACGGAGAAGTTATTCGGCTCGATGGCGCGATTCGGATGGCGCCAAAATAACGGAGGAGACTAATGCAAATCTATCTCGATACGGCAAATCTGGCCGAGATTCGTGAAGCAGCCAGTTGGGGCATTCTTAGCGGGGTGACGACGAACCCGACCCTCATTGCTCGTGAAAAAGGAGCTGATTTTAAGGCGATCATCACCGAAATTGCCGAGCTGGTTGATGGGCCGATCAGTGCCGAGACCATCTCGCTCGATGCCGAGGGAATGGTGCGCGAGGGGCTGGAGTACGCCTCGTGGCATCCGAATGTGATCATCAAGGTACCGAGTACAACCGAAGGGTTGCGGGCGGTGAGCCAACTGGCTAAACACGGCATTCGCTGCAATGTGACGCTCTGTTTCAATTCGGTGCAGGCGTTACTGGCGGCGCGGGCCGGTGCGTTTATCATCAGCCCGTTCGTTGGCCGCGTCGATGATACTGGTGTTGATGGAATGGCGTTGATTCGGGAGATTGCCGGTATTTATCGCCAGGATCGTGAAATTACCACCAAAATCCTGGCCGCCTCGATCCGCCATCCGCGGCATATTGTCGAGGCGGCGCTGGCCGGTGCCGATATTGCGACCTGCCCGTTTAAGGTCTTGCAACAGGCGATGCGCCATCCGTTAACCGACCGCGGCATCGAGCAATTTCTGGCCGATTGGAAATCGCGCATGAGTTCCTGAGTTTACGCTATGCGAGAACATCCGCTTATGCTTGGGCTGGTTGGCGCCAGCGGCTCCGGGAAGACAACCCTGACCCAGGGGATTGTGCGTCTGCTCGGTGCCCATGGCGTCACACCGGTCAATCTTGATGACTACCTGCGCTACAGTCGGGCTGAGCGTGCCGTGCGCGGTATGACCGACGCCGATCCGGCGGCGATAGATTTGGATCGCATGGCGGCTGATCTGGTTGCGCTGCGGGCCGGTCGAACTATCGAGAAGCCGGTCTACGACCATACGATTGGTGCGCCACGGGGAAGTGAACGCGTTGCACCGACCGGCCTGGTTATTGCCTATGGTGCGCTCACGCTTACCCCACCGGTGCAGGTTGAATTATTCGATTTGACTGTCTATTTTGATCCGCATCCTGCACTATACCGTCGCTGGCGGGAAGAGCGAGATGTTCTTCAGCGTGGGTATACGTTGGCTGAGGTGCAGGCCGCATGGCCGGCACGTGAACGTGACATTCAGCAGTACATCGTCGTGCAGCGTCCATTGGCCGATGTCGTTGTGCGTTTTGTGCCGGGGGAAACCGGCATTGACCTGCACCTGCTGTTGCGCCGCCGGGCATTGACGTTCGAGATGGCAGATGTTGGGCAGGAAACCGGATCATCGGCGGTGCAGATACAGCAGCTTGCGGCTGATGAGGATGGACTGCCGGCTGTGCTGGTCACCGCCACATCCGATCCCGCCCTGGATCGCCTGAGTGAGGCATTGCGTGCGCGTTTACCGCGCAGTGGTCAGGTAACGGGTGACTCGCTCAACGCTACCCATCCAACGCTGCGATTTGCCCAAACGCTGATTGCGACGTTGCTCCTGCATAAATCGCTGTGACGTCAGGAACACGTTGTGGCCGGTATGAATGGGTAGGCGAAGGCATTGTCTTCGCCTACCGTATGCGGTGGTGTAACCGGTAGTTTGTCGAAAAACCGGCGATCCTGCCCATACAGGCCGCAAGCGCTCAGTGTAGAAGCCATACTCCCGCATCTGGTGAGCGTATTCAGGTCGTGACCTAACCCCCGCATCAGCCGCTATACACTTCATCTACCAGCTCAAACGCACTCTCGACAATCGACATCGAATCGAGATGGAAGGCTCGATAGAGATCATCGCGGCTTCCCGATTGACCAAAACGATCAACTCCGTGCGCTCGCAAGGGCACGCCGAAGACCGATCCGAGCCATGCCAGCGCGTGCGACGCAGCGTCATGCACCGTGACGATAGGTGCTTTACGTTCGTCTGGCAGGAAGAGCCAGCTCAAATCGTCGCCATGCCGCCAGTGTTCGTAAACCCGGCGGGCACTGGTCAGGTTGATGACGTTGACGGCAACCCCTTCCCGCTGCAAATAATGGGCTGCGCTCACCGCTTCGGGAACCAGCACACCACTGGTCACAATATGTACGAGTGGGGATCGCGCCTGATCGCGATAGTCTGTACGGTCGATCAGCCGGTAGCCACCACGCAGAACCTGCCGACGTAGTTCAGCGGTACCGAACCGATCAAGCGCGGGTTGCAATAAACTCTGGTCGATTGGCCGGGTCGAGAGGCGCAGGTAGCTGGCTGAGCCGTTCGGATCGAGACACAGGCGCAGGGCTTCGTGCAGCAGCCAGGCTGTCTCAAGCGCAAAACAGGGTTCAAAACTCGCCAGTTGCGGTAGTTCCATCCCCAACGAAGCGGTGACCGATGACTGATGGGCGCCACCTTCAGGTGAGAGCGTAATGCCACTCGGTGTGCCGACAACAATAAAGCGTGCACCTGAATACAGGCCGTAAATGAAGGCATCAAGCCCGCGACAGACAAACGGGTCGTACACCGTACCAATCGGAATCAGCGGCTCCCCAATGAGATCGCCGGCGATACCGAACATGCCCAGCAGCATAAAGAGATTCATCTCCGAGATGCCCAACTCGATATGCTGCCCACCCGGCCAGCGTCGCCAGCGCAACATACGGTAGGCTTCGGTTTCAAAGTCTGGTTCTTCGCGCCGGGCAAACACACCGGTCTTGTTGATCCAGCCGGCCAGGTTGGTAGACACCGAAACATCAGGTGATGCGGTGACGATGCGTTCGCGCAGGCCGGCGATGTCGGCAAGTCGCACCATAAAGCGTCCGAATGTGTCCTGGGTGCTGACTGTACCGCTGGTCGGGACGGTAATCTCATCGGGTAATGGGATGGCTGGTGGCGAAAGCGGGGGCGTCGCCACACCGTAGAGTCGTTTGGCCGCTTCCGCGCACAATTTCCCGCCCGGCGAATCCTCCGGCAGCCGATCCCATTCGTGGCCGGGTGGAATGGCAAACTGTTCGCGCAGGGCTTCGATCTGCTCTGGGCTAAGGAGCATCGAGTGGTTGAGCGGATTGCCGGCAATCGGTAAACCCCACCCTTTGATCGTATAGGCAAAAATGATGGTTGGTCGGCGCGGTTCGGCATCGGCTGCGGCCAGCGTCGCCAGGAGTTCGCTTACATCGTGACCACCCAGGTTGGCCAGGGTTGCCGGTAACTCATCGTCAGGCACCTGTGCCAACAGACGGGCCAATCGCTCATCGTTATTGATCAGTCGTGGACGTAGATCGCGACCATTGAGTCGAATGAGAGCCTGATACTCCTCGTTACTCATCTCGTCAATGCGCGCACGTAGCGCCTCGCCGTCCGGTTGGGCAAAGAGCGCTTGAAGTCGCCGACCATATTTGGCTTCCAACACCCGCCAGCCGCTCTCGGCAAACAATCGCTTGAGATGGGCAGCGCGAATACCAGGCACTACCCGATCCAGACTCTGACGGTTAAGGTCAACGATCCAGAGCAGATTGTCGAGCTGATCGAGCGCCGGATCGATCACCGCCTCCCAAACGTTCCCTTCATCGAGTTCAGCATCACCGACCAGCGCGATGAAGCGTTGGGTCGCCGGTTTGCCGAAGTGGGCTTCAATGTAGTGAGCACTGAGCGCGGCGAAGGCCGGGGCTACTGCCCCCAGACCAACCGATCCGGTTGAGAAATCGGGCGCATCAGGGTCTTTGGTGCGTGACGGATAAGCCTGCAAACCGCCAAATGCCCGCAGTTGCGTGAGATAGCGGGCATCGAGCCGACCGAGCAAGTACTGGAGCGCATGATAGGCTGGTGAAGCGTGTGGCTTAATCGAGACCCGGTCACCAGGTCGCAGATAACACAAATACAACGTGGTTAATATCGTCACCATTGACGCAGAAGAAGCCTGATGACCACCCACCTTTACCCCATCCAGATTGGGACGCACATGGTTAGCGTGATGGATCATCAGCGTTGACAGCCAGAGCACGCGCTGTTGCACCTCTTCAATGGCGCTAATCAGCGCAGGGTTTGGCTCAGTGTGGGGCATACATTGCTCCTCTTCATTTATTGTGCGGGGCCGAATCTATTATAGCATTCCTCCGCTCTGCTCTCATCGGGAGAGTGGGGAGTGGCGTGCTCCCCTTCCTTCGCCGCGAGCTGGGAGTGCGCGCCTCCGGTGCGCAGGTACCGGTACCATTCCCGCACGCGCCAGTTGTGCACGTGCTCGCCGGATGGTAGGTCCTCCGTTTGGGCTGGGGAGTGCCTTAGCGGCTGTGCCTGCCTGAACATCGCCGCAGGTACCGCCCGGCTCCCTGCACTGGTGGTGGCACCCCGCAGAGCATGGAACGTCGCGGCAAGCATTGGTGGCGTGGGGGCTTACCTCATCCCCCCAGCCTCCGCTCCGCTCCCGTTGCAGGCTATGCATTACCCACAACTGGTGCCAACCACGTGCGTATCAGCGGGGATGATCGCCATAAGTGCTGTTGTGGGCGACTGGCTCGGTGGCAGTGCGCCGCTCCAGCCGTGTCAGCATGTGCTGGATGAATTGCCGTACCCGCTCGTTATGCGCGTGTCGCGCGGTGTGGAGTGCGGCAGCCATGCTGCCGCGCCAGCCGTGCTCACGATCCGGCGCGGATTGTAGCGGACTCTCGTGCCGGTACGTGACTCTGATGAGGGGGATGGCTGAACGCAGGCCGGCAGCCTGCCCCACAGCGTGCTCGTACCGGTGGTGCATAGGGGCGGGTTCCGTAGGGGCGGGTTCTCAACCCGCCCCTACGGACGGTATCTGTACCGTTCACCTGACTATCCACGGGATGCGGTCGATGGGCATGTCTTGCACCGCGTGCAATGGATGGTTGTTCAGATGTGATCGCAGCCGCTACGCTCCCCGCTCCCGCGCAGCGCTATGCCTTACCCATACCCAGGTTGTCACCTTCTTCGCTCATGAGCAGCGCCTATCTCATTGTGCGCGATCCTGGGCACTATCGCGTTGCATCGCTGTCACGTGGCTCTCACGTCACGAACGGGCAGCGGATGGTCGCAGTGGTGGCGGCGGTAGCCAGTGTGTCAGACCGTGGGGCAGGCTGGAAGCCTGTCAGCGGGGTCAGCGCCTGCTGGCGATGGAGAGGATGCCTCTCCACGCGGGCTGGAAGTCCGCGCCACGGGGAGCGCGTGCAGCCCGGCCTAACGCAGCGTGACATGTGGGTAATGCATAGCCTCGCTGGGGGGAGGAACAGACAAAATATACGAACGAACCCACCGTTTATCGCATCAGAACGTCCCAGTGCAGCTCGCCGTTCTCCCCGCTCCCGCACTGCGGGAGTGAGGCCGGGGTGGAGGTGAGTCGCATAACCCCTCCATTGGTATCAATCTGGAAATAGCTCATCCACCTCTTGCTGGGCCTGTACCAGATCAACTGCACGCCGGGTGCGTTGCTCGATATAGCGGTAAAACTGTTCATCGTAGGCACGGGTTTGCACCACGACCGGCATGGGTACTGCGTGGCCAAGCACAAGTGCCTGCTGGCGGGTGTCGAGGTTGGCCAGCACAGCGCGGAGCCGGGCGCTACCGCCGACACCGGTGAATACGGCGTCTATATCGTGTTCATCACTCAGGAGAGCGGTGATGCGCGTACCGAGCTGGCTGAGTACCTCGCTGTCGATAGAAGAGGGCCGCTGATCAACGACCAGCAGGGTGACGCTATACTTGCGCATTTCGCGGGCAATCGTACCGAAGATGGTTTGTCGCGCCAGGCGTGGGTTAAGGAATTTGTGCGCTTCTTCGATAGTGATCATGAGCGGGCGCGGGCGATCTGCTTCATTTTTAGTCTGAAGATAGCGTTCGGTTTGTTCGCGCCAGCGCTGGTGGATGCGCCGGGTGAGGATGTTGGCAACCAGCATGTAGGCTAATGGATCATCGTAACGACCAAAACTCAACACTACGTGCCGTCCGGCCATCAGCGCATTAATGAGATGATCGACGGGCGATAGATCCGCCTGATCCCGAACAAAGCCGAGACGTTTCAATTGCAAGGTCTTGCGCTTGAGGGCTTGTAGCGAGGCCAGACTGGCGCTCTTCTGTTCGGCAAATGCCTTCAAGGCTTCCTGATCCATCTCCCACAACGCCGCCAGCCATTGAGCGCGGTACTCGTCAACCAGTAATTCGGCTGTCTCGGCAGCAGTGGGATTGAGATTCAGCTCTTCGCTCAACAACAGCACATCTTCCGGTTCGATCTGATTGTAGCCGATCACAATCTCGCCATCGATCTGCCCGTGATTGAACGCGCTATCGGCCAGACTGTACACCAGGACGCGGCTTCCGAAGAGCTGACGCAACCCCTTAACAAAATGACTCCCTTCTGAGCGGGCCGTCCATCCATATTCATTGTGCATATCGAAGATCAGATTAGAGGCCACGTCGCTTAGAATCACGCCGCACACCAGCAGGCGGGTCAGAAAGCTCTTGCCGGTACCACTCTTCCCAAAGACGCCGTTCGAGCGCTCGACCAGGCGATTCAGGTCGATACATACCGGCACCGCCATATCGAGCGGCGTTCCGATCATAAACCGGCTCCCCTCTTCCTGGCCAAACACCTGCGTGAAGTCAGCTTCGCTGGCCTCGTAGAGTGGGGCGAAATGAGGTGGCACTGTTTTAACCGGCAATAAATCAGCGTCTCCGTCGAGAGGCAGCATCAGGCGAAGATCGAGCCGAAGTTCGCCATAGGTCGTGGTACCGCTGAGCACACTGGCAAAAAACTCGTCGGCTGGCGGTGGATCGATCATCACCTTTGGTGTGGTTGCCCCAAGCCGGACATCGGTCACCATCGAGAAAAATGTGAAGCGCTGGCCCTTCACGACCACGAACTTACCAACGCGCATATCTTCAACCGACGTACCGGCATCGAGTCGTACCGTTAAACCCTCTTGAAGCGAACCGCCGGTGACCACACCGAGCCGTTGCCGTTGCTGCATATGAACCTCCTTCACCGTATGCCCGTAACTGATCTTAACACAGGTCGGCGTGGGAGAGCTTATTACAAAAAGATGAACCGAATGATGAACGCGGAAATTTGGCGATCTATCACGTTTTGTATAGTGACGTAAGACACAAAGTGAACGAGAGATACTATGCGCATCCTCATTGTAGAAGACGAAGCCAATGTGCGCTCTTTCTTGCAAAACGCAATGAAAGCATTGCGACGTGGTGTGAAGGTTGATACGGCGAATCATGGTGCCGATGGCTTGAAACTGGCGCGTCGTCAATGGTACGACCTGATCATCACTGATTACCATATGCCAAAGATGGACGGCATCGATCTAACCTTCACCTTGCGCCAGGAAGGGTATACTATGCCGATTGTGATGATCTCTGCTGATCCCATTGTTGAGCCGTATGCGTTAAATGCAGGCGCTAACCTCTTTCTGGCAAAGCCGGTAAGCCTGGAAAATCTCCGCTACATGCTTAATGTCTTTGGTCTGTAGGGTTTCCGAACACCAGATGAGTTCGATGGCAGACGTGCGACGCTTTAAATGTATCGCACGTCTGCTATTTGTGTGATACCATCTCTAGCGGTATGGCACGTGGTGAACAAGATACTGGAGCTGGCATGCAAACAATTCCACGTTATGACGGTTATATTTTCGATCTTGATGGTACAATCTATCTGGGTGACATTCTCTTGCCCGGTGCTGCTGAACTCTTGCACACGCTACGCCGTGAGGGGCGTCGGGTCACATTTCTCTCGAACAATCCGACGAAGACACGTCGTCAGTATGCCGAGCGGTTGCAGCGCCTGGGCATTGCTGCCGATGAGCACGAGATTGTGAACAGTTCCGCAGTTATGGTCGAATGGCTGCTGGCCAATGCGCCCGGTGCGTCATTGTTCGTCGTTGGCGAAGCACCGCTCATCGGTGAACTGGAGGCAGCCGGTTTTCCCCTGAGTGAAAAACCGGGTGAGATTGCCTTTGTGGTTGCTTCGTTTGATCGAACTTTCACCTATCGCAAGCTACAAATCGCCTTTGATGCGATTCGGGCGGGTGCACGGTTGGTGGCGACCAATCCCGACCGGTTCTGCCCGGTGCCCGGTGGCGGCGAGCCGGATGCTGCTGCAATCATTGCCGCTATCGAAGCCTGCACCGATACCCGCTGTGAGGTGATTGTCGGGAAGCCGTCACCGATTATGGCCCGTACTGTTACCAATCTGATCGGCCTGCCTCCTGAGCGCTGTATCATCGTCGGCGACCGTCTGATGACCGACATTGCCATGGGGGTGACCGCCGGCATGGATACCGCTCTGGTCTTGACCGGTGATAGTCAGCGCGCCGATCTGGAGCGTTCGCCGTATCAGCCAACCTATGTGCTGGAGCGGATTGATGAGCTGATTGGTGGGAGCGGCGTTTGAGCGCACACAGTTACCTGATGGCACTTCCATCGCTCGTGCGGCCTGCGCAATACCCATAACCCGGCATTATCTCCAGATTGCTGAGTCCATCACACTGCTGCTGAAACCCCTTCAACGCAGTACTGTATACATCATATCGCTATAGTGCGGAGGCTATGCTTCCGCACTCGCTATCTTTACTCCGCAAGGGTATCATGTCTGTCACGCCACCAGTTTTAGTGCCATCGTGCGACCCATTCACCGTTGCAGTGCTTTGTAGCAATCACTTGGGTGATACGAAATACCTTCGCCGCTACACCGCCTTTTGCAAATATATGATATGCCTCTTTGTTCCATCTTAATGACCAGTTTCTGGCGTAACCTGAAAAGATATGACAGAAATGTCGCTTTTTTGGGGATTGGCTATATAGATTATTGACATATTGTTGAGTGTATGCTATATTCCGTCATGCATTGTACTACGTCACATCAGTATCTTCCCTGTAAACATAAATATAGATATTGCTATTGCAGAAGTTTGGCTTTGCCATTCTTGTTTGTCATTATGTTAACGAAGAATTGCAACATTTGAAGTATTGATATTTCCTTGTTTTTCTATTGATGGTCAATAAGTTTTTGCTTAAAACAATGACATAAGTTGCCATTTGGGAATACTGGATAGCAATAAGGATAACTCAGGTTCACGAGAGGAGGAAGACCAATGAAAACAATGAAAGCCGCTGTGGTTCACGACTTCCATCAACCATTGCGCATCGAGGAAGTTCCCAAGCCGGAGCCGGGTTTTGGTGAGATTGTAGTCAAGATCGAGGCATCGGGACTCTGTCATACAGATATACACGCAGCGCATGGTGATTGGCCGGTAAAACCAAAACTCCCATTCATTCCGGGGCACGAAGGAATAGGCATTGTTGAAAGCGTCGGTGCAGGGGTAACTAACGTAAAGGAAGGTGATCGTGTTGCAATCCCCTGGCTGGGGTACGCCTGTGGCGAGTGTAAATATTGTGCTTCTGGATGGGAGACGCTTTGTGAGCGTCAACTGAATACTGGCTATTTCCTTGATGGGGCGCATGCTCAGTATGCAAAAGCGTATGCGAAGTATGTGGGTATTGTTCCGGCTGGGGTTTCTGCCCTTGACGCCGCACCGTTAACCTGTGCTGGCGTTACCACGTACAAAGCTGTTAAGGTCTCCGGAGCTCGTCCCTCGGAGCTGGTAGCTATCTTTGGTGTTGGTGGATTAGGTCATCTGGCATTGCAGTATGCCAGAATCGCCGGGGCCACGGTAGCGGCTATTGATCTCCTGGATGAGCGATTACAGACAGCACGCGAACTTGGTGCCGATATTACCATCAATGCCAGCACCCAGGACCCCATTGAAGAATTGAAGAAGTGGGGCGGTGCTGATGCAGCCATCTGTTTAGCTGTTTCACCGAAGGCTTTTGAGCAGGCTTATCGATCATTGCGACGTGGCGGGCGACTGGTTTTCGTTGGGCTTCCGGCTGATAACATGATTCAGTTGCCAATCTTCGAGACAGTGCTCAACGGTATTCATGTCATGGGTTCGATTGTTGGAACCCGCGCCGACCTGGCAGAAACATTTGCGTTACATGCCGCGGGCAAGACGCGAGTGCTCTTTGAGACGCGAAAGCTGGATCAGGTAAATGAAGCTTTCGAGGAGGTTGAGCACGGACGTAATAAGGCGCCACGAATCGTCTTCTCCGAATTTTAATGCAATGCATGGTATGAAGCGGGGCTTTGATGTTCATGTCCCGCTTCGACTACGTCTGATGTCGATGTTCAGCCTACCATGATCTCTGTTCTGGTCTCTTCCAATACTCTTCGCACAAACTCACTTCGCTACGCTGTAGGATCATGTTGGCTTCCCGTGCCGGGCCGTGAATGACGGTATCTGACCGAATGTGGATCATCCGCGCTCAATAACTCTCGCAATGTACCCACCGTGCTAGCCAGGGCGAGCGGGGCGGCAAGGTAGAGATCACGGTACTCCCCATATCCATAGGTCACCGCAATACAGGGCATCCGATGGGCACGTGCGCCGTGGATGTCGAAGATCGTATCCCCCACCATCACCGTCCAGGCGCGATCAGCACCGAGCGTTGGTAAGAGGGTGCCGATGACCATTGCCTTGTTGCCATCGCGGTCATCGGGATCGACGGCAGCGATTGCCTCGAAGAAGGGTTGCAGCCCAAAGTGGGCCAGAATCCGTTCGGTAGGCGGACGAATTTTCGAGGTGGCGACGAAGAGCCGGATGCCTGCGGCTTTGAGGTCAGACAGGAGTTCGGGAATGCCAGGGAAGACGGTGTTCTCGTACAGGCCGGTTTCCCAATAGCGTTGCCGATAGTAAGCCACCGCCTGATCGGCTAACCGTGGGTCGTCAAGCAGTTGCTCGAACGAGGCGTGCAAGGGAGGCCCAATCCAGCGCCGAAGCTCGTCGTCGCTGAGGAGTGGATGCCCTAGCCGTTGCAGGGCATAATTGACGCTGCGGGCAATACCGGTGAAGGGATCGGTCAGTGTGCCGTCAAGATCGAACAGGATTGCGCGAAAACGGTGTTGTCTCTTCATGCCCATAGTATAACGCAAAAACCGTGCTACCCGGCAAACGCCGGGAAACGGTGTTATAATACTCTCATCCGGTCTGAATAACCGAGATATGCATCTGAGACGCCTGCTACGCGAGTGATCATCACAGAAAGGCCCCGGGAATGTTCAATTCGATGGCCGATGTGCGTGACTTATTGGGGCGACAGAACTATATCGCCTCTGACGAGATCAGCACCGCGATTTTTCTTGCCGAGCGTTTGGGGAAGCCGTTGCTGGCCGAAGGCCCCGCCGGAGTAGGGAAGACCGAGCTGGCGAAGGCCTGGGCAGCAGCGCAGGGACGAGAGCTGATCCGTCTCCAGTGCTACGAAGGGCTTGATGAGACAAAAGCGCTGTACGAGTGGGAATACGCCAAGCAACTTCTCTACACCCAACTGCTGCGCGAAAAACTGTCTGATCTGCTCGGTGATGCGCAAAGCCTGCGTGAAGCGGCTGATCGGCTCGCTTCGCAAGAGGATGTCTTCTTTTCGGAACGGTTTCTGTTACCGCGCCCGCTGTTACGCGCCATTATGAGTGATAAGCCGGTCGTCTTGTTGATCGATGAGATTGATCGGGCTGATGCCGAGTTTGAGGCGTTTCTGCTCGAAGTTCTCAGCGATTTTCAGGTGTCGGTACCGGAGCTGGGCACGCTGAAGGCGAAGCATGTGCCAACCGTTATCCTCACTTCAAATAATACACGCGAATTGAGTGAAGCGCTCAAGCGTCGCTGTCTTTACATTCATATTGATTATCCTGACCTCGAAGCCGAGTTGCGGGTTGTGCAGTTGAAGGTGCCCGGTCTGGCGCCCAAGCTGGCGCGCGAGGCCGTCGCCCTCGTGCAGCGTCTGCGCACACTCGACCTCAAGAAGCACCCCAGTGTTTCCGAAACGCTTGATTGGGCGCGGGCATTGGTTGAGCTGAATGCCCGTCAACTCGATAAAGCAACGCTCGATACCACCCTGAACGTCCTGCTCAAATACGAGAGCGATTTACAGCGGGCACGTCGCTTGTTGCAGCAGGGAGATCGGCCCGACCGTCCTGATCGTCCTGACCGCCCTGATCGCCCACGCGGTGGGTATCGTGGTAGTGATTGGACAAATAACTAGCGGAGTAGCTATGGATCGACGTATTACCGAGTTCATTGCCGGTCTCCGAGCTGCCGGCGTGCGCATTAGTGTTGCTGAGTCTGCCGATGCGTTGCGAGCGATTGAACAGGCCGGTATTGCCGACCGCAATATTTTCCGGTTGGCGTTGCAGACAGCGCTGATCAAAGAGCGGCAGGATCAGACGATCTTCAACGAACTGTTCCCGCTCTATTTTGGCAAAGACGCTCCGCCGGCAATGCAACCGGCTGGTGGTGGACAGCTTTCGCCCTCTGAACTGCAACAACTGATGCAGCAGTTACAACAACTCCTCTCCCAACTGCCTCCTGGCCCGCTCCGTCAGCTCTTCCAGAGTATGGTGAGCGGTCAGCCACTCAGTAATCAACAGATTCGCTCGATGCTGGCGAATGCCTCTCCGCCACATATGACCAATCCACGCTATCGTGACTGGATGGCGCGCCAGGCGATGCGTGAGTTGCAGATGCAGCGGTTGCAGCAGGCGCTCCGTCAGCTCCTTGCCCAGCTCCGCGAGCAAGGGATGCGGGAAGAGGCGTTGCAGGCTATCGAACAGGCCGCACGGGCTAACCTGCAAGCGCTGGAGCAGCAGATCGGTCAGCAGGTGGCGCAGCAGATGCAGGAACAGGCGCAAGGTCAGGGGCCGCGCCAGAGTCAGGGCCGTCCCAGTGAGCGAGAGTTACTCGACCTACCGCTGGAACGCCTTGATGAGAGCCTGCTCCCGGAGATGCGAACGCTGGTACGAAAACTGGCTGCCCGTCTGCGTACACGGCTGGCGCTGCGCCAGCGTCGTGGTAAGACCGGTACCCTCGATGCCAAAGCGACGATCCGCACCAATCAGCGATTTGGTGGCGTGCCGATGCTGATCCGTCATCGCAAACGGCATCTCAAACCAAAATTGGTGATCTTGTGTGATCGTAGCGTCAGCACGCAGCACGTCATGTCGTGTATGTTGCTGATGATCTATGCCCTGCACGATCAGGTCAGTCGTACCCGCTCGTTTGCATTTATTGACCGCCTGTACGACATGTCGCACTACTTTGCCGAATCACGCCCGGAGCAGGCGATTACGCAGGTATTGGCTGAGATTCGGCCGACGCGCAGCTACAGTACCGATCTCGGTCATGCACTGGCTGAATTCTGCCGTGATCAGCTTCACCTAGTTGACCGGCGAACAACGGTGATTGTCCTTGGTGATGGACGCAACAACGACAATGATCCCAACCTGCCGGCATTCGAGCAGATTCGGCGGCGGGCGCGGCGAATTGTCTGGTTTGCCACTGAAGAGCGCTGGAAGTGGGGAGTCTACGATCCCGGATCGCTGAGCAGCGACATCTACAAATACGCACCGATGTGTGATGCGATGCACGAGGTGACAACCCTGCGCCAGTTGGCGAACGCTATTGATCGCCTGTTCTTACACCCGTAGATGCGTCATTAGCGTATGCGGGAATACACGTATAACTTAGTGTGGCGTGCGGAAGTCGGGCTTCCGCACAGTTTGTCTTGAGATGATCAGTGTTCGATAGACACCAGGTTGTCTATAGTACTGCCAGATGTCTTGCGCGATGTTCAACCGGTAAGCCTGACACTCAATGCGGTGTGGTACGGGCTGAAATCTGTACTAACCACTAGAGGTTATTGCGCTGCGGAATGATCAATCCTGTTCACGATGCCTTCGGCGTCCATCCCCGGCGCAACAGCGGCCATGCCTGCCAGAGGTATTCGATCCCTGAACCGACCGTCCAGATCAATGCCAGCCCCATAACAACCGGCCACAGATTCAGCAGCGGGACAAGACTACCGCCGAAGATAACACCGAGAAAACCACCGATCTCGGCATGGGCAGCCAGTAACCGCCAGATCAATGCCACGACCGTAATCACCAGCTTCTGCTTCCCAAAGCGACGGGCTGAGATCACAATCCCTTCGGCAGCGGCAAATGAGCGGAGACCGGAAACAACAAACTCCCGGATAATGATGGTGAGTGCAATCCAGGCTGGAATCAGCCCGGTTTCAATCATTGGAATGAGAACGCCGGCAACGAAAATCTTATCACTAATTGTGTCGATAAAAACGCCGAGAGGTGAAACAACCTTCAGATGGCGGGCCAAGCGACCGTCGGCCATATCACTCAACGCCATCAGCAACAGTAGAATGGCTGCGCCCAGATAGGCGGTCGGCGAGGCAAGCAGTACCATCCAGGCCAGGACAGGTGTAGCAAGAATACGGAAGAGACCTAGCAAATTTGGAAGCTGACGCATGGTAATTTCTCAGTTCTAAGCCTGCTCTGCAACCTCGATTATAGCACAAACTGTCCTTGTTTACTTGACATAAATAACATTTATTCCAGTAGTTGTGTCTGCTACCTGCCATGGTATAATTCAAACTAACCCTCTGATTGGAATAGTAGTAGTGCAGATATACAGGTCACTTATTACAATTCAGGCTGCTTGTTGCGGAAGACAGGTATTTGCGCTTAATGCCGCCGGGTTCATGGCATACTGGCAAACTTTCTTGAGCGTATCTGGTTCCTGTACACATTGATATGGTAGCAATTCTCGAACGAATCAATGAACTTCTCTTCGCTGCGGTATTGATTGTGAGCTTTTCGCTTCTGGCGTATATTGTGTTGCAAAACTGGCGCAGCGATATTGTCAGATCATTAGGTGTGTTGCTGGCCGGGGTCATCATTGCCTACAGTGGCGATCTCTTGCTGGCTCGTGCGCAGCGTCCGGCCACGATTGAATTTCTGGGTCGTGCTCAGTGGTTAGGTATTGTGCTGGTACCGGCAGGGTATATCCATTTTGCGAATGCCTTGCTGGCCTTTGGCAGTGCAAATACGATTGCCCAACGTTGGCGTAGAAGCGTGTATGCTGCGTACATCGGTAGTCTGGCAATCTTTTTGCTGGTTGTCCTCGGCACAAATCTGGTCATCTACACCGGTTCGCCAAGTGGGCCGGTTGCGCGCTTCAATGCTGGCCCGCTCTTTTGGTTTTACGTCCTCTTTTTCGGTCTGGCCATAGCCTCGGCCCTGATCGCGATTCTGATTGTCCGTCGCTCGGCCTTGACACCTGCTCAGCGTCGACGCTTAAGTTATCTGGGAGCAACCTTTGCCGCGCCAGGGATCGGTGTCTTTCCGTTTCTGCTGATAGCTTCACCGAATGTGATACCACTCACTCTGATTCTGGCGTTACAGGCGGTTGCCAGTCTGATTGTGATCGTGATGCTTACCGTCATGACCTATTCGGTAGCGTTTCAAGGCATGCTGATCCCGGAACGATTGATTAAACAGGATTTTGTACGGTGGTGGTTATATGGCCCGTTTGTTGGTATTACTACCATCCTGTTTATTCAAGCGGTGCCGGTCATTGCGCAGTATTTGGGGTTGCCACCAGAGACGCTGATCACCTTCGGTGTGATGGTGATGACGGTGTTGATGCCGATCTTTGTGACGCAGGCGAAACCCTACCTCGATGCGTTAATCTATCGCCAGGATCATTCTGAGATCGATTATCTGCGCAATTTGCCTCGCAACATGTTCACCCGTGCCGATCTGCGGGCTTTGCTGGAGAATTCGCTGGTTGCGATCTGTAGTGCATTGCACGTCAAAACCGGTTTTGTGGTCGCACCGGGTGAAGATGGCTTTAGCGTTAAAGCGGTATGGGGATCGCGCCGTGATGTTCGGCGGTTTGTTACCGATCATCCGGTGATGTCCATCCTCCCTCAGTTGGAGTCCATGCCGTATGACGCTGCTGCAAGTCTGGATAGCGGTTCGTTTGTGGTGATCGACGACTTTTGCCTGTTTCCACTGCGAAGTCCCGATGGCATTTTTCTCGGCGCAATTGGGCTGGAAGCGACTCTCGATCAATTGCGCCGTAATGGTGGTATGTCTGCCGATATGCGTCGTATGGTGACCGGCCTGGCCCATCAGATCGAGCTGGCGCTGACGACTGTGCAGATGCAACGACAGATTTTCGATGCCTTACGAGAGCTGGCGCCGGAGATGCAATCGTTGCAGCAATTGAGTTCCCGCCTGGAACAGGCAACCCCGCTAACGTTAAGTAATCTCGATGATGATATTGTCTTGCATCCAGATTTTCCTCAGTTGGTAAAGGATGCGCTTACCCAGTTGTGGGGTGGGCCAAAGCTGGCTGAGAGTCCGCTCCTTGGTCTACGCAGCGTGCGGCGGATTCTCGCCGAACAGGGTGGAAGCCCAACGCGAGCATTACAGGCCGTACTACGGCAGGCAATCGCTAATTTACGTCCTGATGAACAAATTGATCCGTCAGCCCAGGAATGGTTGTTGTACAATTTGTTAGAAGGACGTTTCCTGCGCCGACAGACGGTTCGTGATGTTGCTCATCGGTTGGCCATGAGTGAGTCTGATTTTTACCGCAAGCAGCGCATAGCAATTGAAGAGGTTGCCCGCCAGATAGTTTTAATGGAAGAGCATGAGTACGAAAATTCTTCTGGTCGAAGATGAGCCTGATTTGCAAGTCATCACCCGCATGGCGCTGGAAGACGCCCAGTATACGGTAGCAGTTGCCGGTAATGGTCTTGAAGCCCTTTCCATTCTTGATCGCGAGTCGTTTGATCTTTTGTTGATTGACCTGTTAATGCCGAAGATGGATGGTCTTGAATTATGCCAGCATTTGCGTCAACATCCCGTCTGGCAACATATCCCTGTGTTGTTGCTTACGGCTAACCCCAAGGCACATCTGTCAAATCACGATTTTCATCCGGCTGTGCGAGGATGGGTCGAAAAGCCATTTAATGTCTTTGAACTGGTCGATTACATTCAGTCTATTCTGAACGATGCGAAGACGTAGAGCGTTCTATAGACAGGAAGGTGGCAGGGCATATCGTGCAAGTGTCTGAGCGAGCGGTGTTACTGGCTATCTTGTGCCGGCAAATGTATCGCGCAACGTCACGCGATATGGTATGGCAGGTGCTGCTCGACGGCGCACGCAGTGTGGCAGCAGCCGACATGGCAGTCATTTATCAGTTAGACCCTGAAGCTGATCTGCTTCAACGATTTGTAGATCGTGGGACGACGGTCTTCCCGGATTACATTACGGTGCCGAACTATCTGCTACACGATTTACGCCTTTTGCGTCAACCGATCAGATTTATTCCAGATCAGCAATCGACCCCCCTGGCGCTGGCACTTACCTCTGCAATCTGGCCTGATCGACCACCGCGTGAGGTGGTGATTCTGCCGCTCATCGAGCAGGGGCGGCTGGAAGCAGTGTGTGTGTGCGGTTGGTTGTCACCGGTTTCTGATGAGGAGATCAGCGCATTGCAGTTTCTCGTCGATGATGCCACCTATGCACGGGCAATGCTGGCATCCACCGACAGGCGACAATCCGATCAAGGAGTAATCTCCGACGCGATCACCAACCTGACCCTGCTTTACACCCATACATTCGATCAATTGATTGAAGCAGCACTTGATCAGTTAGTGGTGATTGGCGAAGCCGCAGCGGGAGCGCTTTATCTGTACGATGATGAGGCGCAATCGTTGCGCTTGCAAAGCGTCAAAGTCAATGCTCTTGCTACGGCCTTTGCGCCTACGTTGCGTCAGTTGTGGCAAAACGATCTGGGGCGGCATTGCCAGGTGCTGGCCGAATCGCTGCTTGAGTCGAGTAACGAAGTCGTCTATCTGGTTGCCGATCCATCATCGTCACACGAGATTGCCCCTCTACACAGATTTCTTTGTGAGCATGCGATTGATGGCATTCTGTCGTTGACCATTGTCGCCGGAGGCTGGCAGGCCGGTGTTGTACAGTTGGTGCCGTGGCCAGGAAATGGTTTCAGTGAACGGCAATGGCAATGGTTGCGGTCACTGGTCAGACAGATCGGCGTGGCTATCGAGCATTCGCGCCTGTTTGAGCGTCTACGGGCTGAGCTGGATCACGCGCAGGCAGTGGTTGAAACAACGAATGATGGCATTGTGTTGATCAATGCCCGGCGCCGGGTGGTGATGGTTAATCGCCGTGCCTGCTATTTCTTCGGTGTTGCCGAGCACGATCTGAAAGGCCGGCCATATGACGATCTGTTGCAGGTCTTCAACCGGGTCTTCGCCCATCCTGCCCGCCTGGGATTGTGGCTCGGGCAACTGCTAGGTTCAGAAACCGACCGGGCAAATGAAGAGTTTCAGGTGGTCTGGCCACAGGTACGACGTTTGCAATGTTTCTCGGCTCCGGTTGTTGATCGCCGTGAACAGTACCTCGGACGTATCCTGATCTTTCGTGATGTGACTCGCGAGCGCGAAGTGGAGCAGATGAAAAATGAGTTTGTTTCCATGGTCTCCCACGAACTACGTACACCGCTCGCCAGTACTCAGGGTGCGCTCCAGTTGTTGTTGGGTGATAGTGAACGAGGTAAGTCCGGTCCGATTCGTGATATGTCGAGTGTCGAGCGTGACTTGCTACAACGGGCACTGACCAATACAAACCGCCTGTTGCGACTGGTGAATGATGTTCTGGATATTGCCAAAATTGAACGGGGGCAATTACAATTACAGCGCCATCCCGTCGCTCCCGAAGAGATCTGTCGGAACGCAATTGATGACCTGGCCAGTTTTGCCCGTCAGCAGCAGGTGACCATTTCACTCGACGTGCCGCCAAATCTTCCGTTGGTGGATGTTGATCGTGACCGGATCGTGCAGGTATTGGTGAACCTGCTCTCAAATGCGATCAAATTTTCACCGGCAGGGCAACAGGTTGTTGTGAGTGTTGCCCACGAGCAGGGGATGGTGCGTTTCAGTGTGCGTGACTGGGGGCCGGGTATTTCTCGAGCTGATCAACTTAAACTGTTTCAGAAGTTCCAGCAGCTTGATCAGTCGAAGAGTAACGTCAGGGGTGGCTCTGGTCTTGGTTTGGCTATCTCCAGGCAACTGGTTGAGCTGCACGGTGGTCGCATCTGGGTGGATAGCGATGTTGGTTTTGGCAGTACGTTCAGCTTTACGGTACCGCTGGCAGCGGTGCAGCGGATTGCGAGTGCCGATCAGCGTCCGCTCATCCTGATCGGTTCTGATGGTCATCCGTTAACAGATGTGCTGCACGCCCGGCTCATGGCAAAACCAGATTGGGAAGTTGTCATTACGCCTATCGCCGATCTGCAAACGACGTTGCCGGCACGTCAGCCGGCAGTGACCGTTCTGCTGCATCCTGTCAATGCCGAGGAGGTGATTGGACGACTACGCACTCTTGCACTCTACCAGTTGACCTCAATAATTATTGTTAGTGACGAGTCAGCGGTTAAACTGCCGAAAGACGTGGTTGTCTTTCCAGGAACGATTTCTGTAGATCAGCTTGTAGCAGAAATACATTATCAAACAACCAGGTATAAACCACTCATCATGGTTGTGGACGATGATCCGAATGTGCGTCCGGTATTAACGCGCCTTATCCAGCGCCATGGGATGCGTGTGCTGGCTGCGGGTGATGGTGAAGAGGCATTGGCCATCGTCCAACACGTTCGCCCACAAGCTATTCTGTTAGATTTGCGCATGCCCGGCCTGGATGGGTTTGAAGTGCTGCGCCGGTTGCAGGCCGATCAGGCGACAGCCTCGATTCCAGTAGTGGTGTTGACGGCAAACGATCTGGCGCCTGATGCACCTTCCCAGGCATTTGCGCTTGGTGCACGTGGTTTTCTCGAGAAGCCGGTCTCGGCTGAACGACTGATTGCCACGTTGACCTCCGTCATTCCAGCAGATGAGGGCAGTCATGAGTAAATTTTCTCCGGAGGTTGAACGGTTTATTCATCAGTATGTGTCACCTCTTACGTCGTTGCAGAGTGCTGTTGATCTCCTCGCACACCACTATGGACAGAGTACTGATCAGCGCCTCAACAATCTGGTCGCTTCATTACAGCGCTCAACCGTGCGTTTGCGCCAGTTTGCTCAGTTGCTGACAGAACATCTTCAACAAGAGGGCGACGACATCGTTGTCCGTGTCCCACGGGCCTGGTATTGGCAGGATCAGCACGCTGCACCATCTGCAGGCGCTCCACCGTCTGTATCGCTAGGGTCGGGTTCAGCAGTGCTGGTTGGCGGAGCAGCCCTCGATGATCTGGCTGATCTGCTCCACAATGCCGGCTGGCAGGTTGAACGGGTGTCATCATGCGCTGCCGGCCTGGATATCGCCCGTTACCGCCGTCCACGTTTGCTGGTCATTGCCGGCACCACTGCCGACATCGAGCCGGCCTTATGTGCGCAAATTGTGCATACCGATCCAGAGACACGCGGTGTGGTTGTGGCAATGGCCACCCGTGATCGGTCAGTCCGTCCTGTAACAGGCATTCCCTATATCGACCTGCAACAACCGCTGCTCGAGCAGCTCCATCGCCTGCTGTCAATGCATCACCAGGCCGGGCAGAGCGTACCGCGGATTTTGCTGGTTGATGATGAACTGGATATTCGGGTTATCCTTAGCCAGCAATTAACGGATGCCGGTTTTGTGGTGGTCACGGCCCCTGATGCGACAACGGCATTACGGCTGATGCATGAACAATTCTTCGACCTGGTCATCCTGGATCGACTACTGCCCGATAGTGATGGCTTAAACGTGCTACGGACAATTCGCTCGTCCGGTACGACACGCCTGATCCCGGTGATGCTGCTTTCAGCGGTGAGTTCGTTGGATGAGAAGGTACGCAGTCTGCAATTAGGTGCCGATGATTACGTGGTGAAACCATGTAGTGCGGCAGAACTGGCAGCACGTATTCGTTCGATCTTGCGCCGGAGCGAACGTGAGAGCAGTCTGAATCCAATTTCACGCTTACCCGGCAATACGACGATTGAACAGGTTATTCATGAGCGATTGGTCAAACAGGAACCTTTTGCGGTTGGCTATATCGATCTCGACAATTTTAAAGGGTATAATGATCATTACGGCTTCTTCAAAGGTGATGCAGTCATCTTACACGCTGCCCGTTTGTTGTCTGAGGTTGTCCACTGGCAGGGAACGCCTGACGATTTTCTGGGTCATTTAGGTGGTGATGATTTTGTGCTGGTTTCAACCCTCGAACGGGCGCAGCAGATCGCACAGGCAATGATCGAACGATTCGATGCTACTATTCCGTACTTCTATGCACCTGAGGATCGTCAGCGTGGTTATATTGTTGGACACGACCGTCAGGGACGACCGTGCCGATATCCACTGTTGAGTGTCTCGATTGCAATTGTACCGGTGACGCCGTCGCGCTATCAGCAGCCATACGAGATTGCAATGCGCGCAGCTATTGTGAAGCGACAGTCGAAATCGGTCACTGGGAGTTGTGTGATTGTCGATAATGAAGAAAGAGGATAGCAATGCCTTCTGTACCGGTACCAACGATTGTAGAACGCACGAGCCGTGGAGAGCGAAGCTGGGATATTTTTTCGCGCCTGCTGAAAGAGCGAGTGGTGTTGATCGGTGAACCTATCGACGATGAACTGGCTTCATCGGTGATCGCTCAGTTGCTGGTGTTGCAACAGCAAGACCCTGAACGCGATATCTGGATGTACATTAACAGTCCTGGTGGCGTTATCCGGGCCGGCCTGGCGATCTACGACACGATGCAACTGGTTACCCCCGATATTTGCACAGTGTGCGTAGGTCGTGCCGCGAGTATGGCGACTGTCTTGCTCTGTGCTGGCACGAAGGGGAAACGGTTTGCCCTGCCACACGCCACCATCCACTCGCATCCGGCGGGCGGTGGCGCCGAAGGGTATGCTCCCGATGTCCAGATTGCGGTCGATGAAATGCTGCGTCTGCAGCGGTTGCTGCGCGAGATCATGGCTAAACATTCCGGGCAACCCGTCGAGCGCCTTGAAGCCGATTTTAGTCGTGATTTCTATATGACCGCACCACAGGCGCTGGAGTACGGATTGATCGATGCTATTCTGACACCAAACCGGTCGTGAAGGCAGGTTGGTTTAGGTGTCGCGCGAGCCAGTCAACCGTGAGCGTAATGCATTCCAGGTCTATCGGGAGCGAGATATGACTGGCGAACGGCAAGAGATGATACTCAGCCCAGCCGGCTGCCAGCGCTGCAACTTCGGCTGCTGCGGCCGGCGGTACAATCGCGTCGCGTCCGGCATAGACCAGCAGGGTCGGTAATGGTGGCTCTCGCCGGGCCAGCGTGCGCAGGCTGTCGGGAAAGGCCAGGGCATCGAATAAATCCCAGGTACTGATCGTGGCCCGAATCCCACTGGTTTGCCACGCTCTGATCACATGATCAACAGCACCATCGCGGAAGAGGTGTAGCATGCGCAATTGCAGAATTGCCAGTGCTTCACGGATTTGCACCTGCCGGTATGCCCGTGCATCGAGTCGTAACCGTGGTGGTACTTCCCAGAGCGCCAGCGCATCCACGCGGGCGCCGTTCGCAACTGCCCGGGCCAGCACTGCGCCGCCGAGGCTCATTCCAATAGCTCCAACCTGAGTGTAGCGCTGGCGCAGCCAGTCAATCGGATCGGCAACACTGTCAACCATGTGTGGAAACGCCTGGGGCCGTGGACTCTCGCCGTGACCGTCGAGATCGATCAAGAGCGCGGCAGCGCCGTGCGCAATCAGTCTATCCACCAGGCGCCAGGCGTAAAAGGTCTTATCGCAGCCTGAACCATGGGTGACCAGCACCGCAGTCTTTGACCCACCGTGTGGTACGATGTGCAGTGCCGGTACCGGCCCATGGCGGGCGGGTAAATCGAGGCGTACAATCTGGCGATCCGGGTAACGTCCTGGCCGTAACTGTTGTTTTGGATCAAGTTGCCGTCGCCGGAGCGTGGCCAGCCCTATCTGACCAATGAATGCCGGTAATAGCAGGGCCAGATGGCTGCGCCATCCCGAAGCCGGCTGGCTCCAGGCCAGGGTCAGAAACGGTAATGCCAATCGGTTGCTCCAGCTCAACCCTCGCAGACCACTGAGATGGGCAACTGCGTTACCGAGTGTAATCAGCCGTAAAAAGGTATTAAGTAAACGCACAGAACCTCGATGAATGACACAATTGCTGCAATTGCCACACCACCCGGAGAAGGTGGCATTGGTATTATACGTCTGAGTGGGCCTGACGCTCAATCGATTGCGTTGCGCATTTTTCGCCCCGTGCGGCCAGGACGGTTGCGCAGTCATCGGGTGCGCTATGGGCACGTGATCGGGCCTGATGGCGAAGTGATCGACGAAGCATTGCTAACGCTGATGGCCGCTCCGCATAGCTTTACCCGTGAGGATGTCGTGGAAATCTCTTGCCATGGTGGGGCGCTTCCAGTCCAGTTGACGCTCGAAGCGGCCCTGGCTGCCGGTGCCCGCCTGGCGAATCCCGGTGAATTTACCTTACGGGCGTTCCTCAATGGTCGGATCGATCTGAGTCAGGCCGAAGCCACCCTCGACGTAATTCGGGCGCAGACGAGTGCCGGGCTGGCGATTGCCCAGGCGCAGTTGGGGGGCTGGCTGGCACGCGAAGTACGGGCTGCCCGCACAGCGATCCTTGAACCGCTGGCCTATATCACTGCGCTGATCGATTTTCCTGAAGAGGGGATTGAACCGCAGACGGTGGCCGGGCCAATTGAACAGGCACTGGCCACTGTCGAGCGCTTACTGGCCGGGGCCGATCAGGGCATGGTCTTGCGCAACGGCGCGCGCGTCGTGCTGGTTGGCCGCCCAAATGTTGGCAAGTCAAGCCTGCTTAATGCCCTGCTCCGGGTTGAACGCGCTATAGTTACCCCTATCCCCGGTACAACGCGCGACACCCTGGAAGAGATGGCAAATCTGGCGGGTGTACCGGTGGTGTTAATCGACACCGCCGGTATGCGCACCAGCACCGATCCGGTCGAACAGATTGGGGTGGAGCGAGCAGCAGCGGCGCTGGCCGGTGCCGACCTGGCCCTACTTGTCTTCGACTCATCACAACCGTTTACCCCCGAAGATGAAGCGATGCTGGTTGCCACTGCCGACCGACCGACCATCATTGTCTGGAACAAGTGCGATGATCCGGATGTACCGCCCCCACCCGCTCCGCCGCATCCGAAAGCGATGGCTGTGGTTGCCTGTTCGGCTCGCTATGGCCATGGGATCGATACGCTGGCTAAAACAATTGCCACGACCCTGCTCGGTGGTACATTACCGGCTGTTGGCGCAACGCATCTGGTCAGCAATCCGCGTCACCGGGCTGCCCTGCGGCGAGCCGCCGAGTTTCTGCGTGCAGCTCAAGAAACCCTGGCTGCCGGTGCGGCAACCGATCTCCTGGCAGCCGATTTAACCGGTGCTGCCAATGCGTTGGGTGAGATTACCGGCGAAACCGTGGGTGAAGATTTGCTCGACATGATCTTCAGCCGTTTTTGCATCGGCAAATAGCCCCTGTGTTACAATGACAGCGGGCCGTTATACCGCGAATAAGGAGGAACGCGCATGAACAAGAAGACCATCCGTGATGTGGATTGGGCCGGAAAACGTGCGCTGGTACGAGTTGATTTCAACGTGCCACTCGATGATCAGGGTCAGATTACCGATGATACCCGGATTCGGGCGGCATTACCGACCATTCGCTATCTGCTGGAACACGGTGCCAGTGTGGTCTTGATGTCGCACCTGGGGCGTCCGAAGGGTAAACCCAATCCGAAGTACAGTTTACGTCCGGTTGTTGAGCGTTTGTTTGAATTGCTGCCCGAAGCGAAAGAGGTCAAGAAGACCGAGGCGATCACCGGGCCGGCGGCTGAAGCGGCTGTGGCGATGCTGAAACCAGGGCAGGTCCTGGTACTCGAAAACACCCGCTTCGATCCCCGTGAAGAGCCAAACGATCCAGCGATGGCCGCTGAACTGGCGAAATTGGGTGATGTTTTCGTTAACGATGCCTTCGGCACCGCTCACCGGGCCAATGCCAGCACTGAGGGTGTAGCGCACTACCTGCCGGCAGTTGCCGGTTTTCTTATGGAAAAGGAACTGACGTACATCGGTGGCGCCCTGAATAATCCGCAGCGTCCATTCGTAACCGTCATCGGTGGTGCGAAAATCAGTGACAAGATCGGCGTGATCGAAAATCTGCTGGGTAAGGTCGATGCACTGCTCATTGGTGGTGGTATGGCCAACACCTTTCTGCTTGCCAAAGGGCTGAATGTTGGTGATTCGCTGGTCGAACCGGACAGTGTACCGGTGGCCCAGCAGTTGATGGCCCGTGCTGAAGAGCGGGGTGCCCGGCTGCTTTTGCCGGTTGACGTGGTGATTGCCGATGCGTTTAGTGCCGATGCCCAGCGCCAGGTTGTTGATGTAAGTGACATTCCTGCCGGCTGGCGTGTGCTCGATATTGGCCCCAAGACCATCGAACGATACAGTGCCGAGATTCGGGCTGCCCGCACGGTTATCTGGAATGGGCCAATGGGTGTCTTTGAACTAGAGCCGTTTGCCGTCGGTACACGCGCTATCGCCCAGGCAATGGCCGAAGCGGCTGCCAATGGCGCAATCACAATTGTTGGTGGTGGCGATAGTGTGGCCGCAGTGGAACAGGCCGGCCTGGCCGATAAGATGTCGCATGTGAGTACCGGCGGTGGTGCCTCACTTGAGTTACTTGAGGGACGAGTCTTACCCGGTGTGGCTGCGTTGCAAGATGCAGAGTAGTCTGGGTTAAGCAGGATCGTCTTCGGGTGACCTATGGACGTAGTAGCACAGGCCAACGCCTGTGCTACTTTCCAATCTACCAGCGCCTATGGCACCGCTGTCGTATCTACAACTGCCGCAGTCTCCCACGACTCAACATTCCCTGCCCAATCGCGTGCACGAATCCGGAATTCAAACTGTTTGCCTTCATGGGGGCCAAACCAGGCACTCAAGTCGGTCGTGCCCAGTTTCCAATCCGTCCAGCCACCGTTCGGCAATAGCCGCACCTGTACGTCGTAACTGGCGATACCGGTCATGTCATCATTGCCGCCCCACTGGAGCTGAAAGCCATTGTCAACCCGTGAGATCGAAATAATCTGCGTATCAGGCGGTGTCGTGTCACTGCGCGGTTCCCAGGCAATAGCGTCGAAGCGCACTGCCAGGCCGCGATCATCGGTGAGATCGCTCAGAAAGACCTGGGGTACTTCATTGGTAACACCGCCAAAATAGTATGTGCCAAGCGAAGCCCATTGCCCGGCAGCGGCCCGTTGGTCGAGTGTTACTTCGGTGATTGCTCCGTCATGGCTGATCCGATAACGGGCACTGGTCGTTGCCGGATTGCCGCAGACCGGAATGTAGGCTTTTACTTCGTAGAACCCTGGACTGAGATCAGGCGCTTGCCAGCTTGCGGCAGTAGTGGCTTTTGTGGGATCGGTCGTCGAGTAGGTCCATTGATGTTGCCCGTTTAAGCCACATGTCTCTTCATACCAGTCTTTGCCAACTGGATCAAAAGCGGAATCAGTATTATCGATGGTGGTTGCACCTTCTGGAGCAGTTACTGTCGGATCAGGATCATCGGTTATCTGCCCGGAGCTAACATCGATAGCTGAACCGGGGCCGGGGTCTTCGCCCAGCCAGAGAAATGTGACGTAGACATAATCGCTGCGGGTCATACCCAGGTCATCCCAGAAGGTACCATCAGCGATATCGATCCCATTCGGAAGTGTAATGCGTCGCCCCCACTCATCGCGTCCGCCGTTGTAGCCATGATAGTAGGCGGCTTCAGCCATCGGCATACCTACCGGTAAATCGCTGTACCGTCGGTTAGGATTCCAGTAATCATCGCGGGTGTTCCAGGGGCCGACATCCCAGACCGGTACGACCACTGAACGGCCATTATAGGTGAGACGAACTTTGAATTTGTCAGTACCTTTGGGCGAGAGAACACACCAGCACGGGAGAGCGACGAAGCGGTCGCGGGGTTGAATGATATGACCATTTGCGGTTCGGCGACCAACTAAACCTTCGCGGGTAGCGAAAATACGGTAGGTTGGTGCGAGGTTCGACTGCTGAGACGGTGAAGTCGTTGGGGCAGCCTGAACGTGGGCGATGGCTGTCGAAAGCATGACCAGCACAACGACAAGCAGGCCACGACGAACGATCCTTCCTCTCATAAATTGTTTCCTCCTTTGTGACGGCATACGGCTATTCGCCGGGCAGACGCGAGGCAGCCGTCATCGGGTGAGGTCCGCCGACGTCAGGGGCGCCATTGGTGCCTCGTAAACATTACTGTGGTTTGCGTCTGCCAGGGCGTCGCACAATGCGCAAACAGAGCGCAACAGTGGTAGATAGGAGTGCTGGCAACAGGGCCAGAGCACTGGCGACGCCCGCCTATCGCAGCCGAAGCAACAGGCTTCGGGGTGTAGCGTTATCGACCGCCTTCGACGGTCAGGTTGGCAAGGTCAGGTATGGCGGCAATCCAGACCGATCCGGGCGCGAGTGGTATTTCGTTCCCATTCGCGTCAACCAGATACAGTTGTGCATAGCCGGCTGCTTTCTGCCAGGTCGCTTCAATCATGCGACCGTCGCGGAAGATACGGGCCTGACCTTCACCGATCACATCTTGCTCGATACGACCCTTGGGATCGTTGGGGATAGGTCGTTCGGGCACTTCCAACACGACAACATTCTTAAACTGCAACTGATTACCGGTTGCTGCATCAACGTGTGGACGATTACCGCGGAAGTAGCGGTAGCTGTTCGTTGCCGGATCGTAGCTCCAGCCTACACTTGCCTCACGGTAAATGAAGAAGTAGCGCAATTCTTGTTGTGCAGGACGATCTTCCGGCGGAGCTTCGGGCGAGTAGGTAAACCCAATCTCTTCCAATCCTTCAACCGGACGATCATTCGCTGCGGCAAAAGCTGCGATGTTTTCACTGTTGGTGTAGAGGTTGTGGGGGGCGCTACGGTCGCGCGTGCGATAGAAATAGCGGCTGGCGTTGCTGCGCAATGCATCCATATTGATCAGTTCAATCGATGTTTCTGCCAGCAACAACCCTTCTGGCGATCCTCCGGCATGGACATACACTGCCCGTAGCCCTTTTGCCCATTCGACATAATATGGTCGAGCACTGCGTACCGGGCCAATGACCGGCATGTCGGGTGAAATGCCGGGAATAAAGATCGCCATATAGCGAGTAATCCCAAATTCGGCCAGTGCTTCAAAGACAATCGCAGCGCCATCCATACCGGTCTGCGGGTAGGCATTCGGATGGTTGTCATACATCACTGCGAAGGGCCGAGTAGTCACCGAACCACGTGGAACCGCCAGCGGTGCTGTTATCGGTTCAGGTGAGGGTGTTGGTTCAGGGGTAGCGGTTGGTTCAGGAGTAGCAGTAGCTGCGGGTGTTGCCGTAGGCGGTAGTGTTGGAACGGTTGTTGGTTGTAGTGTATCCGTTGGTAATCGCGTCTCTAATGCGATGAGGGTTGGGAGTGGAGTAGCTGTTGGCGTATTCGCAACAGCCGATCCACACGCGCCGATGAGCACGATACTGAGCAACAGGGCTAGCGAAGAAAATCTGCTTATCATGTTCCTCTTTCCTTGTGCACCGCAGATCATGGCGGATAGCACGGGCGGCCTATTATACCATGGCTCTGCTATTCGGCAAGCAGCGATCCTTTTGGGTTGCATAGGTTTATCGCGGGAAGCTGTGGCAATTTTGCGCCAACGTCTGGAGGCTACCTGATCAATCCCGGCAGCACAGTGGAGAACTTATTTCATAAAAGCTGTGTGGTCGTGCCAGCCGACTACAGCACAGGCACCTGAACGCTGACCAATCACCAACGACAGTCTAGCCTGATCCCAGTTTGCCGGTATGGCAGCGCGGAGTGCTGATGACCATCGCTAGTGCCATCACGCGCTGGATTGGTTGCTTTGCTCGCTCATCAGGTGCGTGTCGCGTCGTTTGGCGTGCGGCAGCCACGCTGCCGCACAGCCGTGCTTCGTGCCAGGCGCGTATCACGCCGTTGACCCTGCTGGTCACGGTGATGATGTGTGTGCCTGTCACGATCTCAGTAATCAATCAATGAGATAACTTCCCCTTCAGCAGACCCTCGACAAACTCAGTGATACACGTGTTTTGTCATTTGGAAGGTGGAATCTAAGCCTGGGCAATATCCGTGCTGTTTACCCATAAACGCGGTACAATACCATCAAATGTTAAATGTTAGTTGTTGAATGGAGTGTCGATCATGAGAAAAACCGGACCTGTTGACATGCCGGAATGGTTAACCATTGTTGCAAAAATGATCGACGCCGAGCGATACTCCGATCTGACTGCTGCTGCCATTGATGTGCTGACCTCGATGTTACCCGGCTATCAGGTAGACATCAAATGGTCGTTCCAGAGTGAGTTCCAGGATGAATCAGATGCTCTTGTCCATCGTTTGGGGCAGGGTGAAACGTTTGCCCGGCTTGTGATCCGACCTGCTGATCTAACCGATGCCGATCTGGTGATCTTGCAATCAGTTGAGCAATTAATTATTGCCGGTTATGAGCGTATACGGCAACGGATCGAACGGCAGGGTTGGCGTCGCCGCCTTCAGCTTGAAGTCGACGCTTTGCGCGATACACCCCAGCCTGATCTTATTTGTCAGCAGATGGCGCAACTGCTGAGTGATCTGGTCGGGCTTCCGCTCACCATTGGTCTGGCGACACCGATCCAGCAGAGTGTTTGGCTTCAGCAGATTGTGCATTACGCAGTACAACCAAACCACTATGCCAGTTTTGAACAACGGTGTTGGACGGTGGAGACCGATCTGAGCAGCATGGTGATCAAGCTAAGCATGCCATTAAGCTCAGCCGCATACCTGGAAGATTGTGCACGTTATAATGTGCGCCCACATGCGGCGTGGCAGGCGTCGCCCCCCACCTTCTGGTCAGGTGCACCTGTTCGTTTTGGTGGTAAAACCTTTGGTGTCATTTATGGCTATACATTTGCCTCCGAACCTCTGAATGAAACCCAACAGCAGATGATCGCAGAAGCGCTTGAGCTGGCTGCCCGCTTACTGCGTATGCCCCTCCTGCAACGTGAAGCCGATCTTGCCAACCAGCAATGCAACATCTGGCAAAACCTTGTCGCTACCAGTGTACAGCTCCTTGACACTGATCAGGCATTGCAGACGATGCTTGCTCTCAGTTGTCAGTTGCTGGCGGTAGACGGTGGTGGTCTGTTCATTTTCGACGAACAGCACAATGAGCTGGTGTTTCGCTACGCGGTTGGGCCGCAAGCGTACCGGTTGGTGGGGATGCGTTTGCCGATGACGCACGGCATCATCGGTCAGTCATTCGTGCTGGGGAAGCCGGTAATTGTGAACGATGCCAGTGATGATGTGCGACGCAGTCGCGTCATTGATCGGGTAATTGGTTTGAAGTGCCATAACCTGATCACAGTACCATTTACGTCACCATCTGGTGTGCGTTTCTGTCTGCAATACATTAATCGTCAGGACGAAGTGCCGTTTACTGATACTGACATCGATGAGACACATGCTGTTGCCGCTCTGATGAGTCTGGTCATTGATCGTACCCGGCAAATTACCCAGATCGAAACCGGTATCGTCCAACAGGCACAAGACCTGGATCGAGATAATACCGATCTTCGCTCATTGCTGGCGCTCAATCACAGGTTGCTGGCAGAACAATTGCCTAATCAGCTCTTCCAATTAATTATCGACGCGATCACGAAGCGCATGCGGTTTCAATCGGCTGCGCTGTTTGTCAGTCAGCGTGAGCACGCCCTTCATTCGATGCTCGCGTGTGTAGCGACAACCGGTACGCTTAGTGGTGAATTTCCTGCCGGCTTGCGTCTGGCTATTGGTCGGTTAGATGCGCTGGTTAATGAGTGGGCATTTGGCGATACTTGCTTTCTGCTTAATCGCCGTAGTGCCAGTTTTGCCGCCCTATTCGATTTACCGCAACCAGTAGACGAACGACTGATAGATTTTGGTGCAATTCAATGGCAACCCGACGATTTGCTGGTGGTGCTCTTGCGCGCACCTGACCATCGGGTGCAGGGGGTCTTGCTCCTTGATCAACCACAGAGCGGTCAACGTCCGGCAATAGCCGATCTTCAGGCATTGACATTATATGCCGGTATTGCTGGCTCTGCTATTGATATAGCGCTTTTGCGCTATCGTCAACAGCGTAGCCTCGAACGACTGACGGCGCTGAATGGGCTGGGAATGGTGATCAATTCGCAGTCGCTCCCTCAGCCGCAGGTACTGGGTATGACTGCTCGCGGCATGTTAGAGATGGTAGAGGGGAACTGGGCGCAGATCATGTTGTTTGATGCCGAACACGATGAGTTGCACATTGATCAGACCATTGGTGTGAGTCCGCTAGGCAAGGATGTGATGCTGACCCTTGCCCGCCGGGCACTGCTTCATCGCCGACCGGTCTTCCGCTCGGCAACCACCGTAGCAATACCGCTCCGCAGCACTCAACAACTCATCGGCGTGATTGTTATCGGTGATGAACACGCTCTCGAAGCGGCTGATATTGAGATGCTGATGTTGTATGCAAGCCAGACCGCAATTGCTATCGAGAGTATGCGCTTGCTCGGTGCAGTGCGTCGTGGACGTGATAATCTGGCGCGGGTGATGGCGGCGGTTGAGGATGGTCTTGTCTTATTTGGTGTTGACAGAACAGTTGTGGTTGCGAATGAGGCGTTTCATCGTCTGGCGCGTACTGGAACCTGGTCGCCACCGTTATCGCGGATTGATGGTCTGAAGTTCGATGATGTCCTGAAACACTGGGCCAGGCAACGAGCATTGGAACCTGCAACAGTTGCTGAGTTACAACGCTCGCTGACCCACGTCGGAGCACAGCATGAGCTACGTGGGAATGATGGTGTCTTTGCCTGGAAGATCATCCAGGCCGGTGATTTAATTGCCGGGCGTACATCTGCCTTTCTGTTGACGATCCGTGATGTGACTGAAGCCAAAAAGGTTGAACAGTTGCGTGAGGATTTGATCCGTATGGTAATTCACGATCTGAAAAATCCTCTTGCAGCTATCAAACTTGCGTTTGAGCGACTTGAGAATGAATTGGGCGATCTTTTCACCGAGCGGCAGCAGCAGGCAATGATGATCGGGCAAAATAATACTAACCGCTTAATCAATCTGGTTAGAGCAATGCTTGATATTGGGCGGTTAGAAAGTGGTCAGATGCCCATCTACAAAGGGCCATTGCCGATTGCCGATTTGATTGAGCACACTGTTGATCGATTGTTGTTCCAGGCTCAAGAGAAACAGGTGCAGATTGTGCATAATCTTGATCCAAACGTGCGTTTATTGTTTGCCGATGGTGACATTATTTCCCGCGTATTACAAAATCTCCTCGATAATGCGCTCAAGTTCAGTGAGCCTGAGAGCCAGATTTCCATTGAAGTACACGTGAAACCTGCTCAGGGTCAGACCCAGATTGTCGCTGTGTCTGATGAGCTAACGATCCTGGTACCCGGTGATCGAGTTGCGCATATCATTGTTCGTGATCAGGGGCCAGGTATTCCTCCCGAAGATCAGGATATCATTTTCAAGCGGTTCAGCCAGGGCGGTCGTAAGCGGAGTGAGGGAAGTGGTCTGGGACTGGCGTTCTGTAAGCTGGCGGTTGAGGCTCATCAGGGCACAATCTGGGTCGAGAGTATGCCAGGGCGCGGCAGCGCGTTTCATTTCACGCTGCCGCTCGCCGAGATTTACGATCCTGAACAGGTGTAATCACTCTCCCAACAAACGCTGCCGAGTCTCTGCGATAAAGTTCTGAATCCGGTCTGGATCGGGTTTGTCGGTCGGCAAGATCAAAATAAAGTGACTGAAAATCTCCGACCGTTCATTGAGGAGCGTTTGCCAGTCGGCTTCAGGACGTTCACGCCGGATTGCTTCCAGATGAACGTCGGCGAAGGTGCGAATTGGCCCGGCGGTGTCGGGTGTCAGGTGGGCGGCTGGGCCGGCGAGGTAGTAGTTCGGCGCTGTTCGCCCAAGTGGTGTGTCAACTGGCACCAGATGTCCGACGATCACTTCGGCAAGCTCCAGGCGCAATGAGGCATGGCTGTCGGCCAGAATCAGCGCCTCGCCGGTTAGCAGATCACGTAGGGTCGCACCGGCATTGGGATGTAGTCGCTCAACCTGGTACGGACGTAAGCGAACATTGACCCACGTCGGCAGAAGCTGTCGTTCGAGCGGTGATAGATCGCTCTCCTGCATCTGATGTACCATCTGCTCAACCAGTGTCTGTCCGTCTGATCGGCGATAGTCGAAGGCAAACCAGACCATGAAGCGGTCGGCCCCGTACCCTTCGCGCTGGTTCAGTTCGGCCAACTGGGCAAACTGGTAACGCTGTTGCCAGTATCGATCAAAGGCAGTTTGTAGTTCCGCTGCTTCAGCCTCAGTGGCTTTGGCCAGAATACGTTGTAAGAGCTGGTCTTGAGCGTTGCGCAGGCGTAATTGCTGACTGCGCCATTCCTCTTCGATGCGCAAATGGCAATCCTTGTATTTGCGCCCACTACCACAGTGGCAGGGATCGTTGCGGCCTAATTTAAGCGTTTTGGCTGGGTTCATAAAGCGAATGCTCCTTAATTATTCCAGGTCTAGTGCAAGGCGCATGCCCAGAAACTGGTTGCGCATCGTCGGTTGTAGTCGAAAACGACAGGCACAGCGTGCATACCCCTGGGGATTGGCGTAACAACCGCCGCGTAAAATCCGTCTCCCGGTTGCGGTTGGGTCTTCACGTCCATCATCGGGTCGGTAGGGATATTCCCGGTCGAGCGATGCTGTCCATTCCCATACATTACCGGCCATATCTTCAACACCATACGGACTCTGTCCGGCAGGGTATGTGCCGGGCGGGTTAGGTGCTGATCGTCCCCCCTCGCGCGTATTGGCGTAATCGGGATGAAATGTCTCGCCCCACGGGAAGCGCCGACCGTCGGTGCCGCGGGCGGCGTGCTCCCATTCCGCTTCGGTTGGCAGGCGAAAGCGCAACACAGGAGGTGGCGTAACCGGCTGACCGTTCGGGTCGATCAGGCGGAGGGACAGACCGGATTGTTGACTCAGCCAGGCGCAGAAGGCCATGGCTTCGTACCAGGTGATGTCGGTGACCGGTAATGCTGCCAGTTTGTCCGGCGGGGTCGTGCCATGCCAGGCGGGAGGTGGTGGCACAGCTCCATCAGCAACAGCGCAGGCGTAGAGGGCATTGCTCAGCGGATGTTGTGCAATGGCAAATGCCGGAAGCGTCAGTTCGTGTTGTGGTGTCTCTTCACGGTAGCTTTCGCGAGTGCCGCCATAGTGACGGGCCAGGTCACTGATGTCGCTCACAGGTGTGCCCATGCGAAAGGGACGTGACGGAATGTGTATAAAAACCGGTAATAATTCAGTAAGCCTGCTCATCGTTGATAAATCCGATTGAGCCGATCTAGCTCACGCTGGTAGATCGTCTCGGCGAAATGATCGATGGATGTCACGTTCTGTAGGGCATCATAGCCGCGCCGTAAAAAGGTATGGACATGACCAATACCGGCGAGGCGGGCTATGAAGTGGGAGCGGCGCAGCGCCATCCCCAACACTGCCGAACGCGACAGGTGAAAGACATTGTACAACGTTGTTCTGACCAGTGTTAACTGACGATGGCGATCATCATATTTATCGGCCAGCCGGTAGAAGTATTCATACGTCGGCTCGTCAAAATCGGTGCCTATATTGGCCTGCCACATACGCTGGGCCAGGTCTTCATCGAGTTGATTGGTGAGATCGAGTAATTCCAGTACCTCCTCAAGGTCGCGCAGGCGTACACCGGGGAGCATGCCGATAAAATGGTGCAGGCGGCGGCCTTCCTGATCGCGCTGGCTGAAATCACGCGGGCCGTACATTTCGTTGAAGAAGAATTCGCCTAACGGTTCGTAGGCCGGCACCTCCGCCAGATCACGGTAATCCCGGCGGAGGCGATTTGATTGAAAGATTTGCAGGGCGATGCGATACTGGCGTAGCGTACTCATGGTAAACGTTCGATTTGGGCAAGTGCACGCTGACCCCACTCGCTGGTTGGTTCCCGACTGATCAGGGTCTGATAGGCATCACGGGCGGCGGCAAAATTGGCCTGATCTTCCGCAATGAGACCACTGTAGAAGATAGCTTCACTGTAGTTCGGATTCAGGGTGATCGCTTGTTGAATAGCCTGTAAGGCGCTTTCACTTCGGCCCTGGGCGTAATAGGCGCGACCCAACCAGTAGTAGGCTTCGGGAAAGTTGGCTTGCAGTGCGGTGGCCCGATTGAGGTCACGAATGGCCTGGTCGTATTCACCATTGCGGATGGCGAGCAGGGCACGACGGTAGAAGCTCTCGGCAATGCGATCATTGGCACCAATGGCTGCATCGTAAGCGGCGCGTGCCTCCGCGAAGCGACCGGCTTCTTGCAACAATTTGCCGCGGAAGAGGTGTGCTTCGGCATAGTTGCTCTTCTGCTGAATAGCTCGCTCTACCGTCTGAAGTGCTTCCTCGGCCCGACCTAATGCGTATTGGGTCTGGGCCAGCCCCAGCAGGGCTTCTGGATATTGCGGTTGCAATTCCAGCGCGCGCTGGTAGGCGGCGAGAGCACGCACAAGGTTGTCGTTGCGCAAGAGGGCTTCACCCAGCCAGAATTGAGCTGCGGCATTCGTATCACCACCGGGTAGTGCAGCAGCAGTCTCGAAGTAGGCCAGGGCAACTCCCCAATTCCCCTGTCCACCGGCGAGTTCACCCAGGCCAATGTGAGCGGGAATCGACTGTGGATCGGTTGCAATTGCCTGTTGATACGCCTGCTCGGCGGCTGCCAGATCGTTTCGGCGCCGGGCTATCTCGGCCAGGGCGAGAAAAGCATTGACTCGTGCTGAAATCGCTTCCGGGTCGGTGCGGTTAGCGGTTAGATCGAGCGTGCGTTGCGCAGTTTGCGCTGCTGCTTCCAGGCGGTTTCCGTTCAGGTACGCCCGTGCCAGCAATTGATTCACCGTCGCCGATTCGGGATTTCCCGTGAGCGCACGTTCGAGCGCCTGAATCGCTACCGTTGTGGCATTACCGGCAAGCGCGGCCTGACCGATGCGGATTAACTGGTCAAGGTCATTCACCCCCTGGCCGAGGGCAATCCGGTATTGTTCGATGGCACGATCAGGCTGATTGAGGGGGCCTTCGTACAATTCGGCCAGGCGGAGGCGGGCGTCGAGATTACGCTCATCGAAGGTGAGCGCATCACGTAGCATGCGTTCAGCGGTGGCAACATCACCCAGCCGGATATACGTTTCCCCTAACTCAAAGGCGGCGACGGTTGAACGCGGATCAAGCACGAGGGCATCGCGGTAGACACTGGCCGCTTCGTTGGGATAACCGGCATCGTTGTACAGCCGGGCCAGCTCAATCGTTGCTTCGACATGCTCGGTGGCCAGGGGAACGAGTAGCCGTTCAGCTTCAGCAAAACCGCTGGCACCACTCCGTCGTAGCGCACGTGCAAGATGAACGACGGTGTATGGCGTCTCTTGCCAGTTGACCAGGGCGCGCCAGTGATTAATCGCTGATGACCAGTCGCCGGTATCTTCAGCCACTTGCGCCAGCAACAGGTGGGCCGGGAAGAAGCGATTGTTTCGGTCAAGCGCCTGGCGCAGCCATTGCTGAGCACTTTCGCGATCATTGCGCGCCAGGGCAACCATCCCAATTCCGGTATAGCCGTCGGGAAGCTGTGGTGCGAGTTCAATCACGCGCTGATAGGTCTGGACAGCCTCGTCGTACTGTTCATCCATACGTAGGGCAAACCCAAGCGTGAGCAAGGTCATCACGTCGTCGGGCTGTTGTTCGCGCAACTGGCGCAATGCTTCCACACTGGGATTACCACCGCTGACGGCACCGAAGAGCGCAGCAATAAATTGATTAAACGGATTTTGCCGGTTGGAATTTTCTACAGACCACAAGACCGCCTCGGTCAGTGCCAGTGATAATCGCTGGCGTCGTGCCAGCTCTTCACTTCGTTCAGCCTGACCGGTTGCCATCAGGCCACTACCGGGAAAGATGGCGGCCTGACTGGCGGCTTGTTGGCGCCACAAGGTGACTGCCCGGTTACTCTGTTCAGTTGCCACGCGCAGTTGGTCACGTGTCTGCCGTAATGTATCGGCAGAAGGGAGTGGATTGGCCGTTGCCAGTGCCCAGTAGAAGGGGCCGGTCATTGGTAACCGTGCTTCGAGGGAAGTCAGTGCCCGCTCTTCAGAAAACACTGCATTCAAGCGAGTTTCATACGCTGAGCGAAACGCAACCGGGACGCGTGCTGCTGTAGCGGCTTTGGTTGCCTCAAATCGGGTAAGTGATGCCTGAGCTTCAGCGATACGACCACTCTCGCGATAGGCAGTAGCGATGAGCAGTTCCAGCTCAGGGTCAGGCGACAACAGATTGCGGGCCTGTTCGAGGTCGGAGACAGCATCAGATGCACGTTGTTCGCGTAATGCCCACAGCGCCAGATTGACCCGCAGTTGACCGAGATCACGCCCATCCAGGAGATTGATCGCCTCGGCAAAATAACGCGGTGCCTCAGCGTTACCGGCATCAAGGAGAATGGCTCCGAGGTTATTGGCGAGCAGTGCTCGTTCACCCTGGGCAAGGCTTAGTGCCGTCTGGTATTCCGTTGCCGCTGCACCATACCAGCCGCGCGCCCACAAGAGATTTCCCCGCAACACGTGGAGTAAGAGGGGGTGAAGCTGGGGATTATTTTCAACCAGGCTTTGTAGCTGATCAAGCGCCAGATCGGCTTCACCGTGGTGATACGCGGCCAGGGCCAGCAGATACGGAGTCAGGATCGTTTGACCATTGATCGGTTCAGTACTGATGACGTATCGGTTAGGGATGGCGAAACGAATGGGAAACCCGTACCACGCCTGACTAATGTCAATATTGTGCGGCGTGTAAATGATTTCGGGCGACAGGCTGGAGCTGTCGATCATCCCACCGGCTGCAACTGTTCCCCAGACCAGGAGATCGGCGTTGGTCTGGCGGGCAAGGGCAAGGGCTTCTGCACCATTGGCCGGCTTTGTTTCGCTCAAAACGACGTGAACAAGGTTGGCACCTTGATTGCGTAATTGACGTACCAGCGCGTTGGCGATTTGCTGGCCGGTACGTCCGTCCTGATCGGCGAATGGCGTTACTACGATCACAAAGCGCGGGTCAGCAGGTCGCGAGATGAGGAACAGGACAATGACAACACCTGCGATAAGCAATGCGAGTAGTGGCCAGGGCAGACGCTTGCGCCAGGAGATTGGTTTTTCCGCAGTTGCTTTTTCCGTAACGACCGAATCCGTCGGTTTGCGTTGCCATGGCCACCGCATATCCTCGCTCCTTACCACCGTAGACCATACCATCTCCTATTGTAAGCAGTTTTGATGATATTTCAAGCAGTGGGATTGATTATGACTTTGTTGTCAACAATGAGAATGGCTTACAGGCATTGAACGGTGGTGTGGGGGTGTCCTTATATCAAATCTGGCGTCATAGAATTCAGGCTACGTGATCCGACAATCACCCTGGCAGCATAGCTGAGGGCGGATGAATTGAGCCGGCAATCTCGTTGCCTGAGCAGTGGTGTGCTGTGCCTGAGCGGATACCTTTCCTGGAAGGTTGCCCGTGTCGCAGCGTTTAGAGTGCGGCAGCCATGCTGCCGCACCCACCAGGCTCACGTGGCGGGCGTGTCGTAGCGATGGGTCTGGCAGCATAGCTGAAGGCGGATGAATTGAGCCGGCATTTTCGTTGCCTGAGCAGTGGCGTGCCGTGCCTGAGCAGATACCTTTCCTGGAAGGTTGCCTGTGGCGCAGCGTTTGGAGTGCGGCAGCCATGCTGCTGTACCCACCAGGCTCACGTGGCGGGCGTGTCGTAGCGGTGAGCCTGATAACAATGGGAATGACGTGCAGTCTCATCTACAAAGGAATGTCGTATGCGAGCCAGAATAATGCAGATACAAGGCGTCAGCTTCCCGCTTTGCCGGGCACGATTGTTCTTATTGCGTCCAGTAGGGGCGGGGGCGCACGGCTATGCGCCCCTACTACGTTCGCCACGAATGTCTGTGCCCGGAGTCAGTTTAACGTGATTGAGGTATGAGAACCTGCAATCCCGATTCCTGCAATTTTGACTAAAGCCTAAACTGACGTTACCTACAACTCTTGCACCGTCACTTTTGTCATTTTGTCGCCTTGTTTAATGGCGTAAACGACATCCATGCCGGCGACAACTCGCCCAAAGACGGTATGCCGCCCGTTCAAGTGTGGCTGTGGCGTGTGGGTAATGAAGAACTGGCTGCCGTTGGTGTTGGGGCCGGCATTTGCCATCGAAATCACGCCGGCTTCATGGGTGAGCGGGTTGCCAACCACCTCATCGCGAAACCGGTAGCCTGGGCCGCCGCTTCCGCGTCCGGTGGGGTCGCCTCCCTGGATCACAAAGTCTTTAATAACGCGGTGGAATGTCAGGCCATCGTAGAACCCTTCGCGTACCAGAAAGACGAAGTTGTTGACGGTGAGTGGGGCGTGTTGCGGGTAGAGATCAAGTTCAATCGTCCCGCGCGTTGTTTCCATTGTGACCCGATATGTCTTACTGACATCAATTTGCATTGCGGGTGGACTGCTCCACTGTTTTGCCACGGTTGTTCTCCTGTGTTATTCGACGGATACCACTGTTATTATACCTCTCACCGGCGTTGGAAACCTCTCATAGGGAGTATACCGGCTAGCCTGCTCAGGCACAAAGGGATCAACTGCGTCACCCTCGTTGTGTTCCCAGCCGACGGGTGGCGTAAGTTAATTCTTTGGCTGTGGTACTCGATTGATGATTGTGGGCGAGTGCTGTTGCTTCTGCCATCGCCAGCGCAGCCAGATCGGGTTCGTCCAGATCGTAGAGGCGATTGGCGAGTTGCCGGAGAGTTTGGGCAGCCGTCGCATAATCGCCCTGTTGCCGGGCCTGATCGGCTCGCTGCTGAAGTGTGGCGATGGTTGCCCGACTGATGATCGGCAGAAGTTCTGGTGGTGGGTTGATTGCATTCGGCGCATAATGGGCAACTACGTCGTGGGTGATGTGCGATTGGCCACTGTTGAGGTGAAGGTGCGCCAGACGGCGTTGTTGACCGGCTGCACCGGGTGCGACCAGGAACTCAACCAGGAGCCGCACCTCTTCGCCGTGACGGAGATCACCAAGGTGAATGGTCAGACGCCGACCATGTTCCGTGCTCAGCGGGTTCAGAACGGTGAGCGCTGGTGTCAGGCGGATGATGCGGCGTAAGCTAACTGTTTGCGGCAGGTTGCATTGCAGTGTAAGCGCCTGTGCCGTTGTTTGCCGCGCACTCTCAAGTTCAGCAGCAATAATTGCCGGAATGTCGGCAGCATCATACACAAAACTGGCCCGTCCGCCGCTCAAATCGGCGAGTTGGGTGAGCAGATGTTCTTCAAATGATCCACCAAGGCCAATCGTGCTCAGGCTGATCCCACGGGCTGCCGCCTCTCGCGCCAGCGTCAGACACAGGGTCTGATCGGTTGTAAAACCATCGGTGATCAAGACAATCCGCCGCACGGTTGCGTCATCAGCAGCGACAAACTGCGCCAGCGCCAGTTGCAGACCCTGGGCGAGATTGGTGGTTTCACCCAGGCGTAACGCCGGCAGACGGGCAATGGCCGCCACCAGTTCAGCCCGTCGGCTCCCAGGAATCCCAGACGCAAGCACAATTGCATCGCTGGCACAGGCAATCAATCCCAGGCGGTCGTTGTGATCAAGGCGCTCGATCAGACTATGTAAGGCGTGGGTGGTATAGTCGATAGGACTCCGATACCGGCTGCGCTGTTCGGCAGAGAGCGGATTGTTGAGTTGCCAGACCGGTACCCCATCGACTAAGACTTCGTGAGCACCGCTGCCGCGCACAACGTCGCGAAACTGCTGTTCATTAAGGATTGGGATGCGCATTGAGCGGCTGGCGTCGGCGACAATGGTCATGTGAAGCGGCAAACCGGTCGTACCGGCTGCCGCGATGGTGAGGTGTAGATACGCGACTTGCGGCTGGTTGAGTGCCGGAATAGCGATTAGCTCAGGTGTACAGCGTATATGCAGCGACATAGGCTGCTGTCCTCTGCTGGTAGCCTGCTTGTTGCGCAGATGTCAATTACACTGTGCCGGTAATGGCTGATCGCTAAACGTAATCTCCAGCACGGTTCCGTTGTTGAACGTCGTAACCCTGCGTGTGCGGGGGATTGACACCAGTTCATTGGAACCGGCGATACGAATACACGAATCGACGCTCGTCGTTTCAACCGTCTCGCGAATACCGCCGCGTGTGAAACCGATGATATATTCCTGGGCTATAGCCAGCTTAACCGGCTGGAGAAATCCGATGCCAAGGAGACCCAACGTCAGTACTGCAAACACAAAGAGCCAGAGTGTGCAACCAAAGCGACGCTTTGGTTTCGCCGGTGGTTTCTGATTAGCGGTTGCCGGTGGTTTGGCAGGTTGAGTAGCCTGTTGCGATGCCATACGTTGCCTGTTATCTCTCAGAGTAGCTATTCCGATACCGATATTGGTTCAAGGTCAACGAGGTGAGCGCCAGCCGCGACGCTGGCACCGGCCTGGTAGGGTAGACGACGGACAATGCCGGCATACGGAGCGACGACTGTGTGCTCCATCTTCATCGCCTCCAACACCAGCAGTGGTTGCCCTTCGCGTACCTGCTCACCGACGGCAACGTGGATACGCACAATGGTGCCGGGCATCGGCGCAGTGAAGCTGGCCGCATTCTGATCACCACTGCGCGTCACGCTATCGGCGGTCAAGGGAGCGGGGCGGGTAAGATGGTACGCTTCACCACGCCATGCGATCAGCCAGCCGTCATCGGCCTGCGCAAAGAAGAACTGCTGGCGTTGCCCATCAATGTCCAGAGCCAGTTCGTGGTCACCACGATAGACCAGTGTTGTCTGCACACCCCAGCCATCGCCATGGATATGCCAGCCGCTGGTTGACGGCGCTACCCGCAGGCGGTGATCGCCATGGGAGCTAAAAGTGAGCGGGATGGTGTCGCCACCCAGACGCCAGACCCTGGCCAGCGGGTCGCGAGCCGGTGGTTCGGCGGTAACTGTCAGGACGGCGGCGGCGACCAGCACTTCGCACGGTGGTGGTGCGGGTGGCGGTACCAGTCCTTCGTGTTCACTCAGGAAGCCGGTATGAGTAGCACCGGCGGCAAATGCCGGGTGCTCGGCAATCGCCTGCAAGAGCGGTAAATTGGTCGTTGGCCCCAGCACCACCATCTCGCGCAGCACCCGGCGCAGCCGGGCCACCGCCTGCTGACGATCAGCTCCGGCCACAATAATCTTGGCCAACAGCGGGTCATAATGGACGGTCACTTCATCGCCGCTGGTCAGGCCGGCATCGACGCGCACGCCCGGCCCTTGTGGCGGCACAAACAGCGCCACCTTCCCAACCGCCGGCAGATAGGTGCGAGGGTCTTCGGCGTAGAGACGCACTTCAATTGCGTGACCGCGCACCGTGACATCCTCTTGTCGGAACGGAAGTGGCTGACCGGCGGCAATCGCGATCTGCAAGTGCACCAGGTCATAACCGCAAATCAGTTCAGTGACCGGATGCTCAACCTGCAAGCGAGTGTTCATCTCCAGAAAGTAGAATTCACCATCAGGGGTAAGAATGAATTCAACCGTACCGGCATTGACATACCCTGCCGCTCGTGCGACCGCCACCGCAGCCTGGCCCATCGCGTTGCGTAGAGCAGGGGTCAGCGCCGGCGATGGTGCCTCTTCGACCACCTTCTGGTGGCGGCGCTGGATCGAACAGTCGCGCTCGCCGAGGTGAACGACATTGCCGTGCTGATCGGCCAGCACCTGAATCTCAACATGGCGGGGGCGGAGGACGAGACGCTCGATGATCAGCCGGTCATCGCCGAAGGCGGCACGGGCTTCACGGCGGGCGCCTTCGATAGCGGCGGGTACTGCGGCCAGATCACCAACGGAACGCATGCCCTTGCCACCGCCACCAGCACTCGCCTTGATCAGCAGTGGTGGCCCGATACGGTGCGCCTCGGCCAGCAGGCGCTCATCACTCTGATCTTCACCATCATACCCCGGCACCACCGGCACACCGGCGGCCTGCGCCAGCGCACGTGCTTCCGCTTTACCACCCATGGCAGCAATCGCAGATGGTGGCGGGCCGATAAACGTGATCCCAGCCGCTGCACACTGTTCGGCCAGTTTGACACTTTCGCTGAGAAAGCCGTAGCCGGGGTGTATGGCCTGGGCACCCAGTTGAAGCGCTGCTTCAACGATGGCCTCGGCACGCAAATAGCTTTGTGCGGCAGGGGGTGGGCCGATCAAGGCGGCAGCATCGGCCATGCGCACGTGCAGCGCACCGGCATCGGCAGCCGAGTAGACAACCACCGGGCTAATGCCCAGTTCGCGACAGGCGCGGATAATACGCACGGCAATCTCGCCGCGATTAGCGATCAGGATACGGTTGAACATGGGCGTAATTTGGGCAAAACCGCTTCTCCGTAGGCTTTAATCCATTCCGCTTGATTGCGACCAACGTTATGCACATAAATCTCGTCGAAGCCGAGATCGATGAACTGTTGCAGGTGAGCGCGATGCTGGTCGAGATCGGATGAAATCAGTACCCGACCACGAAAATCTTCCGGTCGTACCAGCCTGGCCATCGCGGCAAAATCCTCCGGTGAGCGAATGTCCTGCTTGGGGAAGTTCATGCCACCGTTTGGCCATTCGGTAAGCGCATTCTGCAACGCCTCTTCATCGGTTGGCGCCCACGAGACGTGCAACTGCAACAACTTGGGCATCTGATCGGGGTCTTTTCCGGCTTCGCGGGCACCGGCGGCGAAATCGGCCAGGATGCGGCGCAGTTTGTCGGGGGCAGCCCCCGGCGTGATCAGACCGTCACAGGTACGCCCTGCCCAGCGCAGTGTTTGCGGGCCGGTAGCGGCAATGTAGATCGGTACCGGTTCTTCGGGCAGCGTCCAGAGCCGGACTTTGTTCATCCGAAAATAACGACCCCGGTAACGGGTCTCTTTGCCGCTGAGCAGCTTCTGAATAATCTCGGTTGCTTCCTGAAGCATCTCGAAGCGCACGAGCGGTTCCGGCCATTCCCCGCCAACCACATTTTCGTTCAGCAATTCACCACTACCCAACCCCAGCCAAAAGCGACCGGGGAACATTGCACCGAGCGTTGCTGCGGCCTGGGCAATGACCGCCGGATGGGTGCGGAATGAGGGGCAGGTAACACCCGGCCCAAACCGATGATTCGTCACCACTCCCAGGGCACCCATCCAGCTATACACGAACGCATTATGGCCCTGAGCCGGCACCCATGGCTGAAAATGATCGGCAGCCATCACACCCCGAAAGCCGTACTGTTCGGCCAACCGACAATGTTCGAGGAGTTCATTGGGATGGAACTGTTCCAGTGCTGCTGATAAACCAATCGTTGCCACGTGATCTACCCTTGTATTGTATTCAGCGAGGTCTGTTGCATAGTATACCACGGTGGGCAGGACTCTTCCGCGATAAGCACTCTCACAAACAACTGGCGTTGGGTGGGTACGGCCTTGCTATGGCGCCGGTACTGCAATCGTGATCAGGCGATGCGTCAATTCCACATTCCCATCAACAATCACCCGATCCCCAATACACGAGACCAGGGTGAGCCGTTCGTCGCCGGTTGGCAGAATGTACTGCACTTGATCGGGGGTTACCCGCTCTTTGCGGGCGACAACGTAGCGAAAAGCGGTGCCGTCGGCGCTGTAGAGCAGGATTTCGCTGCCGATCTGCAATCGATCAATGTTGGCAAACGGGGCAGGAATCTGGGGGGCTTTGCGAAAACGCAAGACATGACCCCACAGCACGATATTTTCGCCCTGGCCCGGTTTGGCGCTGTAGATGTACCAGCCGACATCGTGATCGGGCACGATGGGAACGTTCTGGGCGTCCAGGCCGACCGGTATCAACTCGCGGTTGAGATTAATCTCTGGGATAACCAGGCGCACCGGGGTGCGGTCGCCAACCGGTGGCGGGGTTGGAGTTGCTGATGGCGCAGGTGTGGGTGGTTGGGTTGGGGTGGCTGATGGCGTCGCCGTAGCGGTGGGTGCCTGGGTTGGGGTTGCCGATGGGGTGGGCGAAGGTTGGGGGCTGAGGCTTGACAATTGCTCCGCTGTCGGCGTTATGGATGCTGCCGGCGTAGGTGATGGTACGGTAGCGCTGGCCGTCGTTTCACCGCATGCACTCAAGAGAAGACAACCGGTCAGGACAATCAACAAAACTCGCATCACGATCCACCTCGCTATATTCGGTGCCCTTTTCAGCCTACCACAATTCAGAGTTGGTGCCCACAGGCAATCTTCCCGGCAGGGCGACGGGATCGGTTATACTGAAAAAGATGCCGTTAGCAACACCCGGAGGATCGCAGGAACGAGGCTCACCATGCGCACGTTGACGGTTCATTATCTGGGGCAAATAGCCTATACCGCCGCCTGGGACATTCAGCGTCAACTGGCTGCCGAGCGGTCGCGTGGGCAGATTGGCGATACGCTCCTCTTGCTGGAGCACCCGCCGACGATCACCCTGGGGAACAAAGCCCGACCCGATCATGTGTTGGCGTCACCTGCCGAACTGGCAGCGCGTGGCGTTGCCGTGGTGCAGAGTGATCGGGGTGGCGAGGTGACCTATCATGCGCCGGGTCAACTGGTTGCCTATCCGATCTTCAAACTCTCGCAGCATGGGAGCGATGTGGGCCGCTACGTGCGCGGTTTGGAAGAGAGTGTTATTCGCGTGTTAGCCGGTTATGGTCTGGTGGGTGAGCGGGTTGCCGGATTGACCGGGGTCTGGGTGCGCAACGGTGCGGCGAAGATTTGTGCCATTGGCGTGAAGCTCAGCGCGAGTGGGGTGACAACCCATGGCCTGGCGCTCAACGTCGATCCCGATCTCAGCGGGTTTGATTTGATTGTACCCTGTGGTATCACTGATCGCAGCGTGACCTCGCTGGCGTTTGAACTGGGGCAAGCGCCAGCGCTGGCCGAGGTAGCCGAGCGCCTGATCGCACAGATAGGCGAGGTGTTTGCCCTTGAACCGCGGGTTGAAGCGCTGGCGATGTAAAGGTTTGGGCGGTGTTGCACCAGAGAGGCACTGAGAGCACAGAGGGTAGTAGACTGTTTTGAGCATTCTCTGTGTCCGTCGTGTCTTTGTGGTGATCATAGCATTGCTCAGCGTTCTTCTCTTCCGGGTACCTCCGTCTCCTCTTCAGCGAAGCCGTTTTGAAACAGAAGATACTGGTTTGCGCCCTGGGTAGACTCAGCAATTTGTCGTTCCGCGAGCAGTTGGTCAACAGCAGCTTCTTTTCCCAACAATCGAGCAAGACGCCTGAGATCGAGTGCATTCAGCAAATGTGCCGTAATTGGTCGCTTGGCATCCCAGAAAATCCTGGATGACCAGAATGCTTTGGCCGGTTCGGATGTGACCAGCTCGTAGAGCAGGTTGCAGGCTTCTGCGGAATAACAGGAAAAGAAGTAGCAGGTATCATCAAGCATGACCGGGCGATCTGCATACGGTGGTACCTGTACGAATTCGAGTTTTTTGTAGAGACCTGAGATTGCAACCTTCCATGGAGCGAACGAATACGATCCAACATCAAAGATAGAAAATCGTGGGCGGTTTTTGTATATCTGGCTCTTCCTTTTGTTTAACAGATGGGCGTGAGCAGTCAGGTAATGCCACGCTTTAGGCGCATGGGTCTTAAGATGGTTCGGATCATCATTTGCTGCTCGCTGTGGAACCAGAATCCAGCGTTGTGGTCGGCGTCGGGCTGCCAGGTCAGCGCTCTTCAAGAGTGGGAAAAGTACTTCAGGTTCAATATCAACCTGTGTTCCCAGTCCGTTCACGAGCCTGTCACCTTCAACGTGCAGTTCAAAGACGTTACTGCAATCGTGCTTTATTCCTGACCGCCAGACCTTCAGGCTATTTCCTCCCAGCTCTTGCCAATGCGGAGGTAATGCAGTATCAGCCACCAGTATGCCTTCTCGTAATCCAAAGGTGCTGGCAGGTTGCACTGCATCCAGAGAATGAAACACCTGACACACCTTGTCTGTACCGGTTGGAGTAATCGGTACAAGTAGTAAACAGGCGTCGACCGCAGCACCGAAATGTGTGTGCGCGTCGATAAGATAGAGTGATGCTGTGCCGGAGTGTATTCCGTTGTGCCAGGCGTATTTGAGCACCTTGCGGGCAACGGTTGTCTTGCAGAGCATTGCCAGCAGTCCGGTTTTATCTCTAAACCAGGAAATGATCTCTCTCATTATCCATTCTGAAATGTCGAAGTTACTACTTCCGGTAAGCGCGTCAATGCCACGAAGATGGTCGCGGTTTGACTTTACGGGAAGATTCGTACTGCTAAGCGTGCTTAGTGCTGTGTTTGTGACCCACGGTGGGTTGCCAATCACCAGGAGTGGTTCTGGTAGTGCTGCAACAATATTTGTCCAGTCGGTACGAAAGAAGTCGGCCTGACATATTTCAACAGATGCAGGTGAATGAGGGTTGATGGGTGTGATGGTGTGTCGTGCCTGCGTGATATGTTGTGGATTGATATCAAACCCAAGAATGCGCGTTACACCTGGAAATGTTTCCAATGCTGCTTGAAGGAATGCCCCCGTCCCACAGGTGGGTTCGAGAATGGCAGCAGGCTGAAAGCCAGTTCGCGCAATCAGCGCACAAATATCTCTTGCCAGGCTAACAGGTGTTTGAAAATCTCCGAATTCAACGTTGCGAAGTTGTCGGTTCATGTCTATCTCAGTCTTTCAATTCCTGCAACGAAACCAGCTTGCTCGATAACTCGACTGTATTGCAGGCGCCACTGAAGTGCATTCGAGATGGTGAGATTGCACCGTTGGTTGAATCTGACTTGAGCAAAACACTATCACTTTCACGCAACACATTGTTTCTGATACCATATTCCATTATGCGATACGACGTGGTATAATACCAGCGTACTATGCTCCATGTTTGAGTTCCCCTGTCATTGCCGTTCGTTCTTCCTGTCATTTTAGATTGAAGATACGGTGTTAAACCCCTGTTCAGATCATATTTTGTTGGATAAGCATTTGTTATCCGATATTTTTATACAAAGATTTTCTCTGGCGGCGTGTTGTGATACTGTAGCTGCTCCGGCTACTTCGCTACGAACATTTCATTATTAACCGGTCGGCATGCTGTTGGTTTGCTTGAAATGATCTGGAGGCATGGAATATGGAGGATGTTACGTCGGAAATCATCCATGATCTTGGGTTTGGGGTTGTGCCGAATGTCTTTGCATACGCTAAAAGTACCGATACCCAGATCGCTCTTTGGAAGGCGTTTCGCCATGTGGTTTTACGAGGGGTATTGCCGCGTACTGTAAAAGAAATGATGGGTGTGATCATTTCACAGACGCGTGGATCGCGATATGCCGCCGAAATTCATCTCCACGCGCTCATGGTGCAGGGGCTGGAAGCAGAAATTCTTGATGCGTTACGTCGTGGGGTTCTCATACCGACTCTACCGGGTCGAGTTCAGGCACTCCTTCAGTTCGCTCAGGCCGCGGCGGTTTCACCTCATCCGCAGCTTTTGATCGGACTTCAGGCTGTAGGGTTGAGTGAGGTAGAGATACAGGAAGCGGTTGCCGTGGTGGGGGTCTTTACATTAATCAACAATTGGACAGATATGCTGGAAATCCCTGTTGACCCACTATGACAACACGAACTGAGTCATTGCTGGTTCGTTTACTCCTCTTACACGAAGCAGCAACCGGCTACACTAACCTCAGCTTTGCCGAAGTTCTTGAGCATGCTCGCCGTTGGGTGAGCTGGATATTTGAGCGCGGCCATCTTGAGGTTATCGATCCCTCCTCTACGGTGATTGAGCAGAAGTTTCCAGTTCGTGGCCGGGTACCGGGAGGGTATGGGATTAGCTTTTCTGGCCCGCCGTACCCGGTTTATGTTCGGCTGGTATTGCCTGATATTGATGATCCGGATGAGTTGCGGATGGCAGCTCTCTATTGTGATTATCTGTTTGCTGCACTCCAGGCTGCCGGCTATCGAGAAGAACTTGATCGTCAGGCTCGTTACGATTGGTTAACCGGTTTAGGGAATCGGCGTGCACTTGAGCGACGGTTAAAAGGGGGATTGCCTGCAGATTGGGGTGTAGCGTTTCTCGACCTTGATAATCTGAAAAGGGTAAATGATACTCAGGGTCATCTGGCCGGCGACCAGTTGCTCCAGCGTTTCGCCGACGCGCTTCGGCAGGCGGCGTTTGAAGCGTTTCGGCTGGGTGGGGATGAGTTTGTTGTTCTGTTGACCAGACAGCAGCAAGCAGCATTGCTGGAAGCAATAAGCCATTTTCAAGTTAGCTACGGTTTCGCCTGGGCCGATGAAGACAATTGCACAAATTTGCTGCAACGAGCCGATCAACGCATGTACGCCCAAAAACAACACAAAAAGACCGGTCGCTAACTTTCTAATAATATGCGGTACAATACGTATGCCAATCGAATCGTTATCGTTGATCGTCCGACCCGGTCGGCGATCACTGGAAGGCGAGAACGCCAATGGCAGAACTTATTCCGCTAAATGAGGTAGGTGTCGCGCAACCGGCATCAGGTGCAGTCAATCGGCCACGCCGCCCGGAGTGGTTGAAAGCGCGGGCACCGGGTGGGGTGAATTATCACGATGTGTTGCGCTTGATGCGCGAAAAGAATCTGCATACGGTCTGCGAAGAAGCCCGCTGTCCAAATATCGGTGAGTGCTGGAATCATCGCACTGCCACCTTTCTCTTGCTCGGTGATATTTGTACCCGTGGTTGTCGCTACTGCGCTATCGGTAAAGGGAAACCAAAGCCAATTGACGAGAACGAGCCGGAGCGGGTTGCCGAGTCGGTTGCTCACCTGAAACTCAAGTTTGCCGTGCTCACGTCGGTCAACCGTGATGATGTACCCGACGGTGGTGCGCATATTTTTGCCCGTACTATCGAGCTTATCCGCCAGAAGGTGCCTGATTGCAAGGTCGAAGTGCTCATCCCCGATTTCGATGGTAATTGGGATGCACTGGCGACGGTGCTGGCCGCCGAACCCGATGTGCTGAACCACAATATCGAGACGGTACCGCGTCTGTTCCGGCGGTTTCGACCACGCGCTAAATTCGAGCAGAGTATTGAATTGCTGGCCAGAGCACGGGCTGCTCGCCCCAAGCTGGTTACCAAGAGTGGCATGATGGTCGGTGCCGGTGAGACCAACGAAGAGGTGTACGAGGTGATTGATCGTCTGCGCAGTGTTGATGTGAATGTGCTGACGATTGGTCAGTATCTGGCACCCGATGCGAGCTATTGGCCGGTGCATCGCTATGTCACGCCCGCCGAGTTTGCTGAGTTTCGCAGCTACGCGCTGGCCCGTGGTTTTACGCACGTTGAGAGCGGGCCGCTGGTGCGGTCGAGTTACAATGCCCATCTGCACGTGGGCGCTGCCCAACATTAGACGCAGGATTGCTCGCGCAGGGAGTGATAGAGTACCTGCGCGATTGCCTATCATTTCAATGCTGTTGTATCTTTTGGTAACGGCATCTGAGTGTTGCGTTGTCGTGATCAGATGAGATGAAAGGATAGTTCCGTGAGTGAGCAAGTATACGATCTCGTGGTACTTGGTTCAGGGCCGGGCGGGTACGTTGCTGCCATCCGTGCTGCCCAACTGGGTATGAAGACAGCGATTGTTGAGGTGAATGCCCTGGGTGGCGTGTGTCTGAACATCGGCTGTATCCCAACCAAAGCACTCTTGCACAGCGCCGATCTGCTTGAAGAGGTGAAGGAGGCGAAGCGTTTCGGCATTACCGTTGAGAACGTCGCCTTTGAGCTGGCCGGGGCAATGAAGCACAAAGATACGGTCGTCAAGCAGAGCACCGATGGCGTGGCATTTTTAATGAAGAAAAATAAGATTGAGGTAGTGGCCGGTCGGGGCCGGCTAATTGGTCGCGGTCAGGTGCATGTGCAGTTAAACGAAGGTGGTGAGCGGGTTCTGGCGGCCAAACATATTATTGTCGCTACCGGTGGTCGGCCACGTCCCTTCCCCGGTATTCCCTTCGATGGCGAGCGGGTGCTCTCTTCGACCGATATGCTTACCTTGAAAACGGTACCGTCCAGTCTGCTGGCTATCGGTGCCGGAGCCATCGGGGTTGAATTCGCCTCGATGTTCCGTTCGTTCGGCAGTGATGTGACGATTGTTGAAGCCTTACCCCGCATTGTGCCGAATGAAGACGAAGAGGTCAGTGCTGAGTTGACCAAGGCGTTCCAGCGCCGAGGGATCAAGACGCTGGCCGGGGCAAAGGTCGAAGGGGTGGATGTTGGCGGCGAGAAAGTGGTGGTGACCGTGGTTGATAGCTCTGGCAAGCCACAGCAGATTGCCGTCGAGAAGTTGCTGGTCTCGATTGGCATCGCTCCCAACACCGAGAATATCGGCCTGGAGGAGGTCGGTGTCAAGGTAAACAATCGCGGTTTCATCGAGACCGACGGTTTCCTGCGAACCAGTGCCGAGGGTGTCTATGCCATCGGTGATTGTACCGCCAATACCCCCTGGCTGGCGCACAAGGCCAGCGCCGAGGGGATTCTGGCCGCCGAACATATCGCCGGTCATCACGTGACGCCGATTGACTACGGGAAGATTGCTGCCTGTACCTACTGCAACCCTGAAATTGCCAGTGTTGGTTTGACCGAGGCAAAGGCACGCGAGCGTGGTTACCAGGTGAAGGTGGGCAAGTTCCCCTTCTCGGCCAACGGCAAAGCGCGGGTGCTCGGTCAGACCCGGTTTGGTTTCATCAAGCTGGTTGCCGATGCCCAGTACGATGAGATTTTGGGTGTGCATATGATCGGCCCGCGGGTCACCGAAATGATCGCCGAAGGTGGCATTGCCCTCAGCCACGAAGCAACCGGTGAGAGCATGATGCAGACGATCCATGCTCACCCGACGCTGTACGAGGCGATTGGTGAGGCTGCCCATGCGCTGGTGCACGGTGCGCCGATCCATCTGTAATCCACGCCGGGCATTGGTCAAGAGACGTTACGTTAGAATTGCGTATTTTTACCCTGAATAAAGCGGTTTTTTGTGCCGGAGTGCACTATCATAGACTGTGGCAGCCAACCTGCCACAGTCTACGTTTTTTGTCAGCCAGATCAGGAAGATTGCTATGCGCCGAATACTGTCGCTACTCCTCTTGTTGATTGTGCTAACCGGTTGTGCCGGTCGCTCCTTCATTCCCGAACCAGAACTGGCTCCACCTGACGCACCTGTAGCGTTGCAATACCTGTTACCGCCGACATTTGCCGATGATTACGATGTCTTGCCCGAACCGGTACCATTTGCCGATGAACGTGGGTTTTTGGTGGCAATCCGCCCGCGCGGTGGCTCGGCGACGATTACCATTGGTGGTGGTACGCCGGCTCGCGCAGTGTGGGAGCAGAATCAGCCAATTGAAGGGAGCGACCGGATTAAGAAGACCCTGTTACGCGGCGTGCAAGGCGTAGCTGTGATCGATCCTTCGCTGATCACAATGGCCTGGGTTGCCGGCGGCGTCCCTTATTTTGTCTCGGTCACGACTGCCGATGACAAGACGGTGCAAATCTTCATCAATGCCCTGGCCGTATATGATCTCGATACCTGGCGGAGTCGGGTTGGTCGTTAGGTGGTTGATAGGCAGAGGCTGGATTGCGGGTCAATCATCTCTCAGGCAGACGTAGCACAGCTCGCAGCCTGTGCTACGTCGCTGACCTGACCTCACATGTCCCCTGGACATACCGTCTCTTATACTGTAACGGCTACGGTGCGACACGTGTGGCCATGGCTTGCATCAGCTCCCACAAGGCCACAACATCGGCGTGTTCGGTTGGCTCGGCGCCGATACTCACCCGCACCATCCAGCGTCCATCGAGTACTGCCGGCGTGAGGTAAGCTGCCCCGCTGGCGTTAATCATACCGACCCAGCGTAACGTGTGCTGATCGAGCGCCTCTCCCGTCAGTCCGGGTGGTTCGTGGCGGACACAAACTGTTTGCAGCGGCACCGGTGCCAGGCGTCGCCAGTGAGGTGTTGCATCGACCTGTGCGGCCAGCCAGCGTGCGTTAGCCAGATCGCGCCGCAGGCGGGCACGTAAGCCCTCGGCACCTTCACAGCGCAGGAGAAAGTAGAGTTTCAGCGCCCGGAAGCGCCGACCGAGCGGAATCCCCCAATCACGGTAGTTGGTGACCGTACCGTCGGCACTGGTTTGCAGATAGCTGGGATTAGTAGACATAACTCTGATCAGATGCTGCGGGTCGCGCACATAGTACAGCGAACAATCGAATGCCGCCCCCAGCCATTTGTGCGGATTGAGTACCAGACTATCGGCCTGTTCGATCCCCTGCCAGAGCTGCCGACATTCGGGCAAGATCATCGCCGATCCGGCCATTGCGGCATCAACGTGCAACCAGATACCCTCGCGCTGACACAGAGCACCAATCGGTTCGAGCGGATCGCATGCGGTTGTCGCAGTTGCGCCAATGCTGGCGACAACGGCACATGGCACCCGTCCGGCGGCGCGGTCGGCGGCGATGGCCGCTTCGAGGGCATCCACGCGCATGGCAAACTGATCGTCAACCGGAATCAGCCGAAGATTGTCGCGCCCGAAACCGGCCAGAAGCACCGCCTTTTCGACCGAGCTGTGGCTTTGGGTTGAGGTATACACTACCAGCGGTGCCGGCAGCGCCTGTAGCCCGCCGCGCACCTGGCAGTGGTCGGTCGCACGCTCACGGGCACAGAGTAGTGCAACCAGCGTACTGGTGCTGGCGGTGTCCTGAATAACGCCACGCCACGTCTCGCTTAAGCCGAGCAACTGCCGCATCCAATCGGTGGTCAGCTCTTCCAGTTCGGTCAATGGCGGGCTGGCCTGCCAGTTGAGTCCTAACTGACCGAGACCGCCGCTGAGCATATCGCCAAGCAATGACGCCAGACTGGCATTGGCCGGGAAATAGCCAAAGAACCGTGGATGTTGCCAGTTGGAAAGGCCAGGGATAATCAGGCGTTCAATATCGGTCAGAATGTCGGTGGCCGGTTCGGGATGTTCAGGTGGATTGGCCGGAAGCTGACTACGCAGCTCACCGGGGCGTAACTGTGACCAGACCGGGCGCTGAGCAATAGTCGCACGGTAATCGGCGATCATATCGATAATCTGATAGCCGAGGCGACGAAACTCATCAGGCTGCATACGATGCTCCTTGAAACTGATCTGCGGCCATGTGCATTGTACTGCATGTTGCCGATGGGTTATACCGGTGCTTCCTGTCAGTTGCAGAGATTGGGAGTCGAATGGCAATCACCAGCGACAGCAAGATAACCCAGGTTGCTACCTTTATCACCACAGAGACACAGAGGATGGGGAGAATCCAGGTTGCTGCCGTGAGACGCAGCGTCGCACGCTCACAGGCACTGGCTGCTCACCACGTTGTTTGTGCGATTACGCCATACGGTGTTGCGGGCAATGTCATGCTGGTCATCCTGGCAGTCAGTCTCCGTAGCCTGTCACAGTATAGGTGGCAACCTGGGTTAAGATAACTTCTAGCATTGTTGTGGACAGTACCTGTCCATTCGCCTGTCTACTCTCATCGAGGAAACGAAAACAGCCGCCTCGTTCGGCGGCTGCTTATCTGGCTCCCCAACCTGGATTCGAACCAGGAACCCGCTGATTAACAGTCAGCTGCTCTACCGTTGAGCTATTGGGGATTGACTTCGGCTGAGAGTATAGCACAGGTTGCCAAAATGTGCAAGTGGTAACAAACGTCGGGTGACAAGTGATTTCTGGCGCATTCTGATGCTGAAAGCTAACTGCAACATCGTAGACACACAGACAAACAATTGCGCAGCCGTTTGCAGACAACGACTGCGCCTGGCGAAGGGAATGCCGGCATATGGTAATATGCCGACGAACGGTTACTCGGCGCTCGTACTCTCACTCTTGCCATTGCGCTCGGCCTCGTACCGTTCAGCCAGTTCGCGCAGCGCAGTGAAGAGTTCGACATCAAGCAGAACGCCGGCTGGATAGCCTTTCTGAGTGACGATAATCGGTTGGTGGGTAGCCTGCGAGCGCTTGATAAGCGCAGCAAGCGACGATGCCGCCTTTGAGATGGGAACAACACCCTGTCGCAGATCGACGTTGAGCAGGTTTTTGGTGATGTCTGACATTGTCTTCTCCGTTTTACAAGTAACAACTTGTTTTAGCACCCTCGATACCTGTTCGTGGGTTTGTGATGGTCAAGGTTGAGAAAAGTAGATAGTAGCAATCTACTTAACATGCACACGCGGCAAACAAAAAACCGACACAAACAGGAATCAAATATTGCGACTTCTGCGATAGTATAGCGCACGATTTACCAAATTTCAACCCTCGAATGTCTATATAATTGTTGGGATGGTATATGACGGACTTCTTGACTCTTCAGCATGGCCAGTTATCCTTACCGACATTTTTGCCCGATGCAACCTTTGGCACGGTGCGCGCAGTTGATAGCCGTGATCTCAGCGAAGCCGGTATCAGAGCGTTGGTCATGAATGTCTTTCATCTCATGCAACGTCCCGGTAGTTCGACGATCACCGCCTTAGGAGGGTTGCACCAGATGACAGCCTGGTCGGGGCCAATTGTGACCGATAGCGGTGGTTTTCAAGCCTATTCGCTGATCCGAAATAATTCCAAACAGGGTCGGATTACCGATCAGGGGTTAACCTTTCAACCAGAGGGGGCTGAACGGCGGTTTCAACTGACGCCGGAGAAGAGCATTCAACTGCAATTGAGCTATGGCGCTGATATCGTCATTTGCCTTGACGATTGCACACACGTTGACGACCCACCTGCCGAACAGCGCCGTTCGGTTGAACGGACGATTCGCTGGGCCCGTCGCTGTCGGCAGGAATTTGATCGTCAGGTAGCACAGCGCCGACGCCAGGGTCCGCCACCATTGCTCTTTGCTGTGGTACAGGGTGGGGGCGATCTGCATTTGCGCGCCGAGTGTGCAGCCGCACTTCTCGACATTGGGTTCGACGGATTCGGGTTTGGGGGATGGCCGCTCGATGCCCAGGGCCAACTTCTCGATGAGGTGCTGGCGTTCACCCGTGATCAAATTCCCGCTCGCTTTCCTATGCACGCGCTGGGGGTTGGACACCCGGCCAGTGTAGTGGCCTGTGCCCGGATGGGTTACGACATCTTCGATAGTGCATTACCGACCCGCGATGCTCGTCAGGGGCGTCTGCTGGCGTTTACGGCTGATCCGCAGCGACCGGGCTTCCAATTGCGCGGTGATTGGTTTACCTATGTTTATCTGGCCGACCGCAAGCATGTGAAAGCTGATACACCAATCTCGCCGGGATGCCAGTGCTTTACCTGTAGCCGGTACAGTCTGGGGTATTTGCATCATCTGCACAAACTGGGTGAGACGCTGGTCTTGCGATTGGCAACCATCCACAATCTCCACTTCATGGCGCAGTTGATGGAGCTGATCCGGCACGAACGGAGAGGATCGCAAGCTAATGACTAATTGTGAGACGCAACTGGCTGAATTGGTAGCAGCAGTTCAAACCAGCGCACGTTACCGAACGATTGATCGGCAACTGGTCGAGCGTGTCGGTCGGGAAGCACTGTCTCGCTATCCATCGCTGAAAGCTGCGATCAAGGCCACCAAGAGCCAGTTACACCAGATGATCGGGGCCTATGCCGAACGAACCCCACCGTATGATCAGTGGCTCGCCGAACTGCAACAGGCACCGGATGTTGCTTCACGTAAGGTCATTTGTCAACGGTTGCTGGCCTCGCATGCCTCAACCCGTGAGCGCCTGGCAGTGCTTGATCGGCTCTACCCTGCCTGTCTCGGTGATCAACCGCCGCAGCGTATCCTTGATCTGGGATGCGGTTTCAATCCGTTAGCGGTGCCCTGGATGAATGTGCCTGCTACCACCTTTTATGCCGCGTATGACATTGATACTGCCCTCTGTTCATTTGTAGGCGCAGTACTGCCTTTGCTGGGTGTGCAGGGTAGCGCCGATGTTTGTGATCTGGTGACAGGGCCGCCGCCAGTTGCCGCAGACGTTGCGCTGGTACTGAAAGTAATTCCCTTGCTGGAACAACAACGACGCGGCGCCGGGGCCGATCTGTTGCGCGCTATTCAGGCGCCGCGCCTGGTAGTGTCCTTTCCGACGCGCAGTCTGGGTGGGCGGAATGTAGGGATGCTCGAAACGTATCGCCGCTATATGACAACGCTTGCCGCGACGGAAGGCTGGTCACCGCACGAGATAGTCTTACCCGGTGAGCTGGTCTTTATCATTCGTCGCTAGTTTGTGATCAGCCTTCGCGTTCGTAGATGCAGATAACGGTGCCATCATGCGCTGGATTGGTGGTCTTGCCCGCTCTTCATGCGCGTGTTGCCAGTTTGGAGTGCGGCAGCCAAGCTGCCGCAAGCAGCCGTGCTCATGATCTGGGGCGTGGTACGCCTTTGACCTTGCCGGTCACAGACGCGACGTATGTTCTCGTTACGATACCAGGCTTGTCGATGATTTGAGATTACTTCTACCCAGGAATGCGACTCGGCATTCTCCCCGATCACAAACCTTCACGTTCCCGGATGTGGGCCAGTAGTCGACGACAGGCCGTCTCAATCAGATGGTAGACCTCATCGAAGCGACCATTGTAGTAAGGATCAGGAACTTCCGCTGTGCCCAATTCTGGCGCAAAACTCAACAAAAGCCGGGCGCGTTCGCGGGCTTTCGGATGAAAATGGCCCAGATCGGCCAGATTCTCGTGATCCATCACCAGGATGTAGTCGAACTGATCGATATCGCTACTGCGTACCTGCCGTGCCCGTATACCGGCGGTCGAAATGTTGTGGCGGGCCAGCACACGCTGGGTACCAGGGTGTGGTGGTTCTCCCACGTGCCAGCCGCCGGTTCCGGCTGAGTCAATCTCAAAGTGCTCGCTCAGGCCGGCTTCGTTGACCAGATGGCGAAAAACCGCCTCGGCCATCGGTGAACGACAGATATTCCCCATGCAGACGAACAACACACGTATTTTACGGTGCATAGTCTCCTCACAGCATACCGGCAGCCAATGCATACAGAATCGCATCGGCCACCTCATCGATTCGACGCACATGCCGGAAATAGCCGGCGTGTGGCCCAACCACCAGCAGCGGTGTTGGTGCGGTCGTATGAGTGGTGGTTGCTGCCTGTTCGATATTGCCATGATCTGACGTAATCAGCAAACTGTCTTCGGGGCGACGGGCGTGCAGCCAGCCTGCGATCAGACCATCGATCCGGGTCAGGGCTTCCCATACCCCGTGCTCACCCAGGCGACCATGACCGGCAAGGTCGGGCAGAAAACTCTCGAAGAAGACCAGGTCGTAGTCGCCGGCAAGACTGGCCAGCCGCTCACCTGCCAGGTGTGGATCAATGAATGGTATAGTTGCGGCAGCCGGATCGCGTGCTGCCAGCCTGTCGCCGCTAATATCCCAACTGAGTGCCTGTCCACGTTTCAGATCATCGAGATTGCGCAAATATAGCCCGGCCCCTTCGGCAGCAATCACACTCGCCGACCGGCGAAGCCGGCGGGTTGCCAGTGCCTGCCAGTAACCGGCAGTAAAGACATTGGCAAACGCAACCCGCCAGCCCTGTTCCAGGGCTCGTCGAAACAGCGAGCGTTCGGCAAGCAGCGGACGCAGGGCAACGGGTGGAAAGTGGGGCTGGTGGCGACCGTGAATAGCCGGTGCATTGACGCCGGCAAGTAAGGCGACGTGATTGGTGCCACTCTGCGGTAATCCTTCTACTCCCAGACAGGCGTCAAGTGCACTCAATAACAGCCCATCACGGTAGCCAATCTGTTCACTGGTGAGTGGGCCTCCCAACAGATGGTGGATGGCCGGCATTGGTACCGTTGCCAGTGGGTTGTCGGTTGTGGCGGGGGCCAGTCCGATGCCGTCGAGAAAGACGAATGTAATAGCCATTGGTAGGAAATAGGAAGTAGAAAATAGGAAATAGAACGTAGGGGAAGTATATCACATTGAGGAGGAGAGAGCTTCAACAGCGATCCGTGATGGGGGCCATAATCTACGTATCGCCTGTTGGCGTGCAGCAGTTGTGTTTTCGTCCAGCCTATGCTTCGGAACAGAGGCGCGTGGTCTGCAACCGCGCTGGTCGCCGTGATTGAGAGGCTCTTGCCAGGGTGACAGCACGTGCTGCCTGCAAAGTCGTGCCTGCGCAGTGAATCACGTGTGGCCTGTTGGGAGTGCGGTAGTCGTGTTTTCGTCCAGCCTATGCTTCGGAACAGAGGCGCGTGGTCTGCAACCGTGCTGGTCGCCGTGATTGAGAGGCTCTTGCCAGGGTGACAGCACGTGCTGCCTGCAAAGTCGTGCCTGCGCAGTGAATCACGTGTGGCCTGTTGGGAGTGCGGCAGTCGTGTTTTCGTCCAGCCTATGCTTCGGAACAGAGGCGCGTGGTCTGCAACCGCGCTGGTCGCCGTGATTGAGAGGCTCTTGCCAGGGTGACAGCACGTGCTGCCTGCAAAGTCGTGCCTGTGCGATGAATTGAACTCTGTAATGGTACACCGGACAGTTGTCCTGTTTGCCCCTCGCGACAAACGCACAGGCACCGTTTGTGAAAATGTTGACAGGTTCATCATCATCACCTATAATTACCGGCATTGTAAAACATGTCTCGACTTCCGCGACGGTCGAACTCCACAGACTGGAACGGTTACGACGGCCTTGGAGCACTTGCCAGCAAGCGGAGCCGGCGGCTCACGCCAGTATAGCAACCTGCATAAAGCATTTGCGCGACTGACGTGCGCCACTGCACCAATTGGTTCGCGCTCTTTTTACGTCTAAGCGGAAGGTAGAGGCAAATCAAATCTCTTTGAGGAGGCTTTGTAGCATGTCTGTCCAGCCCGACCCTGTAACCCAGCAGAATGAGGAAAATCTGGATTGGACCCAATTACTTGATGAGTATGATTATGCCCGTCCCCAGCGTGGTGAGCTGCGCGAGGGCCTGATCATGCACATCGAAGAGAGTGGTGTTCTGGTCTCGATTGGCACTAAGCGCGAAGGTATTATTCCGGCTCAGGATTTGCGCCAGATGGGCGAAGATTTTATCAATTCGCTGAAGGTTGGCGATACGGTTCAGGTGTACGTACAGGAGCCGGAGAATCGCGACGGTGATCTGATCCTCTCGCTTTCGATGGTGCAGGTGGCGAAGGACTGGGAGGTTGCCGAGCAACTCTTCCACGATGGCGGTATCACTCGGTGCAAGGTGATTGGCTTTAACAAAGGCGGCTTGCTGGTGCAGTTTAACCGGATTCGCGGCTTTGTGCCGTCATCGCAAGTTGCCCAGTTGCACGGGCGAACCGCTGCTGATGAACGCCAGCAGGCCCTGCAGAAGATGGTCAATCAAGAAATTCCATTGAAGGTTATTGAGGTTGATCGCGAACGCAATCGGTTGGTGCTCTCTGAGCGGGCAGCGACGCAAGAGTGGCGTAAGGCGCAGAAGCATCGCCTGCTGACTGAGTTGCAGCCCGGTGATGTCCTGGTTGGTCGCGTCAATCAGCTTACCAATTTTGGCGCATTTATCGATCTGGGTGGGGCTGATGGTCTGGCCCACATCTCTGAGCTGAGCTGGCAGCGGGTGAACCATCCACGCGAAGTTCTGCAACCCGGCCAGGAAGTCAAGGTTGTGGTCGTCGAGATTGATCGCGAGCGCGAGCGCATCGGTCTCTCGATCCGGCAGTTGCAGAATAATCCCTGGGAGACGATTGACCAGCGTTATACGCTCGGCCAGTTGGTGACCGGCCCGGTAACCAATGTGACACCGTTCGGGGCCTTTGTCCAGGTGGAAGAGGCTGTTGAAGGTTTGATCCACGCCAGTGAGCTTGATGCCGATCCCCAGGCTCAGCCACGCGATATTCTGCAGCCGGGTCAGATCGTAACCGCGCGCGTGATTAGCCTCGACCGCCAGCGCCAGCGCATGGGTCTGTCGTTGCGCCGGATTGGCGAGAATGAGAACGAGCCTGCTCCAGCGCCTGCTGATGAGGCTGACCAGCCGGCCCAGGCGTAAATTGTCTGTTACTTTTCAGCTTCATTAACTTGACTTGCGAACCGGCATGGATCGTTATCCGTGCCGGTTTTGTCGTATGATAAGTGCGTGAAGTGTTTTGCCGGCACGTTGAAGGAGGGATGAATGCGTTTTCTTTCAGCAGCCGATATTGCGCAGGCAGTGCCAATGTCAGCCGCGATTGATGCAGTTGCGCAGGCGTTTGGTATGCTGGCACGCGGTGAGGCTGATATTCCGTTACGAACAGCAATTACAACCCCGGCACAGGCAGCGACGACCTTCTTTATGCCGGGTCGTCTCGGTGGCGAAACCCCCGCACTTGGTATCAAGACCGTTTCAGTCTTCCCCCATAATGTCTACCGTGCTGAACCAACAATTTACGCGCTGGTCACCCTCTTCGATCCGGCCAGTGGTCGCCCAATTGCGGTCCTTGACGGTACCTATCTTACGGCACTGCGTACCGGTGCTGCGTCGGGGGTGGCGACCCGTCTGCTGGCACGTGAGGATGTCCGCACCCTGGTGGTGTTCGGTGCTGGTGCCCAGGCATTACCGCAGCTTCAGGCAGTGCTGGCAGTACGACCATCAATCAATAATGTCTGGATTGTGAACCGTACTCGTGACCGGGCGACATTACTGGCGGCACGCTTACGTGGCGAAGGTTTTCGTGGCGACATTCGCATCGCTACCGATCCGACAATGCCACTGGCCGAAGCCGATGTGGTCTGTACCGCAACGAGTAGCCCAAACCCACTCTTCGCCGCCGATCTGATCCGCCCTGGAACGCATATCAATGCGGTTGGTGCTTATCGCCCCGACATGGCCGAACTGCCCCCCGATCTGGTTGCCCGTAGTCGGGTCGTGGTCGATCAGCGTCACGCAGCCTGGAGCGAGGCCGGCGATTTGATTCAGGCTCGTGCTGCCGGTCTGATCGATGAGCAGCACGTGATCGCCGAATTGGGTGATCTCGTCAATGGTACCGTACAGGCTCGAACGACTGCTGATGAGATCACCCTCTTCAAGTCGGTTGGTAATGCGGTGCAAGACCTGGCCGTGGCCTCATTGGCTCTGGCCCAGGCGACCACTCTAGGTCTCGGCGTTGAAGTGACAATCTGAGCTTTTGTCATCAGGTGAGGGAGCATTATTCATCAAAATGTCACGCCGATTCCGTACAACCATCATGACAATTGCGATGGATAATGCTTCATTGAAGGCAACATAAGGAGACACAAACGTGAAAAACATCTGTGTGGTAGGTACAGGCTATGTTGGACTGACGACCGGTGTCTGTTTTGCCGATCTCGGTCATTCTGTTACCTGTATCGAAATTGACTTGCACAAACTGGAATTGCTCCGCAGCGGTAAATCCCCCATCTTCGAGCCTGGTCTGGAAGAGTTGCAAGAGCGCAATATGCGCGCCGGTCGCTTGCGCTTCACCGATGATTATGCCGTCGGTATTCCCGATGCTGAGTTTATCTTCATCACAGTCGGTACCCCCATGGGCGAAGACGGCTCGGCTGATCTAACGTATGTCAAAGCCGCCGCACGTAGCATTGGTCAATACTTGCGTTCGGGTTCAATCATTATCGACAAGAGCACCGTGCCGGTAGGCACCGGTGATATGGTCGAAAACATCATTGCCGAGTATGCCGGACCTGATGTGAAGTTTGATGTCGTGTCGAACCCGGAGTTCTTGCGCGAAGGGAGTGCGCTGAGTGATTTCTTCAAGCCCGACCGCATTGTCCTCGGTGCGAAGAATCGCGAGGCGGCACAACGGGTAGCTGCGCTGCATGAAACATTGGGCGCGCCGATTATCATCACCGATCTGCGCACAGCCGAGATGATTAAATATGCATCCAATGCCTTTCTGGCGACCCGCATTTCGTTCATCAATGAAATTGCGCAAATCTGCGAGCGTCTGGGCGCTGATGTGCGTGAGGTTGCTCGCGGTATGGGTGCCGACAAACGCATTGGCCCCCACTTTCTGGAAGCCGGCGTTGGCTACGGTGGCTCCTGTTTCCCGAAAGATGTGCTGGCGCTGTACCACATGGCTGCCTCTGCCGGTTGCCACCCGCAGTTGCTTCAGGCAGTGATGGACATCAACAGCGATGCGCGCAAGCGGTTTGTGAAGAAGGTCGAAACAGTCCTGGGTGATCTCGAAGGCCGCGTTATTGGGGTGCTGGGTCTGTCATTCAAGCCCAATACTGATGATATGCGTGAGGCACCGAGCGTTGATATTATCAATTCCCTCCTGAAGAAGGGGGCCAGGGTCAAGGCGTATGACCCGGTAGCCATGGCGCGTGCCGAAGAGCTGTTGCCAACAGTAACCTTTACCGCGACAGCGTATGATGTGGCAAAAGATGCCGATGCGTTGCTGCTGGTTACTGAATGGAATGAGTTCAAGCAGTTGGACTGGCAACGCATCAAACGCTATATGCGCCAGCCGGTCGTAATTGATGGCCGTAATCTCTACGATCCGCGTGAGATGCGCAATTTGGGCTTCATCTATTGGGGGGTTGGTCGCGGTGAGGCACCGGTGCCGATTATGGAAGAAGCGCAGAATATCGGTGATTAGGCGCTAGCAAACGTTGCTGAAGCGACACCCTCCTTGCTAAAAGTGAGCTTTTTTCACTGATGGGAAAGAGTGGCATAATACTGCCACTCTTTTTGCTGTTACCGGCAGCACCGACTAAAAATAGCGTTACAATAGGCCATGTACCTTGTGGTTCAGATGTGTGAGGAGGCTCATAATGAGCGATAATCGCCGCAGTCGCATGATCACCGAAGGGCCGCAGCGCTCGCCGAATCGGGCGATGTTACGCGCTGTGGGGTTTGGCGACAACGATTTCACCAAGCCGATTGTGGGAGTGGCCAATGGCCATAGTACGCTGACACCCTGTAACGCCGGGTTGGGTGCGCTGGCTGCCCGTGCAGAAGAGGCCATTCGGGCTGCCGGTGGGATGCCGCAAATCTTCGGTACCATTACCGTTAGTGATGGTATTTCAATGGGTACCGAAGGTATGAAGTATTCGCTGGTCAGCCGTGAAGTGATTGCCGATTCAATTGAAACGGTTGTCAATGCTCAGCGCATGGACGGCATTCTGGCGGTGGGTGGTTGTGACAAGAATATGCCGGGTGCGCTGATTGCCATGGCGCGGCTGGATATTCCGGCCATCTTTGTGTACGGTGGGACGATTAAGCCCGGACATTATAAGGGGCGTGACCTGACGATTGTCAGTGCCTTTGAAGCAGTCGGTGAATACAGTGCCGGTCGCATTGATGAGCACGAGCTGCTTGAGATTGAGCGTCATGCCTGTCCTGGCGCCGGCTCATGTGGCGGGATGTACACCGCCAATACGATGTCGTCGGCAATTGAAGCCCTCGGTTTGAGTCTGCCCGGCTCTTCCACGATGGCTGCCGAAGATGAAGAGAAGGCATTGAGCGCGGCGCGGTCTGGTGAAGTGCTGGTTGAGGCGATTCGCGCCAATCGTACTGCCCGCCAGATGCTGACCCGCAAGTCGCTTGAGAATGCGATTGCGGTAGTGATGGCGCTCGGTGGTTCAACCAACGCGGTCTTGCATTTGCTAGCGATTGCACATGCCGCCGATGTCCCGCTTACGATTGATGATTTCGAGACAATTCGCCAGCGGGTGCCGGTGCTCTGCGACCTGAAACCCTCTGGCCGCTACGTGGCGACCGATCTGCACCGGGTCGGTGGGGTGCCGCAGGTGATGAAGATACTGTTGAATGCCGGCTTACTACACGGCGATTGTATGACTATCACTGGGCAGACGATTGCCGAGACGCTGGCCGATGTGCCTGATGAACCTCCGGCCAATCAGGACGTCATTCGTCCGTTCAGTCAACCAATCTATCCTCAAGGGCATCTGGCTATTCTACGCGGCAATCTGGCCGAAGAGGGTTGTGTTGCCAAGATTACCGGTATCAAGCAACGCCGTATTACCGGCCCCGCTCGGGTCTTTGATGCTGAAGAGGAGTGCCTGGAGGCTATTCTAAGCGGGAAGATTAAGGCCGGTGATGTAGTGGTCATCCGCTACGAAGGGCCAAAGGGTGGCCCCGGTATGCGTGAAATGCTGGCACCAACGTCGGCTATTATTGGGGCTGGTTTGGGTGACAGCGTGGGGTTGATTACCGATGGTCGCTTTTCCGGTGGTACCTACGGCCTGGTCGTCGGCCACGTTGCCCCAGAGGCCGCCGTCGGTGGTACGATTGCGTTGGTCGAAGAGGGTGACAGTATCACGATTGATGCCGATGCTCGTCTGCTGCAATTGAATGTCTCTGATGAAGAACTGGCACGGCGACGGGCTGCCTGGCAGCCGCGACCACCACGCTACACTCGTGGTGTTTTGGCCAAATATGCCCGTCTGGTGTCGTCGGCCAGTCTGGGCGCGGTAACCGACCGGTTTAGCGAGTAGTTGCATACCATTGCGGCAGAGGCACTGCTCTCTGCCGCAATGGCTTCATAGCCGTCATTCCTTGACCGGTGTCCAACCGATCACACCGTTTGGTGCGTAGCTCAGCAAGGGGTGCAGCGCCGGATCGGTGAGGTTTATCAGGGTTGGGGCGACGCTGCACAGCATGGGTAGGCCGAGTGCGCGCAGCCATTCATCATCATCGGCGGCAGTTGGTGGTCGTGAACCGGCGCGGTCGGTAATGATCGCCAGGTCGCAACGGTCAAACGGTAGTCCTTCCCGGATCAGGCTGTCGGTATCGAAGCCGACAATCAGGGCAGTGCAGGCAGGATCGGCCAATGCTGTGATGACTGATGCTCGATTGGCCTGGTCGAGAATGATACCTTGATGGCGAGCAGCCTGTTCGGCGATGGCCTGTTGACGGTAGCGCTCACCAGTAACCGCGATGATCAGAATCCGACCAAGACGTGACCACGGCGGTTGCAGATCGGGCGCTGCGCGTAGATCGGCAGGAGCGACAATCCAGCCCCGCTCACCCTGCCCAATCAGCAGCCTGCCATCGTCCAGGATCGTCGTTGGGATGTCTCGGTGACGGGCGTTGGCCATCAATTGCAATGCCGCCACCGGTAATGCCTGCGCCTGACGGCGGTCACGTAGTGCCAGCAACGGTTCATCGGGGTCCCAGCTCTCATCGTGGCCGAGTTCGGCGTTGATCCCGTCGACCACATACCGACAGAGTTCGGCACCAATCGCCGGTTCAGGCGTTGTGAAGAACGCACTCATCAGCATGTCGTCGTTGTCTGGTTTGGCCTCGACGTGGAGTTGTGCGATCACCAACCCAATCGCTAACGCGCCACCCTTGAGTGCCGTGCGTAGCCGATCACTGTAATCGGCGGCGGCGCCGACGCGGAGCACAACACCGGGTTGCGGACGGTAGATGTTGGGGCCATACAGGGCAGCCAGATGACGTATTCGGAGCGGTTGGGTCATAAGGGCATCCCAGATAGCGTTTCAATTAACTACCTGCAATGATAACACGTCTCCACGAGCCATACCTCGCACTGCTTCAGCAGGCAATGCTGGCAGCTACACCATCTGGATCACGAGTAGCCCTCGATCTAGGGTGTGGTGATGGCTCAAAAACACGCTGGTTGCGTGCGTGCAGTGCCTCTGACGCGCTCATCGTGGGGGTAGATCGCGACGGGTCTGTCTTGCGTGCTGCTGACGACATGATGTTCATCGCAGGTGATGCCTCGCACCTCCCGCTCCGTGATGCGTGTATTGACCTGGTCTGGTGTATTGCTGCGCTCAACCTCTTCCCACATCGCCACCTTGCGCTACGCGAAATGTGGCGTGTGCTGCGTCATGGGGGAACGCTGGTTGTTGCGAGTGCCGGTGAATACTGGGTGCGGCTGCGCAACCATCCAGCGCCGCTAATCGCTGCGCTACCTGACACGCCATTGCCACTCCCGCCCGCCGACGGCCTTGATGAAGAGTGGTTGCTCCTGATGGCGGCTGCCGGTTTCCAACCACGTCAGACACAGGCATATCTGCTGGATGGTGGCAGACTGGCGCAGGTTGCGTTGATCAATAGCGAGGCACTGACATCGTACCTTTCGCTTCCCCCGTGTGCCAGTCCGGTCGCCGATCCCGAACCGCGCCATCTCCTGATTGTGACGAGCGCCCGGAAGGGGTGAGTGTGGAATAGTTGCCTGTGTTAACAGATTGATTGCCTGGTGTACAAAACTTTACAATATGGCTTTAGAAATCATCTCACACATGCTTGTAAAAATGACTGATACTTCCTTACCGATTGGGCATCCAGAGCAGCCATATACGGTAGCTGGAGGAACGTTTTGTTACAGTTATACGAGACCAGGTTTTACACCATGTCAAATCCACCCTGTAAATCTGTCGGAAGAACTTCCTCGATTTGTAAGACTAATTTGCGCCGAAAGATACCGCGGTAGGTGTAACGCACCTTCACCAGTAAGCCATACACGGCGTAGACGATTTGTTGTCTGTTGTTGGGAAGAGGACGTGTATAATCGTAACGTCCAATGTCGGGGTGCGAGCGCAAAATCTCGATAAGTCGTTATGCGTTGATTTGTTCAGCGGGAGAAAGGGTCTGAAACTACATAGCTGCACGGTTTGTCCAGATAACATCAAGGTACATGCATTATCCTTTGAGCTGCTCACGAAGCATGATCGCGACTTCTTCCTCGCTAAGCGGTCCTTCTTCAGGATCGGGGATATACTCGATGTGAGTTGGTAAACCGTCTGGACCTGCCAGGTACAGGATAGGAGAATGTTCCTCGATGCGTGTCTCGTGGGTTATATCCGGTGATACAGGGATTGGAAGTCCCAAGAGAATGTCTGCTGCACGCTTAACACGATCTGCCGGATCAATTGCTTCATCCAACAGAATAGTAAGAACCTCTCGCACCGCACTGCGAAACTGTTGCTCCATGGGCGATAGCCTTTCATCATTGGTTTTGCAAGGTATGTTTACACACTCTGATCGACAATGCACTGTTTTCAATAGTATACCATCGAGACAACGTTTGGAACCCATTTAGTACACGTAGCCGGATTTGTCGTAAAGCAGGAGTCATTTCACACATTTTGAAAAGGGTGATGGTAAGAGTTAATCGTACCACCACCGCAACGACAGGGGGCGAGGCTACACACCCCTACAAAGTACGGTCAGAACAATCTCTTCTAAAGCATGATTGGACCGCTACCCTGTAGCGATATATTGCCTACATTCTCCCCTCTCCTTCGTCCCCTATCTTCTATCTTCTATCTTCTATCTTCTATCTCCTATCTTCTATCTCCTATCTTCTATCTCCTATCTTCTATCTCCTATCTTCTATCTCCTATCTTCTATCTCCTATCTTCTATCTCCTATCTTCTATCTCCTATCTTCTATCTCCTATCTTCTATCTCCTCACCCCTATCTTCTACCTCATACCATACCCGCAGCACTTCCGCTACACTCCATGCCTGGGCAAAACAGCCGCGTGGCTGGTGTGGCGGATCGCCGTCGAAAATTTCACTGATCGTCCCAACACAGCCATCGACGAGGTGATCGATCAGCGGCAAGAGAAGGCGGCGTGTGGCGTCACGGTCGCGAGTAATGCGATACCATGCGCTGGCAAAGGGGCCAATCAGCCAGGCCCAAACCGTGCCCTGATGATAGGCGGCGTCACGCGCCAGCAGCGAACCGGTGTAACGCGGTGCATAATCGGGATGATCTGGTGTCAGACTGCGCAAACCAACGCCGGTCAGAAGCGAGCGGGCACATGCCTGTACCACAGCTTCCTGCCGCTGGCGGTCAAGCGGACTGTAAGGCAGACTCACCGCAATGATCTGATTAGGTCGAAGTGTGGGGTCTACCCCATCGGGGCCATCAATCACATCGTAGAGATAGTGGCCATCGGCATACCAGAAACGGTTAAATCCGGCTTTGGTCGCTGCGGCCATCGTCGTGTAGCGCTCGTCGGCTTTACCGAGATGTCTGGCGAACGCAGCCATACTTTGCAAGGCGTTGTACCACAGCGCATTGATCTCAACCGGCTTGCCACTACGCGGTGTCACTACCCAACCGCGAACCCGTACATCCATCCAGGTGAGCTGGGTTGTCGCAGTGCCGGCCCGCAGCAAGCTATCACCGCGATCCAACCCTATTCCGTCACGGGTGCCACGGATATGCCAATCGATAATCTCTTCCAACAGCGGGAAGAGTTCGGTGATCAGGTCATCATCGCCAAAGGCAGCGTGATGGGCACGAATCGCCTCAAAAAACCAGAGCGTTGCATCGGCAGTGTTGTACTCAGGGGCGACGCCTTCATCGGGAAATCGGTTGGGGAGCATACCTTGATCAACAAAACGGGCGAAGGTGCGCAGCACAGCCGCCGCTACCTCTGGTCGTCGTGTCGGGATCGTTAACCCGGGCAGGCTGATCATCGTATCGCGTCCCCAATCGGTAAACCAGGGATAACCGGCGATAATCGTCCGTCCGCGCAGACCGGTGTCGAGTGGTCGGTCAACAATAAACTGGTCGGCAGCCAGCGCAAGCTGGTGAACCACTGGATCATCAGTCCACTCGATCCGGCTGAGCAGCTCCGCTTCGTAACGGGCACGTTGGCTCCAGGCTGCATCGGCATCAAGTGTGGCAGTCTGTTCAGTGGTAGCAACCACCAGGAGCGACTCACCGGTGCTCAACGTCACTGTAAGCCGCCCCACCCGGCGCAGATTGTCGGTAGCCGGTTGACCACGTTCATCTTCCACTGCGAGGTACAGATCGGTCAGCCATCCGCCGAGCGGTTTCCAGGACGCTCGATCACTGAGCAGACGTAAACTATGCCCACCAATCATTGGCCCGATCCGGAGACCGTTATTGATCGTCTCGACCTGAAGCGCGATCTTACCGACCTGCGCCACCGTGTGATGATCGCGTGCTGTTGCCAGGGCATCAAGGCGTATCGTCAGTGGTGCCGAGGCGCGTTGCACAGTGTAGCGAATGAAGGTGGTATTGGCACCTGGCGCCATCCAGACTCGTCGTTCAAGCAGGGCATCGGCCAGCGCATATTCCCACACCGGCGTCGTGCCGTCACGCCACCAGCGTTCGAGCCAGCGACAGGCACGCGCCGGTTCACCTACCCGACGGTGAGTTGTCAAATCGAAATGGTGGCCCAGATATGACACATGTGTATCGAGAGCAGCAAGCGTAAGGACACGGCCCAGCGGTGGTTCGAGCGCAGCAATCAGCAACCCGTGGTAGCTCCGCGTTAATGTGCCGGCGATGGTACCGGCTGCATAACCGCCAATGCCGTTCGTCACCAGCCACTCGCGGCTGGCAGCAATCATCGGTTCTGTACAGAGAGCGCGTCCAAACGTAAACACAATAGGTACTCCTGGGTACAATGCTTCCTCTTCCATGGTACACTACCTGATGGTGACGATAGGTATACCAGCGCAAAAGGGAACCTGAAAACGATGAAAGTAGCTGTTCTGGCCGATATTCACGCCAACCTGGCTGCCTTCACTGCCGTTATTGCAGATATTGACCGGTGGCAACCCGATGCGGTGATTATTGCCGGCGACATTATTAATCGTGGCCCCAACCCGCGTCCGTGCCTTGAACTGGCTCTGCGTCTACGTGCCGAGCGGGGGTGGTATGTGCTGCGGGGGAATCACGAGGGGTATGTGTTGAATTACGATCACGACCTGCGTGCGGGTCGTCCGCCACAGGGTGGGCGGCGTGCGCTATTGGGGCCGATCATCTGGACCCATCACGAAGTTGCCGATCTGCTGCCTGCTGTGGCGGCACTACCGACCAACCTTGCGCTGACAAGTCGTGAAGGCGTGGTTATGGCTTACCACGGTTCAATCCATCATGATCGTGATGGACTACTACCAACCCACGACCAGCACGAGCTGCAATCGCGCATCGATCCGCACGCAGCAGTCTTCTGTACCGCTCATACGCATATGCCATTCGCCCGTCGGGTTGGCAAGACCCTGGTTGTTAATGTCGGATCGGTCGGCTTGCCCTTCGATGGCGACTGGCGGGCTGCCTATGCCCGGTTGACCCTGGATCAGGATGGCTGGCGGGCAGAGATTGTCCGTGTGGCTTACGATCAAGCTGCCACGCTACGGGCGGCGCGAGAGCTGATGCTACCGGCTGGTGGGCCAATTGCCCACATTATGCTGCGTGAACTAGAGACTGCCCGCTCGCTGCTCTTCGATTTTGGGCCGGTCTACAACGAACCGGTGATCGCCGGCGTTATCAGTCTGGATGAAGCCGTACACCGCTTCTTAGCCGAACAGGCAGCGTAAATACAGGAAGGAACGTGCCCGTGCTTCAGGTTGTCCGCTACGACCGTGCGCCCGAACCACGTGCGGCAGTGATTGCCGCCGATATGGAAGCCTGGCTGGCCCAGGAGGGTTACGAACGCTTCTCAACCTTCGTGGTTCAGGCAGCCGGCCAATCAATGACCATCGAGGTCTTCCGCCGTGAAGGCAGTGACCCCTTTGCCCTCTACCATCCAGCATTTGCTCCCGGCGGTCTGCGCCCCACCCTCTACCTGTTGCCCAACGTCGATGCGATGGACGAATTACTTCAGCGTGCCCAGCAAATGGTCGCGACCCTGATGACCATTGCGGCGCAGCGGGGTGGTGGGTCGTAACTCGCAACTCCCATCGATCTGTGTGCTCTGTGTGTAGAACACGGATTGACGCGGATACACGCGGATAATCCGCGCCAATCCGCCACATCCGCGTTTATCCGCGTACCCTGTTTATGGTCGCAACCCTGATGACCATTGCGGCGCAGCGGGGTGGTGGGTCGTAACTCGCAACTCCCATCGATCTGTGTGCTCTGTGTGTAGAACGCGGATTAACGCGGGTTTACGCGGATACACGCGGATAATACGCGCTAATCTGCCCAACCGCGCCCATCCGCGTACCCTGTCTATGGGACACAGATTGACGCGGGTGCTCACGGATACACGCGGATAATCCGCGTTCATCCACCCAATCCGCGTCGATCCGCGTCTCAATAGCAATTGACACCAGCACAGAGCGCCTTATATAATTGCAGAGTACCGTCTGTATAATTCGGTTCCTTCACGGAGAGGAGATATATATGACGGTCGTTCCTCTCCCGCGTCCTGCGTTTCCACTGCCGCTTCCTCGTTCACCGATAACGCTGTTACCTCTTTCCCTGCTGCTTGTGCTCTTACTCGCAGCAATCCAGCCGCTCGTTGTGTTCATAGCGCCAGTGCTACCATCGACAACCACCCCGGCACTCCCCTACGCTCGCACCGATAGTAACGTCTTCATCGAAAATTGGGGGCAGTTCGACCCTGCGTTTGTGGCGATACTGATAGGCCAGGATGCCCGGCTGGCCGTGGGGCACGATGGACGATTGCACCTGCACGTGGATGGGGCAGCCCCCCTGACCTTCACTGCTGCCGGAGTGACCACCACGCCTGACGTCAGCCTGCACGGGCCACTGGCAACGACAATATCGTTCCTGACCGGTAATGATCCCAATCAGCACGTGAACGTGCCGGTGTGGGAAGTGGCACGGCTGGCGCTGACGCCAGGGGTGACGCTGGAACTGACGGTAATTGACGGGCGGTTGCGTCTGTGCGCACGTACCGCCGACCCGACGCTGCTCAACCGTGTGCAGATGCAGGTCAGCGGTGGTGAGGTAATCGGGATGGTGGATGGGGAACTGGAGGTGCAGGCCGGAGCGCACCGCCTGCGTCTGCCGCTGCTGGAAGCGGTCACACCAGCCGGTATTCCCCATCAGCAAACCTTCTCACCGGCTATCGCACCGGATGGCGTGGTACGGGCACCGGTTGGCATACCAGAAGGGATAGGCATTACCGGTCAGGCCACACCCACCCAGACCAGTGCGGCAATGCTGCTGGGAGCGAGTACGTTTGTGGGAGGAGCGGCTGGTAGCGGCGAAGACACCGCTACGGCAATGGTCATAGACGGGCAAGGGGCTGTATATGTAGCCGGGAATACCGGATCTGCCGACTTCCCCACCACGCTGGGGGCGTATGACAGGTCGTTGAATGGAGGTGATCGTGGTGACGCCTTCGTGAGCAGGTTGAGCGGCGACCTGCGCAACCTGCTTGCCGGTACCTTCCTCGGCGGGAGTGATTGGGACGAAGCCAATGATCTTGCGTTGGACGCGCAGGGGAATGTCTATGTGGCAGGAGAGACCTCTTCCACCGACTTCCCCACCACGTTGGGAGCGTATGATAGGACGTACAATGGTGATGGCAGCGATGTGTTCGTAAGTCGCTTGAGCGGTGACCTGGGCAGCCTGCTCGCCAGTACGTTTCTCGGTGGGAGTTATTGGAACTTCGCCGGCGCCCTCGCGCTGGACGGGCAGGGCACTGTCTATGTGGCAGGAGGGACCTCTTCCACCGACTTCCCCACCACGTTGGGAGCGTATGATAGGACATACAATGGTGGTAGCAGCGATGTGTTCGTAAGTCGCTTGAGCGGTGACCTGAACAGCCTGCTCGCCAGTACCTTCCTCGGTGGGAGTGCTTGGGACTCTGCCACCGCCCTCGTGCTGGACGGGCAGGGGAATGTCTACGTGGCGGGGGAGACTGGGTCTGCTGACTTCCCCACCATGGCGGGAGCGTATGATGGGTCTTATAATAGTGGTGACAGGGATGCATTTGCGAGCAAGTTGAGTGGTGACTTGGGAAGCCTGCTCACCAGTACGTTCCTCGGCGGGAGTGATTGGGACGTCGCCACCGCCCTCGCGCTGGATGGGCAGGGCACTGTCTATGTGGCGGGGTATACCTCTTCCACCAATTTCCCCACCACGTTGGGAGCGTATGATAGGACGTACAATGGTGGTAGCAGCGATGCGTTCGCGGGCCGCTTGAGCGGCGACCTGGGCAGTCTGCTTACCAGTACCTTCCTCGGCGGGAATGACTCTGAATACGCCCTTTCCCTCGCGCTGGACGGGCAGGGCGCTGTCTATGTGATGGGGGAGACCGGTTCTACTATCTTCCCCACTACGGCGGGGGCGTATGATAGAGTGTACAATGGCGGTTACAGAGATGCGTTCGTGAGCCGCTTGAGCAGCAACCTGGGCAGCCTGCTCGCCAGTACCTTCCTCGGCGGGAGTGGTTGGGACGTCGCCATCGCCCTCACGCTGGACGGGCAGGGCACTGTCTATGTGGCGGGGTATACCTCTTCCACCAATTTCCCCACCACGTTGGGAGCGTATGATGGGTCTTACAATGGTGGCGACAGGGATGCATTCGCGAGCAAGTTGAGTGGTGACCTGGGCAGTCTGCTTACCAGCACCTTCCTCGGCGGAATGTTTGGGAATGGAAATGATGTCGCGAACTCGTTAGCGATCAGCAGCCAGGACACTGTCTATGTGGCGGGGTGGACTGGTTCTGCCAACTTCCCCACCACAGCAGGGGCGTATGATGGGGTGTTCAATAGAGGTTTCAGAGATGCGTTCGTGAGCCGCTTGAGCAGCGACCTGGGCAGCCTGCTCGCCAGTACGTTCCTCGGTGGAAGTGATTGGGACGTCGCCACCGCCCTTGTGCTGGACGGGCAGGGGAATGTCTACGTGGCGGGAGAGACCTGGTCTGCCAACTTCCCCACTACGGCGGGGGCGTATGATAGGACGTACAATGGTGGTGCCAGAGATGCGTTCGTGAGCAAGTTGAGCGGCAACCTGGGCAGCCTGCTCGCCAGTACGTTCCTCGGTGGGAGTGATTGGGACTCTGCCACCGCCCTCGCGCTGGACGGGCAGGGGAATGTCTATGTGGCGGGGGATACCTATTCCACCGATTTCCCTACCACGGCGGGGGTGTATGATAGGGCGTACAATGGTGGTGGCAGCGATACGTTCGTGAGCCGTTTAAGCGGCGATCTGGGAGGCCTGCTTGCCGGTTCCTTCCTCGGCGGGAGTCTCCCCGACAGTGCTACCGCCCTCGCGTTGGATGGGCAGGGGAATGTCTATGTGGCGGGATGGACTGACTCTGCTAACTTCCCTACTACGGCGGGGTCGTATGATGGGTCGTTCAATGGTAGCGATGGGTTCGTGAGTAAATTGAGTGGTGAGCTGCGCAGCCTGGTTGCCAGCACCTTCCTTGGCGGGAGCATTGATGAAAGCGCTACCGCTCTCACACTGGACGGGCAGGGCAATGTCTATGTGGCAGGAGAGACCTCTTCCACCGACTTCCCCACCACGTTGGGAGCGCATGATAGGACGTACAATGGTGGTGGCAGCGATGTGTTTGTAAGTCGCTTGAGTGGTGACCTGGGCAGCCAACTCGCCAGTACCTTCCTCGGCGGGAGTGATTGGGACTCTGCCACTGCCCTCGTGCTGGACGGGCAGGGGAGTGTCTACGTGGCGGGGGAGACTGGGTCTGCTGACTTCCCCACCATGGCGGGGGCGTATGATGGGTCGTACAATGGTAGTGGTGACACCTTCGTAAGCAGATTGAGCGGCAACCTGGGTGGCCTGCTCGCCAGCACCTTCCTCGGCGGGAGTGCTTGGGACTCTGCCACCGCGCTCGCGCTGGACGGCCAGGGCACTGTCTATGTGGCGGGGTATACTGAGTCTAATAACTTCCCCATCACGGCAGGGGCGTATGGTGGGGTGTACAATGGTGATAGGGATGCGTTTGTCAGCAAGCTGGTCTTCGCCTTCACCAAAACCAGCTCGGCTGTCAGTACCACTAATCAATCCATCAATCTCACCCTCCAGTGGCAGTCGGCAGGGGCCACGGTTCATCACTATCGCTACTGCCTGGATACTAACCCTGGCTGTACGCCGACAACCAATGTGGGTGCCAACACCAGTGTGACCGTTGCCGGCATCACCCCCAACACAACTTACTATTGGCAGGTGCGGGCCTGCGCCGATAGCGACTGTGCAGTGTTCATTGATGCGAACAATGGGCAGCACTGGTCACTTAAGACATCTTTCATGATATATCTAACATTTGCTGCTCGATAGCTTTTAGTGGTCCCAGAAGTGCATAATCGTGATGGGTTTCATCGGCACATTATGGCAATGATCTTGTGAAGGTAAGGACACGGAGCACAGGAGTCAACCTGTGCTCCGTCGTTTATAGCCAATCCGCCCAATCCGCGTCCATCCGCGTACTCTGTTCAATAGAACACGGATAAACGCGGGTTTACGCGGATACACGCGGATAATCCGCGCCAATCCGCCCAATCCGCGTCCATCCGCGTACTCTGTTCAATAGAACACGGATAAACGCGGGTTTACGCGGATACACGCGGATAATCCGCGCCAATCCGCCCAATCCGCGCATATCCGCGTACCCTGTTCATGGAACACGGATGCACGTGGGTTTACGCGAATACACGCAGATAATCCGCGCCAATCCGCCCAATCCGCGTCCATCCGCGTACCCTGTTCAATAGAACACGGATGCACGCGGGTTTACGCGAATACACGCAGATAATCCGCCACATCCGTGTTTATCCGCGTCCTTATTTTCACTTCACCCGCAGCGGTGTAGTCGCTTCGAGGGCAGTGATCAAGTCGCAGAGGAAGGCGTTAAACGGTGTTGGTACACCAAGCCGTTGCCCTTCGCGCACAATTGCCCCGTTAATCGTGTCAATTTCGGTTGGCGCACCACGTAGTACATCCTGAAGCATTGATGAGCGATTCGTTGCCGTAGCCCGCGCAACTGCCAGCGTTTCGGCTACCGGGTCGCTCAATCCAATCGTAATTCCGGCGGCACAGGCTACAGCGACCGCCTCTTCCACCGCACGGCGCACCAGTTTTTCTGCAGCCGGGATGTTCGCCAACGCTCCGTTTGGCACCCGCAGTAGAGCCGTTAACGCATTGATCCCGGTATTGACGATCAATTTGCCCCATACCAGACTTGCCAGATCGGTTGAGACACCCGCCGGTAATGAACTGGCGCGAAAGGCATCGGCGACGGCGTAGGCTAATTGCAGCGAGGGGGTTGCGGCAAATGTCGTGGGGCCACGACCGGCCATCCGCACGTGTCCAGGCGCCAGCAAGGTCGCACCAATCGTGGTCACCCCCTGCCCGACCCGTTGTGTTCCCAACCGGCTGGCGAGTCGTTCGGCGTTGCCCAGACCGTTTTGCAGCGTGTAGGCAACGCCGTTCGGTTGTACTATCTGTGCGGCAATCTCAGCAGCCCAGGGCGTTTGGGCTGCTTTGACCGTAATCAGGGCAACCTCAACCGGTTCAAGGTTGTCAGCGCTGGTCGTAGCCGGTAACAGACGCACCTGCTCTTGATCGTCAAAGCTACAGCGCAGGCCATACTCGTTAATTGTGTTAACGTGCTCTTCCCACGGGTCTACCAGCGTGACGGCGTGATTGGCTGCCAGATGGAATCCAATCACGCTCCCCAGGGCACCGGCGCCGATAATCGCGATCTTCATAGGAATTACCTCTGGTATACTATTCTCACAACCATGGTAGCACGGCAACTGAAAAGGTGCTTTATGAAGCATGTCTGGAAATGGCTGATTGCTGGTTCCCTGTTATGGCTGGTGGCCTGTGGTGGTATCGCTTCCCCTCCCACTCCTACCCCAACTCCTGACCCACGCGCACTGGCGGCTGCTATCGGACAGGCGACGCAGAATAGTCAGAGTGCTCATTTCCGTATTACCCTGAGTGGCAAGCCGGTCGCGCTCGATGCCGGTGGCGTGACTATTCTCAACAGCATCGAAGGTGATTTGCGCCGTCCTGACGCGGTTCTCTCCATTCTCAACATCACCCTTGGCAGTGCAATTGGCGAGATTCGCACCGTCTCGCTGGCCGGTAAACAGTACGCTACCAACCCGATTACCCGCCAGTGGATGTGCTTGCAGGCCGGTTCAACCTTCGATCCGGCAGTGCTGTTCGCACCTGAGATCGGCATCGAAGCGCTGCTGGCGAACGGCTTTACCGATGTGACGCTCGTCGGGATTGAAGAGTTGAACGGTCGACCACATTACCATCTGCGGGGAACCCTGCCTGCCGATTTGTTGCGTGCGATTAGCCTCAACCTCCTGGGCGCCGGGCCGGTGACCACCGATCTCTGGGCGGATCAAGAGACGCTGCGCGCCAGTCGCGTGGTACTGGTCGATACAGCCACTGACGCCAGTAGCCCCACCACCTGGACGCTTGAGTTCAGTGACTATGACAAAGCGGTTGATGTTCGTGAACCGGTGCAATGTCCATGAAAAATCCTGCCTTGACAACGGTTGAAACCCGTCCGGTCGATCCACGGCTGACCCTGGGGCTGGTCTGTCTGGCAATCTTCATCGGCGCAGTTGACCTGACGGTGATCAGTGCTGCGTTACCGAAGGTCATGATTGACCTGCGTCTTTCCCTGGATACGGAGTTGAATCGGGCTTCCTGGGCGGTGAGTGGCTATTTGCTGGCCTACACGGTGAGTATGACCTTTATGGGTCGGCTGTCTGATCTGTTTGGCCGGCGAATGGTGTATCTGATCTGCCTGGTCGTTTTCCTCATCGGTTCAGCCTGGGTGGCAGCCGCGCCGAATCTGACGATGCTGATTATCGGACGGGTGATTCAGGCGTTTGGGGCCGGAGCGATGGTGCCGGTCTCGATGGCCCTGGTTGGCGATCTCTTCCCGCCAGGACAACGGGCAGCCGCGCTCGGTCTGATCGGTGCCGTTGATACCGCCGGATGGATGGTCGGGCATCTCTACGGCGGCGTGCTTATGCGCATCTTTGACGACTGGCGGCTCCTGTTTTGGCTCAACCTGCCTATTGGTCTGGTCGCCCTGGCATTGACGTGGTATGCGCTGCGTCAGGTGCCGACCCCGCCGCGGGTCGGGCGTTTCGATTGGCCGGGCACGCTGTTGTTGAGCGCTAGCCTCGTTGCGTTGAATATCGGTCTGGCTGCCGGGAGCGAACTAGGCGCGACCGATTTCTACGGTGAGCGCCTGGGACCACCGCCCTACGCCGGGCCGCTGGTGATAGTGTCCCTGCTGTTGCTGGCACTCTTCGTTTGGGTCGAGCGCCGTAGTGACGATCCGCTGATTGGCCTGGAACTGTTCACCCACCGTCATACCGCGATGGCCTGCGTGATCAACGTGATGGTTGGGTTCGGACTGGCAATTGCGATCACGAATGTACCTCTCTACATCAACACCCGTTTGTTGCTGTACCATCCGACCGATAGCGACATTCTCCGTATCGCCGCCTGGGATGCCGGCTGGATGCTATCAGCATTAACCCTGACAATGGCGGCTGCTGCACTCCCCGGCGGACTGCTCACCGGGCGGTTTGGAGCACGGTTGCCGGCAATGTTGGGCTTAGGACTGGCTATCATTGGCTATGGCCTGATGGCGTTTTGGGGGCCGGACGCGACCTACCTGCGGATGGGTCTGGAACTGGCGTTGACCGGTATTGGTCTGGGCCTGGTGATTGCGCCGGTCGCCGACACAGTGATTGCCGCTGCCGGTGAAGATCGTCGCGGTGCAGCCTCGGCTCTGGTGATCGCCCTGCGTCTGGTGGGCATGACGGTGGGTGTAGCAATCCTCACCCTGTGGGGCGTTCATCGCCAGGACGAGCTGCGGCGGGCTGGCGCTGACAACCCGCTCGCTGTCACCGAGCCGGCTCGTTTTCTGATGGAGATTGCGGCACGGGTCATCGGGGAGACATTTCTCTTCGGGGCAGCAGCATGCCTGGTTGGCCTCCTGGCCGCCCTGGTAATGCGAGAGGTATCCGGGCGCCGAACATAGATGTGAATTCGTGGTATCATCATCCCATGGTGCCATTTGCTCCGTAAGGACACACTCAATGCACGATGAAGAGATCCAACGTCTCATTAACCAGTATTTGCCGATTGAAGTGCGGGCCGGGCTGCCTGACATTCGCCGGTATAGTGATGAATTGCTGATCATTCTCCACATTAGCCGTCCGGCTGAAGACATTCCACTCTTGCGTGAGCAGACGCGCCGTCAGCGGATGCGCATTGCCCGCGAAATCGAACGCCAGACCGGTCTGCCGGTGGCCTGGGGGATGCGATCTGCTGATCACGAAGTGCTCTTTACCACACGCACAGTACCGGTCATGACCCGTCTTGGTCGTGCCGAGCGTGAATTGCTCGATCTGCTGGTTGCGGTTGGGATTGCCGATACGCGCAGCAGTGCACTCGCCTACATTGCACGTGCCTTTGCCTACGAACATCGTGAATGGCTGGCCGAAGCCCGCCTGGCCGTTGGGGAAATGGCTCGCGTGCGGGCGCGCCTGCACCTGCAACCACGCTCTGGGCCGCCGGTTGTGCCGCCGGAGCCAGGCGATGACGCTTGACAAAATGGCGTCACTGCTGTTAATCTTAATGGCGTCGGGGCGTGGCTCAGCCTGGTAGAGCACCGCGTTTGGGACGCGGGGGTCGTGGGTTCAAATCCCTCCGCCCCGACCACATTCGCCACGTGGCAATGACCGCCGACTCACAAGCGGCGGTCTTTATGTGTGGAGTAACTATGGCGACGGTTCTCATCGTCGAAGACGAAACCACGTTGGCCGAGACACTACGCTACAACCTCGAACGCGAAGGCTATTCCGTCATTGTCGCCGGTGATGGTGTTCAGGGTCTCGACCGTGCTCGCCGTGATCAACCCGATCTCGTTGTCCTCGACATTATGCTCCCCCGTCTTGACGGCTTCTCGGTCTGTCGGATTCTGCGTCAAGAGAGCGATGTACCGATCATCATGCTCACGGCTCGTCAGGACGAGGTTGATCGGATTGCCGGTCTGGAACTGGGGGCTGATGACTACATGGGCAAGCCGTTTAGCCTCGGCGAGTTCCTTGCTCGTGTGCGGGCGATCCTGCGGCGCAGCGAACGACAGCCTCATTCGATTGTACGTGAAGTGCTAGAGGCCGGGGCGATCCGGGTGGACACCAGCAGCCGTCGGGCCTGGCGGAATGGGCAGGAACTGAATCTCCCGCAGAAAGAATTCGATCTGCTCACCTGTCTGATGCGTAATCGTGGGATTGCCCTGACGCGCGATCTGCTGCTCGAACGGGTATGGGGACAGGACTTCATCGGTGATAGTCGCACTGTCGATGTCCATATCCGCTGGCTGCGCGAGAAGATAGAGCCAGACCCTGGCAAACCGGTTTATATCCAGACGGTGCGAGGGGTTGGGTATCGGTTTGAACCGCCATCTGATGATGCGTAAATTGCACCAATGATGCTGCTCGAATGGATGCTGATGGTAGCGACGATTGCACTGGCGGTTGGGTTTATCGTCAGTATGTATCGCCGACATCAGAAGAGCCATTCATCATTGGTTGACCATCCCTCTCCGCCCGGTACTCAGGAACACTCCATGATCTCATCTGCCAGATCAGAAACGATAACGTCCGATTCGCATCTTGCGTTGTTAGCCATTCATCGTCAGCCGCTCTTTCTGGCGCTGGCAGCAGCGATTGATACCGGTGTGATTGTGATCAATACCGAACGTCGTATTGTCTTTCACAACGACACCGCGCTGCATCTCCTGGCTACTCAATCGCCGATGCAAGACAGCGGCCTGATTACACTGCTCCGCGATCATCAAGCCGATCAGTTAGCCTCTGATGTGCTTAGCGATGGAGAACATCGTGAATTGACGATCCGTCCAATCGCAACCGGGCGGACATTACATTTGCACTACGTGCCATTGCGGGAAGGGGGCGGAAAACCGGTTGGCGCTCTGATCACGATTCGCGACCTGACGCAAATCAGTATGCTTGAACGTGCGCGGCGTGATCTGGTGGCGAATGTATCGCACGAGTTGCGCACGCCACTGGCTTCGCTTAAGTTGCTGGTGGAGACCGTACAATCAGCACCACCCCCCGATATTGCCAGCCGTATGCTGGAGCAGATGGCGCAAGAGATTGATGCCGTCACGCAACTGGTTGACGAATTGCACGAGCTTTCCCGCCTTGAGTCGGGGCGGGTCTCGCTCAAGCTGGAACCGTTACCGGTCTGGCCGGTGATCGAACGTGCCGTTGAGCGCATTCGACCCCAGGCTGATCGTAAACAACAAGTGATCTGCGTCGAGCCGGCGGCTGATTTGCCACTGGCATTGATGGACGGTGATCGAATTGGTCAGGTATTGTTGAATCTGCTCCACAATGCGGTGAAGTTTACACCTGAAGGTGGAACCATCACGGTAGCGGCTGAGGTGCTGACCCTGCGTGATGATGAACAACCGTCACGGCCTGATCGTCCTCCGCATCCGGCGGGGACGTGGTTACTGATCAGGGTCAGCGACACCGGCATCGGAATTCCCAATCGCGATATTCAACGCATCTTCGAGCGCTTCTACAAAGTTGACCGGGCGCGCACCCGCCACGCTGGAGGTACCGGGTTGGGTCTGGCAATTGCCAAGCACCTGGTCGAGGGCCACGGTGGCCGCATCTGGGCGAGCAGTCAGGAAGGACACGGCTCGACCTTCTGGTTTACGCTACCGGCAGCGTAGAGTGGGTGCTATTGGGAGGGCAACGTCAGGGTTGTTCTGCATGGTATCTGCCGTGATCCTTACGCCGTACCCTTCAGCGCTCTACTGTGGTGCACAAACAATGGCCCTGGGAGCGTGCGCCTCCGGCGCGCTGATCACTTGCCACAGCTCACCGTGCCCGCTTCCAGCGGGGGATCGCCCCCACGAATCGGTACGCGACAGCGGAAGCCACATTCCCGCCCCCAGCGGGCTATGCATTACCCACAACTGGTGTTAACCACGTGCGTATCAGCGGGTGTGTATCGCTATTGGTGCTGGTTTGAGCGACTGGCCCGGTGGCAGTGCGCTGCTCAAGCCGTGCCGGCGCGTGCTGATTGATTGCCTTGCCCGCCCGTCATGCGCGTGTCGCGCAGTGTGGAGTGCGGCAGCCATGCTGCCGCGCCAGCCGCGCTCTCGATCCGGCGCGTGGCATACTGTTACCCATCCTGGTCACGGGGGTGCTGGATGGGATCGTGCCGATCATCGCGTCCGTCAGGCATGCATGCGATCCCTGCGCGTAGACGGGTATGTTGCAAAAGATTTGTGCCTGCGCACCAGCGGCCACGGCCAGCCCTGACGGCGGTGGCGATGATGCCTCCACGCAGGCTGGAAGCCCGCGCCACGGGGAACGCTTACAGCCTGATCTAACGCAGGGTGACATGTGGGTGATGTATAGCCCAGCGGGGACGAGTGAGTATAGGGCGTGTCGCAGCACACTGCTAGACGCAGCACCATCTTCACCCTCGCTACCTGTGACCCTCACGCTGAACCTGACATCGGCGCTCTTGAGCGCTCCATCGTGGCGCACAAGCACTGGTACGCCCTGGGAGCGCGCGCCTCCGGTGCGCTGACCACTTGCAACCGCCTGCCGTGCTCGCTTCCAGCGGGGTATCGCACCCACGAACCGGTGCGCGACAGCGGAAGTCATATTCCCGCCCCCAGCGGGGGCGGGCGAGGGTGGGGGCGTGTTGTGGCGTTTGGAGTGCGGCAGCCATGCTTGCTGCCGCTCCAACCGTGCTCACGATCCGGCGCGTGTTATGACGTTGATCCTGCTGGTCACGGGGATGCTGGGTGGACTCATCACGATTATGGAGTCTGTCAGTAGTTAATGAGATAACTTCTACCCACGCACGAAAAACCAGATCGTAAGCCCGATACTCAACCAGACCACGGCAGTTCGTACCCGCCCGGCATCAATCCGCCGCGCGATTGCCGCACCGCCGTAACCACCAACAATTGCGCCGCCAATCATCACCAGTGCCGGCATCCAGGCAATCAGACCGGTGGCAACGAAGGTCACAACCGCGATCCCATTCACCAGCGCGGCCTGCAGAGTCTTTAGTGCGTTCATCCGATGGATATTGTCGTAGCCAAGCAACGACAGAGCTGCCAGGGTCAAAATGCCTAACCCGGCACCAAAAAAGCCACCGTAAATGGCAATCGCGACATAAACGATCACAACCAGCAAGCGCTGGCTACCGCCATGGGTGCCTGCCACATAACGGGTCAAGCGCGTGATCTGCGGACTAAACGTAAAGATCAGGGTCGCAAAAAGCAACAGATAGGGGATCAAGGCGGTAAATCGTCGCTCGTCGGTATAGAGCAACAGAACCGCCCCAACCAATCCACCGATCAGACTCAGCCCGCTGAAGAGCCAGATGTCACGTTGCTGACCGTGCAGTTCCTGTCGGTACGCACCAACACTGGCCAGCGTTCCCGGCCAGAGGGCCAGCGCATTAGTGGCATTGGCAACAATCGGTGGTACGCCGGCCACCAGCAGGGCCGGAAACGAAAAGAAGCTACCGCCGCCGGCAATGGCATTGAGCGCACCGGCTAGCAGTGCTGCACCAAAGATCAAACCGAGATCGAACACGTCCATAGTACACAACACCTTTCAATTCATCTGATGATCTGATGTTTAAGAACGATAAAAAATAGTGACGTATCTGTAATGCTGGCGTAGTATAACAACCGACTGCGGTCTGCCTGTACCTGCCGGTGCTGCCGTCAGCAGGGAGTACATGCCTGTCGGTTGGTGAGTGATGTTCAGCGCCATACCGCCTTTCCCTGCTTGTTCTACCGTTCAGCCTCCTGCCTGTGCGCTTCCTCTGCGCCGTAGCGATAAATTGTCGCTTCGTGGCGAGCCAGAATCTGGCGGGTCACCGCAATGGCAGTTTCAGCATCGCCGGCTTCGATGGCCGCCACCAGATCGGCGTGGGAATGGTCATCGCGGGCCGGCGCTGTGACATCCCACAGCACACCCAGCGCATCGCGCAAGGTAACGGCAAATATCCGATACAGATCACGCAGCATTGCATTCTGCGTAGCACCGGCAATAGCGCAGTGCAATTCAATGTCGGCATTGAGAGCCGCAGTGGTATCACCGTTTGCCAGCGCGGTGGTACGCACTGCCAGCCAGTGCCGGATCATTGTCAGATCATCGGCACTGCGCCGCTCGGCGGCCAGGGCAACGACCTCCAGTTCGAGCGCCCGCCGAACCTCGTGAACCTCCTGCACTTTGGCCTGGCGCAGGCGTGCTGCTAACGGTTCTGTAGTGACCGCTGCACGCACGTAGGTGCCATCGCCCTGGCGAACTTCCAGCAACCCTTCGTGGGCCAAGGCCCGAATCGCTTCGCGCACCGTCGAACGCCCAACGCCGAGTTGTGCCATCAGTTGTGGCTCTGGTGGTAAGCGGCTGCCTACCGGATACACCTGTGCCTGAACCTGCTGTCGGAGATGTTCGATTACTTGTTCAACGAGCGGTTGTCTGGTAATTGACATGATCACTCCTGACTAAAGATCATATCATCTGATGTTTCAGTATACGTGATGTGTAGCAGGCTGTCAATCGTGGTGAAACTTGCACCGGTTGTTCCCACGTCGTATCTGCGCAGTCATCACCTCAACCTCAAGGTCAATCGTGGTGAGGCTTGCACCGGTTGTTCCCATCCCCAGCTAAAGCGTTCCTGTTGTGCCACTAGAGCCTGTTATGAACTTTGAACCATGAGAGCGACAAACCGATGGGCCAACAAGATGGCAACGGCAACGAAATGCAAGCCGGCCAGCGTCGCTGCCACACGTTC